>JGI24021J15306_10000246_pt1 | contig 35515 bp, 24 predicted proteins | sample Ectturendosymbi1_FD_15306 | JGI IMG/M metagenome (IMG submission 15306)
TTGTGCTTGTCACATGATATGTCCACTTCAACCAATCATGTTCCACAAAAGGCAAAATAGTCTCAGCAGATATTTTGCCTCAGAAGGCAAAATAGCCATTGGAGTTATTTTGCCTCAGGAGACAAAATAGACAAGACTGCCAATTGTTTAGCAGGCCATGAGCGGGCCGTTTTGGAAAAGAATAAATGTTGTCGGTCCACGGGCGGTTAATGGGCTGGATGTTGCGGGCTATGGGCGGTCCGGGCCTGAAAAATCTTTGGACCGTGCCATCTCTTTTATCTGTATCCAGAAACTCTTGTTTGATTCTTTTTGTACAGTTACGTAACAATAGGCATAAGATTGCGGTCAGCAGTGTTGCCATTTTAGCTGATGTGCTGCCACGGTTGCCAATTCGGCTTTTTTGAAGCCAGATTTTGAAATTCTGGCTTTTTTTGAACACATTTGGCTTGTTTTTGAAATAAAAAAAGCCAGACAAAATCTGGCTTTTTTTCAGTCGGAAAAGCTTGTCTCTGGAAAACATTGTCTGAGCTGCATATTCATTATAGATCTCTTCTGAAAAGAGTCTATAACCATGCAGCATGCACAAAATATTAAAAAGATTTTACTGTTGCCCTGAAAATGATCGACTTCATTGATAAGAAACAAATGTACGACAGTGTAATTATGGGGAAAGAAATGCTTCTAAAGAGTGGAATTTTATTATACCGATGTTTCTGACGAGTTTTGTGTCTGTTTTGTGTGTGGTTATGCATATTTTATGTGTATATGCTTTAAAACTGCTATCTGGCTTTTTTTGAGACAACGTCTGTTTTTTTTGGTGAAGACAGGTTGGCAACCCTGTGTGCTGCTAAATCTAGCAGGATTTTCTCACTGTTAGCTGTAAAGCTTCCAATCTAGCAGTTAGCTGATTTTCTAGCAGGATTTTACCAACCGCTTGACAAGTTTAGCAGGTACAAATTCGTGACCAAAAACCCGCTTCAACAGTTTTTCAAGATAAAAACTTTTACACCTTATTCATCAAAAAATATTCTTCTCTTTTATGACGTTTTAATTGGGTAATACCAGGACAAACCACAACCAACTGTTTGCAATTATTTGGAATTTTTATTATGATGCAACGAAGCTGCGTAGTAATTAGATAGCTTGGTGAAGCTTAAATGATTTGCTTGTGTGCTCAGTGAGCGTGTTAGGTCAAAAGACAACATTGGCAGAATATGTTTTTATCCCATGACACGACATTTCCAAGTGGTTCAGTTACGCTAATAAGTAGTAATGTCTAGTAAAAAACTTCCTGGTAAACCAAAGCTGCCAAAAGTTTCGACATATATGGTTGCAAGATTCAGAACCTAAAAGTTGTCTCAATGCCTACTGCCTATCCTGCTGATTCAAGAACAGCCTTTTGCGAAGTTTGCACTTTGCGCTAATGCAATCATAGCGAAACATTGTTAGCTTGAAAGGCATAACTGGTAGCAAAAGCACCCAGGTAAGACTAAAGAACTTTTTGCATGCATCCTAATGTAACACAAAGTTTTAAGTTACGAATACCTGACTTAGAAAGTTGTAGGGCTGAAGCTATGCTCAGATTGTTTATCGTTGAGCATTTTTCTACTGTATGAAAACATGCAACCATTTGGAAGAGATCGTCAAGAACTGTGTGTCATACAAAAAACGAGGTAAGCTGCAGTTACGTTGCTCAGTATGTTGACGGAAACAACATCGTTGGGCCGAAAAGTGTGGTGGCCAAGATCGACATTTTCAGCCCATGCTCATTGCGAGCGAGTGCAAGACTAAAAATTAATACTCCTATGTTGCATAACTTCATAGGTTTCTTTTAATCATCTTAAAAATGACATATTTTTTAACGGAATTTCACTGCTTTTAGCAGATTTTAGCTGAAAATTTGTGACAAGACTTTTAGCAGAATCTAGCAGTTTTCTGTGACACCATTTAGCAGATTTGTGTCACAAACATCTGGCAACACTGGCGGTCAGCACGATCCACTCAGACTGTCATTTCACGATGCGAATTGGAGAGAGCCTGCAGAAAATAAAGCTAGTAGCACGGATGCTTTGCTCACACACTATGTTTTAGCAGGTTTTGAGGTGTTTTTTTAACTTAGGGCCCCGCGCTCTTGAAATGCTACAGGCCCCGCGCTACCTTAATCCGGCGCTATGTACGTGGGTTACAAAGTATGCTAGATATGTGTTAGGTTTATGTAGAATGGCATCGAATTATTTTCAACTGCAGCAAAACTGTTTATATGACGTTTAAGATGAAGAGCGCAAAAATCACGATCATCCCGTTGCTGACACTGCGTGGACAAAGTGTAAAATCTGTTAACCACTACAAATATATTGAGGATTGTACTTGATACTGAGCTCTCAGATGCAGGGGCGTGACGAGGTTAGATGGCGCCCGGGGCAAGAAGCAAGTTTGGCGCCGCCATGTTCGAACCTGAGGTCTTTCGGAAGCAAATGTACTGTATTGAACGAAGTACTTGTGATATTGTTGTTTTTTTTCGGGGCCCCCCGTAGTCATTCGGCGCCCACATGATTCGGCGCCCGGAGAATTGTGCCACCCTTGTCCCCCACTCGCTACGCCCTGATAATACCCTATCTTAAATCACTGCTACGCATCTAAATCAAACCCCAGATGCCAGAAACCCGTAAAGGCATTAAAAAACCCAGATTGGCAGTGCTGTGCTACAGTAATTGGTAATGCAGGCAATACCGTCAGCGCATGATCGGATCAGCCATAGCAGACAAAATAAAGACAATTGTTGTGGATGAAGTGGACTATCACGTAACACAATCACAAAAATGCGTAATTGACCAAAGTATGCAAAACGTTGTGAGGTGGATCCTAAATACAGACGATAACCAGATTCCTACAAAAACCTAGTAATTTCTTTTGGCCCATTTACAATGTTTCTTGAAATTTTCATGCAAATTCATTCTGTGGTATTTGCGTTAAGTTGACAACAAACAAGCAAAAACTCTACGAAAACATAAAAATCTCCGCAGGTAATTAACTTGAGCGATCATTTTATGATTGTTATGTTTTCCGAAAAAAAACATATTTCATGTTTTACGTGTTGTGTCTTTGTTTCGGTGGGAAGCAAAAGTAAACCTCATTTCAAATTGACGTTAATTTACTGAAGATGAAAAAAAATTCCCTGCATTTTCAAGAATTCGCTTTGTGTGAATGTTATCAGAGGACATGTTCTGCCTACGAAGTAGCATACTTACTTTCTCATTTAAATGTAAAATAGTGGGACCCCGCAAATTGCGGCTGGGTCGACAATGTTTTCTTTATATGTTTAATCAGCAGATGACTGAATTATTGCATTCCCAACCGCCAATATTAAAATCTTTATTGTTTTGCAGATTGATATTTTAAGTCCCGCAGCAATGTACAATGCTTACTATATTTGCCATCATGCTCCTGACTGCCTAGAGAAGCGTGGTTTTGCCTGGCCTGGAGGAAAAGGAGGTGGCAAAAAAGGAAAGAAAGGCAAAAAGAAGAAGAAAAAGAAATGAATCAGACGGCATTCATGTATCAGAACTATGGCCTGCCTTGTGGTCTTTTCCGTGTTGCTTTACTCTCTACCACAAATGTTACATGCTGCCTCCCCAGAGTTTTATCCACGTGATAAAGTGAGATTGAATGCTTCTACACCTGCTAACTGAACCATTTCATTGGTTTGTTCCGTTTATTTTCATTCAAAAAGCCTGTTGTGAACACGAAAAGGAAATACTTTTCTTTAACATTTTTGTGCTTTGTTTCAACTAGTGTGTGACCCTACAACCCGTAGATGAGCAGAACGTAAATTTCACCTTTTCTCCACATCACCGAACCAGACTTACAGAGACCGATTGTGAGTGTTGTTTGTGTCCAAGCACACATGTAGAACCGAAAGTGCACATGTCCCGACAACCTTAAATCTGCAAACGAATCGAATTCAGACAATCAACTGTGTTCGGAAAAAATCTGGAGAATGTTTGCTCTTCGTCAGATGTGGGGTTGTACGACTTGCTGTCATGTTCGTTAATGTCTAATGCGTATTTTATGCAAGTTTACCATGTCTCGCTGGTAATGCTACTTTCAGCGGCTTTATAAAGGCAGTGCGTGCTGGTGACAAAGAATTTAGCTAGCGGTCTACGATGGCTTAGCAATTCATGTCTTACAAAAATACATTAATTATAAAAATACACAAGTGCTGGTTGGCTTCTTTTCTGGAATATTAACAGAGCTTTCTTTCCTTGCTACGGAATGATTTTCATTGTTTTTACGAAGCTCGTTGGTTCAGTGTTTATGCTGAGGGTTACTACTGCAAGTCTTATTAAATGTTATCTTTTCTAAACGCTCCTTTAAAAATTGATACACAAAGACGCCGGATGACCAAACTGCTGTTGGGGCCAGACTCAACACATCAACAGTCAAATTTCACTACCTCACCGCTTACTGTAGAAGTCACCATATTATTTAGGAAAACTAAGCGATGCGTAATTTGTCCAAGTCAGATGAGTTCTGAGTCAGGGCAGAGCTGATTCATTTTCTGGGCAAAAAAACGTGTTTTAAGGAAAGATGAAAAAATCAAGACGGTTAAGGCTGTTGAGAGAAAAGTGTAAATTTCGAAAAAATTGGCGGGAAACTTTCTGCTGCGCCAAAAAATCGATGACCTTTTACAGTTTCCTGCGGCAGAACAGACAAGTTCATTCAACTGATTAGTTCACAACAGATGCACTCCTCACCGAGGCGATTCCTTGTAGGGCAGTGGTTCCCAAACTGTGGTACGCGGACTTCAAGATGGTACGTGAATAGGCCTACTTTTTGTTTTTCTTCAAACAAAGTGTTCACAACTGTAGTTTCTCACTGTTGGGTTCTGTAATAAATTCCCGAATTTTTGTGTGCTTTCCTTGTTGGATTTTGAAAATTGCCATTGTAATTTCTCACACATATTTTGTTAATATCACATTTGTGTCAATTTTTCAAACTTTGATCAAATGATGTTTGGTAAATTGAGATGACCTAGAACAAGATGGTACGTGGTGATATTACGGGACCCGCAAATGGTGCACGATCAGGAAAAGTTTGGAGTCACTGTTGCAGGGTGTTGTGCTTTAATGTTTCAAACCACATTTCCTTGATCTCTACCACACCGTTGACGCAACATGACCATGCTGGACCTGCCTTTTCTTCAACTGAACGCCGTTTTTAAGTCGAGTCACGGTCAACACACTCGGTGATTCACTCGAAGTCACGTATAAATAACTTTTTTATTGGCAGTTCGGATCTTTGCTGCCGAAGGCAGCACTAAAATATTGTTCGAAAAAAAAAATTGCAGCGATGCGCAGAACAAGCTTTGATTTTATCGCCGGTCTTGGTTCAGAAGCTCATAACTTTAAAAACCCGCCCGTGCGAAGCTCATCAACCTGCAGGGTTAATGCTGAGCGAAGGGTCGGTCGGCTTTTGCGCGGAGTTATGCGCCATGAGAAGCAGCAACGAGTCACTCGCAGTTTTCAAACGAGTCAATCTCTCTCTGGAGGATTTTGTTCAGTTCTTGGCACCAGAGCGAGTCGCTGTCTTGCGCGTCGACGAACTCCAGCAGTTTCCAGAGAAGCAGGAGATGCTTGTGGTCGCGGTGCACGCCGGGAATCCCGTCGGCGAAAACGTTCGAGCAAGAATGAAGCAGACAAGTGCACTGGCAAATTAACGACCCGCTGAAACAGAAAAAAGGGTTCAGTTCGTCAGCGAAAGGCCCCGGGGGTTTCGCGCTGGAGTCAACTCTCAACAACGAATACTGCGGATTACAAATGCACGCGCGAGTAGATGATGCTGCAGACGTGGATGTCAGTTGTGGAGGTAGTCTGAGTCTGACATATTTACACTTCGGGTCTCTCTCGTGTGGAATTCAAGTCTGGGGCAGTTGCAAACTGCATGGTGCGGCATCAAAAGTCTGAGGGCGTTTATGAAACTAGACACGAAAGCGTTCGCTGGACGACATTTCAGTCGGTTGCGTTTCGTCACAAAAGTAAGTTTGATGCATATTTGAGGAACATGCAACTTTTGCTGGTTATCAGAGCAACGGGTGTTCGGCACAGATTGATGTAAGGAGTCACAGTTTTTTAAGTGGAGTCAGATTTGTAAGAACATCAGGAGTCGGAGTCGGATTTTTTTATCCGACTCTAAGTCCAACTGAATCATTTTTTACATCGCACTCCCAAGTTAGGAATCTTAATTTGTTCAAATGGTACAATTTCCTTGAAAGTTTTATTGAAAGAGAGAATTCTTGCTGTGCACTCGATTTCCAATGATTGCTGGTTGCTACTCGCTTTTTTGCTATTGTTGACAGCCAAACTTCATTCACGTTATGCTAAGCAGTCGGAGTCGTAAATTTTGGAAGCTAGGAGCCGGACATTTTACTTCCGACGCCGCAACCATGGTTCAAAACCTGTAACCCGAGGCGAATTTTTATTTTCGGGGCCCTAGGCTATTTTTAATTGGGGGCCCTTCTGGAATGCATATCATACAAATTAGCACTACACGTGCACGTTATATTAACTGAAAATGTTGTTCCAATTCATAAACATATTACTTTATTCTCAATTCTCTCGATATCAGGAACAAAAACGGTGACAATGACACCAACGAAAAGGCAGCGGTGGAGTTAAATGACCACGCCACAGCGTTTTCAGTGGCCCGCGGAACCATTCAGGAAATTCTTCAAATCTGAAATACCCTCTCTAACTCGTCACAGTAAACGTTAGCGGTGAAGCTAACTTGAACTGAGACTTGCTTCAAAATATTCGCAGTCTGCTCAAAGTAGCCTACGAGCCAAATTAATTGCCCCCTCCTGCTATAGAGCAATGGTGGGCAAAATGCTGCTCGCCGACATATTTTGTGTATAGCAATATTTCAAATTGATAGCGAGTTGCCGCCTCATATTTAATGTTTGTTTCGTTTTTATCAACGTATTTACACGAATTCGTAAAGTTACGGTTAGTTGCCAAGGACTTTACACGATTTGTTGCTGGCCGTTTTATGTAAAACCTGCATTGTTTATTGAACTGTATTTGACGCTACAAACTTATTTTGCGGCTGTTGTTTTTGGTTTTCTGCCAATGACTCTTCTATTGAACAAATTTGCCCACTCCTGCTACAGAGATCTTTTGTTAGCGGCATAGCAAAAACGTGCGTTGAACCAAAACAAAAATTCAAATATAAATGCTTACAGAAATGCTGGAAATTGTCCTTACTCCCAAAATTTTGGGGCCCGATGAAATCGGGGGCCCTAGGCTTAAGCCTTTTTAGCCTAATGGTAAATCCGCGCCTGCCTGTGACGTTCGAAATTGAAACCAACTGATAAATTTTTTACACAGCATTGTTCAGCAAGATTACGTGACAGAGCAGTAAACAGTCGACTGAACAAAATACAAACAAACAGTTGATATTTTCAACCCCGGCTGTCATGAGATCTACGTCAACGTACCGTGCAGCGGAATGGACGTTTTTCGCCTGTTCTCGCTTCCAGTATGTGAGCTGGTGGAAAAGGACGAGGTTGAGCGTGTGATAAATCTCAGCGAAGCTGCGATGCTTGATCAGGATTTTCTCGTGCAAACACGCCATGTCGGTTAACAATGATATGACCTAAAAAATAAACAAAAGTCAACAAAATGCTAAAAACTTAGCCCAGGGTGCATGACAAAAGTAAATAGACAACAACGTTTTCCAATAAATCGAAACCTTGATAGAGGATGAAAATTTGCATCTTGCTGACGATAAGAGCAGCCATTTTTCAAAACATCCTATATCAGGGGTGGGCAATTAATTTGGCTTGGGGGCCACTTTGAGTAGGCCGCGATCAACGGAGGGCCGTAACTTCTGGAAATAGAAACAAAACACCACAAACGGTGTTGCTAACTTACGCAAAAAGGGAAAGTCAGCGACTCCTCGAACTTCTCTGCTTCAACGCAACAGGCTGAACACATTGCAGAGAGAAACGACGCATCAGCTGTAACAAGTAAAAAGGCCCGGCGAGCTTTACTCGTTTTGTCAAAGAAACAAACGTCTTTTGGCAAAACGTCATCCTGCCTCGACCGAGCGCAGATCAGCGAAACACGCTTCACATTATTCACTGAACCGCGCGCGCTTCGCAATAAAATGTCGGGAAAAGTACCAGTCAGGCTTTACTCATTTTTAAAAAAGACGCTGACATTGGGCGATATTCGCTGCGTGGCTCCACTCGAAGCAACCTAATAAAGTTTTATCAACAAACAGCGGATGCTGCTAAGTTCACTCTGACAGTTTCTGCGCTGAAGGTGCGCATTGCCCAGTTTTGCTTGGACCTAGTCTTAACAAACTAAAGCAAGCCAGCGGCCTTCAATCATACATGTGACGCGCGTCAGAGCGAATTGTAACGGCAAAAAATGCGGGGAACCAAATAAAAAATTAACTGACTTGCATCGCGTGCGACAAGCACAGACTCAGCAACAGTTTCATCGGCGATCGAGGAATGAACAGCTTCGATCAGGAGCGACCTGGTTTCTGTTCGGTGCAAAAATCTTGCACACTCCATTGGAAGAGTTGAAAATCTGCACAATTAAGCAAAAATCTTTTAAACGGCGCTCAGCGCCACAGAAGTTACGCAATCAACGTTCACAGTTGAAAAAAGAACTATTTCAAGCACGCTACGGTTTACCTCAGGGGTCAGCTACGGTTTACTTCAGGGGTCTCAAACACGATGGCATTTTGTTCGACCCACGATGCTGTTTAGGGAATTTTCAAATAATTGACATTTACGTTCTTTAGCTTTTTACCGGTGTTTTAAAGTGCTCGGCCAATGAGTAAACAAGTCCCGTTTAAACGAACGCAGAGACGGTTAGAAATGCCATGCCTGTAACCTTTCGCAGGAAATAAGACGTAAAAGCTGTTCCAAGTAAGTTTCAGGTACCGCCATGTTGCGTCAGCGTCATAATATGGATTAGGTTCAACAACGTCATATGAGCATGACGACAGCCCAGTGCATGCTTTGAAGAAGTATCCACTGGCACCTTTCAGATGTTATGAACTAGTTCGTAATCTTGTTCAATGCGCGGCCAACTTTTACATGCAATTGGTAGAAGCTCACTGTATTTGGGTTCCGCAATCGGATAAACAGCAATGAATTGTACCATAACATTCGCTTGCTTCCGAACCGTACATAGAAAGTATTAGCTTGCTGCCGAAGCTTAAATGCTATTCAACAAAACTGAACAGGCGTTGATAAAAATGCTTCGCTTTCTGTGCTGTGACGTTTCGGCCTCGCTGCCGCCACCGGTTGGGAAGCGACGTCATGAACGAACCTATGTACGTTGGTGTTTTTCCTAAATAGCAGTTTTTTTTAAGGTGTTTTAGGGACCCGGTCCCTAGAATCAGCGAAAATTATCATCGGGCCCTTAGAATCAGAGAAAACGGGTCCCTACAGGTTCATATCAGGTACCTAACATTTTCCTTAAAAAAAACTGTAAATAGTGCCAATTTTGAAGTCAGTTTTAGGTGATTTGCAACCAATACCAGTATCTCTACATCGCGTGATGAGATATTTGAACATTGCTGGATTTTACACTTTTGAAGTTGCAAGCATTTACAAAAGACAGAAAATCCTACAACTGTAACATATTTATACCTTGAAGTGGCTACAAGTCCATGAACAAATGCAATAAATCAAAGCCACCGGGCTACATTTATCGATTAGTTTGAAGTTCATCACATATGTTCATCCGTACAATACCAGACAAATTGAAGCTCAGCAATTTGCGTTACTGAAAGTATAGTCAGTCTCAGGAGTTAAATTTTGAAGTTCAGTGCAATAGAAATGTGGTCATCATACACAATTCAGGTTTAAAAAATAAGCCATGCTTGGAACATTTTGCAGCCCAATATAAAAGGAATGTATTGCTCGAACGTTCAGGAAAGAATTTAATCGATTTGATTGAAGCTTTATTCTCGGTACGCTCGATTGCACGCCTCGTTCTCAACCTGTATATATATATTCGCGACACACATTGCATCGTTGCAATAAACCTCAACTGTTGNGACGCAATCCCATTTCATTCTATCATGCAGTATTTAGAGGATAGCAAAAATTGCAAATTTTTTTGTGGCAAAGTAAATCCAATTTCTCTCTGGTCGCTTAAATTTACATGTATCACATTTTGTTAATATAATTAATCGATTAATCGTACAAACGCATTATGCTCAGGATACCGGAGTCGGAGGTAACATATCCGACTCCGACCTTTCCAAAATTTCCGGCTCCGACTCTTTAACAAAAAGGGAATGAAATATGGCTGTTAAAATCAATGAAAATCGTGGTACACAGCAAGAAATCTGTTTCAAAAGAAATTGTAGCGTTTCAACAGGAATTTCCAATTTAGGAGTGTGATGTAAAAAATGATCCAATTGGACATCCGGTGTCGGACAAAAAAAACGACTCCGACTCCCAGTGTTGCTAGGAATCCGACTCCAACCAAAAACCTGCGGCTCCTTACGACTCCGCAACCCTGATTACGCTTATGAAGTTCTATACTCAGGAAAATAGACTTCTAGTTCCTTGTATTAATTTCTTTCAGCCACAACTGATTTCTTTCAGCCACAAGTAACTTCACGTTGGGGAGGATTGCTGCCTAAATGACCCTGGCCTTGGTAGCCTCTCACTTCAACATACAACGCCACTATTTATTGTACTCGGACGTAGCAACGTACAGCGGTGATTAGTATCAAAGCCAGCTTGTTGCTGCCAACTGTGTGCGCTGATTTTCCTCTATTATGGTGTGTATTATTACATAAACATACTTTTAAAAAGTAGCGAAGAAAATTTTTTGCATGAACACAAAATCACATCAACATATAAATGCAACGCGTACTTGAACAGATGAGTGGGCGATGAACTCTTTGCGAGCGTCGCTAATATTGAAAACACACTCGCTGTCGCAGCAAAATTTTCACACTGCTTCAGGTGGGACAAGGCGATGGCAACGAAGTCTTCACGCTGTTGAAAACAAAATTAATGAGGAAAACGAAACGACGTACTGCACTCTCTCGAGTTGAACAGCTGGTACCGGTTTTTGATCCCAACAGGTTAGACCAGAGTTTGGGAGACTTTTCGACTGGAGGGTTGCACTGGATTCCAAAATTTTACAGTGGGTTGGTTCGGGAACAGGCGGATTGTTTATGTAAACTCATATGAATGAGGTGTACAAACAGTCAGGGCTAATTCATGAACACCATAAGTTCCGTGGGTCAATTGGAAAGCTCGGGTCGCATGCGGCGCCATACCTTGCTGATGCTTAGCAATTAGCAGTGAACAAACAAACTTAGTAGTGAACGATGAGAGTTGACCTGAAAAAGTTTTGACTGAACTCGACGCTGAACACGGAAAGGTACAATCATGAAATATTTAATTAAAGCGATAACTTGCCAACACGTTTACCTCGTCTAGTATCGCTGGGATGATTAAGGGCACACGCTCCAGCAGAATTTTGACGACTTCGAACAGAGTTTCGGATTTTGATATGAAACGCTCGGACGTGTCTGGTGGAAAATCATAATCAACATTTTTACTGAACCCAAGTGCAGCTTTACAGCTTCTCGCTTAAAATAAACATTGCTTATAGCAGTAAATATATTTTCGACCATAAAAATCGACCACATTAGCAAATTCGGCATTCCCACAGAGCAAGCGCTCGCAACACGGTCTAAGCACCACCCGGCACTTCGGACAGGGCGGATTCACAATAATTGGCAAATATCGCCACTTCGGCAAAATACAGCAAGTGCGCATATTCACAATCACAGACTAACTTTCAGCAGTGTGCAAGTTTTCGCGCAACAACGTTCGCACAAGTTGGAAGATCTTTTTCGCTCGTTCCACGTCTGAAAATAAAATGCGCATAAATTTATATTCAGATTCCATTACGTAGCAAAACTTCATTTAAAGGTTTTGTGATATTTGATAAACAAAAAGAAACGCAATATTCTCTGCGTACACGTTTCGCACGGTTTCCCTTCTTTTTGGTCGTATTGCACGATGGCAAATGCGGACGCACGGCTTTCAGGTAAGCAACGCATCGATCACACACGTTTACATGCAATGCCTCAAGAGTCGACCAGTTGGACAAGTCAGGTTTCAGTGGCAAAAAAGCGAAGCAAACTGTTCAAAGGTATTTTCGTGTTGCAACAACTCCCAACAAAAATAGAGTTTCTAATTAACGGGCTATTGAACAACGGCTGGTGAACTAAATCGTCCAAAAGCAGGCGTTGCAGAGTGGAACGAATCATAAACCAAAGCAAACCTCGCAAATTTTCCATTCCATCCATGCAATCGATCAGCAGCTGATGGCGATCGTCGCTGCAAAAAATTGTTTTATGTAAAGATTTTCGACAACAACTTACCAACTATAAATGGTTCTTTCCGCGCAAATCCACCGCCGGCTGGCGCTGATGCTTGTACATAAAAAGGTAATGATGTCACTTAGTGCCGAAGCGGCAGATCTTGGCGGCGACACATGAATGAATCTTTCACAGCTGTTCTGTCCATGCGCGAGTTGCGTTAAAACAACGAAAAAGAGCGCGCTTTTCGATTTTCAGTCATAAAAACATACCCTGTTATTGGGGTGGCAACAGCAGCTTTGCAGTCGCGGAAAAGTTGGTGTAAAGGTGAAGAAACAAGAAAGGAATGAGGAAAATCATCGAAACCTGTAAATGTTCATGACAAAAAAGAACCACGGCACGCGATTGTTCAGCTTCAGGAAACAAAACAACGTTTGAAAGCAAGCAACTACATTATTCTCACTGAATATTTTGTGTCAGAAAACCTTCTGCAGCATCGCAGCGATAGAAACTGAGATGAATTGTTAATTTTTCTCAAATATCACGCAAACCTTTCGTTCTAATTTTAAGCATTATGATATAACGAGTTTATTTTCTTACTGGCATACCAGTCTTTTATTTTCCTCTTGCAATTTCCAACTTTTCGGTTTAACCTGATGACATAGACGACTCGTGGCAAAACACAAAACGCCCGGCATGTTTGACACAACGCGATTTTTTGGTTGACGCAAATACTGCTTCTACGACTTGGCTGCAACAAGTCTGGCTGCGGCGAACCACAGATTGATGGCACCGTACCTTTTTCGGATGCTGTAAGTAACTTCGAGACTTTCCGCTTGAATTTGTAATTGCATAATTTTTTTTCTTGAGAAGACGTTGAGCTCTTTGGCGCAGCCTGAAGGATATCTGCATCAATAGAAGATAAAAAAAACAGGCATCATGCACAGGTAAACTAAGAACATGTACTTCAGAACGCTTTCGCGTAGGGTTTTCCATAGCAGATAAACACTCCACATTGCGAACAATTGATAGTCTTTCTTAACAGTGTCTAACAAAGTTTACCACAAAGCAATCAATATAACAAACCATTGCAAAACTTTTGCCTGCTGCTGCTGACAGGAACTCGTGGGCTTTGTGGTTTGACAAACTTTATTCTTTTGCTCGCAACCTCGTTGCCCTGACTCAATCGTGCGCTGGATGCCATCCCTTCTGCTGGAGCACTGAAGTCAAGAAAAAACACAGCCTTTACCTATAGGATTGCAAGAACAAAACAACAGCCTACTATTATCGCAACCATTACACCAGCACGGCCACACCAGAACACTCACCACATTTTCATTTCTTCAGTCAAGGCTTTGTTTTTCAGTTCCAGATTTTTAATAAGACTCTGTGCTTCTTTTAGTTCAACTTGTTTGAACTCAATTTGGTCGCGAAACATTTCTACCTGGTCGATGATAAAGTTCTGTTAACCATGATCCGTTACTGGATGCAAAACAGCAATTACTGCAGAGGAGTCGATCATCAATAAGCGACCGATGGTAATGGGTGCTTGAGCAAGGGGAGAAAATTTCGATCGCAGTTCGACAAAATTATAAAAACATCGAAGAAAAAAACACGACTCAGCTAAGACGTGAATTGATTGAGATAAGTTACATATATCAATCATCTCCATTAAAACAACTATATTTTTCGTCCAAACGCTCAACTAAACCATTCTTTAAAAAACACGCAAAGCACATCCACATCACACGGGCGATGAAAGCAACTTCGCATAAATCAGCTGTAACAAAGAATAGTGATCCTATGCATAACTTCCTGCCCGTGATTTCGTGGAGAAGCTCTGAAACCAATAGCACGTGATCAGGATCACGTGATCAGGATTACCTGATGGCACTCCAAAATGCAGCAAGATTGCACAAAATATACACTTGCCACGATTACTCGACGGCACTTATCCGACAAGCACATGTAACACATGGTTTTCCTCTAAGACAGTGTGGTCCAACTACAGGCCTGGATAGAATTTTTAAGGCCCGCGAACTTTCTCAGTATTATTTATTGTGTGTGCTACAGTAGGTAATTTTAGTTAGAACAAGCATTGCATCTTTTAATAAAATGTACAACATTAACAGCGTGAGACTAGAGTCAGCAAAAAAGGTTTCCCAACTTGAAAGATTTTGCATTTTTTGCCAGCAAGTCAAATCTAAAAACAGAATTGCACACAAAACACACGACAACAGTCTCAGACTTACTACAACTAACATATTGGGTTTGATGTAGGAACGACAGTGTCAGAGAAGCCTCGACCACAGACATCCCACTGATAGAGATTTGTAACGAATTGTTATTTGCTGTTGTGTAACAATATCAAATATAATTTGAAATGTTTTGCTGCTGTGCATAATATTTTCAAATACGCACTCACTCATCTTCCCTTTTCAATTTTAAAGCTTGTGAATCTGTCGTTTTACACATCGTTTTGTTAGAAGTGGCCCGCAAGTTATCACGTTTTGTTAAAATGGTCCGCAGGCCAAACCTAGTTGGACCACGCTGCTCTAAGTGTCGCTGCATTTAGCACAGCAGAACTCAGCAGCAATACTCACTTTCTTTTCCAAATCCATTTCTTTTTGAGATTTTTCTTCTTTGAGTTTTGAGTTCTCCAGCGCCTTCGATCGTCGTTCTTCAAGTAGAACTCTTTCGACGCCTTCAAGCTTATCTCGTAAAATGCCCGCTTCACCTTCTTTCAACTTGTGCTTCTTTTCCAGCTCGTCGACCTGGCACGCAGCAAACACACACGGTGTCCAAGTAGACCTGCGAAGCACACAACCACGAACAGCACTGCCTTCCACAATCCTCACACCTTTGTTTGATACTTGGAGCATTGAAGCTTTAGCTGTCGTATTTGCTCATGAACATCGCTAGGATTCACAGCCGACTTTGTAAACGAAGATCGCGCTGTTGTTGTCGACGAGGTGAATGAAGAACTGCAAAATGACAACGACTAACGTTACACACAAGAGCATGTCATGTCGGCACAACGTGATGAAACCACTAGATCAGCGAGACGGTTTTAGTTTGGCTATGAACAAGTCACTCACGTAAATGCTGGTGCTATGGGGGCCTTGAAAGCCATACTTCCAGAGAAACTCAAAGTTCCGTTTGGATTGGCAGCTGCTTCTGTTTTTACTTGAAAGTGACTGCTTTGCTTAGAAACAGAACCTTCCGCTTGCGATGCCACCATCTCCAACTCAGCCAACTCTTCACCAGTAAAACACTCATCGTCCCCAAACGGATCGAACGAAAGCTTTTCATTGAGATTCACCGGCTGCTTCCAGTGAGCTGCATCAGTTTTCGCTGCAGGGGAATCACCAACACGTGGGCGTTTACTGACAGGAAGCCCATTCGTATTGCTGAACGTAGTCCAAGTACCTTGTCGTGACTGCTGAAAGCCTTTCATTGAATGTCTTCTACAAGCATTCACATTCGTTTCTGTAAATGAAAAACGTACCACCAGTACATTGGCAGGCTACCAAATATCTAATCCTCGATCAAATTGAAAGGTTGATTTATAAAGAAATCGAAGGTTAAGTAATGCAAGTCGACACCAGGAACTTATTTAAAAAAAACATAACTATTTCAGACATTTAGTAACAATCAACACTATTAATATGCTGAGGGCAGAGTCATAACTTAATTTTACGTAAACTGAGTTGAAGTAATTGCTATGGTAACTTAATTATTCAAAGACATTTACCGATCCAAGACAAGCATCTTAAAACTACCTACACCATTCAGTCCATAACGTATTCCTTCATTGAAGGTTAGATTTACATTTTGCCGACATTTTTGCATTTACCCAAACCACAGTTGAAAGACATCACTTGAGTGGATTGAAGAACTGTACAACATCGAATTTTTCGCAAACCTCGGTCACTAAACAGTTAACCACCACAGCACATACCCTGATTTGTTCGCAGACAGTCATTTGTTTATCGCGCAAAGACCTGCGAGCGAATGTTACGACAGAGCAGTTTATTGGGACCATTGCACAGAGGTTTGTATGTTACGCACTACTTGATGTAATCGCCGTGCCGTACGCCGTAAGTAACATGACACAAAATTTGTGTTAACCAATCAGAAACGAAGTAGCAACTAGGGCTTTCCGAACAATCCGTGCGGAACAATAGCGTAGCGTCTTTCACGAGCAAATATTGCCGATGTATATCGGCACAATTTTGCCGATATGTTGCATCGGCAACAACGCTATATTGGCCGATATATATCGACATCTCATTACATCGGTCGAGATCTAAGGCACACTAGTCTTTCTTTGAAAGCATCAGGCAATATGTCTGATGCTTTCAAACAGCAATGTCTGATGCTTTGACACTATGTCTGATGCTTGCAAACAGCATCAGACAGCAACCTTTTGAACGCAATGTTCTAGTTTACGAATTATGTCAAAATGTTAATCACTTCGTGCAGAAAAGATCGTTTCATTCATTTCCATGCCTGTTTTTCCTCTGAGGAGAGTCGTGAGGACAGCATCCCTGGGTCTCGAAATACCTTGCGATCAACAGCAATCTCAGATAGTTCTGCTGGCTCCACACAAAGACAGGACCGAGCAAGGTGAGAGATGTAATCACTACACCTGGTCCTTAATTGATCTCTAGGCCACTTTCCCGTTGGTGAATCAACAGGACTTGACTCGCAAATCTTTCCTGGGACATTCTGAACACATGCCCCCGAACCAAAGTAGCTTAGATCTCTTGACTGTCACACCGTGAATTCTTCGCAAAAAACATTGCTGCTACTAGCACTTGGGATAGTATTCTTTTTGTCATTTCCCAAGATTCATGACCATAGGTTGGATTGGAACAAAGGCCGATTCAAAAACCGACAGCTTTGATGTGACACAAAGCGATAAAGCTCACGCAGAACTTCGTTTGTTTCACTAATGCGTGTATCAAATCTCCTTTGTTCCGCCTTCCGCCACTCGTGAAAACAAACCCTGATTTTTTGAACTTCTCGACTTTCTGTAGTGTATTTCCGCTTACTTGCAGCGTGCACTGGCTTGGTTTTCTGGAGAAACACAATCCTCAGGTTTCATAGTGCGAATTTTCATTCCAGCTTGATGGCACGCAGCTGAAAACCAAGCAAGTGCATGTTGAAGGCCCTGTTCAGAAGATGCGAGCAGCACCAAATCGCCCGCTAAATAGAAACGGTTGATCTTACAGCGCCCAACAGTGACACCCTCGTCGACTCGGCTGTGATTTTCTATAATACTCTTTTCAATATATACAAACCAGTGGTTCCCAACCTTTTTCTTATGGTATACCACTTGGGGTCTGGTATTGTCACTGAGTACCGCCTTGCGCCAGGAAGCTTATTCAACCAGTGCTGCATCATTCGATCAAGTTCCGAAAAAATTAGACTCGACATAAAAGCGACTCACAAAATGGCAATTAGAAACATGATGGCCATTCTTAAAAGCCAATAGAAAAAGTACACGTAAATGCAAGCATTTATAAACAATACCCGATAATTAAAAGCAAAAGCTGTGAATACAGTTGGTTTTGTGAAGAAAAACAGAAATTGGGGTTACTCGCGTACCACCTTGAAGCTGTTTTTTTTCGGTCATAGACCGAAGCGTTTTTGAAATGCCCGAAAAAATTAAGTCATTTCGGTCAGAATGTTTGAAACTATAGGCTAAAAACACTTTTATGGCGAGTTTTAATACAAATATGAGACAAATGACCGAAATGTTTCAGTGAATAAAATGCCTCATCTCAAAATGACCGAAATTTTTGAGCGAAAAAAAAACGCCTTGAAGACCTTCGCGTGCCACAGTTTGGAAACCACTGATATAGACTATGAAGAAGATTGATGATAGCACACATCCTTGTCGGAGTCCAGCACCCACTATGAGCGGTTGTGATTTGTAATTTAACTTTACGACACGGCCACAAACTTCCGAGCAGGAATACATTGACTTGACGGTCGGTAAACGGCGGCCGTCAACACCGAACTTCCGCAACACTCCCCTAAGCTTCTCACGAGGAACCTGGTGACAGACGAAAATTCTCACCTCTGTGAAACATAACATTTGACCTCGGCAGGGATTTCGCGTGATTATTCTTGCATGTCAGTCATTTCGCTTCTCAGAGAAAAGTAATGAACTTTGGCGATTAATTTCTTGATGTTCGTTGCGAAAATAAAAACGTTTGGTTAGGCGTCAGATAGTCCACAATAAGCGACAGATTGGGAATACCGACCACCAAAAAATATTTGACTTAGTCTTATACGTCAATTAGTTTTCTTTTTCAAACTCTAACCCCTAAGCCCTTATCATCAGTTCTCAAGTAACTTCACTCCACACCTTTGACAAGGAATCTATCGCAAAATTTTAATAGGAAAAACACAGCATACTTGACATCTTAGTGAACAACCACAGCTCGCAAAATGCATGACCTGGAGTATCACTCTGCGCAGATGGCGTGAAGCCAGTGATTTCGCATGTCAGAAATTTCGCTTCATACCGGTCGTATGCTTTTTCCAAGTCGATAAAACATGTGTAGACGTCTTTGGCATATTCCCAATATTTCTCGAAAATTTGCTGGAGAGTGAATGTAGTGCCACTGCCGGGGCGAAAACCGCACTGGGTATCAGCCAGCTTTGGTTTAATAATTATTTTGCAGCATCTTTTCTTTCCACAGTGCTACTAAGATGACCCTGCTGTATCTGAGCATGGTCCAAGTTATCACTACTGTAACTTGCTTCAAACCTAACTCCTGATTCACAGATTATGACAAAGCACATAGAACCCACAGCAAGGTGATTTTTGGGACATGCATAATTTTCGTTCAGTTCTGCTTTAGAACCTGAAGGAACTGCATAATCTACAAGGCAAAGCAAACTTATCAAAGCAGATGAACGCAGCTATAGGAATTAAGTTCAATACAATTTCAACTGAGTGTTTGATCACTAGGCATGCTATGAATAACCACCTTGCGTACCACTTGCAGCACGCCTGCCAAGCAGTGCTCTCACTTTTAGTGATTTTGTTCCTGGATTGGAACTTTTGACCCTTTTTAGGGAGTTTTAGGAAAGTATGAAAATGTGTGAAATGAACTATTTCAGTTTATTTTGCAAATCATATTTGGGTATATTTTTAACATTTATCATTGGCACTCCGATTTTGTGCTGCACCACCACAGATTTAGGGATTTTTGGTGCAGTTCTAGGGATTGCATTTGTGAGAGCCCTGCTGCCAAGGACCGCCAACTCCTGCGATTAGGTTGCATAGTGGATACATTAGTGCTTTAATGTTTTGTGCATCCTTACTGCATAATTCCCAGTAACATTCCATTCGCGATTCAACGTATGTACTCGTTTGTGAACAGTCTGACAGTTGACACGTTAGCCTGCAAATCTACATAACCGCAGTCGGTCGCCGTTTCCTGTGGCGCATACGAACGCCCAACCCTTCTATTCGTCGTCATTCTATTCTGATTCTACAACGAACCGTTTTAACGTTAGGTGGTTCTGACTTCACGATCGAGTGTGTCGGAGTTTTTGTTGTTTATCTGAATATAATTGAAAGAAGCAATGGGAGACTGACCTGTGCTCCTGCAACAACTAGGTTGACCCCTCAACTAGTAGGGATCTCTGTGGAATCGTGATCTTCCGACTAATCGGCACCACAACCAGCTAAGATTCCTACATCGCTTCCTACATTTCTATTAAACGAAAACTAAATAGCACAAGAATAATTTATCAATTCATTTCACTTTTTGGATCTAATCAAATTTCCATGCGTGTTTGCATTCGTTGTAGACAAACTAAGGCTGCATTACATGAACACAACACAAAAGCTTGACCAGTAGTATCAACCAGGGCTGGCCTTTAGACGATTGGACTGATTGCTTCCAATCGGGCCCCGCGCTACGCCTACTAGCCTGCGCAAGATATACATTCTTTGAAGCTGCGTGTATAACGCCGGCCCGGATCGCGGTGTTCACAGTTTTTTATGCTTGGGGGCGGAACTTAAAGTGAACTGTGCGTTTTTTTAACATCCCCATTCATTACAATTCGTTCTGGAATCGTAACAGTTGTCATTGTTTTTCGATGTGTGGTATAATCTTTTCAATACCTGCTAGTTAAGGCAGAGAGGGGTTTTAAGTTTGAAGCTGTTTTCTGTGTCACTTGTAAGCGTTTCGTACATAGCAGGTTATTACTGTTGCAAAAATTTCTGCCACTTGTAGTTTGAAAGTGAAGTTTATTTCGTAATTACAAATGTGTTCTGCTTAGTCGGTCTTTTTATTAGCGTTATGCATTTTCCTTCGTAAGGATCTGATGAGGCAGACTCTTTCCCTAATTTTTTGTTGCCCTCAAGATTTACATTTGACTATCCCAGTGACCATGGCATCCGGCGAAAAGAGTTTTCTAAGTTGAAACTAATTAAAACCTATTTGAGATTCTAAATCCAGCGAGAGCGCCTAAACAGCTTGAGGTTGTGTCCATTGAATCCGAAATTAGCATAGGCTTAAACTTGGACAAGTTTTGAAGGACATAGCTAATGCTAAACCACAAAAAATAAGATTCTCTTAGCAAATGCATCGTAATTCACAATAGCCTAAAGCAGGGCACGGCTCCAGCTAGGCGTCGAAAGTTTTTGGCTCGAGCTCCGGCTCCAAAGTGATTTGGTCCATCGAAAACTGAAAACCATTCTCTTATATGTACGATTGTATTATTACACCAGCATAGATGAGGTGTCACAAAATGATGTATTTGATGGATAGTGGAACATGTGCAAAAAGTTGGAGAAACCCTGATCTACACATGAACAAGCTTGGGCATCACAAGGATTTTTCCCGTGGGGGAGGCAATAGTGGATTTTTCCAGTGTTGTTTATATAAACATTTTTCCAGTGGAGCCAACAGTCTTTAATTTTATTTTACCAACTTGAAACTAAAAGACCAGTAAAAGACAAACATTTTTCAAATTTCAAAATCCTATGGGTTCAAGATCCCCCTGCACCCCACTTTTGACACACATGGAAAAGAGGATTTTGTGTACACATACGGCAAACCACACTCGTCTGCAATAAGTTAAGTCGCTTGCTGCACAAACCTGGGCTGTGTAACCGGAACCTACATTTCAGGCTCCAGCTCCACCAAGTAATAGTTTCTGGTTTGGCTCCAGCTGCCATCATCTAAAATCGCTTGGGCTCGGGTTCGTCTGTTTCATTCGGCTGTGCCACAATTTTGCAACATTATAATATAATGTTGCACCGCGGTTTTTGTGAGTTGTCCTGTTGTCACGTTTTTCCGTTTATCGATGTTTTGCTGCTAACCTGTATATCTTACCTTTTCCAGACGATTATGTCAAGCAGTGTTGCTAATTTCATTTAACTCATGGCCAATTAGCCTGCTGCACAATGCGATAGGTACTGGCCAGAGAGGAGATATTGAGTGTAGCAAGTTAGCAGCTTATGCATTTATTGGGTATTACAGAAATGTGCATGAAACGGACATGGAAAGTCTCTGCTGGAGAAGTGAAAATGGGGGATATGCCCCCAACACCCCTAGATTGGCATTACTTTTTCAGGCCTCATTTTTTAACACAACTCATGATATCTTTGAGTATGACTTGATGCTCCTCCTCAGAAATTAATTCTGCACAGACCACTGAGTGGGGCCCTGTACAATTGCTCTCAATTGGCTCCTGCACTTGCTAAGACTGGTCCTGGTATCAACTGTATCACTTCCAATTTTTACCTTATAAAAACAGTCAATATCTGTACCGAACCATCGTGATATGGGAAGTGCTGTGAAATTGTACAATCTACTGATTGAACACAGTGGTATTCTTCACCAACCTAAACAGGCAGCAACAAAACACACTATCAGTTTTTAACTCAATAAGCTTTGTTAAAAATTTTATTTGAAAACATGAGTTATATAGACCATAAGGCTTACCTCCAGCATTTCATTTCTAGAAAGGATCATTTTCAGTGGCAAGCTTCACCTAAACTCCTAAGTACAAAAAATTTCATTGGTACAACAAACATAACTGATGAAATATTTGTTGTACACAATGCATCTTGTCAGGCAGAGTTTTTTACTGGACTAGCTCAAATCTTGACTAATAGAAGCAAACAAGTGCAATCAATCCTAACATATATGATTGCTTAAATATATAATGATCGACTTGCAGATTGTCAAAGGAAATGCATCACAATCAATAGTGCTCAGTGAGCATAAGCACAAGTATTAACCACCAACTCTTCACTAGTGAAAATTGAGGATGCGAATACATAGCAATTTCTAGCCTTATTCAAATTTTTGTACACTAAAACTTTAAAGAAATAATTTTAGTCACCATCATAGTTTGACGCTAGTCTATGGCAAATGCTACAAAAACCAAAGCTATTTGTACAATGAAAGTGCCAAACATAATTGACAGCAAAAGTTTGCATCACACATCAAACTGGAAATCGCACATAAATAATATACTGCATGTTGTTATGTTTTCAAGAGTGCAATTTGCTTTTCTGCAGTCACAAAGGTCAAGGTCAACCAACCTTCCTTGAGATTTTAGTACTTTTTCATATATATACCAGTGCTTGTTTGTGGATTGGCGTGTGAAATGCAAAGTGAGCATGAACTAATTCTTTGATATTCTAACCTGTTAATCTTGTTATTTAAATGGGGGGTAGGTTTCAACAACAAAATTATGTCCCAGCATGCAAAAGGACTGCACTTCATTCAAACCTAAAAATAGAGCCAAATGTTATTATATGCAATTGATAGCAAATTTATTTCTAAAACAGTTTTGTCAATGCACTTGATACTTCTACAGGCTTATCTTGAACCAATTTCAGAAAACCAATACAAATTTCTCAAGTAAACTATTTGACTCTAGGTAAACTAAACTGTTTCAATTAACAAAATTGCTTAATTTGTTTTTGGACTTGACATTCGTAATCATACATATAGAACTCTTGTCACATGTAGGAATACATATAATGGAATATTGGATCCTGTGGATTCAAATATTTTAGTATTCGAATAAAAAAATCTGAGTTTTTTCTAATATTTAGATTCAAAATAAATTTGGATTAAATAAACATGAAAAATAGCAAAGTTGGAAAAACAAATAATTTCAATAAATTTTGCAGTGGCACTCTTTGCTCTCCTGAGTAAGAGAAAGAAATACTCAACAAGCCCATGGCACTGCATAGTGACGTAACAAGCAAATTACCAAGTTGTGTGATCGCTGATTGGCATTCTAAACCTCTGCGCAAACAGCTCATTTTGGTCCTAACAACTTGCTGGAGTAGGATCTGATATTCTGGATACGAAATAAATATTTCAGAATATTGCACCCCTAGTCATATGCAGTGCATTCTAGCACATTTCCACCACTGTCCTAAAATTAGCTGGAATTCAATAGTTTTTCACCTTATGCAGGAGTGTCAGTCTGATAGCAACAGTACAACGTGGAAAAAGTAGTATGCATTTCAGGAAATTGTTATGCTGGTGAATGCAGACACTTGTAGATTTACAGCTAATTACGTTTGGGCACATAACAAGTTTGCTAATATACAACAGGGAGAACTGATGGATTGCAGCATTACAAAAATAATTTGCTGAACAAATTCAACAATATAAATTATTTTATGAATTGTGGTCATTCCTACCTACCTAACCTATAGTCTTGTTTTTAAGTAACTGAGGAGGCATTTTTTACCATAACCTTTCAACATGTTTGGTATTGTGCTTGGTTTGTTCTGCATAAAATACAAAACCAAGCAAAAGTAACTAGTTTCCCCTGCTGGTTGATGTATGAATTTAACCAGAAAATGCATATTTTCCCACAAAGACACAAGCTGTTTAATAACCACCTAAGCAGTGAAAGTTAATAAAACTATTTCTGATCTTTAAATGTGTGAAGCATCTAAAATATAAACGAAGGTCAATTAAAATCAATATTTTGTTTTTTTAAATGCTTTGTAAATATTAGCAAGTAATTTCAACCAGCTTCCAAAGTGCAGTAATGTTTACATTCACATAGTGCATTCGAATGACAACAGCATGATGCAACAACTGCTTACATCAACAACCATACAGAAGTCAGCTTACTAACATATAAAAGTTTTCTAAAAAATCAAAATACTTCAATTCAATGATAAACTCAAAGTTTCATTTTACCAAAACACACAAGTTCCACCTCAAATTTTGGGTTTTATTCATGAGTAGCTAGGTGACTAGAAACTAATTATTATGAACATGATAAACCCACTTTACTCAATTACCCTTCATGCTAGTTAAACACAATATACACTGCATCAGGAACAATCCACATGGTCTGTAATTTTGTGTGCATTTTCTCTGCAAGAAACCTTGACCACAAGCAGCTCCTGTGCGACAGCATTTTCACTCTCTGTGAAGCATAATACTGAAAGTAAAAAACTATGGCTACTAGCAAAATGAAAATGTCTGCCTTTCCTTTGTAAAACTGTTCAGCAAAAAACAAATTTTTCTTAAGAGCGTTGTTACTCAAGGCAAGCAGCTCCCATCACCTGCTATATTGCAATGAAAATCAGTAGTCAATGTTGACCATGAGTGTCTTTATTTGGAAGGCAGAAACTAACTTTGGAAAACAGCCTGTACTCTTTAACAACTATAGAAATAATTTCCTTGAGTGATCTCATTGTGTATGATGGTTCAAAACATCAGGATCAACTTTTCATAATTTCAATAGAGCATAACTTGCTAACATGTACCTTAAATTAAACTGCAGCATCAGCTACAGGATTTGCATGAATAGTTACTCCCTGTATTCGGACATCATTAATTGGCCGAAAATTTTTTTCATTGACTGGAAGTTTTTCTAGTTCATCCAATGTTTCCATCCCATCAATCACTCTACCAAATACAGTATATTTCAGATCCAAATGTAGCTGTTTTGCATATGTAATGAAAAACTGAGAAGCATTTGTGTTAGGTCCACTGTTAGCCATTGAAACAACACCTCTAGCATTATGCTTTAAGGAGTCCACAAATTCATCATCAAAGTGTTTTCCCCAGATACTCATGCCTTGCTTTCCTGTACCAGAGGGATCACCAGTTTGAACCATAAATCCTTTAACATTTCTGTGAAATAAGTTGTTGTCATAATAATTGCTTGCACACAAAGCTAAAAAATTTTCTGCAGCTTTCGGCGTTTGTTCACAAAATATTTCAAGCTTGAGGTCACCAAGATCTGTATGCAAAGTCACAGACATGATACAGTGTGTGTTATGTCATACGAAAGTCAACAATTACCCTGTAAGAAACAGAAATCTTTTGAATTAAATAGAACATTTCAATCCTTGTAAGCTTGAAAAGACCATTATAACACACATTAATGATTGTAAAGTGGTAATACCTATATCAGTTTGCAAGCTATGTACACTGAAATGCTTTTGCATGAGTCACAAACAAAAACTACTTTTAACACATATGACCATAATTTAATCTTGAAATATCTTTAACAGCAAAAAAAGTAAAGCATCAATCATCAAATCACCTTTACACCAACTTCTGTAGCAAGAATCTACCTGAATTGAATTAAGCTTGCAAGAACATTGACTGAAAATGGATGCAGTTCAAATCATGAAACAGTGTAGTGCAATAGCATACAGCAGGATAATCTAAGGATAAATTACATAGCACCTTACTTTACAACTGGCACAAAGGCTTTAGCACTGCTAGTGCTGGTGCATTGAACATGCTGGCTGTTCAGAACCAACACTGTGGATAGAGTCTATGCTTTCAGGACTTCTATAATGGCATCCAGCACATCACCGTGAATGGGATGTGCATGAAGAATAACATTAATATATATGTGGCACAAGCAAAGCAATGACAGAGTGATCTTGTTGGGTGATCTATGTTGTTGCTTGCTGCCACAGTGTGAAGCTTTGTGCACTTGCTGCTAGGGCTTTCCAATCGCAACAAAATGGTGTTGTGACCAGGATGTGAAGGTTATGCCAGGCGCAACCTTCACAAAAAGAATTTGCAATTCATGTGGTTCGTTGTAAATACCAGGGCATATTGTTTCAACCTCTCTGTTGATGTTGCGTTGAATGTTCAATTCATCACAAACAGGATGTGTGCGAAGAATAACACCCATATATATGTGTCACAAACAAGCAAATGTTGCTTGCTGCCACGGTGTGAAGCTTTGCACACTTTCTGCTATGGCTTTCCGATCGCAACACCATGAATACAGGTCATAGAATCATTAAATGCGTAGGAGTGTTATTGCGCAGGGTTCAGTCTGCATTTCTAGAAAAAGCAAGAAGTGCAACTTATAAAAATGCTAAGAGGTAGCAGCATGATAACAAGGACAACTCCAAGCAAAAGCGATGGAATTATAATATTGTTCACAACGCATTTATAGGATGGCCTTCAGATCAAAAAGATAATTAATGCATTATTTTATAAATCAAATAAAGGCATCAGCACAACTGCATTACAGTTTTAGTACTGCTAGCTTATTGCACACATTGTCTCAAGCTTTAACATCAATTGTTGATGTTGATAATGTCAGAAAATTGTAACTTTCTAACTTATTTCTTAAAATTTTGTTTGATGAAAGCAGAACTCTGGTACCAGCTTCTTGAATTTTAGCTACAGCAATATCATAACTATTTGACGTTAAATTTGTTCATACATTAATCACTGTTCCATTATGTCCAGCAATATATCCAGAAGTTTTTATCCCAAAATGTTGCGCTTTTGGCCGTGCTTCTAAAGCACAACTTCTTGCCAACTGTATTAAGTGATTGTCGATCAGGCTGTTGATCAGCTACATTGCAGCGCACACCTGAGTTGGTCTTGTCATGTTTATTTGGTTAAAAGTAATTGTTTTGTCATAATTGTTCAACAATAGCTTGCCACAACAATGTCTACCCTGGTGGAAATAGTGGATTCAAGGCTAGAAATAGCGATGAAACCTTTTCTTTCCGAAAACAATGCAATTATACAAATTTACTTGTGCACAATTATGAAGATGCTTGAGTAAGAGAAGAGTTTTGTAGAGATTTTTGTCCTTTTGCTTTTTTACGGGAAGTCGACCAAATGTGAAGAAAACCCAAGGCATTTTCAGCTTTTTTAGGGAATGATAAAGGGAAACTGTTGGATTTTTGGCTGACATGGTGTAACACCTCAATGACATGAATGTAAAACTGCATGAAGAAAACATACTACTCTTGATCTGATCACTACTGCTCGCCCTTTTCAGAAAGTTTCATATTTTCAAACATGTCATTCACACTGAACTTAGTCATTTTCTGAGGCATTTGGGGAAAGTAAAAGCAAGAAGGTTCCAGATTTATTCAATTTATTGAAAAGTTGATTATCAACATTGCTGCATTTTGGCGTCTTTTCCCTTCGAAAACAGTTGTTGCTCTTTCCTCACAACCCTTTTCAGTGACAGACATTACCGAATTCTCAACTGAAGAAAAAGACACATGCACATGTGTGGACGAAAGATGTAATGGAAATTTTATAGGTGCCAGAGCTCTGCTGGGCATCTTCGCTTATATTTGTAGGCAACGACCCGTCATTCACTGCATTCACTGATGAAAGTGGCAGAGCATAGCTCCGTCAGCTTGACACCACTGGTGTGTACACAGCCAAAATTAAACAGGAATTAATTGAATTTCAATAGATTGTAGCAGTGAAAGAAATATTTTTTGATGGCAAACCTGAAAACTTCTTGTCAAAGGAAGGTATCTCCAAAATTTTTCCACCCCTCGCAGTTTGTCAGTGGAAATCCTTACTGTTTGGGTCTACTGCTGCCAGAGGGGTGAATTGTCTCCTCTTGCAAGCTACAGTAAATGCAAAACTCGGGCTCCAATTTTGCTTATGCTTCAGTTTTAGTATTCTTTTGGTTTTCAGTATTTTTTCTTGCATTTTTCGAAGTATTTTTTGGTGATTTAGGGTTTTAGTAGTACAGCCATCCACATCCGGATTCACCATCATTTCTCACTTTTTTTCTGAGTGTTGCTAGTGACTCCCTTATCAGTGGCCAGTGGACCCCTTTTAGCTACGTTTTCCCTCCTGGCTCGAACTTCTAGTTACGCAACTAACTGCTGGCACTCCACGCTTTCAAAAAAGAAGTTCATAAAGAACAAGTTTCGCATCTGCATGATGAATAAAACCTTCAGCATTACCTTCTACTTGCTGCCACTACCTTGGAACAAAAAATTAGGTAACTGCCATGAAGCACAAAATGCCATTACTCCCACCAGCAGAACAATAAATAATGCTGACAAGTTTTGTTAATATCTGTATCCATTTACAAGGTTTTGCATATCTACATATAATCTCATTAAATTCTCATATTATGTTTTTTTGTTAGAAAAATCCAAGACATGTCACATTTGCGTGATTTTATGGGAGTGACCGGACCTCGAAAAATTTTGACATTTGTAGCTGGACCTTTTCTTGAAATAATTGAGTAGCACTGCTCTAGACAGTCAAAAAAGACATGGCAGCAAATTAAATCAAAATGCAGATGAAATGTTATTTGGCAAACAAAAGAAATCATTTTAAATGATATCCTTAACTATACAATCACTATCACTATTGATAGCTTGGCTGCAAAAGATACTAAGCATTTTAATCATTACTGATTAAATTAAAGTTAATAACTACAAATATTAGCCTTTGCCTGAAATGAGTTACACCTGATGAAACAAACAAAATTAATCTAATTTTTTGATCAAAACCAGCATTATCTGTGTGAAATGCAAGTTATTCATAGTGAAGTGATTATGTCAATGCGGGAATGATCATATCAAATGGCAGCAACAGTGCAGGTGATCGAGAAATGATTGTCAGAACGGTTCAGGGTTGCTGTGACATTTTTTAAACTCTACAGATGCTGCTAATCTGGAACAGCAAACCTGCTATCTGTTTGGAGGTGGCCGATTAAATAAAAAATGCATATTAATTAGGAAGTGCAGTTAAAATTTTAGTTCAACACCAATTTTTTAAATAGTGGAAAACAGCATGTAGGCAGACTTGATACAATGTACTGACAACGAATATATGCATGAAAGTTGTTGTTGGTAACGAATATATGCATAAAAGTATTTACGATTCATCCACAATCAAAATTTCACCTTTTAAGGTACCTTTACCACAACAGCTATCATGCAATGCACAGCTACAACATTGCGGTGGCAATGCTGCGTGAAAACTGCTGAGCTATTGCATCTGCAGACTCTTAACAGGTTAGGGTTTTAGGGTTAAGGTTAGGTTAAGGACCAAGTTTTAGGGTTAGGATTCAAGGTTAGTCTAAGTTTCAGGCAGTGATCAACAGTTCTCATGCAGTGTTGCCATCGCCATGTTGTAGCTGTGCATGGTAGGCCCACACAAAACGTTTGCCCACCTTTGCACTAGAGAGTCCATCAAGGTCTCAAAAGAAGCAGATTCTCGTTTAGTTTATTTTCTGGAAAAAAGGTAAACCAGCACTTGAACATTTTCCACAGGCATGCTAAACTTTATTAGGACCACCTCGTGACGTCATACTGGCCTTAAAAATTCCAAACTCACAAGTAGCAATATTTGGAAGAATGGAAATTATAAAACTATCTCTATCTTTTGATGCTTTGATTAGAGACCTTTAGCGCTTATAGGTGGTGAGTGATGGCTGAAACTGCTTGAATTAACTGAAGTGGTTTTCGTTATGCCCAAAGGGTTAACACCATGCCAACAAGAGCAAAAGGATCTATAGGGCATCATCAAGGTCAAGTTGAGATAAAAGAAAAAAACGTTTTTACAAGAAGCATGGCACTTTGGCTTAGACAAAACTAATTAGGCCTATGTTTTACAGTGTACCTTAGAAATCTGCACAAGAAAAACAACCAGGTTAATTTTTAGTTGAACACCTAATCAGAAATTAATGGTAATATGCATCATTGTCATGCACTGACAATGAATACATGCACGAAACCCATTGTTTCATGCATTACGGTAAACCTGGTCGAGTGGGAAATGTCTATTGACTATGCATGCTATGCAAGTAGTCGTCGGTTCAGCTCTTACCATTTGTTGCTTTGGCGTTATAAAGATGACAATTTCGATGGTAGCGCTTTTTATGTACTTGTTTCAAAAACCAGACATAGGTTTATATTTCAATTAAGGTTTAGGTCAGGTCACATCACAAATAAGAGACGCTAATCCAAATGTATCGTCCTTGTCACATGACAAATTCACCAATTGGGTTTAGCTAATGGCAAAGGAAATAGCTTTAGTAGTGCTTTTGCCATTGACAGCAAAATAGATACTTAGTGCACAACTTTTTACACCTACAACAGCGTATTCTCTAGAACTTCCTTGTGTCAAAAAAAACTAGATAGGCCAATAATATAAACAGGATATTAATTAAATCCTACAACCACATAAGTTGATTATCATAATAATCTCATGCTAAAAACGTATTTAACTAAGTCCACTAATACAACAAAAGGCAGTGGCTATAGGTCTGCCAGCTGACCTTCATTTTTGAAAACTTATTTTCTTCTACCTATAACATGACACTATCCCTTAAACCTAACCCCTAAACCGAAATCCCAAACCTAAACCCTGTAAATATGAACAGAAAAGTTTGGAAACTGTTGAAAAAAGTAAGATAGAACCAGTCCCATGAAAAGTGCAACAACTAATCTACCAAAACAAATGTGCCATGGTGAGAGCTGTACCAAAAACTAACCTATTTGCACAGTTGGCGTGCTAGAGACGTCCACTCGATTAACACAACAATACTACTAGAGTGACAGACTCAGTGTTATATTCAAACCGTGTCACCGCCAGCAGACATACATACATAGCCACTCCCATAACAAAAAGGGAAGAACACCTGCTAAGGAGCCCTGTGAAAGACGGATATCCATCAGTTGACAGTCGCAGATCTTATTCTTGGTTGCGAATATAAATTGATGTAACTGGAGTCGCAAAAACTGATATTTTGTGGTAATGACACCATAACGGTAGTAAAAATATTATGGAAGTGACTACAGATATGCCTGTCCTGATGAAAAGGTCAGTTTGTTATTCAAATGTTGTGGGTCTCATGGTGTAGTGGCTAGGCGTGACGGCTACTATGCTGATAGTTTTAGGTTCGACTCTCACCTTTCCCACTTTCGTTTTGTTTTTTTTCTTCACTTTTTTTCAGGTTTACGTGTTAGGTTAAGGATTGGATAGTGTTGGGTTAGGGTTAGCTTAAGGTTAGGTTAGCTTAGGATTACGTTAGGACTACGGTTTGGATTTATCTTTTACGTTTAGTTCGTTTCTACCAAGCCTACTGCACTCTCGTCGTGTGTAACTGTTACGTCACAGGTGGCGTATTCATAAGTTTTCCAATTTCAAGATCCACAGGCATATTTATAACCACTGTCAAATATTATTTGTTGCTAGCCTATGCTTACTTTCAACCACCATCCCTCTCGTAACAAGATTATTCCATTCTTGATAACAAGCTCCAATGGGACCAAAATGTAGGTTTCAACCATTGTGAAAATAAGAAATTGAAACAAACATCATAACAACTTACCATTAGTATTACGTGTATGGGGGAAAATTGAATTAAAATTGCAATAACAAATATTTTCGTCTTTTGTATTTTTACCATTATTCATCGTGTAACAAGGTACTTTTCTACTCTGGTTATGTCATCACATACCCGTTAACGATATCCACACATACGGACATTCGTTCTTTACATTATTGTACCCTTGTGGGTTGTTGAGAGTAAACACTGTTTTATCTTTTTTTTGTCAGGTATGACTTGACTGAAGCACTTCCACATGTACAAAAATCCACTGATTGCAAGGGCAAAATAATTACAATACACTTCAAAGCAACAAAGGTTTAAGTACTATGTGGTGTTACTGTAAGTGTAGTACTAGTAGTGATGAGAAATTTAAATCTAACCAACATGAAGAAGCAAAGCTTCAAGCTTTACTGTGGGCTATTGCCTCTAAAGCCTAGGCCTAACTTATCAGCCACACAACTGAATACACATAGACATACAGCATTCTTGACATACAACTCTTAAAAATGACCAAGTGTGTTTTATCATGGCCAGCACATTAAAATATGGCACAATTTGTCGAATCTCGCAAATCTGTGTGGTTACTGGTTGTACTGTATAACTGCTGGTTGTGGCATACTGTAGCCTAGTCAATACTATTGACTCAATAGTACGCGGCAAAAACAAATACCCAGCAGTGTTGCCACTGCCAGTGTGGCTTTTTTGACGCCAAATTTGGTAATTTCGGGCTTTTTTCAACGCCTTTGGTTTTTTTACTTTTGAAAAAAGATCGAATGAAATTTGTTTTTTTCGCCTTTTCTAGCATATTAGATTTTTTATGTCGATTTGGCAAATTTCAAGATGATTTTGGCAGATTTTTGGGAACTGGCAGATTTGTAGACACTGTTTCTGGACACAAAATTATAAATTATATTTGGAAATTAACTCAGCGCAAGAATTTATATTTTTTTGTTTTGCTGACTGCTGTTTCATGCTTTTAGGTTTGCAGTTTCTGCTTACTCTTCAGCAAGAGCAAAAGTTTCGAAAGTTTATATTTGATGTATAAAATATGTACATACCGCCATTTAAAAGTGCGTTTGGGGGTTGCAAAGGTGTCGTTGTGTATTTCAATTCATGTTGTATTTTGCTTTCTTTGGTGCTACTTGACTTTGTTTAAGGTTGATCTGGTCTTTTCTGCTTATGACTACCTGGCAACCCTGAATCCTGATTCACAGCATAAAAAGGTAAAAGCGGAGTACGCTATGCACAGGTGATCACATACAGGAGTGACGGAATCAGTGGTGTGTACAGGATCCAGATTTTGGAGTCCAATCCGAACGGATATTACAAATTTTTTGTATTCTGTTTGGATTGGACATTGCTTTCCTCACAGCCGTACCAGCAGCCACACTCCATACCCCCAGTTGGGGGGCCCACGCTGTCACAGGGGCCCAAAATTCAGTCCCGTCACCACTTAGCCCAAAATTCAGTCCCGTCAGTGCCGCCACCACCAGAGGTGAGCGGATACTGATTTTTTAACTCCTGATCTATATCCGATAAATTTTTGAATATCCATATCCAACCCTTATCGGAAAGTTTCTGAAATTTAGTATCCGATATCTATCCGTATCCGAATGCGACACTGGTTAATACGAAACAAACAGGCAGCGGTTATCGGTCCACCAATGGACCTTCATTTTTGAAAACTTATTCATCCATCGCCTGTAGTATGACACTAATCCATGACAAGTGTGCAGTAGGCTGAACCATGCATAGTAGAAACTTAGTAAACCTAAACCTAACACTTATTAAACCTAAACTCCATATCTGACCACAAAAGTTTGGAAACTTTTGAAAAAAGTAAATAAAAACCAGTACTATGAAAAGTGCAACCACTACAACCAAAACAAATGGTGCCCGATTATGGCAAGAGTCAGCACGAAAACCATTCACACAGTAAGACACATCTAGCCTACATGATTGGGCTACCATGACAGTGCTGATAATATGACAAACTCAGCGTTTTATTCTAATTGTCACTGCCAGCTGACCGATAGCCACTTTCAAACAAAAACACCCTGTCATTTTGTGACCCAATCCATGAAAATAACATCACATGTTGTTCACTTTCAATTGTAAAAACAGTACTGATTTTCGTTCCTGCTTGGTCGCACGCAACAGAAAACCAATCAAATGCGTGCTGAAGACCCTGTTGAGAAGATCTACGCATGTAGTATAAATTCGTCCGCACAAAGTTCATCCTTCAGTTCCCAACAGTGGTACCCTCGTCGACGCGTCTGTGACTGTCTATCCAATTCATATAGACAAGGGCTCTCCAAATTTTTTGGAAGAGGACTACATAAGTTATTGCACAACAGTTCGAGGGTCAGACATCTTGCGTAATGTGATTTTTTCGACATATGTTGAATTCTGCCAAATCAACACATTTTTTGTAAATACACCTAATATTTTTTCATTACTGGCAAAATGTGTTTTGCGGCCGAGTGAAATGTCTTCACAGGTCGGATGTGATTTGTCGGCCTGCCGTAGTGTGGAGAACCTGATATAGACTTTGAAGAGGAGTGGTGACAACACACACACCATTGTCGGAGTCCAACACCAACGCTGAACGGTTGTGATTCAATTTCGTCGACGCGGACACAATCTTCTAAGCAGGAATACAGTTACTTGACGGCCAGAAAAAGACTGCACAAACCTGCGGCAGTATAGTAAGAGGCCGAAGCGAGGCAGTGCGCATGACAATGCACAGATACCAAATTTACAATTTTCGCTTCCAACTTTTGCGCCAGAAAATTGTGCCGGCCTATAACATTGCAGTCGTCAGTTGCAATAGCCACGTGCAAGAAAACATGCTTTCCTCAAATCGTTTTACTTCAATACAAGGCAATTCAATATCTTGGCTTTCAGATTTTAGGGTCTCATTGCAAAATTTTAGGGTGTCATTTTGACACCCAAAAACGGCTTAAAAACATTGATTTACGATCAAATTACTTTTGTTAAGCTCGTTCGAAAAATTTTAGTTGAAAACTACTGGCCTGTTATGGATATTTGCCGGAAAATATATATACCGTATATACTTGCTTATTAGCCGCACTTTTTTACCTGGAATATGGCCTGTATTTTGCCTGCGGCTTATACACGCAACATACCCAGAGGAACAAAGTTTTCGCATTAGCTATCACCAAATTTCAGTCATACAGTCGAACCGCAATGCCATTTGGCATGGGCGAAAGTAGGGCGCTATCATGTCTCTGTCAAAATTCGAAATAAACTCGCTATCATGTGTCTGTCAAAATTCGACATAAACTCGCATAAAATCTACCGTACATATAAACGAACTTCCTTCTTCCGACGACGAAGATTTCTTAGGTTCTGAACAATAAAATTGCCTTTAATTACATTTGCCTGTAAAAACCAATATTTTGTGATTGATTGATCGCGCAGGGTCTTCACCGGTGAAAAGGTCAATTGACCTGCGGCTTATTTGTGAATTACCCTTGATTCTCGGTATATGGCTAAAATTTCTGCT
>JGI24021J15306_10000247_pt1 | contig 35428 bp, 29 predicted proteins | sample Ectturendosymbi1_FD_15306 | JGI IMG/M metagenome (IMG submission 15306)
GTTTGATGTGTTTATTAAACTTTGCAAAAATGAAGGAAACGTGGACGTGAGAAATATGCTTTACGACAGTAGAAAAAAGATCATAGATCAAAACAAAACTCGGTTGAGACATGTAATCAAGTTCGTCAAGTTTTGCGGTCGTCAGAAAAGAATATCAAAGAAACAAGATGGCAGGTTAGTTGGAAGGACCCCCAGTTTTCGTGGTGATTGTTTAACTACAAATTACGTGCTTTCCTTGACTATTCTAATCACAAGCAATTTTTCTTTTTCAAGGCTTTTGCTTCCGTAACGTCAGCCCCCCTTTAAAAAAATCCTGGCTGCGCCCCTGAAAACCATTGGTAAAAATAGTTTGACTTCTTTTGCATATTTGATTGGAGATTGTGGATGAATGGCTTTGTTAACACTTTTTTGAGTAGCGAGTGCTGGTATCATTTCAACGAAATACAACCTCAATATCTATACGGAAAATAGTTTCAAATTGCCGTATATTCTACAAGTAATTAAAAAATCAAACATCTATATAGGATATACCAAATATATAAGAATGACTCCAATCTAAAACGTATAAGATTTCTTAGACAACCTGAGCTATTGATGGCTACTTTAGGTAATTCTTTATGAACCGGTGTCAAGCGAAATTTCTGACTAGCAAAATTTCTGACTTCACGCCATATGCGCATGCACAGAATAATATTCTACTTATCAAATACATTGAGAAAACTGATGACTATGGGCTTAGGGTTTGGTGTTTAGGTAAGTGTGTCGGGTTAGGATATTGATTAGGGTAAGAAAATGAAAAAAAATTAAGATCTAAGATTAAGTGCAATATTTTTCAGTGGTTATAGTTATTTCCGTTCTGTACCTTGTTGTTGGTGTCCGGCATCTAACCAAAAAGTTTTAATTTGCACAACAAATATCAAAAAAGTAATTGCAAAATTTTATTCCTTTGCTCTCAGAAGCAAAATAGCTGAAAAACAATGATAGGTCAGAAATTTCGCAGAGGTCAGAAATTTTGCTTGACACCGGATAAAACGTTTGCATGCAGTTCTCATAAAAATTGCATAATCCTAGCCCAGTTACGCATTTATTGCCAAAAAACGAAACTATGTAATATAGACACATTCAAAAATCTTTTGAAACTTTCAAATTTTATTGTTCGAATAACAACAAATGTTTGCTGTTGTATTTGTCAGATAAGTCTTCTGATGTATCGTTATGATTAGGACAAATTCTTGTGTCCGGCCGCTTCCAAAATGCAGGAATAGGAGCTAAATTTCGGTGTTCTTGGAACTTTTTGATAATGGTCCGAGTACACAAAAAGCAAAATAATCACAAATAGGGAAAATCCAATGATTGTTCTACTTGCCCATTTCCAAATTATAGTCGATGTTATCGAGTACTACGCACCGGCACGAACCTTTGTAATGAATGGAACAGAATTGTGAGCTTCGGTCTTTGTGGTCGGATTTGTACCAGACATGCTAAGATTATACATTTCAAAATTTTGTTAGACTTTGAAAAATAAATCTAATGATAGTCTAACTGTGAAACATAGCTTTTTGGAAACACTTTTTTAATTTGATCAAAATTCAACAAATATGTTTTCTGATGGCTTTTACAAAACGCAGGTACGGAATTGTCAACTTATTTCAACAATTTTAATTCTGCGTAGTTAGTCTGGCTCTATCAGCTTGAGCTTACTGAAAAACGTTTACAAAGAAATATGGTTTTCTGAGCGAAAAAATGTATGGAGCGTGACGGTTTTTGCAGAAGGGTGACAAGTAAATTGAATTATTTCTTGTCGCGTGACAAGAAAGGACAAGAAAAAAAATCGTGCGTGCGCTTGCCACGGATTCCAGACTGGAATAGACGTAAACGTTACTACGACGATGCTGCTTGAGTGACAAACTCAGCGTTTTGTTTGAAACGCGTCATGCAAGGTAGATCCGTAGTTACTTCTAAATTTAAAATATTTTCATTTTTCTTCCCACTGACTGTTGGAATTCTAATTGATGAGTGAATGCAGTTTACACTATAGCTCAGGGGTCACCAACGTGGTGACTGTACAATAGAACTTTGTGATTTGCAGGTGTGTTTTAAAGAAAGTTTCATTTTGTTTATTTGCCCTCAGTAAAATTGTATGGAAATGAATTTTGCTTTTGCATTCTCTGCCATAGCTTACCGCTAATTATGGATTGCCCTTTTCAGGTACAAACAGTGATGGTTTACTTGTAAAGTTGGCAAATCAATTATGAATCTTGTGTTCAATCGTTGTGAACCTCAAGTATTTGCTGTCATCAACAAAGATGTGTCTTTTTACACATTGGAATCTCATGCAAAATATAGTGATTGTGAAATAATTCATCCAAACTTATTTCTAACAACTGTTCACAATATGGATGCAAGGGTGAGCACAATTAGTGGGTTGTCAATTATTAAATTTGTGCTTTGTTTTTTTTCTTCACTGGCAATCTAAAAACCTATGAAGCTTTTTACATTTAATGCTTTTAAGCTCTACTTAATTTCAATTCATTGTGACAAACTGCATGCTTCACAGAAGTGCAAAAACTAATTTTAGTGGTCTTGACTCATTTCATTATTTCAACCAAAGAGTGAATCTCATAGCAATAAGCATGAAACCAAACATTCAACATATCCACAGTGATAGTAGAAATATTGCTTTATATTAGGCTCAAAAAAAGTTATGACAATGGAATGCATTTAAATACCCACATGATGGATTTTCATTTTTGTTAGATTAGTGCACATTGTTCTATCTATATTATGTTGAATGTCAAGCGTCAGATAAAAAAATAAATTAATGAAATGCTTCTCTAACAAAAACAGAATCCATACCAAGTTTTCACACTATTTAGCCATTTAAAGACTGCCGTGGCTTAGACTTTGTCTTGTCATAACTTGCCAACCAATAGAGCTAGAGAGCTGTTCAAACCTTTTGAAGAAGCAGAAAGTCTCCTAGCTTTGATTTTTTAAAAATCCAAGTATTTTGAGGTTTGAACTTCTTTGGTGCGATGTCACGCCTGGGGGGTCAAAAGATTTTTGAATGACGTAATCAGAGCCTGAGAAAAAAGTTCAAGTGGCATTTTATCTGTTCTTCTAAAATAAACCAGGTAAAAGTCTGAATCTTTAGAGCCCTGGATTTTGGCTATCCAGTTTCAGTGGTTGGCAAGTTACAGCCAAAAATGATAATCAATTAATTAATCCTCCAGGGCAGAGATGGGCAAACAATAGCCCGCGGACCGCTTGTAGCTTGCAAATGCATTTTGTGTGGCTCGCAAGGCAGCCACTCATACATAGACAGTACATATTTTGAATCTATCTTAAAGTAATTTTATCGATGGGATTAGAATTTTCAAAAATTTATTTCGTCTACGTGCACTACTGTCTCAATGTGAAATGAAACAATAAGGTTATAGTAATTTTATCATTAATTCATATCTTGAAATGTAAATTGTAATTGAAGTAGACAAATGCAATATATGCGGCCCCCAGTAGCAATAAAGTTTCCAATGTGGCCCTCTGTAGAAATTGTTTGCCCACCTCTGCTCCAGGGTTTTCCTAGGGCTAATTGTCATTCTGTGTTTTATCCCAGTATCTGATCATACATCAATTATTTAACAGCAATCAATGACATACGGATGAGGTGCAAGTGGCTTGCAATGCTAATGACTGATTAAGCAATAACACAAATAATGTCAGTGAAACCAGGGACATTTCCTGCATACAAACTATCTTTTGTGAAACACACATTGCTCTTAATATTCAGACATTGCCTACAGCTGTATGTGAATTATAAGGTTGAATTCATAATAAGTTATTTAGAAACTCTGAATAGCTGATAATAGCACATAAATTATGTTAATTAGTCACCAACTTATGCAGTGCTAAGTCCTGAGCATGAGGCCAAATTGCAACCAGTGGTGGGGCTGCAAGTGGTGAGTTCTATAGTTTGGAGGAAACTGGAACAGCCAGTGTTTTTCCTAGGTCCACTGTGGCCTTGGCTTTGCTTTTCGTCGGACTTCTCTGGGGGATGCAAAGTCTGCTCTACTAATAATTGGACCATTCAGTAGTCCTAACGCTTGGCACCATTTGGTAGGATTTTTAAAAAGTTATTATCCTCTCTCAATGTTTTGCAAAAACAAACACAGCATGTTTTCTCTGCACTTACTGATCCACTTGTTTGATGTTATCAATGTGACACCACTATGGCACTCAGCAACATCCAGCTTATTTGAATAAAACGTGTTATACAGTAAAGCATAATCTTTATTGAAGGTTTACTATTTTGGGGAAATAAACAAAGCTTTTGATGGTTCCAGCAAATGCTTGAGAATCTTGCTGGAAAACATACCTGCATGTATGTCATGCTTGATAGCTGTTTTTCTTTCACTGAGACATTTCGGTGATTCGTCTCATAATAGTATTAAAACTGCCGTAACAGTTCTATTCACTTAGTCTATATTTTCAGACAATTTTTTGTGGCAATAAAAAAATTCAGTCTTTGACCAAAAAATGACCGAAAAAAAACAGACTGTCAGAACAACTTTGAAAGTTCTGTCCTTTGCTGAAAACTCATTTTTAAAAATTCATTATTATGTAGGTGAACCCCATGAACTGAAACACTATGTATTCTGTGTAAGAGCACAGTGATATAAACATATTAGGATCAAAACATTTTGATAGCCAAAGCTTAGCTAAATGTTGTTTTGCTTCAAAACACTTGAGTGTTTGATTGTATTTAATGGTCATGTTAGGTAGAAGCTTGTAACACAGTTATCAACCAATTGATGTCTCTTTAGAACTGATAGTTTAATGATCAAGTTTAGCTTTTTGTAAGAAAATTTCTGTTGTCTGCAGTGAGCGAAATGCACTGCTATAGTTTGGGTTGAATGCACAAATGAGATTTACTTGTCAAGATTCTGTTTTTCTAGTGTGTTGAATGGCACCCTTCCATGAATCATGAAAATGTAATTGCAATGGGACACGCCAATGGCAGTGTGGTATTAAAGTCTGTTTCATCTTATCCATCAAACCAAGGATCATCCCTGGATGGGAAGGAGTTTGTGCCCAAAAACCAAAAGCAGTGCAATGACCTGGCATGGAACAAATTCTCTACCAGTTCACTTGCAGTTGGGCTTGACAGACACCCAAGGTATATGTGCTGTGTGTTGAATTTCTAACATTGCCAAACTTATACTTGAGTATTTTTATGTATTTCTGTGATTTCATGTTGCAGCAACAGGAAAGTTGTAATTTACTGTTACTAACGTTTTGCTGTGTTTAAAAATCCTTCATGGTCATTGACTGCATATTTAAGTTTGGAACACTGCAAGATCTTCTGCTGGTTTTGATTCATTAACTGTTTTAGATTACTGCACGATCCTTTTTTTAAAGTTGACATGTGTACAGTTAAAACGTGCCCTATTTTCTCAGCACATTTCTGTGATCGTGAATGTTTATCTAAAAAATAATTGCATATTTGTAAAGTTTATTGCTGCTGCATTCTGAAAGTATGTTTGATTAGTTTTATTATTTTCGTTAAATTGTTATTCCTGAATCACAATATTAGTTTCATGTTACTTGGGTATGCGGAATCTCTACTTTGTCACTGCAAATTTATTTTACCATAGTTTAAACTAAACAGACTTTCATATCGGTTAAAACAATATTGCATGAGTTTTTTAAGTATTTGCAAGTGAAAACATGTCCTTCAAAATATTAAAGTTAATATTAATAATTTTTATTTTATGTAATTATGAAAATATAGGTAGTTTGAGAAGTCATAACCAGGGCAACCGTTTTGTATTCAAAGACAGGCTTCTCTTCTCGTGTGGGATGTCAACGCAAAATGCACTTCTGACCTTCCAGTGACCGGAGTGGATCGAACCAAGACTTCAGACCAAGCTCCACAACAGACTTTAACGTAAAAAGATGCAAGATAGCAATAGTTCCCGTCGTGAAAAAGATTGAATGTTGGTTTTAGATTCACTAACAAAATTACTTTGTTGGATATTATGTAAACATTCTCTTGCTGTTATACGTAGCGGTTGGCCTATTAAAAATTGCTTGCAACATCAGCTTTTTTTATATTTTTAAGCAAAAAACGGGGAATTTTTTAATTGAAAGAATAGCACAGGAAACACCTCTGTTTTCGTCGAAAAAGACGCGCTTCCTGAATTTTTCACTCGGAGTTTCTGCGGAATTCTAGGTTTTAATTTGTTTTCCATTTATTGACGCCCGGAAACTGAATGCTGCTGAAACTTTTGCCCAACGATCAGTTGAATAGTTTTTACTGCAAAACGCCGCTTCCAGCAGCTCATGCTTACAATAGCAAGGTTAGTGTTCGGTCGCTTTTCATAAAATCATGTGTTCCATATTAATTTTGACCTAGTCTTGTAATGTCCGAGCAATAATGAGCCATGAGTTAGTTTTGTACCCGTCAAACGTCCACTGGAATCTGGAGGTGTTGACCTGTATTTCTTGTCCAGTGACTCCTGATATCATGCATACTGTTCTTTAAGTGACAGTCCGTTGTATTTCGATCGTTATATAACAGTGCACTTTTGTTGCGAAACAACATGTACAGAGATGATTTACAGAAAATGCCAAAGTCCATTCTGTCGCTTCGCGTGCCTACACATCACGTGACGCTTTTGATTCGCAGACTTGCTGTGACGAAGCCCACTGCTGAATACGGGGTCAACGAATCAGTGAACTCGCTTGTGTGGGTCTCCACCAATCACAGCAAGTTGCTGCTGGCTGGAATGAGCAAGAAATGTCTGCGACTTTACGACGTGCGACTTCATCAGATCTCCCAGCCGAGCGTGATCAACCACAAAGTAAGTTTCTCATTACTATTGCCGAGCTCATCTTTCAGTTGCTCAGCATGTATGCTTGTTCTAAGTATTCATTTCCAAACCCGCTTTTCTTCAGAGAAAGTTCGCAAGGGCAGCAGCCAAATGAGGACTCGAAATACAACGTGGCCGATATATCGGTATCGGCCCCCAAAAAGCCATATCGGTCGATCTCTAGTTAAAACGATGTAGGATTCTTTAGTGAATGCGTTACTCTCCTCACAAGGCTGCTTCACAGTACCTAGGCTACTTCACAGTACCTTACAAGCATATCCACTCCAGCCTGTGCAAACTGTGCTGGTTCAACTCTGGAGTAGAAGAGTTTCCACCCATCATCGAGTACAACAGTGTTAGAGCCATAATGCTTTGCCGAAGAGATACCATGGGGGGGAATCGCTTGGCTCCCTCGGCAAGTTCGTTCTCTTTTCCTGTGAGCGAGGTGATATTCCAGTTTCCAACCACCAGCTTGTGGCGAGATTGCCGTTACGCGTGGCTTCCAAGTCTCCTAGAGTAGAAACACTCTGCGCTGTCCGCATTCACATCCGCAGATGCGTATGGAGCGCAACGTGCTTGTTTAAGAATTATGTGTCACGTTGGCAACTTTCCAATTTTTCACTCTTAACACTCACCATCAATACTTGCATGAAGTTGTTTCGGTACAAACAAACCAGTGTCTTTGGAGCTTTTGCAGTTATTTCTCTAATTTGTTATTAACAACTACGTTTTTCGTTTTTGCTAGGCAACAATGGGACTCTGCGTTAACCCCTTTTATGACAACGAACTGTCTTCATACCATGACGACACAGTAGTGACGTGGGATCTGAGACATCTAACGAAGCCGACCGCCAGCATCCAAGTCTCAGCGAACGTTTCCAAGGTACAGTGGATCAAACAAGCTGAGCAAGACCATCCACCCAAACGATAAAACTTGTTTCTTTTCAAAACTTTCAGATAGAATGGAGTCCGACCAGACGCGGAATGCTGGCTGTCCTCCTCACCCCCCATGAAAATGCTCAGGAGAGCGTTGAATCGCGGCGGCGCAACCTGTGCCTTTATGACGTTATAAAGAACGCCGTCTCAGATTTCGAGTTCGGCCAGCCTATCAAGCGGACTGCCAACTTCACTGTGCCGGTAACTTGCATAAGCTTGCTGCGACGTTTTTTTTGTTTTCTCAGTTTTGATGTCTGGGGGGTCACCAGGCGATAACAGCAAACAAGGGTCGCTGATTGCAATCTGCAACCCAAGCTTGTCCTACTGCTTCTCAACTACAGCTACTCCTCTCCTCGTGACCTTTCAACAATTGACGCCGAGTCATTATAAACAACAGCGTACATCGCCGAGATCTTTGTGACGACGATGGTGGTGGTGGCGATGATGCGTTGCCGTTCGCCGATTGACCTTTGACCTCGCATCTTTTGCAGAACGGTGAATGGCTGAGCGGCTTTGCTTGGCATCCAACAGCTAAGAACTGCTTCGTGACACTGGGCAGCTCCCACTCATTTCAAGTATGTTTTATTGCGTTTGAATTTTCTTACGTTTCGTGCAGCCCTGGTTGAAGTTCAGTACATAAGCATATGTCATGGTACTTAGACACTGCGGTTTGACCTTCGTGACTTTTGTAAGTGCCGGTAATTGGCAAACGTCTTATCAAAGCCATCATTACCACCAGTTCCTGTTTTTATCAACATGGCTGTGAAGCTCTCCACCGACGCACATTCCGGTCGAAATCGACCTCTCACATAGACACCAACCTTGGGCGCGGGGTCCTTTTGTAGGTCGGCTTTTCTCTACAGTCTTCCGTTCTTTTTCATGTTGAAATTACGCCAGAGGATCTTTGTTTACGTTTTTCCGAAGTTCGCCTTTCTGTTTCAAAACCATTTGATTATTTGAAGATGCGATCATTTGAAGGTCCCTGGGATACCATAGGGTCATGGTTTCGATCCCAGGGTTGGCGGTAAAGGCACAACTCTACGACGTCGCGTAATTCAGCCATCGGTCTCCATCAGAACGACGCGGCATCATACCACCCGCACAACCCGCAAGAGCATATGCCGGAACTCGTTGACCACCATGCAGCGAGTTCAAGACTCGTGTTGAGTTCAGGGGAGAGCGCGCGGCCTTCTGACGTCACGGTCGAGTTCAACGCCTGACTCGCTTGCAACCCGCGTCTGAAAACCTTGTCTGAGGGAGTCGAGATACACGTTTCCGCTGGTTCCAGTCTATTCGCCATTCATGATGAAAACAAACATCACTTCCAGCTTTCAGTTTTAGACTCAGTTCCTCGCTCAGATCCCAGGTCCACTCGTTACTACTTCGGCCAAATACAGCGACAGAAGCTGTACTTTTCATAAAAAAACAACAACAACTGCATTTTGCATCAGATGGTTCCAGTCAGTGAGAGGACCACCACATCCTGCCAGGGATACAAGAACTTCGGTTTTGTTTGTGGGGAGGAAATGCACGTCACGAACCAAGTGTTGGACTTTCAGGATGAAGAGGTTGGGCGTGTGTGTTAGCACTAATTTGCTGGTGACAGTGTGTTTTGAGTTCATGTTTTTTTGTTTTCGGTCATAAACCGAATTTTGTTTTAAACAGCCGAAAAATTGAAGTCAGTTCGGTCATAATGTCTGAAAATGTAGGGAGGTAAATACCGTTACAGCGAATTTTAACACTACTGTGGAACAAATTACCGAAATGACTCAGCGAAAAAAAGAGGTTTTAGCTACTGCATTCACTAAGGCAGTGTTTCCCAAAATTTTTCTGATCGCGTACCATTTGTAGGGAACACACTGTCACCACGTACCGCCTTGTTCCAGGAAAACGCATTCAACCAAATATCATTCGATCAAAAGTTTAGAAAACTACTCATGACACAAAAGTGACGTGTGCAAAATGGCGGTGAAAAATTATGATGTCCATTTTTCAAAACCAATAAGCAGATTTTTTAAGGAAAATGCTGGGTACCCGGCATGGACCTGTAAGACCCGATGATAATTTTCTCTGATTCGACGGACCCGATTTGCAATTCTAGGGACCCGATTCGGGTCCCTAAAACACCTTTATAAAACCTGCAATAAGGCAAGTGCACAAAAATGCAGGAATTTATTCACAGAACCCAGTAAGTAAAAGCAAAAACTGTGAATACAGTTTTTTTTGTGACGAAAACAGAAAGTAAGCCTACTGGTGTACCACCCTGACGACCACTGGCGGTACGCCACAGTTTGGAAACCACTGCACTTAGGCCTGGTATAAATTATCTGTCCATGCAGGTGCTTTCTTTGGGAAGTTCAGAATTAAACCTGTAGGTGCGGGTTTTCAACTGAAGATTGTTGGCGCTTATGTACTGCAGTTTGTTGAGGAAGCGTTGTTTGACATTAGTAGAGTCAAAATGTTATCGCTCCGGGCAAAAAATGTCAAATTTTGGTTAACACTGCTTAAAAATTCAGTGTAGCCTTATAAAATTTGTTTTCGTAAACATTCCCTAACCAGTAATGCATGGCAAGGAGAAGCATCCCAATTAGTTGATCCTCTGTTTTTACCCCAAAATGCAGTCCATGTTAATTCTACTAAATAATTAGTCATCCTCGCACGATTGATGGGAGTTATTCTCCACAGGTTGGTGGTGAATTCATTGACATGGAAGAGATCATGAGGCGTCGATCACAGTCTCTCTATGGTTTACAAGGTGTGCAGCTTTTACTTCTATACAGGGGGGGGTTACTTCAATTGAGATATAATAAGCTCTTGAATCCGGAAAATACTCTATCTCTATAAAATCTGGAAGCGCCTTCTGTTAAAAGTGTTCAGCCCCGTCGTGTGGTGGATGTGACGTCACAAGACGTGACGACAAAGAATGCGGTTTGGCGTACCGTATTTTGCTGACCGTAAGACGCACTCAAAATCCTTTAATGTTCTCAAAAATCGAAAGTGCGCCTTTTAATGCGGCTCGCCTAATGTATGAATCTGGTTGTGCTTTCTCATCAAGAACCAAGTGCATGTGGTAAACGGTGCTATTTATTTAATTGCTAGTTACAGCTTAACTATGAGCGTTGCACATGCTTGATTTCAAAGACTGTCGTGAGACTTTCGTGTGCGTTCAACATCACGATTTTATTGTAAAAAGACCATCGCGTTACGTAATAAACCAACAACAATTGCAATATGGTTCCATGAGGAGCTAGCACATACCTTAATGTTGAAGCACAGATCGTGTTACTCCGCGGGACTCATGATGACATTGGCACACACGAATCAAACACGCGCACAACTTTTACTTTATTCTATTCGTGTCTAGCGAATTAGGCGTGTAATCCTATAAACTGAAAAAGTGACTATATTTGTTTTTATTGCATGTGTTACAACTGAACAGCGTTGAGGGTTATTGTGAAGGAGTTTAATATAGTTTGACTTATTGCTTCATGTAATGCGTCTTATGATCTGGTGCACCTTATGGCCCGAAAAATCCGCCCTCAACCTGCATGTTGCGTCAAACGTAACAATAGCATTCCCTGTTTCGCGTCAATATCTGTGACGTCGTAGCTTCTCATTTCATTTATTGGCCTTCATTTGTTGCGTAACTTCCTTCATGCTTTGTGCAGAGAATCTGGCGACGAACGTGGAGCTGAGCTTGGAACCTCGCAACCTCCATCTTCGTTTAATGTGGGAATGGATGAAGACCTGCCAGACCATGGAAAAATTATCTCAAGACCAGGCCCAGCCGAACACAACAACTGCACCCAATGCTTGGGTCTTATCCAGGAGCAGCCTGAAGCAAGAAAAGTCGCGCAAAAGCAGAAGCAGCTTTTTCCTTGGCGCTAAATCGCTTTTCAAAGGTATTTGAAGCAGCTGGACTTGATTTTTTCACTTGTGTGATTTCGATCAATTCTGACGTAATAGAAGTGGATGATATTGTTTTGTTTGTCATAATAATGTTTAGACTGAGCACGTGCATAGGAAATACTCCAGCCAGGCCAATGTTGATGTTACAAGCTGTCAAAATATTAAAAACCTGGTTCACATGAAAAAGCTGCGAGATCTAATCAAGCAAAAGGACTATTTGCTATTTCTGGCTTCTCTATCACGTTTCTTAACCTTGATTTTAACGCTGTACCTGTTATTAAATAATATCTTCATCCTCGTGTTGTTGCTTCAATCCATGGCTAAAGGTTTGGATGACGTGATTCAGCTGACGTCGTTGCTTCAGACGTTATTTCCTTGTTAGAGATTCTGATATGACCTTTGACCCATTCCAGGAGATAAGCGTTAAAAGACATGTTGCACGCCCGATATGCTAACGTTGGGTTCAAACTGTTTGGGGATGTTTGTTTAAGTTTTAATCGAAACTAACTCAGAATGGATTGTTCCGTTTGAGAATAACGAGACATTTCGTTGCACAGAAGACTTGACCAAAACTCACGCTGTTGGTGACGTCGGTTCTGGTGACGTCAGGTCGAGTTCAGTGCAAGTGAATTGGAACGGCGTCTCTGGGGCGAAGTCAACCGTTTATAAGAGCACAGCAAGGTACATTTCTCCTCCCAGTGTGCTTTTATGTGTTTTTACTTTTCAAGTCCTTTCAGCCACCCCCCCCGCTTTCTTAATGAATTCATATTCGTCACGATTCGTGCGCTGCTTGATGTGATAGCCACGCGTCTGTGTTGCTTCATGAATAGACATTAGTTTTGCTTTTCCCATATATCACGCAATGCAAGAAAAATATCATTCCGTTTGTCGTGTTTGTTGCCGAAGAATGACAAAAGTGATATTTTCAACTGTTTTTGAAGCATCTTCGACATGAAGTATTGTTTTCGATGGATGGCATCGTTTCGTCTCTAAATCAAGGAACAAGTTTTCCACAAAATCCTGTGAATACAGTTTTAAAACGCCGCTCGTTGCTATGTTTCTATGACTTGTTACAAAACAATCGACTTTTAGGATGATTGTTCATCATCAATCGCCTGATTGTTACGCAGAGATTTAATCCTCGCCACATGCGGTTGGACCAACGTCGATGCATCAGTTGAAAACCTCACTGGTTTGCGACGGGAAAGGTTCGGTGGGAGGGGATTGGGGGAGGAGGTCGTCCGGCGGTTGTCTGTGTGCGGTGAAGTGGAACGCGCATGCGCAGTAGCTCTGTGGCACCTGGACGTGAAGCTGGCCATCGGGGTCTTGAATGCAGCCAGCCAACGAAATGGTATGATTGTAACGGAAACCTTTTGTAGTTAATTTGCTCGTTAGATTTTCTTATACTGATTGATGCTCGAATGCATTCCCATCCCAGCACTACCATGTCGATGATGAACGATCTCAAATTCTACTTAGCTGTATGTTTTGCGCTTCACGTGCAGAAGAAGCGCTTTGGAGATAAGTTTTTGAAAGTTACGTGTAAAAAGTGCTCTAATGGATGTGCGTCAAACGTTATGAATATGGTTGAAAAAACAAACAAAAAATTCGGCCTATGACCGAAAAAAATACAGATCAAGACACCAAGAGTTCTTGTGTGATCAGCTCCTGGCTCACACAAGTGCCTGTGCTGATGCTGGCCTTGGACACGCCGGTTCATCGCGTAAGAATTATAAAGGGTATTGTTGGGTGTTGTTTGTGGAAGCGCCGGATCATGCGTTGATGAAGAGCAAGATACCAATCACAACGTTGGTGTTTCACTTGCACAGTTTTGTACACTTGCCTTAATCGCTTTCAAAATACCTTGTTGCATTGTTTAAAAATCGTTACAACACTGGCTCGTTGCAATTCACCATAAAATTGGTGCGAAAAACAAAAATACCGATGTTTTCCTGACCTCTGATGCGATATCCTTCACTACGCAAAACCACTGCCAAAGTACTTGATACGTCATAGGATAGTTGCAACATTGACGTTATTGTAGATACCCTGGTGCAGTTACCACAAACTTAAGGCATCATTCAGTCCAGTGTTAATAACAAGTCATGGGAGTGATGCTACAAACCAGGGGTGGAGAACCTGTTTACTATCACGGGTCGCATAAATTGTGCATTATCGCTGGCCGGCCGCAAAATCAATTAATTTAATCCATAAATTCAAACTTTATCTAAACTGTGAGGTATAATAAGGGATTCTCTTGACCCGCTATCTAAGTAAATGCTCATCATGGATCTTCGTTTTGGCGCGAGGTTGTGCTCTAACTTGGGCAACGAAAATTCTGATCCGGGCCATATCAAATGTTCACACGGGCCGCAGGTTCTCTCCCAACCCTGCTATAAACGTTGGTACTGCAACTGCAAGGTTAGCTTGCTTCTAATTAAGTGAAAGTCGTATATCAATCTCATTTGCGTGACCAACTTACTGTTCCGTGTTTGGCAATGCCGTCCCACTGTTTCTAATGTGAATCCTTTTTCTTGTTTCGCGTTTTACTGTAACGCGACAACTCTCCATCCACAGTAAGATAGAAGTAACGTAGAAAAATCTGCCATCTGATGAAGATTTGTCTCTAAACACTGTCGGCACCAGCCCAGTGCCGCGAGACGAGACGGAACCGTGGACCACCCCTTGGATCCTCTGTTTCGCGTTTACGTGAGACGACTAAGGGGACAGGGTTGCGGAGCCGGAGTCGGAGGTTTTTGGATGGGATCGGATTCCTAACAATACTGGGAGTCGGAGTCGGATGGCCAATTAGATCATTTTTGTACATCACATTCCTGAATTGGGAATTCCTGTTAAAATGGTACAATTTCTTTTGAAACTTGTTGAAACAGAGATTTCTTGCTGTGCACCACGATTTCCATTGATTTTAACATCCAAATTCCTTTTATGTTGAGGAGTCGGAAAGTTTGACAAGGTCGGATATTATAACTCCGACTCCTCAACCTTGCATGGCAGTGTGATGGCGTTATAATATCCCGCGAACTGTTATTGTTAGTTTTGTTTTTATGTTGTTGCGTTGTCCCGACCTTATTCGCAATGTCGATTAAACAAAACTTGCCTTCTAAATAACAGTAAAACTTGTTGCCATCACGTCCTGCACCAATTCGGAGTCGATTCCGTTCAGCCGGATACAATTTTGCGTTCTTTAGCAGACGGCGTGGACAAACTCCCCGCTGTTGCCATGGCGATGAGCGGTTTCAGCGGAGCGAATAGTTCCAGACTGTGGATTGAGACGTGCAAAGAAATGCAGGCGGTTCTTTCCAGCGGTTACTTGCAAATGGCTTTCGCTTTCCTGATAGCTTGCGCTGACGACAAGAAGTTGTCTGAAGGATTGCCAGAGCGCTTCGAGGAATTGTTGTTCAATAAAGTAATTTGCTTTTTTCTTATGCTCCTGATTATTATGCAATTGCCTTTGCTTTTATTGAAGGATTTCAAAAAAGTTTTCAAATGAACAAAACATCTCGTTGAATATAAAAAAAAATATTTACCAAAATTCGTTTTTCTTGCGGTTTTCGCTTTTATTTGAAATTTTCGTTGTCAAGAAGGTTGAAAAAAACATTTTTTAAGAAAAATCAGTTGGATTTCGGCAGCAGTGCTTAGCGAGCTGAAAAAACACGAGGAAATTTCTGATTAACACTTGAAGCACACTTTCATTTTAATTTCAATGTTTTTGTAGATCACGCTCTTTATCTCATGAAATAGGTTTTTACTTTACTGCTTGTTAAGTTGTTATGATTGTTATTGAATTTGTTTTTGGTCCAAAATCTTCCAATGCACCCAACGCCCAACACCAGGATAAGCTGCACAAGTTTGCGGTTCAGGCTTCCCAGTATTCCACTGGCGTTATGTTACGTCACGATGTCACCTCGCTGTGGTGGCAGGAAACGTAATTCCTTCGTCTTGGTCCATAGTGGCAGCTGCTTTTCCGCTGAATGTTTCCTACACTAATGCAATCATGAAGTAAAACCAGAGTAAAAATATGTGAGGACGAGCAAAATTTTTCCAGCATAGTTTGCTTTTAAAAACATTGCCTTGGCATCATGTCTTACCGGACCTGATGGTTTCCTTGCATCGGTTTATTTTTACCTGTTTTTGAATCTCAAACACAAACCTTGTTGATTTAAAGCAACGGTGGGAAACGTGCGGCCCGTGGGCCAAATGCAGCGCCGCGTGATCATCCAATATGGCCCGCATCAGAATTTTCGTTACCCAAGTTAAAGTACAATATCTCGTCAAAACAAAACCCCATGGCAAGCAGACACGTAGACAGTAAGTCAAAAGAAGTCTCTCGCTCCTTGGAATATTTTTCCCTCCTTGTTTTTGTTGTGAAGACAAAGGCAGTTATTTCAAGACAAAATTAATTTATTTTTGCGGCCCGCCAGCGTTATTCCACAATTCATGCCCCCCGTGATAAAAAAATAGGTCCCTGGTTTAAGGTTACAAATAAACCAATAAACAGCGGATGGTTGTGCGTCTCTGATTGGCCGATTGCGCATCGTCTCACTTGTGACGCAATAATACCTTTGTTTTCAGAGGATCTTACTCCAAGACCGCGTCTCATTCGCGTGCATTTACTTACCTGATGCTATCCTCGACAACTACCTCACTACGCTGGCTGAGCAAGCCGTTGGTGAGGCTTGGCTTGACGGGCTCATAGTGACTGGGGCGAGCACTTCAATGGGGGTCAAGTTGCTGCAGAACCACGTTGACAAGGTAGGAAACGTACTTCTTGAACTCTTACGCACCCGTAGCTGCAATCTGAGAACTGGCATTTGCAATCAACTGCTCATGCTTTGTTGTTGAAATCTGCTGTTTTGTCCACGTGTTGCTTTTCGGAGATTGTCGTCACTTTTCGGATATTTTCGTTATTTTTCGGGTATTATCGGAAAAACGTTTTATTTCGTTGTACGTTTTTCATAAATACCCCGAACAAAATCTACGGCCGCGTCACCTGTTTCAAATGATTAATCCACCGATTCGATATATTTATCGTTTCCTGTGACGTCGCGTTTTTATGACGTGTGTGTCCAACACATTCTGATTGTCTTCAGACCTGTGACGTCCAGACAGCTACGTGCGTGATGATGCAAGCACAAGATCGAGACTTTCTCACCAATTGTGACGTTTTGTTTTGGAAAGAAAGGTGAGGATTTTCCATCAATCACTCGGAAAATCGTTTCCACCGCAAAGCTTCACACTGTGGCAGCAAACAGTAACACAGACAGCCATTGTCACCATTAGCAAAGCACATTCGAATGGTCCCCAGGCTCACAAGCATTGTTAGAGGGAGGAGCCGGGACCCGAATTTCAGGCTCCGGCTCCAGGGATCAGAATCTTTTGGATCCAGCTCTGACTCCAACACGTAAAACTTTTAGCTCCTGCTCCAAAAATATTTGATCCGGTAAAAACCGAAGTGTACATATTATTACACCAGTATGCAGTAGAAGAGCCAGCTCCGGTTGCCACGGGGGAGGAGGCTTTGGTGGGCCTACCCCCAAATTGAAATATGAAACGCTGGAAATTACTGGAGTTATTATCAATCCGTCCGTATCCTTTTCTGTCCTGCAATTTATAGACAGAGCAGTACCTGCCGTTGTTACCGCTGTGTCTAGCCCAGGTAGTCTTCCCTTATTTTGTACTGCATAGCAGCAAGATACTTTTGATGCTTACCACCAAAGGTACACATTTGCGCAGCCTGCTGTTCAGACAGCTAGATGGAGTTTCATTGTGTAGTTAGAAGAGCCTATTTAGCAATCATTGCTAAGTTGTCCGAAAACTGTGTAGTGCAGTTAGTGGATTATGGATGTTAACCGTTGCGTCCGCGTAGGCCTTAGTCTATGTTTGTTGTTATTTGAGATACAAAACGTTATAAAGTTGAAGATGTGCCATGCACCAGGAGATTAACAAGTCCAGACATCACGAAAATGTGTTTTGGCCGGTTGAAAGTCCAATGTACCATCCAAGAAAAATGCACTTAAGAGCAAGGTAAAATTTGTCTTATGCTAATGAAAGAACACGTTCATCGTGGCGCACTGCTGTCATCAGACTCTGATTTCTTCCTTCGGTAACTGTTTCTCCACAACTGATAACCACAATCAAGTCTACTCTGTCTAAGTGCGATGTAAAATCTTCATCATCGCCAGAACTGTAAGTGGGAGGACTGCCGTTGCATCCTAGTTTTTGGGGTTTTCCTCTTCAGCTCCCAGTCCTTCCATGCGAAGAGCGATTTTGAAAAAACACTCTTTAGCTGTAGCTGTTTGCTCTTCAGTTAATAAAACCCTGTTCATCGGATCAACGTATATGGCAGCCGGTAACGTGTTGTTTTGCAGTATCAGTACTTCCCTTTTTTTCGTTGAAGCTGCAACTGCCCCCTGCAAGAGCGCCCCCAATTCGTCTCAAGCGAAATAAATAAGAGTTCTTTCCATGCCAAGAATAATCCATCAGGGGTGAGGTCTTCTGCTTGCAGTTTATTCGTTGTTTGGAAAAAGGTGACAAAGAATCGCTTTCAGTTGTTGCAGTTGTTCCCATTCTCCATCAGTAAGTGAAACACTTGAGCTTGCCATTTCTTCTAGATATGGTTCCAGATCAAGAGAACGTTTAATCAACAACCCCACCGTGTCAACCTGATGTCAACCCCACCGTGTGCCCTGACCCAAAATGATGCACAGTCCTGACCGTTCTTTCGCAATACAATTTATTTTTGGTGTCCGGACAGCAGTGGCCACCTGCCTGAACCGCTTCGATAAAGTCGTAACACGGCTATCTTTCAGCCCGCCCTTTATTGCCAACTGTAATGTATGCACAACACATGCTGTATCTCACAAAGCACAACAGCCTCTTTAGCAGCGGCATCCAACAGTTCATTACTTCCATCATTCAGCTCAACCCCAGGATCTATTTGCAGACCATCGTCATCTTTTTCAATTTCAGTCAGTTCTGAATTGACTGTCCTCGCATTCAGTTTTTCCACCATCTTCAGCATATTTCATACACTGTCTGTGACAATGCACAAAACCCGATTCTGTTTCAACTTGGTATTTATCTTTGAATACATTTTCCACCAAGTTTGAAACTCATTGTGTGATGAGCATTGGTATTGCCAATGTGTGTGTGACTCGATTATTACTGTCATCAACGTATTTTATATTTGTGGCAAAATAATTAATTCTTTGACGAGTGCACCCATCCATTTTGAGAAACAGACGACGTCCCTGCAGAAATCTTTTCACTTTTCTCGTTTTCATTCTCTTATCGCTTGTTCTCGTCACAGATATATATGGTGTTGTTCTTTGCGCACATCTCGTTTGTGGTGAATCGCACATTCAACGCAACGCCAACCGACTGAGAGGTTGCAATACAAATAATTTGCAAAGAAGATTTGGACATAACACTGTTAATGTCAGCTTCGTATGGTGCCCTTTTTTCAATGACCGTAATATTCAACTTTGACGAGATTTCTTGCCCTTGCGCTTTGATATTTTTGCCAAATCTTGATTTTTTATCAGTGGTAAAGATATTTGTGAATGCGCGGTCATGTCGACTGGGTTGCTGAAAGTAAAGCACAGAGCATATCATCATGGATGATGTGGTGAATCTTCCTGATGCATCTTCCTGTATTTAAATTTGAATGCTGTTCGTCATTGATTTTTACGTCACAACGTCGCTTTCATGTCTGGTGACGGTATTGTTTCGTCACAGTTACACGAATCTTCTAAATAAGTGGCGCTTCTACAACGAGCGAGTGCAGTTCGACCTGGAATGGATGAAGGCGTGCGACGGGGCGAGACCTACCTCCCAGGTTTACGTTTACTGCAACTTCTGCGGGAAAAGTATCTCCAGTCAAGGAACGGCAAGCGGTGGGTGTCGAGTGGGGGTGTCAGTCAAAACTGTGATGATATTTTTGAAAAATCGCTTTTTTTACGCTTTGTATCATAGTGCAACTAAAAAAAAATTGAAATAGCAAAACGGTTTTGGACCCGGCCTTGTTTAAATCCTCTGCAAAAGTTTTAAAGGTTTCAAGTCCTTTCTCCAAGAAACTGGAGATTCACTGTTTATGGAACACGCCAGGAACTTTTCTGTAGGAAGCGTTTTACTTTCCAAAAATCATGTTTATGACCCAACAACATGTCCTTATTTGTACAACCTTGCTTATTGGTTTATAAGATGTTAAATATGTTTTGTTATCTTCAAACTTGTTATCGTTTTGAGTTAAGCATCCTTTTTGAATTTTGATGATTTCGGACGGTGATAAGGTATAGGTTGACACAAGAGTCTAATTATAGTCAGCTTTCAAACCCAAACAATCCTTCCTGCTTAGTTACAAACATGATCCGATTGTGTCGTGGCGCATCACAGTTGGTCAGGAGAGGAGAGAGCAGCATCTGCCAAAGTCTTCTTGTCAACAGTTACGCGAAGGTAGTCATCAAACAGAATGAACAGCAGACGCTTGTCTTGTAATAGTTGACAGCGATGCTATTGAAGTTTGTTCTTAGAAAAGAAAGTGAAAGATCCGCTTGAATATGGCGGTTCAATGTTCGTAGGACAAACTAACTTTAGTGCTGGACATGAGGCCGCATCGCCAGTGGTGAGCATGAAGTTGAATGTTCTGTTGTTGGATAAACGCCCTGTTATGCCACATATGGTTGGGAAATCCCGTATTTAGGAAAAATCCCCGAAACGCTTTCGAGCAGTGGGTTGCAGGGGGTTCTCAATCTTTTGCCCGTTAAGCACCCCCGGCTCATAAAACAATTAAACCGAGCCCCAGAAAGCTGTCTGTGGAGTAGTCTTACTCGCACAGGTTAGCTGGCAGAGCCGTGGATTTCATATTGTTGCATCACAACAACGCAAGATCAGGCAAAATATACACGGAATTTTCAATCGGCACCTATTTTCCGCTAGTATAGGATATTAAAAAATAGGTATACGTGAAAACTCAACTGCCATCCAAGAACCCCTGGAAATCTTCCCGTGAACCCCTGGGGCTTCGCTAACCCCAGGTTGAGATCCCCTGCTTTAGAGCTTTTGAAAGGATTTCAGCAAGGTCTTCATTACAAAATCTTTGTCCTTTACATTTTCTGTGTTGCATCATGATATAAAACGAGAAAACTGTAACTTTTAAAAAAAGTATAAACTTTCATCATCACTGGTGTCTGTTTCGGTGTTGTTGCTGTGAGCAGTGAGTCGTGGCGTTCACGACAAAACCGTGTTTTGTAGGAAAACTTAAAAATTTCCTGTTTTTGGTTTGAAGCAATGTGATGCTGATTGATGCTCGAATGCATTCCCATCCCAACATTACCATGTCGATGATAAAACGGACACAGTCTATTTGTCCTGTATATGTTTTGTGCTTCACGTGCAGAAGCAGCGCTTTGGAGATAAGTTTTTGAAAGTTACGTGTAAAAGTACTCCTTTTGAAATAATTCTATCGATGCAACGGGGTGTGCGCCAAACGTTATGAAAATAGTTTTTGAAAAAAAAAACAAAACCAGTCAGTCACTTGACCGTCAGTCCCGAAGATTGTTGCAGATTCTTTATTTGTTGATGTGACAAAGGAAGCATCCCAGCGCAAGTGTAAACCCTGGACGTTGACGCGCATTAATGCGGGTTGTGTGTCTCACCCCATGTGATGGATATGCAGGTTCCAGCCCGCAGAGGCCACCCCCTCGCACCCTCAGTTACTCGGGATGTGCCCGCAGCACGCCGAAAAAAGAATCGCACGCGTCGTTCTTGCACAAATGCTCAGCCCTCTTCTCCCCCGTGATGTACAGTAAGTACCCAGAGCATCAGATACGACTTGCAACAGGAGAGACGATGTGTAATGTTTATGCTTTCTTTTGTAGAAGGTCGTATATTAAGCACAGCTTCTGATCGAGGTAGCTGCCGAGGAAATCAGAAAGTCTCACCAGGTTCGGTTGATTTGCAAACGTGTCTTGTGCTGATCAGAGAAAACGCAGGTTGTCAGTTTGGACGAGACACCGGTTTGCGACACAGCTGCCTGACCGTGATGTAGTAGCTGTGACGTCATAAAAGAAGTGTTTGTTGACGGTGGACGGCTTTGTTCATTTGATCTGCGGCTTTGACCTCATCCTTCAACGTGAAAATCAGGCAGAAAATTCAGCGGAATGTTGACTGAAAAACTTTTGTTGTTTTCCAGTGCTCACTTGACTTCACAGTTTTACTTTCTTCAGTTTCATGCAGTATTTTGTTGCCGAGTGATTTTGGAAAATGTTGATGATTCAGGGAAAGCTGTCAGTGATTTAAAAAAAAACTCATTTCATTCTCTGATCCGAAAAGTACGAAGTTTTTCTGGTGTGGAACAAATGACCTCAAACTTTTCGCTGGCATGCAAACGTTTTGCTTAGAATTTCTAGCTGTTCTGTTAATTTTATGAAAATCTCAGTTTAGTGCAACACGTAGATTTAGACCTTGCTTACAGCAAAACCTTCAGCATGTTTCAGTTCAAATGTTTGATACGCATACTTAAAGAAGGAAACCTTCACAGATTTGAGATGTCCATTGTCGGTAGGATTTCTTGTAATGCAACGCCTGCAGAGCAGACGTACTTTGAAAACTTTGACAGTAAGAAAGATGTAGTTGAAACTGCAACAGGCCTGTTTCGAAGGAGGTTTTATCGCAAAGGGAATTGTGTAACGAGGTTTTTAAGCTGTTTTTAGGATTCGAAACGGTCTTTCAAATTTTCCCAACGGTCCCTCAAAATGCAGTGGATAGAACCTAGCTGCTGCATAACCACCGAGCCTCGCTGCGTTGCTATCTCGGTATTCAGACGAAATAGCCGCGGTCCCTTAACTTGTCTTCGCGGTCATCAAAAGGTGAAACCTTGAAAAGAACTACAATGCGCTGTAAACGTATTTTTACTCCACCTTGCAAATGAGCTGCACAGAAGCAAGAGCATAATTTTTTTCCACCCTTCCGTGCATCTGTTGAACTGAGCTTTTTACTCGACGACGCAAAACCACACAAATGTATGTTTAGTTTGCTGCAGGGCAGCCATTATTACTTCATGGTGATTTTACTTTGTTCACAGACCCTTACTGCTGGAGTTGCTGATCTTTTGTCTCTAGTAACGGCGAGACAGCCCAGCATAGTGTTTGTACTAGTGCTCATGGTCTGCAAGGTCTGCTGAAGTAAATATCCTGTAACATACACTTTTAGCGTTTCAGTGTTTTAGCATTGACTGCCGTCCTGATAACTCATCCAACATGAGTCGTGAAACATGGTTTCCTTTGAACAACGTTTGTTCATTTGATTTTCTAAAGCAAATCTATTCCACAGCTTTGATGGGCCGAGCCAGGGGCTTCATGGGCTCAAACTTGGCCATGCAGAACCCGGTAAGATTGTTACATTTCAACACTAATGACTGTATCGTTTGTTGAATGTTTTGCATTTGATGTGAACTTTGTTTCAGTGATTGTAGTTGACGATTGCGCGCAGTTGAACATCGACTTACTCGCTGATCTTAACGTTGCACTTAGAGCACTCGAAAAGGTCATGCTTCCTTGAAATTAATTGTTTTGAATAAGGTGCTGGTAGAAGTGAGTCTTAATTACGTCTTGCTCTAGAATTAGGCTACGACTAAACCTTACATATTAAAATCCAACCCGTTGAAGTTTTTTTAATTGCACGCGTTCGGTTCATATTGAATGTTTAGTTGATAATGCTTCGTTGAGCAAACGCCGATGTAACCACCTGGTGTGAATGGTCATAAGGACTGTGGTTTCGACCTTTCCATTGTAATGCAAATGAAAGGATTTGTCTACCTGTGCCGACATTGTCAACTTAGCATTATGCCATAGTTGAAGATCAGTTTCGTTTTTGCTGAACCCGGCGACAGCTGTTGGGAAAAATATATCAGGTCATCGAGTGAAATGTATGATGGCTTCGAAGATATCTCCCTCCCTGTTCCTTACCACGATGAATGGGAGGTGCCGCCACCGTACAATGCCTCTTGCCGTTTCATACAGAACTAATTGGCGGTCTGTGAAGCATCAAGCAATCCCGTCTTGACTGTAATACTAACTTTCGTACCACAGGGAATAAACGTTTTGTCATAACCTTTAATCGCCAGCACATCAGCAGAGTAAATATATTTTTGATTATCAATCAACAGAAATTGATTTTTATGATGATTAGTGCAAAGCATCAAAGATATTTTGCTACTGCATATATGTCTACGGTAGAGCAGCCAGAGCTTTGGGTAAAATTCACATCAGTGAAAGTGATCAACTGTTGATTGACAGATAACGAGCTGTCCATCATGCCGCAAGCCCCTCCCACGCTGCTCCGTCTGTTCCATGCATCTCGGGACGAGGCCGAAAGATCCAGGCATGTGGAGCCATGCTGCTACTGTGTTTACTGTTGAAAAACCTATTATGTGATCTGTTTCGTCACAATATTTGTTTCTTGAAAAAAACATCAATCGCGAATAATCTCAAAGCCGAACATGTTTTTTTTAAGTTTCACGAGTTGTTTTTGAGCATTTTTTTCGTAAAAGATATTTTGCAAATTTTTGGAGTAGGCATACATACAGGATATTTAAAAATCTGCTGTCGTGGAAATATCTAAAACTTGTCTTTCGTAAAAATCTCAAGTTTGTATAAAAATAACCCGGACGATAAAACTGAACTGGAAAAGCATTTGAAAGAACTTGATATAGTTTGCTATCTCAAGATGACGCCTTCACCTTAATGTATTTTTCCATATCATCGAAAAAGTGTTGACTAAGTAAAGAATAAGATTTTGCCCGAAAGCGTTGCTGTGTCATGGGTATGTGTTGTGGATACGTACATTTGAATATCTACTCTTGAGATGTTTGACATAGAATGTTTACCTCAGCAGGGAAATCAGTGATCATTTGTGAAGTTCGGAAAAAATCGCATTTCGAACTCTTCACCAGAATGAAAGTCAATGAAAAATCCTTGTGAATGTTTACATTTGTGGAACTCATATTGTTTAAAAAATATTAACAAACCTGCAAAAAATCTAAGAACGTCTTTTGTTGTTTGAATTACACCGGTTGGTGTTTATATTTAAATGATGATAACCATGTTGCGTCTGGTTTAATCCTCAGACCATAGGAACTGGTTGTCCTGGTGTATGAAGTGTCGACATGGTGGACACCAGGAACATTTGGACGACTGGTTCCAGTGAGTTCATGAAATATTGCGATCCATAATTTTTCTGTGACGTTCTGTTGACGTAGTTTATTGTGCTGCAAAGTAAAACATACCAATGTTATTCTGAAATGATTTGAATAGGTTTTTGCGTAGTTTGTGGCAACGAACAAAATAGAAAAAAAACAAGTAAATTTGAAGAAACGCGTTGAAGCGATAGTCCCCAATCAGTTTTTCCAACGATCCTCCAGTACGTTGAAACATCTTTGCAATTTGCGTTCGCCTTTGTTCAACCAACCTCCCCAACATCATTCAAGGTTTATCCAAAGAATAAGAAAACCAACCCGTGCTGTTAACTTATTTTAAGCACAGCATTTTGATGAGGAATAAGTATAATGTGTTCACAACTAATTTCTTTTGTTTTGTGAAGTAGCGACTCAACTCAAGCCCTTGCACTTGCAACAACACCATCAAGTTACTACGCTCGACAATTTCTTTCCACGTAGAACTTGTTAACTTTGGTCGAGTCTTGAGGGAATGCAGCTGACGAAGTCTTTAACTGACGCCGCAACGCTTGTTTTTATGCGGCGTTGCTAAGAATCAGGATATTTTTCTTTGTTTGTTTTTCAGGAAATTCAAACAATGCCCAGTGGGCGACTGCAAGTGCTTTTGTGACTCAGCACCCGTCACCAACCCAGCTGGTTGAGATAAAACGCTGAGTCATGCCACCTGACTCAACCTGACATGGTCGCACAAATGCGTCTCCTGTGCCGGGCCGGCCGTGCTCGGCGGAAGGCCACAGTGCTGCTGTATTGCCGTGGTGGGAGGTGAACGTCATATATTGCGTGAAATCATAAGAGACTTTGAACGTTGCAATGCTTATGTACATCGTGTTGTTCAAACCTGTATTCTTTCATCACAGACCGAAGTTTTTTTTGAAATGGCCGAAAAAAATTAATGTCTATTTTGTCATAATGCTTTTCTCAGTCATAAAAAATATCCGAAAATGAAAAAATGGCGGAAGTTTTTCAGCTGTTTCGGATAAACGAGACTGAAATGTCTCGTCGAAAAGAAAAGCCCAGTCGAAAAGAAAAGCCAAGAATCGAAAAGAAAAACCCAGAATCAAACACCCACGGTATGTAGTGGGCTTGTGACCCACCATCAGCAGCAACATGGTTTTGCAGGATTCTGAGGTCAATGTTGAATCAAGTTACCGAAGTATACCGGTGTGCTGTCTTGTCACTTTTTACTGTCATGGAATTGTTGGCTTCCGCCACGATGTATGCACGACTGGAAATACCCCACTGCGAGATTAACCCGTTATATAACACTGTGTATTGTCGGGTGTATATGCAAAATATTTGTTGGCGTGCTACTGGACTGATTTCGTGCGATCAAATCCAGGAACTGTACTTGGAAAAATTTCGACTTAATGTTTGATTTTTCCAATATTTTCGTTGGTCGGTAAATTAATTATGTCCAATTATTGACTTATTACCATGGCATTCGAAGGTTTACGCAAACACAGTGTTATTGAATAGTAGATGCTGTGGGCACAACCTGTACGGTCAGCCCTCCAACTTGGTATTCCCTCATCTCTTCGCAGCATTACTGCGTTGAAGGCATTACCAGCGGAAATGGTCATTGCGAAACAATGGAGCAAGTGTTTCTTCTGTCACAGGACGGTTGTGTTCGTCAGAAAGCGATTAGCTCTGTGTGAACCTGACAAGCGTCCTTCGAATATTACTGTTCGCATTGTGACGTGCAGTGCATCTTCAATTATAACTATCCGAATTAGTGCGTTTTGTAAAACCTGGATTTATTTTCAAAATAACGTGGAAACGTTCCACAGCAGCATACAGACGGTTCCTCTCAACACAAAGCTAGTGGATGAGAAATCACTGCGTGCGCCATCTCACTTGCCAACTGCTGGGATGGTCACTGTTTATTTTTGCTGCCGACACTTACGGTTTCCTGCTGCTGTTCGTTGACGTTCTGCTGCTTCTGTTCAACATATCGCCCGTTTGCTGCGTTTTCGACCGATAAGCGTACGATCTGTGTTGGACCGAGTGGATCGTTTCGTTCTCGTGGTGATGTTGCATCTCTTAGCATCGATACCTTGAATGAGAGCGTTTTAATAAAAACTTCAGGGAAACAATAAAATAAGTAGCATCGCCGATATGTCAGTGAAGCCAGGAGAGAAGGTGCGGCAGAAAGCGATTGTTCGTCCTTGAACATTGCTCCACATGAAGTCGAGGGGCATACTACATTACGACCAGGGTTGCCAGGTTGGCCCTTTTGGGACCAAATTTAAGATATTTGGCCCCAAATAACACTTGTTGGCCCCAAAATTTTCGTTTGACCCTTTTCCAGGATAGACTGGCCCCTTGCAAGAATTAGATTTGACCACCCTGGGTCCTGTCTGAGAAACCATATTTTTTCACTTTTGTGACTAATTCATTGGAGATTTTCACCAAATTCCTATATTTTGAAGGTTTTTGATTACAAACTTTTGTTAGGATCCTTAGAGTTTCTGAGCTAATGTGAAAGTAAGTTCATCAGAATACCTGCTACTTGCTGCAGTCTGCCAGTTGTAGCGGTAGCAGTGAGAACTGTTACATTACCTAACTTACTGTTATTTAGGTGGTGCACGTGTTTGTTGGTTTTGTTCAGATTGTTGTTGCATTAGCACGTATCGAAGGATGTTAAATTTATCTCAGTTTATGGGCTACACATGGAAGTTAAGTTCTCTTACGGTCTTTCATGACATACGATCTTTTCATTTCATCATTTCACGATCTTTCCATTCATCACAAATTAGATGTTACCGGGTGTGCAACATGTACGTTGCGTGCACAGAAAACGGCCACAAGTATTTTCCTCATATGCGCGAGTGCTAACCCCTCACAAAGCCTGGACAATGGCAGCGTTATCTGTTATGGGGAGTGTTAGGTGCAGGGAAGCAACAGTCAAACAACCGACACCACTACAGGATCAGCCACAAGAACCAATTGTTTTAAACTAAGGAAGTTCCGGGACAGTTGCGGACAGACAGCCCATACTTTTCTTTTGCGTGAAATAGTGTTGGTGTTTAATGACACTGACCAAAGCTTTTTTATTTTAATCCTCGTTATAAGTTTTTTCTTGAAGTTTATCTCGTTTTTCTCAGCTTGTTTGCAAAGAATTCGTCAGAGATTCGTTTAGTCTCCCGTACTAACTTTAATGCCATCGCAAAGTAGCTGCACACCCATCACAATCCTTATTCTCCCTGACAGGATTTCCTTCTCACTCTGCTTGAACGTTACGCAGCAAAAGCTTCGAGAAAAATGAGGTCAGGTATGTAATGGTGAGGCCAGTAAGGTGCCTGGTATGCAATAACTAGTGGAAAATATTAGAAACTAACTGTTCTGTTGGCTTCTTGTGCCCAGGGGTGTCCACAGTCATGAGTCGTGTACGACTTCGCGTATGATTCCCTATTTACAGCTAACTGATAATGGTATTTCCTTGAGATCTCCACAGAAGGCTGCCCTGGGGCTTCCACCAGACACGGGGCGATTACAGCACAAGTGTAATTGATTACGATTACATTGAAAGCAATCACGATTACATTTGTCTTGAAAAATCCTCAGAAAGAAAGCAAACCCATTTGCACGGTTTGATGAAAGTATATTTTCAGACAACATGCGATATGAATAAATGTGTTACGATCGGAAAGCCCGAGTGGCAAGTGCACAAGCTTCACACTGTGGCAGCAAGCCACAATAAAGATCACATGCCATGATTACTCTGTTGTTGCTTGTTCGAGCCACGTATATATGGGTGTTATTCTTCGCGCACATTCCGTTCGTGGTGAAACGCACATTCAATGCAACGCCAGTGGAGTGGTTGCAACAAATGCAATAAACGAAATTATCAATCTGTGGGAATTAAACACCGGAAAAAAAATCACATTAATTGCTTACTGAGGTGTTTATGCAGTCAACAAACCAGTGGCGTAGAATTAAAGGTTTGAGCCAGGGTTGGGAAAACAGCTGAAAGACCCAGTGGCTACTGTAGGGTCTGCTAGCCAACACTCAGAAAAAAACTTGAGAAATGATGGGACTCCGGATGTGGATGGCTATAATAAAACCCTGAATCAACGGAAAGTACTCCGAAAAACGCAAAAAATCGGCAACCCACTGAAAAGCAAAAGAATACTAAAACCGAAATATAAGCTATGTGGGGCCTCGTTTTTTATATTTGGCTTTCCAGGAGGTAATTCACCCCTAATCCCCTCCGTCAGTTACGCTACTGCAAGAAACGCTTTAACTATTGATTAAACAAAAATAATCAATGTTTAAAAATGTTTCGTACAGTTGATAAAAACCAACGCTTCAAATCTTTAATCTGTCAAACGACATCTATCAGGCTTAAACATTCGTTCGAAAAGTCGTTTGTTAGTAGGCCAACTTTAATTCAAACTTGCTGTCTATTTCTTTAAAACGTTTTAAGCTTTGTGATGTGATGGCTTTTGGATCGTCTGCAAGCGCAGCATAACATTGTGTAGCTTTTTATTTGAAATGAAATGAACACTGACGCCAATGTAGCTGCGCATCGGCAGGGCCGGATTAACCATTGGGCAAACCGGGAAAATACCCGGGGCCTCGCGCTTGATTATCAAAATACTCCACTGGTTTTTCATTTTTAGACTGTCAAAATTGTAGAGCTTTTTGATTATTGGGTTTAAAGTATATAGGTTAAGGAAACTGACAACTTTGGCATTTCTCGTTCTTGCATGAAGAATTGAACCAAACTGCACCACGCTTTATGACCCAAGAATTAGATCGCAATCAATGCATCCATGGGCTTCGGCAGAAATTTTTCCAGGAGGGCAACGTTGATGTTTTGCTTATCCTTTTCAGGTTTCTGACGATGCAGTGCAAATGTACGTTCACTGCTAAACGCTTTGCCCTTTCCACCCCATTAGTCTGTGCTCGTTGAACCTCAATTCTCATTCTTTTGTCTGAAATGTTTTCTAAACTTCGGCTACCACAAATGCCTTTTTTTATAAACTGCACAATATCCATTTTTTCGAGCACTTTCTACAAATATATCATAATTTAAGATTAATCAACAGCCAGAACAACATGAACGGTACAAAGCAAGGAAGTTAGACACTCTCGCAAAACTGTTTCAAGCAATGAGAAGAACTATATGTTGACAAGACGATCGGATAACTTACTGAAGTTAGAACATATCACGCAAAACCAGAGCAGATGGATTACGAAAACTGGCCACAGCAAATACAGCTTTGCACTTGGTGCTCAGTAAGAAGCCAAAACTAAACCTTGACGATAAAGATGTATTCCCACAAGTCTGCATAGACGTATTCTAACAAGCCACGTATTTTTTTGCTGTGTGAAAATAAACCTGCATAAGAGTCGTTTGATTAAGCTATTCACTCGGGTACGTTGATCACAGTCTCACACTAACAATGGATTCTTCAAACTTGCGGAAGCACTGTTACAGATTTACTGATGCTTCTTTTCACACACTATAAAAATATACGTGGCTTACCGCTATCAGCAGTGGTACTGTCTCGCTGCATTGCCTGTCAAAATGTCTGTGTTTAACAGTCACACACAGGGTTTTTAGTGATTTCAAATAAAGTCAGATTGCACACCAAAAAAAACAGGAAAAGAAAGGTTGTCTTGCGAACAAAAACATATGAGAGTGCTCATTTGGAGTAAAACGATAATTGGATACTGATTTAATGATAGTTCTCTTCCGAATTTTCTTCTGCAGCGCAAACATAACATTTGTACCACCTTTTTGTTGCTCAAAACCTTTTTCATAACGCCGGTAACATACTGTACTCCTTTAATGATATCTCTCACTGATTGTCGGAGTACATTTGGTATTAAAGTAGGAACGTTTGTGCGATCTTGAACTGCAGCGGTATCTAAAATCTTACAAATATAACTCCAATCCTTTCTTCCTCTAACTGCAATTTGTTCTTTGATGTGTATGCATAGGGAAACACCGAAATTTAAACAATCAGTCCCAACCCTTGTTTCACCACTTTCTTCAGTTGGTATTAGAGACAATAACATTATATATTTATAAAGAAACCCGAGAATGATCTTATATGAGGATATGAAACCGATTGAACACGTTCCGCTTCATCCGATATGCGTGCTTTCTCACCTGATGTGCGCGTGCAGACACTGTAATATAAAGTTATCTTCATATTATGAAACATATTGAAGTTGCTGGTATCACTTTAGAAAACCCAGATTTTACGCAATTTGGTCATAATTGAGCCTGGACACCCAGGTCGACCAAAAAAGCAGGTCTGGGTGGGAAAAACCCTCAATAGGAGCCTTATGGTGCCTGGTCACATGCGGAAAACGCCTGCTATCGTAACTTGAAGTGAACGTTTGAAGATTTATTGCCGTGCTATATTGTCGTGTTATTGTTACGCAGTAAAGATCAACAGTAGAACAATCTGGTAACAAGTTTCGCAACCTGCCTCTGCAGGCAAAGGAGCGGACATGAACGAACTGCAATCTCATCATTGTATAACAACAGCACAGTGAACCTGGCTCTTGTGCAGTGTCATTGTCATACCGGCAAATAAGCTGTCATTGCAACATGAATTAATTAGAATTTAGTTGCTAAGTTCAGGTTTTCTAGAAATTTTTGGTCCTTAGTCCCAATTTTTAGGGGGGAAATGCCCGTTTCCCCCTTTCGGACGCCCATGAGTGCATCCAGTTAGCATCAGCAAGGGCCTAAGGCCAAACAGTTTAGAAATTTCTTCACTATTATAAGTATTCTTCGCAATCTAACGCCTGTGCAATTACCTTGTACTGTGCTGACATAACAATTAATTGCGAACTGTTTGTCGTGATCGTGACGGTATCAATCTTAGATCAGACAAAGAGCTGTTGTCCACTAGATCACGAAACAGTTAATAGGTGTAGCTATTGTAAAGCTCTCATCGCAGAACTTCAGTCAAACAGCGTCCCGTAACTAAGGGGGTGCAGGGGGGCTTAGCCCCTTTGCAAAATTTTTCGTCCCCCTGGAAAAATGTGTTGGACATAGTTTGAAAGTATTCCACATAGTTTGAAAAATTTGGGACCATCGCAGAAAGCTCTTTGCCCCTCCTGGTGTCCCAAGCTGATTACGGGCCTGTCATGTAGCAGCCTACTGTTCAAATCGCTTTTGCATGATATTTCTTTGAGAACATTTTTTCGAAACGGTGTACGGTTTGATGTGCGAGAGAGTGTAGACATATACCTTTCCTCAATACATATGTAAATGGACGATTTTTGTAGTGAAGATGGTCAGAGAGTGTATGACAAAAAATACTTTTGTGTGTAATGTCACGGTAGCAAAAAGATCATTTTTTGTGAAACAGCTTTCTGTTTGGACAATTTGACAACATACGAACCGCCGTACATGGTCACCCCCAATTGTCTCTGTAGTGTAGGCTGCCAAATCGTATCAGTTTTGACGTTTTTGACTGATGTTTCCGCAAAGTTGAAACGAGAGCATGTGAAACGCTGCGCAGTTGCGCTAAGCGTGTAGGGAGTCTCGCGGTCACGACTTTGCCCGGGGCCTCGCGCTCATTTAATCCGGCCCTGCGCATCGGTCTATTGGACCAAAAGTCAATGGTCAACAAAACCTCTCTAGTTTCGTTAAATTTTTATTAATAGCCGTGGATGATCTTTGCTCACGTGTTGGGCTATCTCCTCTGTTGCTGAAGTGTCAACCCGCAAAGCTCTTATTTTTGTTGCAACGTCTCACTGTAGGCTCACTGTACCTTACTTCTGGCGACAAACAAAGGCTTATAGCTGGAACAAAACGAGAACTCGCTAGAAACGTTGTGCTTGCCGCTGGACTATCTGGATTTATCGCACATAAACGGGCAAGCGGCCTCCTCTGAAACATAATCATAACAAACAATGATAAAAGAGGAAGCCCAGCCACCAAAACCGCTGTTCATCGCGCAGTTATGTAGGATGAAGATTTCCAAGTTTAATCGCGAAAGCAATCGTCGATTACGATTGAATTGGCAATGTAATCGATCACATTTCATTTTTGGTGAGTTCAATCTATTGCGATTACTCAAATAACTGTAATCGATTGTACTCGATTACGATTGACGATTCCCCCATGTCCGGCCTCCACTTGTCTAAATCCGGCCCTGCTTGTGCCAGACACTCTAGAGTCAGACAAAGTTGTCCAATCAGCCGTTAGTCCTTTGCTTCGTGTTTTTTCAACACAGCTGTCTTGATGACCAGCAAAACACAAGTTTTCTATTTTGTAAAAAAGAAATATATCGAATACTCAGTATGTTCTGCTCTCATCGTTCAGGGGAAGCACCAGTCAAAAAGTTTCCGCCAGGATAAATACATGGACGCTATTCAAGGATTGCAACGCACGAAATAAAGCAAATACCTTGGCCAGGATAAACTTCTTTATGAATCAATCTGTATGTAGCAGTGGTGGAGTTTGGTAACCCATTTTTTGCGAGTCTAAGCTCTTGAGACTTTGACTACTCCAACGATATGTCTTACTAAATTTTCCGTAACTCAATCTGTTCACTGCCTGTCGACTTTGCAGGGAAGGAAAAGCCAAATCAGTTGGGGAAAATGCAAGAAAATCAACAAAACAAACATACAGCTTGGAAGTTGTAATGACATTTTTAAAAACGTGTTCTAAACATTTCGGCGAATGTGAGAAATTTTCGGGTCTCGGTCTCCAACTTTCAGATCTCAGATTGTTTGTGAAGTCTTGGTCTCAAAGTTTTAACCAGGTCTCGGTGTCGGAGATCATGGTTTCCACTACATCACTGGTGTGTCACCCATGACACGAACAGCTGTGGCAAAACTTTGCGAAACCCTTTTTGAAATAGCTGCAGTGTTTGGTTTAGAAAACGTCTTGATAAACTCACGAATGATTGCCAACAGAAGTTTGGCTATCATAATAAGTGACGGCGCTGGAATAATGTTTTTTTATGTTCAAGGATTCTCTTTTTTTGCTCAATTCTGGTTTGCGTTTGCCATTCGGGCGGCTTTCACGTATGCTTATCACAGCTCAATTACCGTCAAACTTGCTTCTCAAACGGCTGCAAGTTGCCCAGGCACATGCATAGTTCGTTTCCATGGCATTGTCCCGCTGACACAAGACCTGTTTAACCTCAGTGAATATACTTCAAAAGAAAGCCGAAAATACAAGAGTTGACACAAATCACTACCATGCCAAGCACTGACTTTCAGATGTCGCAAACCTTCATTCCGCTGTTGCCAAATTCATGCACTTTTTTCGGCCGGCTTCCTAATCTATTTAGCCAACACGTTACTGAATTGAGTTTAGCAGTGATGTAGTTGAGACTGAGACCTGGTAAAACGTCGAGACCGAGACTTCATCAAAAACTCCGAGACTCGAGACTTGAAATTTGTGCATTTTGCCGAATTTTTTTTAAATGTCGTCATCAATTCTGAGTTGAATTTGTTTCGAATATTCTGATATTTTCCGACATGTATTGGTTGTTTCTTATTTGCAAATAGAACAAACAAAAATCGTTGAATTGTAGAAATTTTACTAAAACATTTCTTTGCAATATTCAAAGTCCCGAGACCTGTAGCCTTCGAGACCGAGACGAGACCTGAAACCTTCGAGACAGAGACCGAGACTCGCAAAAATATCCCTCGAGACGAGTTTCGAGACTTCATCACTGGAGTTTAGTTCCTACTAAATAAGACTTGCAGCAATTAAAAATATCTATGTGTAATGAATTCTGTTTCAATGGAAATTTTTTCGAATTGACAGCAGCCTGCAGCCCAAATGTCCCTGGCCGTTGGCAGTCTCCTATGCAGGTCCGCAGCAAGGGGAGAGGCAACCGGGTAATTTCCTCCGCCACAAAATTTTCAAAAACATTTTTACAGCGGTGTTGCAATCATTTTCTCACCCACGAAAATACATCAGCTGGTTGCGGCCTTGCACCTCCGTATTACAAATTAGTCTTCTCGAACTTCATCACAGCCATCTACAGTGGTGCTAAATATCAAAGCTTGTTTTCCAGCGGCATATTATGCAATTACAATTATTATATGCAATTGTTCCATAATTGTAGTCGCGTCGGGGCTTTGGTTGGCTTATCCCTCCAAAACAGAGCTCCAACCCCCTAAATTGAAATATTAAACACTGTAAATCAGTTGGCTTGTTAAATTTTAGATGTCAAGCTCTCCCGCACAAACGTAAAGTCCCCCCTATTGAAGGCTTTCTAGCGACGGTTCTGCATAAGTGCCATGTGTGTAGGTGTAAAGATGTTAAAATGAACCTTGACCGTTGCATTCATAGGTGGATCCAGGATTTTTTAGGGGGGGGGCTCAAGGACGAGTTCATCCTGACGTGTACTGACTGCATAGCAGTGACGACCCAACTGCTCAGGTAACTTTTTTTAACAAACACGGTTAATAACCATACACATTTTGGCTAAATCACATTCTCACCATTACCCAGGCTTACTGGGACGTT
>JGI24021J15306_10000248_pt1 | contig 35387 bp, 15 predicted proteins | sample Ectturendosymbi1_FD_15306 | JGI IMG/M metagenome (IMG submission 15306)
CAACATTAAGTTTTGGCGGTTGAAGTGAAGAACTTTGCAAAGATAACTTTTCTCAGTTTCAATACAACTGCTATTTTTCTGCATGACGTAATGGTGCCGGAAAATGACGTTCTTGAAGCGGGGTAGTGCAATTGGGGTTTTTTCGTGGGTAACTTTGAGCTCAGATTGTAGGTTTCAACTGCAAGTAGAGCAGGTTTTGTAAGACGTTTTGGGGACCCGATTCGGGTCCCTAAAATGAGAAAATATCGGGTCCCTACAAATCCAAACCGGGTTCCTAACATTTTTCTTAAAAAAAAATCCTGAAGTAGAGTGAATAAGAGCCAGACGATGGGCAATGTGGTTTTCGTGAAGACGCCTTTGTTCAACGGTACACTTTAAACATTGGCAGTCATAGAAAAACTTATTTCAACAAGAAAAGTTTAAAAAATATGTTGCTCTCATTTTGATGAATTTGAGGCAAGAACCTTAGTCTGAAAACCTAACGCAAGGGTAAACGATATGTTTAGATATGACTGTGGTTAACGCTTTTATTGAAAAGAGCGTTAATCGAAATGGTTGTACAGCTTGGCAATGTGTCTTCTGAATAAACTTGTTCATCGCAATAAACCGTCAAAACGCAAGACGTTGTTATCACTGCTGAACATCCAAAAGGCCTATGTCCCAGCTGGCATGGTTTGGTAATACAGTTTTCGAAATAGACGTCTGTTGGTAACCAGTCCCGTCGCCACGGGGCTTTGGTTGGATTAGTCCCCCCAAAAACCTACAAGTCCCCCAAAATTGAAATATGAAACACTATAAATCAGTGGATTTTTTGTCAAATTTTTGAATGTCAGTTTTACCTGCACAAACGTAGTCTCCCAATTGGAGTCCTTCTGGTGATGGTTCTGTTGGTAACAAACAAAGGCAAGGAATAACACTATGCACGTGTAATTGGAAGAGGTCCAACACAACAGCTAGGTCAAGTGCGCAGGTCACGATGAAGACTGCAAGCAGGCGCTTCTCAACCATAGCATTTTTTAAACGTGTTTAAAATATTTTTTCAAAATGGGTCCCTGCACCTTCAGAGGGCTCTGCGCAAGTGCCCACAGAGTCAACGTTCGAAGTGTTCCATATATTCTAAAGAGGATTAAACCACTACTTAAACGTGAAGTGTACAATGAAACGTTCTTTAGACCACTACGATCATATTCAGATTGATTTATAGCCTGCTATACGCGGTATATATATACTATTTTTAGTTAAAGACGGGGATATTACACGAAATTTAACATACATGAATGTTTCCATTTGTCAGGTACGTATGCCGCCATCACATCCCTTAATTTTTCCCTTTGATCCCCTGGAATGAGTAAACTATTAAAATGTCATGAAGTGAGCTTACCGGAGATTTAAAAACCAACAGGGAGGAAAGTTTGACGAAACATTTGTGGTTCGTATATGCCTATGCAAAGAAAGCAAAAAATAGAAAAATTAATGATGGGAAAGATGCAGGCCAGTCGCCAGGATTTAGCAGCAGGGGGGCCAACATTTTCAAAATACCGTATTGGATGTGTGCAACAACCGGTGGGCCAAACGTGAAATGGGGGGGAACCGATTTCAAATGGGGAGGGACGGGCAACACTGCCCCCCCTGGCGACGCCCCTGGAAAGATGGCGACGAGCAGAAAAAGCAAGAACCATAATCGACAATCAAAAACAAGACACATTGCTGTTTGTTAGTGTTTGATTGCGATTTTGAAGATGCTTTATTAATCCTTATATCTTTAAATTAGCATGAAACATGAACTTCCATTTAAAATTTTTGTAAGCAAATTTGAGGGGTGAAAAGGGCGGCACTTTTATGGTCGGCCCCGGGCGGCACTTTGCCTTGCTACGCCACTGATGGCTGGCTCTTTTTTTAGCCCCTTGTCTTAGAATTTGGCGCTTTTCTGGACTAGATTTGGCCCCTTGGCAAAAAGTACAGTAAACCTCGGTTAATTCGGATTCGATTTGACCGACGATTTTATCCGGTTTAGGCGAAGAGCGTTACGTTCAACGTGATATGCTATGCCAGTGTGTGACGTTAGAGTCATCTCTACGATTAGTCGAATTTGCACGCAGTTGCGGTCAATGTAATGATAATTCTAAACGTTCGTTGGTGAGCGTGCGCACTCTTGCGTTGCGCCTGAAGCTGCCGAATCTTTCCTAGAGACCAGTGAATGCACTTTAAGAACACAACAACGTGCAAGTGGATAAAAATCCGGATTACGAGATGTGAAAAGTGCATAGTTTATCCGGTATTGGCGAAGATTCGGATTAACCGAGGTTGACTGTAGATCTGGCAAAGGAAAGGACATGAATGAACTACAAGCTGATCACTGCATGACACCAGAACAGTCAACCTGGCTCTTGTGCAGTATGAATATCATTCCGACAAATACACTGTAATTACAAGAATTAAATCACTCAATCGGAATGAAGCTGCTGACTTCCGCTTCACTAGAAAATTTTGGTTCCAAATTTCCAGGGGGGAATACCCATTTTGCCTCCCCGCTGCGGACGATCATGGGGCTGTGTAGCGGTTAGGACCGGATACCAGCCGATGCCGGTAACATGCTGTTTTGGTTTCACCGGTAGTCGTCTACCTTTTTCGCTTTTCGACGCACGTACTGTGCAGCTGAAGAATTCGTGGTCCTCGATTTATGTCAAGCAACATGCGTTTACTGCAAGCTCTCGTTCCATTAATACCAACTGGACCTTGTGTAACTGCGAGTGCTTCATAGGAGTGCGAAGCTACAGGGCAGGATTCAGATTAATACTACTTACAGATCGAGGTCGTAAGGCAGAAAACAAATTCTGCAATTCACAGCTCACTACCCATGACTCGAGCAGCAAATGTCCGAAACGTAACGTTGACACTCAGACCTCCACCCACCGAAAAGCTAGAGCTGGCTGAACAGTTGTCCGATAGTCTTTCGCCAACCCTTTTTGATTCAAATGTTAGAACACGTCAGGTTGTTGCCTGAAGTTTTTGATGTTTTATATTTTCAATCGCAGGCAATTAATTTCTGCTCGTCGATGTTATTCTTTTTCCTCTGGTTGCATTTGTGTTCTTTCGTGATGAGTCACAAAAATGCATGAATGAGCTATTACCAATCAGTAATGGAAATTTATAGGGAGGTGTTGGAAATCTCGCTGGGGTCTAGCAAAGTATTGAGAAACTCGGGATAGCATAATTCTCAACCCTCAACTAAGTTGGCAGAAAGGCTTGCGATTGAGTCCGTCTTGTTCTGCATCGATATCACACCTTTGCCAGCAAGAGATCGGTCACAGCAGACGTCGCAACGATGGTACACGATACAGTTAGCCTACTGAGCGCGTCAAGTACACATAACCAGCTTTCTTATTTAAACAACTATCCTCTACCGACGTTAACACAAATAAATGATTTTTGCGCATAAAGTAAAACGACCTGCACGTTTGATCGAGAGGGTGGATGCACTTCTAGCACAATGGTTGGTAGCATAGGCGCAGTCGGGGGGCTTGGGCTGTGATAAGAACGTACCAGACACCGGTGGAGGGGTTCTCTGAGAAAAAGTCGCTAAAAACAAACGAAAGAAAGTTCCGAATAAAAACAGGTCATGTATTTTTAGGGGCAGCTGTGTAAAGCACCGCTGCTGGTTGAGAGGGCGAGTACACGAAATTTCCCCCTGAAACGAAACCACAAAAACAATTATATGATTTTGTTAACCTCAAACGCTGACGTGTTTTTTCAATTTTTTGTTCTTCACTGCCCTTTCAATGAAAAACTATTTTTGCGGAAAAATCAAGCTGGAATAAGACTAACAAATAGTAGAATTGGGAATGGCTTGCGTATTACTCGACTCAAGTTTCTGATCCCTAAATTTCACATCCCAATCAACATTCGTGGCTCCGCCTCTGGCAGAAAGTGGGCGCGTCGATTTGTTTTTAAAGTTTTAAAGATAACTTGAGGCATTCCTAAAACATAACCAGGTAAGAAAGTTATAATACGCCAACCCAATAGCAAAAACGACAGTGACACCGGAAACTCACCAAAAAGGTCTGTCAGATAACCCTGGCCCTGCACACGACACCCGATTTAACTATTGCAAAGTGACCAACATAACGAAAGCGCAAATTATACAGTTTTAGTGTTGCCAGTCGCGCCACAGTCTTGTTGTGAATAGCAAAAAATACGAAAAAAGAAAGAACACGAATGAGCTGCATAATGTATAGGAAGCTAGAGTAGTTAACAAAGAAGTGTTTCGAAAAGCGAACGTAAGGTTTTTTCAAGGTACATCAAGAGACGAAAATTTTGATATCAATTTCTAAAATGGGCCTAAAGCCGATGGCAAACGTTGAAATACCAGGATTTTGACCGAATATATAACAGGGAGTAGAACTTTGATGAATTGCACAACGGTCACGTGTTAATGTATATTCAGTCCATAACAATTACTCTTTCAAGCGCTTCAACTATGCTCTCAGCAAGGGATAGAAGTTTGAACGGCTTGTGCTTAGACAGCTCCGACGCATGGGGAAGAGAATCAGTGATCCAAAACGTGTCCAAGGAACTACTACGGTCGTCCTCTGCAGACAAACACATCGTGGTTGCGTTGCAGTATGTTCGGATAAAAACAAAGTTGCGTAAATCATTTTTAACAGGAAACGAAATACAAGAATGAGTGGATGACAAGTGCTTATACGACAGGTGAGTACTTCAAACAGTCAAATATGGATTACAATGATGCAAGACTACAAGCATCACTGTAATCCATATTTGACCGTTTGAAGTACTGTGGGCGTTGGTCATGTTGACACGTTAAGTGGCTTCAGTTCAGTTGTTCTGTTCAGTTTATTTCTGCATCCCTACCAAGCACAGAATACTTCATCAGGAATACAGGGACAGGAAGAGACGGCTGTAGCTGTCACTTAAGTCACTGCCCCACAAGTTCATGCAAAACAACAAAATACAAATAAAACACCACAGCGAAAAACAAATATATGCAAATATTATTAGAGACGTTGCACTAAGTTAACAACACCACATATTCAACAGTTGAAAAAATTACACTGAGTCCAACCAAATTAAAACCAGTTTATAACTGCAGCAATCCGCAACCCTCAGCCTATGAATCAGCCACTCCCACAGCAGGGTCATCACTCAAAAATACGTGGTACTTCTCAAAAGAATCAAAATCGCGACCCAGCGCCGCCCAGGAAAACAACGGTAGCTCACAGCCAAGCTCATTACCACAACAAATATTTGACATAGTAAAGACAGTTATTTATTAGGCTGTCAACGGTCTTCACATAAATATATTTTGGAAACACTTTCACTGTTAAAAGTCCATTCCCAATTGTCTTTGGAAACACTGTTTCCACACATGCAAGTCTTACAAGGCCTTGACAACATAACACAGTACCTAAGCCTAGTCAACTCATTTCAGTAACCCGAAGTCGACATACAACCAAACAAATGAAAAATGAGACACACGTCCAACAAGCTTCAGTGTACATAAACCTAGACTGGACGTCATCGTTCAGATATAAACAAAAACAAAGTGTCAATGTCAAAGCAATATAAGATCAGACAATAATTATCAGTCATTGCCTACTTCAAAATCCATCTAGCACATATACACAGTATTTTGTTTTCAACCAGTTTCCTAAGCCAATATCAGTGCATGTGTGAGAACAAAACTAAGTGTAATTCTCTAATAGGTAATCATAGTAAAGCTTTTGAAATTGGATAAATGTTTTGTTTTTAGTGGTTATTGATATATAGTTCCAAATTTTAGACCCTAAATACGTGGCTTCACTTGAAACAAAATTTCAATACTGATCACCCACACTCCAAAAAGCGTTAACTAACTTTTTTATTACCTACCTTGCATAAACTTACTCAAAACCTTTTTCACTGAATGGTGTGCTGTGAAATTTCAAGAATGTCGGCACAACTCCAATACAATATCAAAGTTTAGGTCTAACGAAAAAATATTTACTTTTGCCTAAAACGCAGTATCAAATTAGCCCCAATCAGTGTTCTCTCTTAGAAAATTTTACACTGAGCAAATGCTTGTCAGCGAGCATGAATATGTTAAGGCTGAGTTGGCAGAGTGCTAAATGAAGAATAAGTATAAAGTCTTATCTAAATATGAACAAAGCACGCGTTTGATTCAAATAGCGTCAACCTGTTTTTGTGCTTGTCCCATGTTTCGGAATGTTGCAAGTGCGCGAGAATGAGACTTCACTGCGCAGGTGTTCTGGTGGTACTGCGCATTTACGCGCCTCAGAGGATACACTTGCCCCAATGGTGAAACTGGCAAATCACGACCGTGAGGACCAACGTAAAATAATTGTATCTTACTATGTTCGCTCACTACCTTCATTAAAAGATAATAATTGCATGGCACACTTTGAAGAGTGATTGACTAAAGAAGTCTTACTAAAAATTGGCATCAAGCCAGTCCCGTCCAAACCATGAGTACCTCGCAAATGCTTTCGCATCAGCGACGGCTAACGCATGGAATTAAATTGAATTTGCGAACGTGACCAAAGCAACGTTCGGTACGTTGCAAGTGATTTACTATCACCACAGCATTGGTCGATGAATAACTGCCTAGAAAAATCACAACAATAGAAGCAATAATTCTATTTCTACACGGAAGTACTGAACGCCTCGTTTATTGATTAGCACTCTTCACCCCTAGTTTGTCGAAATTTGTGAGCTTTAACTTTTACCCAGTGTGCTTGCATTTGCCGGTCTCGGCTACACAAGGATCTTTTAGCCCTTCAGCCTTGGTGGGCAGCAATAATATTATCGCGAACGCTATGTTTTTCTGCTGCTTTCATTTTTTGTGAGCCATCGTGAGAGTTGTGCCAGATGCCTACCCGTAATTTATATTCCGAAACGTAGAATTGTGAACACACTTAACCAAGCAAAACGGATAATTGTGCGAACACTCGAGGCACACCTAAACCCTCATCAACCTAACTCTATGTGTTACACCGAACCCTACACCGGTTAAAGTTTTCAGGGCATTTTACTCCCAGGTATATCATTATCACCATCAAGAATTGTATACGACCACATATCATTACGCAGAAGCTCACAACTACTGAACCAAAGAAGCTCAAAATCATACCATTGTAGTGCCGCAGGTCCCTTTCCTAACTGCAGTTTTTTCATTACACACTTTTTCCTTTGAGAAGTGCACTGTTTGGCTGGAGTGCCGTAATACCAAATGAATTAAATCTCCCCAATTCGTGAAAGCGTCTGTCTCAGAGCTAGTTATTTAAAAAAATCAGTGGTGTATTGACAAACACTGAAGCAACTGTCTTGCAAAACATTGTCTGAGGTATTCCTACACTATTATTTCAAAATTTGCGTTTTCAGATTAATTTCAACAGCGGGCAAAGAGTTATCAGGTCACAAAATGGACCACTTTTTCGCAATGACTTATTTTGCGTTTTTAAACATACTGTATCTTCCAAAGATACGTGCTTTTAAAACTATACTTCAAATTTCCTCGACACACCTGGAAAATGATTTTCCAGTTCCATGCGTTACTTAATAATTTAACACGAGACTCGTGAACTTCTGTAATATTTCTCCCTTTGAGGAAGTCCTACTGATGCCCGTAATTAAATCAGGCGAGTTTGTTTCGAAGTCTGCTGCAATGCTAATCCCGGACAACGGTTCCTAGATACAAAGCAAATTACCACATTTTCAATCTTGAACAATTCTTCGTTGTTTTTAATCAGGGAAACGGTCGACGAGTAGTGATGAAATGCTGTGACGAACTACAAAAACGTCCCTCTGACTCGTTAAGTAAGAAACGCCGTGCTTATAATAATCCGTATCTATAATACAGTTATCTATAATTTAGATAAACGCAACCAGTACAAGCTTTTTGACTGTCTCATTCTTCAATCTCAGTACCCCAAAATCGCTTTATGACAGTATGCGCTTAATAGAACTTGCGAAGAACCACCTTGCACCAAACGCCTCTCTCCCCTATAAAGAACACACTACAAACCTGAAGAAAAAGAATATCAGCAAGAAGAATGTATTTGAGCTCCTTTTGGGGGCGGGTTCGCTTTTGATACAGGCAGTCTACTGGTTTACAATGACTTTGCGGACAATGCGCTGTTTAGAAGCAGGGGACACTGTTTTACAGCAGGTGCGCTTGTCACAATGGCATAGAATCGTTAGATATACCAAAACTCGTCTATCTCACAGGTCAACGATTTTTATTTCTAGCTCCACAACTTGCAATCCTGTCATATCTTACTCAAATTTAGCAAATACGTTTTGTTTAGGCTACATATTAAGCAGTGTTTGTTATATGCTGTGGTGACTGAAAGTAGTCACAGTTGTACATCTGCTCTTCAAAGTAATGAAAAACAAATGTTCAGTTGTCCAGTCGGGCAGATAAGCACTAAAGCCAATCCGCTTTTTAGGAAACACACAAAAGCGAAAAACACAACACGGCACCAGCAAGATGAACAGGTTTCATTGGACGTGGCTGCAGGCACGCACCAGTTTCCACAAGCTTCCCAGTACTTCCGCTTGGCAGCGAAGAGAAACAATGCAAGGCATGCGCAGCAGTGGGCTAAGCCTAAGGCGAATCTCGGCTTCCACATATTCGTTTGTGCTTCTATGTATTTTCTACTTAATGAACCAGGAGATCATTTAAAGGATACGAATCTTAAAATTTCTAGATCCAGGACGGCAGAAGACTGTTTTACGAACCTCACGGGTAGAACTACCAACCGAGAAACGAATCAAAAATTTGCACAAGTGACTAACTTAGAAACCTCGCAAACATTTGCTTTAATGTTTGCAAAGTTATAACACGAACAATCTGTTTCAGCAAAAGTTAAATTGAGATCAAACAGCATGAAATAATTGTAAGCTTGTTGCGCGATGTTCGATAACGAGCTAACGACGTTTATATCAGAAAAAGACCCCAGCCGATGCAACTAATACGAAGCTTTTCTGCACAATGAAAGCAACAAGTGTAAGAAATTAAAGTTCATACAACACATCTTCCTGCTAAACACTATCTCTACGCCAATTTTCGTGGCAATGCACTAAACATGCGCCTCAGGTTGAACACATTCCGTGGAACCTAAACAGAACTCTATCCCTTTTATCTTTGTTTTTTGGTGTACGAGGCAGCTTTTGCTCTCGAAGCTTATCTAAACAAAGCTTTAGTCACTCACTTCAACTAATACAGCTGAGAACACTGCGGTGGCGACAGTCAATCAGTTTCAGTGCAGGTAAACTTTTTTCGACGTACTGTACTCTATAAGAATTCGAAACAAAATTAAATCAGATTGTAGACGTGCTTAACTCACCGCCGACAAACTTTCTCCAAGATTCCTGAGGGAAAACCGCGTGGGTGACGTAAGCACTGACTTTAACAGCACCATTTTTCTTCATTACATTTACACATTCCAGAACTGTACCTCCTGTCATGATCAAGTCGTCGACAATGACCACATGACGACCGTCAGGGTCTCCATCTACGATGGTAACTTCTCTATAAAACAAAATGTCCCCAAGCTATGCCGCACACTGGCAAGGAACTAGGTTTTCACAACGGCAAATAAGCACATCATGTGTACTGAATCATTAGGACAGAACGGCTGACAAAAAATCTTACCAAAGCTTAAGTACTGCAGTTACAGTCAATTACGAGTTCAACCAACGACCGCACAACTCTTCACCAAAATATATGGTTTCACGACGTTTCCGCTTCAACACATGTGTAGGTTTCAGCACACAATATAGATTGTAGTAAAGATAAAAGTATTTGATTATGTAAAATGTGCAACCAATCTCATATCACACCAAACGAAACAGAGTTTCAAAGCAATAACATGACGAAATATAAGTTCAACTAATTTTTACGTAGATTTCACGCCTTTATTTAATCACCTTTTCTTTTTGTTGCAGAGCACATTTAAGGCTTCTAGCCGTAAATTGATCACTCATTTGTTGGAGCAAATCAACACAAACTCACGGAAAGACACATGCTGCGTCATACGCCTAGGATTTTCCCGCGCGAATAGTCTCACTCAGCTTTTTGCCTTCAGGGTTAGGCAATTTTTGAAAATCAAAAACTCAATTTGAAAACTCTTGTTTTGGCTCAGAGCAAGCTATATATTCATTTCGATCGACAATTGAGCAGGCACATGTCACAAACGCTTTGCGACTCTCTTTGGAGAGGATGACACGTGTCTACAAGTGGCCTCCCTGTCAGGCCCGTAGACAGGTTTTACAGTTTGGAGGGGTCAAAATACATTTTTAGAGGGCAGGATTTTTGTTTTTACTATATATTTAAGAAAAATCTCTGGGTACAACGAAATTTAGGGGTTACAAAAATTGTTTGGGGGGTATTGCCTCGGTATGCCCCTCGTGGCTACAGGCCTGCTCTCTGTTGCGACATTTCCTAAATGCTTACTAGACCTATCGATACGAAACAGAAGGTGATCGAAGTCGCTTTTTTACTCTTGCTCCAAAATAGTGTCTCCAGCTCCTGCTCCGGAGCTCATTGGAATTTTTCAGCCCGACTCATGTTTGCGCTCCGAAAGCTTGGACCAGTGTCTATTTTACCTCATGATGCAAAAGCACTGCTGGAGCTATTTTGCTTACCCAATATGGACAAGTCATACCATGGTTTTAGTGCTGGAAAGCAGTTAGTGGCTTCTTGTCTGTATTGCATGAACTGTAGGTTAAACTTGGGGGTGTAGTGCTAAAAAAGGTGTGGGAACGCCGTTCCCACCACACTACATCCCTGATTTAGGTTAAAGCCAAACTCCAACACCACATGTCGCTCAGATGTCCTTACACGCAAAGAGCTCCTTCAGTTTTCGCAATCCGCTCAAGCAAGCTGTTACCTAGTCCGCAACGGCCTGAAAACTTCAAGGCTAATTATTCCTCTAAAACGAAGACAGCAGAGTTACGATAAATGCAAACAATCAGAAAAAAGCGGAGTACGCAAATACCATTGTTGATGTCACAAACAGTAATTACACAAATCTGTTACGGTGCCATACACGAGATAACCTGTCATTTATTCATGTATAATGCTCCAGGCGCCACACGTAGAAATTGAAATGAAATATTTAAATATTAAAGTAACGTTACTAATGCGCACCAAAAAAAGGTGTTCCCACCCCACTACACCTCTGGTTGAACTCTAACCCTAACTCGTTGTGTCTTAGTGTGTCGCATTGTCATGTGACCACTTCAACCAATCGTGTTCAACTGAAGGCAAAATAGACACCACCAACCTCGAAACCAAGAAATAGAATCAAATCTTGTTGTCACATGAACCAAATCTCGTCCAACTCTTTCAATTCTAACATGAACCGAAGCTTGTTTAAATTTTTCATTTAACTGTTTGTGTTTTAGGCACAAGGACAATGAAACAAGAACCACTGTTACCTTTTCACTTACAGCCTCCACAAGTAAAGCCACATAGGCTACATCGAAAACACTTCGCGCCACCTTATTCACACAATTAAATTATCTCGCTTGTTATATTGTGAACATAACTGCAAAATAATAATGGCATGTTTAGGAATACCATAAAATTAAACTGCATTTCTACTGGCTTGGCTGAAACTGCACTGCTGTTGTTGCATTGTAAAGGTCATACACTGTTGTCTTGTGCTTTTCACTGAAATAACAAATTGTGAATACCGCCTCAAACTTGACACAGCGCAGAGATCAAAACGTCCAGTAACTGACATATCCACAAATACAAAAAATATTCCTATGGTACAGTAGCTGAGCATTGGTTATGTGCCAGGCAGGACAGGGTCCGCCAGTCTGCCACCCTCGTTCATCCTGACCAGCCTGCAATGAATTTTCACTGTCCTAATTCGAGAGAGATAATAAAGCCAGCATGTTAATCTAACATTTAGCCTGTTGGAGAATATTTAAATTTAATAAAAGTTATTATCCGGCTCCTGTAAAAACTGAAAATTTCACTGCTGCTCCGCTTTTTACTCGAAATTCCAACTCCTACTCCGGCAAAAATCGCAGACTCCGGCCGGAGAACACTTCGGCTCCGTGATCACCTCTGATACGAAGGCAACCACTGCTCGATGTGTTCGGCACGAGCTGGGTAGGAATACGTCCTTTACAAGGCGCGATGCTGCCGAAGATGACTGAAGAACCAGCATACGGAAGCTGAACACTGAGGGGCTCACAAGCAAGACCAACGTCATCGACCAGCTAGTCTACAAAAACAAGGCAATCGTCAACGTTCTTCAGGAGACCCATTGCACTGCCGCAGAAAAGCTAGTGTGGGGTTGCCATACGTCCGGAATTTCGGTGTTAAAATTTGTGTCCGGAAATAATTTAAAAAAATGCTACAATGTCCAGAATTTGACGATTAGTAAATTACATTTAACTTGAAACAGTGTGTATGTAATGTGAAGATAAGAACTTCAACTTTTACTTCTTTGGACGCTTCCAGGTCCACAATAATTTTACGTAAAGTGATGCGGTATTCGATGGATTGGTAGGCCTAGTTGCTAGAACATACTGAAAATGCCGATAGCGCTTGTTTGTTCTCACGCAAAGTAGCCATTGAGACTGCCAGGAATTTTGCCTCTTCAGATATGGTAACCCTAAGCTGGTGCGATTCTCTTCACATTTGCACGATGAGTCCAAAGCCATTTTAAATAGTTTTCCTACGTCAAATAGATAAGAAAGATGCGGAATTGTGCAAAAACAACCAGCGCCTCGAAGTGAAAACTCCGTCGTATTTCATATTTCTTTTTGCAAGCAACTATTGAAAACAACAAGGTATGAAACGTTCTGTGAAAAGCATAACCTTTCTTTTCCGTTTCGACGCTTTATACATCGAACAATCGGGTACTCCGCAAAGTGAGGACTGAACCGTTTGTGCGCTCCCTCATCAGGAAAAGCGATAGTAATCGGTTCGTTTTGCGCCTTGAGTTGGTCGAGATGCTTCAAAAAATGTGGGATTGCCGTACAGAGGTTGGGGAGAACATTATCAGTGAAGAAAAATCTTTCCTGTAGGAATATAAGATTTTTGTCTCAAAATGAGGTACTTGTTATTTAGGCGATGGGGTGTTACAATGTTCACTTAATATACACTGTACATTGTAAATACTCCACAGCAACAAAACAATGAAAAGGTAACTTCTTACAGTTCACCAATGTCATCACTGCTACTGTTGACAGTAACTTGCAATGTGATCGAAAAGTACAGAAATATGCATCAAGCAAGCCCCCGTTATGAGGAAAAAATACAGACGTCTGCTAACCTGCAGGGCGTGTATGTCAAAGATCATCACGCGAGCGGGCCCCATTGCTGACAGCGGAATGGACGACAGCATTCGTGCCATTGTTGCTGCGGTGGCCACTTGACCTTCTGTGTCAACCCTTTCCATTGTACCAGTAGGAAAGTAGGGAAGTAGTAGCGTTAAGGACCTGTGACAAACAACAGATCTTTGCAATGTCAACAAGTACAACCATTGGTTATTTGGTGCCACGTCTGATAAATACGTCTTTGTTAATTTAGATACGCCAAGTACTGTATGTGCCACCCTTTTGGCAACCACAATGCTTGTTAATTCTTGCTATGACTTTGTCACTGATAGCAGAGACTTTGGTAAAACATAAAAACACCCAAACCCAGAGGAGTACTGGAATATCAGCTCCTTTACACTAGCCTCCGCTAATGAACACCATGCACACATGCCTCACTTGATAGAAAGACGTGGCAGAACGTACAGCAATGAAATCTGCTCAAAAATAAGCTCAGGAGAATGGAAACTTCCCAGCAGAATTACATGCCTTCCAACGCAGTAGTTGCTGTTCTAGTAGCATGAAAAAATGCAACCAGTTAAGAAAAAGTCAAACTTAGGGCACTAAAGATTGTAACTCGACACGTTTCTTTTTGCTTACACTTTACATGCTTTCCGCTGATTTTATTACAACGGAAAACACGTGCAAACAGTGAGTTGTATTTCAATGTACTGTTAACCATGCTATGAAAACAACAAACTGGAAATGGCATAGGGTATGTTCATGGTGCAACAAGCTGCACTCTAATGTATCATGGATTTCTCCCAATGACTTACATATTTGAACAAACTGAAATTTTACATTATGTACTCAAATAAGTTCTGCTTACAACACCCTTGAACCATCTTAGCATACGCAGCATGTTTTACAATCAAAGATTACTTACTTGCACAAATAAATTTGGGAAGCCATCTGGGAATTTATTCCATTCAATATCTTTCTTGAGCTCTAGCTTTAATACTTGGTCCTTGTTTCCTACAAAAATCATCATAAAAGAAAAGTTTTGTTGCAAAAGTAATGCAGAGAAGTCTCATCGGCAAAGCCTAGTATTGTTTAATTGACAAACAAAAAACTGAGGGTTGAAGCAAAAAGTTTTAATTGTAGCATATATGTCAATTGCTGAAACTTGTTGCCTTTTTCCAAAATGTCTGACTGCCTTACCAAAAAGCACAATGAAAACAATTCATTGCGACGCCAAATGGACAAGAAATGTATGTCTGATGGATGAAAAAAGAAACTAATTTGTTTTAACAGGGTCCAAAAAGATGTATCCATTTTATTGTCACTATCGTGTTATATCAAAATAAGCCAGATTTCTGTTATCCAGGAGGAAAATCATAGTTGGAGCTCCAAATCTTTATTTCCCAGCTTCATTGGATCAAGAAGAAATATATCCCATGCAGAAGAGGATCAAGATTGTAGCGGCCTATTTCATGACAAAATCAGTTGTTGAAAATCGAAAATTTTTGGAGGGATTTTCCAGGCAGAAATGCTCCATACAGAAACAGCAAATTGTTCACATCTGTTTAAAGCAAGCCTTGATACGACATGAAGGAAATGTCTGCAACATTTAAGAGTGTTTTGCGTATATGCAAACTGGCAATAATTTCCTACTGTTTAAAAAGCAATAGCTCATAAACAAAGTTTATTGTTAATCGTTTTACTAACAATTAACCACAGAGTGAAAAGGACTCTATGCAGTTTTCAAAGAGATAGTAAGTTTTCGATTAGTTTTACCACTGCTAGGGTACTATTGTATGATAATGGGAGAATTGAGTTGCCAATTCTTGTCTTTGACTGAAATTGAAATCAACAAGCCAATTATGTGGAAGATTATGTCCAGTAGGTGGCAAACTGACAACTTCAACATGCTGGGATCATTGCTCAGGAAACAAAAAAAGGAATATGACAAATAGGCAATATTCACATTCCGTTAGCATCATATGCATGCCAGTATAACAACAACAGCTCATGGGCCATTACATGATAAATTAATCATATCTGGAACATGAACACTAACAATGTTACTTACTGGTAACAGCTGCAATTTTTTCAGCAAGTACTTCAGTGCTTTTATGACAATACATGAGAAGGCATTTTGGAGGCATTCTTTATTACTCAATATATTTTGAATGATATTGCTTGATGAAATCATAACACAAACACACTGTCAACATAACCATTTAACCTGCATAGAAAGTCCTTATACACTGAGTCCAACCCTGGTCAAGGCCAGGTGATGTACAAAAGTATTGTGGCATGCACACACTCTCAAACAAACACCGTAACGTTTGAGCACTCACTCACGAAGCAAAATGCAGTTGTAGTGTTCAAAGAGTAAGGACGAATATAAACAATCTAACTGCACCAAAGCATGCAACCGTATGTTGTTAGACTTTCTGCATCATTTAACAAAAAGGTACACATTTTTTATCAATAAGGCCTCAAAGGTAGGAATGTTGCATTGAACCCAATGATTACTAACACTTGCTCGCCACAGCAGGTTGTATAGAGCTCTGCACCCAAAATTATAGGCCACACGCAATATCTGCATGCATGCCTTCCTGAAATTATACCATAATTCTGATGCAGACATGGATGTACAGAAGGAACAAAAAGCTACATTTTTACTGCATTTGAACATCAGGAAAAAGAAGCTTGCAGTTTGTTTGCTGCACAATATTGATATTGCAGTTGTCTCTGTAATGTCTTTGTCATCTGATAGCGCAGTATCTACTACAGCTATGTCCAACCTAAATAGCTTACTCAGCCAAAAAGTATGTCACTATCTTGACCAGGGCTGCACATTGCATGACATATTATTGTGGGCCACACATTGAATGGCTTACTTTGATCTTAGTAAACTACATTTAGTTTAAACTAATATATTGAAAGTGTTCCAATCCTAACTGCAATGGTAACAGACATGACAAAGTGTCAATGAGGATCACCTGCATCAAAAATGTCAAGTCCAAGGTTATTGAGATGAGGACAGGTTGTCAGTATGTAGGATACTTTTACTACAGCGAAAACCTAAACTGGGCTGCACAAAACCCTTGACTGGCTGCAGGCAGCCCATGGCCTGGACATAGCTGATCTAGTACAATCCCCAAACATTTGCTGTTGTTTGCAGATTTTACATCGTCCACTCAGTGTCAGTAACAGGATGACCGTGCTTTTTTCTCTTAGTCGTAAATGTCATGCACACAGTTTTGTGGTAGTTGAAAATAACTGCATGTCATTCTGCACAAGCCTGACACACATCTAGTATAGACCCAACCAGGTGGTTTTCTAGTTAGGTCCCCCACTAGCCTAATGGTAAGATGCCGTTATATTAATGAGATTTAAGGTTTGGACCTATTGCAGTTTACTCATACCCAGAAGGCTGCCTTGGTAATTTGATGTTTTGATTTGAATACTGAGTTCCAGCCAGGAACAGGGTTGATGTAATTGGACCCAACCCAAAAAACCCACATGGGTATTTTTAAAAAGCGCACCAAAAGACAACGAATAAAACCCACTCTTTATTTTTCCTCTGAAAAATCTACTGTGAAGTGAAAGTAAAATAAGCAGCACACTTGCACAGGTAACTGTAATTTTTTTTGATTAAACAAAATGAACAGCAATGAAACTTGAAATAAAAGAAAATATTTTTAAAACAGTTTGAATAAATTCTACTGGTTATCTTCTTCAGCTCTGTAAAATCGGTATATTTTCACTAATTTTTCTGCCTTCTCTGCATCGAAACTGTTTCAGATGTTGGACAATTTCATATCATATGTTGAAAACACCCACTCTGTAGTTGCTTAACTAGCAGGGTGTGCACATAAATTTGACATGAAATTGCAGAGGTTGTGTGGGAGTGGCTTTTCTCTGCTGTGCGCATGCTGGCCAAGCTTTACCATCTTTGAGTGAACTGACCAACAATATTTTGCGAAAACAAAGACGGGATAAATTTCTTTACCCGTAATTTGGAATGCCATAATTTGTACCACAAGTTATTATTATGTAATTTTGAAAATGGTGCTATTGCATGATGCAATAAAAACAATTCAGAATGGGGTTTTTGTGTTTTTCTTAAAAAAAGAACAAAAACCTAAAATTAATTTTTTTTTCAAAAAACCAGCGTGAGCTGTTTTTTTCTCAAAAAACAGGTTTTTATCAACCTTGGCCAGGGATGTTAAATTTACCTGCTTTTCTTCCACATGTTGTTTAATGGCAAAGGAAGTATCAGTAAGCAGAAAACTGGTCAGCTCCGTATACAAGTTCTCTATATCTTCCAGATGTTTTCCATCATACAATTAAAATTTTGACAGTGCACAACCTCTGTGGGCAATCGCAAGTGATCGAGTAGGTTTTAACTTTCATGGTAGCAATCTTCTCTTTCCTGGGCAGTAACCTTATGCAAGACAATTTGACATGGCTGAGACTGGCTGCTATCATCAAATTCAGTTATACAATTTGCAGTGAATTATATCCATCCTTTAAACAACCATTCCAAGTTGATCATAGAAGAACATCTAAGCTTCGAACCTTCTGTATGTATTTGATAAATGATTTACTGCAAATTGTACTCTTTCTTTTCAATTAATTGTAATGTAAGCCCACAGCAATATGTTTTTTTCCCAAATCAATCCACTGAACAATCAATTGCTGCCATCTGCGAAGACATGGTTTGAAACAAAAATTACAAACTGTAACTAGGGCCAATTTTTTATTACTTAAAATATCTTGATAATATGAATTTATACTTCAGAAAATATGACTTGATATGACCAAACAAAAATGACTGAGTTAGAACATGCAACTACTGTACAAAGAAGCATTACCAGCGAAAATAGGGATACAAGATGGGAGCCCATGCTTTGGAAGCCCACTAAGATAAACAGCTCAAAACATGTTTGGTTTGAAGTATATTGAAAACAAGCATAGACACTGGTTTATTTCTTTGGGGTAGCAAGAACTTGCATTTTTGGCGGTGCATTACATTTTATCCAAATAATATGGTTAACCTATGTCTTTCCCAGCATTTGCAAGGTGTCCAAGTAGGTTCAGTATGCAGCTTAGGTCTAGCTATATACTAGTTTCACCTGATATTTTGAGATTGTTTCAATGGTTTCCTTACTGAAGAGGTTGAAAATATGCAAAATATGACTTTGTGACCTAACGTGGAAAACAGGACTTTATAACTTTTCTTGTAGATTTCATAGGGGTTTGATTTTTGTTTTGAAATTCATTTCATAGCTTCCTGAAGCACAGAAAAAATATGACTTCAAATAACCCTACTAATAACACAAAATCTGTTCCTTGACTTGAGTAAAACTTTTGTGTTGACCCTATTTCAAAAATTGTTTTACTGTGAAATAAAAGGAGCACCCCTAAAACTTTGTGTTTCCTACTTGGACCACAGGGTTCAGTGTGCGTTGATTTTACCCACTGATGAAGCTGAAGTTTGTTGAAGCACATCAACATCCACACCAGTAATAGAAGCAAAAGATGTATCTAAATTTGTAACAACATTGTTCAGCTTTTGTTTTGATTTTAGTGTGCCGACTAAGGCATAAAACTAGCTTTTATAATATAGTTTATGAAACCACTGTTATTAGCCTCAGCCTTTCATTGCACAGTTAAATTTGTTGAATGAATATTTCAGTATCTTGGTTTGAGGTTGGACTTGCGTAATAGTTGAAAAAGCAATAGTTCAATGTAAGCTAGATGACAGCCTTTCGGCATTGGTTTTGTCTCCTTTGGACACAGTTCATATGCCAAATTCCAGCACACATTAAAATCAGGAGAAAAACTCTGCAATGTTGTTAAAAATTTGGAAACATTCTTTGCTTCTGTCATTGGTGTGGAAGTTGATGTGCTTCAGATACATTGCAGTCTAATTTAAACAAAAAACTTCAATTGTGTTTAATTCATAAGTAGATAAAATCAGTGAGCTGACGCAAAATCCTGATTACCTTGATGCACTAATGGCAGATTTAAAGAGCAAAATTAAGGCAGCATCCATGTACTCTAAAAAAGTACAACACTTGACCCTAAAGCCACTACTGATTTTTTCCAAGTTTCAGATTACTTATTTTGAAAATCTATTATGTTCAAACATGAGAGTAAACTGTTGGAAACGGCCCAATAAAAAACTGGCAAGGTTATTCCAGGAAGCACCACTGCAACCAAAATTTCTATCATGATGATAGAAAATAAACACTTTCTATCATGATGATGAATACGGTAGTTGGTTGCTAGAAGCCATATTCTATGTTAGCAAAGCCGCAAGCATGTAAAAATAATCTATACTTTTCAGTTGTTTATGCAAGCAATATAAAATTTAAGAATTTGTTAAACTTATGCCAACATCAACCTAGATACATCTTGGTCACTTTTTTTGACAAGACACAGAAAATGTGGCTGTGGTGGCATCAGTGAAACTGTAAAGAAGCATCTAGCACAGTGTTCTTCAACAGGGGTTCCGTAGAACCCGAGTGTTCGGCAAAGCATGTAGTGGGTTTCTGCAAGGGTTCCTTGTATTTCAGGGGAAATGATTTCTTGCTTCAGTATGTTGATGCATCATTATGAAATTTTTTAGATCACCATGCTGCATTCAGACTCCAAGTAGGCCAGTTAGTTTAAAAAGAAGTTGAGTGCAGTTAATAGCTGAAAAAAAAATTGTTTTGTTATGAAGATAGTTGCTAAGAACACTATTGTTGCATCACAGTTATACGGTGTTGCCAATGTAGAGTTCACAGTAGAGTACACTGAGAGTAGACTACACACTAGAGCTGCTGTTCAGCCTTTGTGGGTAAAAATAGTGTGAAACCCAAACGCTTTACTATCTAGATAAGCCAGATGAAGCAAAACAGCAGATTTTTTATGTGAAGTGAAATAATAACAAAAGCGAAGGTGTGGATGATAATGAGCAATGTTGTTCAAATGCGAAAGAAGTACCTCTGAAGCAGACCAAATGTGATTCAATTGCTAAAGTTACAAAATGATGACACAGATTTGAGATACGGGTTCTTTTTGCTGGATGATCAAATTCTGAATGTAATAGTTACACTCAAGAAATGCAAGAACAACTGGGTCATTAAATTTCTTGGTTTTTGAACTTCTGTAATAACTGTTTAAAGTATCTAATAACTAATTATTTGGTTTTCTTATAAATAATTCATGCTTTTTTAATTTTTGTTAATGGGGGTTCCATGACAAACGCAAAAGTATATCAAGGGTTCCACAATAACAAAAACGTTGAAGAACACTAGTCTAGCAAAAAAATGAAGTTTGCAAAATACCCAAATATTAATCCAAAACATTTGTTGATTTTTGTCAAACTCGTATCCCAAACATAAAATGCTTTTTTATGCCGCGATGTGCTACAGAGGAGGTGCAACTTGCTCTATAAAGCAGGTACAAAATGTCAACAACAATGCATGGAACTAGATCTTTTCATTATTTCGAACCAATTTTTTCAATGGTATATATAAATTCCACAACCAAGTGGAGATCTATATTTTCTGGCGAGCCCATGTTTAAAGAATATCTCTAACGTTCTGTGATCAAAGTTAAAAACAATGACTATATAAAATGTAAAAAATGTATATGATTCAGTTGGGAGTGTTGGCAGCATCATAGAAGTAGGTGAACTGATAAGTGAAGTCAAAGATAAATTTATGTTCCCACATGGTCCAAATAAACACTTTCAGTGGCCATCACAACAAGACATATGTTGGGCGATTTCACATGCTCAAGGTCTCTTTCAAGATGCTAGGGGAGACGAACGAGGCCGTCACCTCAGGTTCTCCCTTGACCAGGGATGCACTGAAACCCCTTTAGAGTTTCACACTTAGTTTTTGCATTATTTTGTTAACACCTTTGGTGCCAGTGCACAATATATTTGTACTTGCTATTTGTGCCACTTTGCACCACCATAACTCACCAACCGATTGAGCTAGATAGTTGTTAAAACCCTCTAAAGATGTGGAAAGGATTCTAGTTTAGATTTTGAAAAAAATAGAAAGTTTTGGATTTTTTTGTGGGTGTGTTGCAATTGGAAAGTCCGAGCGGTATGTGTGCAAAGCTTTGCACTGTGGCAGAAAGCAACAATAGAGTTCACCCGACAAGATCACTCTGTTATTGCTTGTTCGCACCACATATATATGGGTGCTGTTCTTCGTGCAATACCAACCGAGAGGTTGCAACAACATCCCTTCCTTTTTACAATGAACCGCACCGATCGCACATTCTTTTTGTGAAGGTTTCACACAGCATGACCTTCACATCCTGGTCACAGTACCATTTTGTTGCGATTGGAAAGCATGAGTCGCATGTGTGCAAAGCTTCGCACTGCGGCAGCAAGCATCAATAGAGTTTACCCAACAAGATCACTCTATTATTGCTTGTTCGTACCACATGTATATGGGTGTTGTTCTTCGCGCACATCCCATTCATGGTGAAACGCACATTCAATGTAATGGACAATGGTTTATTGTTTCATATGACTCAGTCAACAAACAGTAGCAATACAAGAAACCATTGCACTATGCAAACAAGCCACAATAGTGAACATTAGTGCAAATGAAAATGCAATGACGCAATGGTTGATCAGTGTAAACAAAGAAGGGTGCTGTGTCATATAGGATTGGTGAGGGACCACGGCAGTCATCTAGTCAACCAACCCTGTTTTTCAGTTTTTCAGAAGTGTTGAAAAACAACATCTGAGTGAAATAAGCACAATTAGGAAAACAAACAAACTCAGAACATGGCGAAGAAAATGTACAGATGAAAGTGCATGCCTATGTACACAGATGAGTGGATCAATTTTAATTAAAAGAATTTGGTGTGGCTAAGAATATGTTTAAACAAAATATAAAATGAAAAAAGTAACAAAAATAGATTAATGAGGTACAGAAGAAAAAAACAAAGCAAACCAGAAAAAAAACTATGGAGTGTGCTTTCATGTTGAAAAGAATGGGATGTGCACAGGGAATAAAAAATGCAAAAAGTAAATATACACACAAAATACACAGAATTCAAAATTTACAGAATTTGGTTCTGGATAAGTGAAATGTTGCAAAAGTTCATAATTGTATATCTTTATCATGCAGGAGGTGTTTCTTCAGTTTCCATTTAAAGGTAAACGTGGTTGAAGACTTAATATAATTTGGTATTGAAGACCACACTTTTGGGCCAACGTAAAGGATTAAGTAAGTCAGTTTATCGGCGACAAGAGAGGTAATGCATTTACGTTTCCAAAATAAACAGTCTGCAAAGACATCGAAAAAAAACCAGAATGGTTATCATATCAGGTGTCCCTAGAAAAGCTAACATTAAAACAGTTTTCAGTTAATGAAAAGGCCATGTGAAAAAGATAACTAGCAACGCAGTCAAAGAAGGGTGTTTGCAGGACGATTCACGCAGTTGCGAAGGGAGTGCTGGGTCCCAACTGGTTTCTCTCATTAGGGTGCACCAGTTCCACAAGGAACTGAGCTGGACGGAGAAAATGTAAACCCAGCCAAAATGAAACTCTGTCTGGGTTAACATAACCTTTTCACATCCATGCAAAAATACACTCAAAAGCAGTTTGTCTGGGGCAAGTTTTACAGAATCAAAACTGGTTGGATATCCATACGATCATCTGTGTGATTTCTTGGGTATGGTATTGCCACTGATGAGTCAAAGGTAGGGGTTGCTCATATTTAGTGCTCTGAAACTGCATGAAAATAAAACAGCAGCAACACAGAATGAATACAAGCAAAGTAGAGTGATATGCATGATTTCGTTACTAACATTGTATGATGGCCCAAAGGTATAACTTTTTCTTTTTACTTTTTTGTGCATTAATGATACATTTGACAAAAAAATGGGCATTTAGTTAAACTGCAAAATAATTATAATTTCAACAACCGTGGAAAGGATATCTAAAATGGTGCATCTTCTTCCACATACTGAGAGATAAGGTGGGCTTGATAACATTTTCTAAATAGAAGACAACTGCTGTAATGAATTATCAACTGAATCCCAAATCTTAGGTCGATGATGCCTGATCGATCTTTGCCATGCTTGTTTGAAAATCAGTGCAAGAAATGTTTGCCATGGGTGTCCGTCCTAGTTAAATGAATGTAAACTGAAGCAACTGGAACAAAGTAATCATCGAAGGTTTGCGGCAGCTTGCCATTGTGTACACTGTGTATCAGTTTACCAATTGCAAGATGAAAAATATGATATATTTTCAACAGATTTGATTGATGGCAAAGTGGAGAATTGCATGTGATCTGTAGAGGCAAAATTCAAGGTTCAGATAAGTTTTTTATGTAGGACATTTAACACTTTGGCGTTCGACCAGAAAGGGGATTTTTGAAAAAAACACCGAAACGCACGTGACTTTGCGTGGGAATTACTCCGCTCCTGTACAGGTTACGGACCTGGTCGAAGTGTCAAAAGACCCAACAAGCCCTCTGAAAACATTTATTAGTTGGGGGGTGCGGATTGTTTGTGAGTGACGTCATACGTAGAGGACTTTTAGGCCACTTGGCCCACTTCACCTGGCCCTAGGTCCATACCATTAGATGATAGTATTTTGCTCAAGTTTTTATTGGAAACTAGGCTACAATCAAAGTCTTTTGATACTTTGGATGACCTGCTGTGGTTTCAGGTCCAAAAGGTATGATCTAAAGTAATAAAAATATTTGAATAATTAGTTAATTATGTAATCAATTTGTTTATTTTAGATCATAACTTTGGACCAGAAGTGCTAGAAAGTCAATCAAAGGCTCAAAAGACCTGGACTCGAGCCTAGTTTCCAATGAAAATTTCAGTGAAATACTTTGGCCTAGCGGTTGGGCCCTAGGTCAGGCAACATGAGCCAAAATGACCCCAAAGCTACTTCACTTATGACATCACTCACAAAAAATCCTCAACCCCCAACCAAAAAATTTTTTTCGAGTGCAATCTAGAAGACTGGCCAATCCGTTTGAGCCACTGAACAGCTCTTTAGCGCAATCGGCAATGGAGCTATGGCGTTGGTAAGGCAACCAAAAACTGCTGTTTTTAGGCCGAAATCTAGGTACGAATATATCGTACGCCCGCTCTCAAAGTGTTAAATGATTTTGAGCAGTTTTTGGCACTGATCCCCATGCACCAATTGCGTCTTGATTATGGCTATAAACTAAACAAAAGTAAACGGACTTCAGTCCAGAAGTCAGATAGTGTCTTATAATGTAGAAAGTTCCAAGACTTTGTACTAATTTATCCTCTAGGTTGGTTATGTCTTGTGACCAAGACAATTTATCATCTAGAATTTCTCCCAAATACTTCGTACTGTTGCAACCTCTCCATTGGTGTCGTGCTGAATGTGAGATTCACCACGAAAACAATGTGCGCGAAGAATAACACCCATATATATGTGGCGCGAGCAAGCAATAAAAGAGTGATCCCGATAGAGTGAACGTGGCATGTAAGCTCTGCCAATATCAACTTGCAAACGATTGAACGTAACGACTAGCATGCGCAAAGAGTGACCACGGCACGTGATCTCTATTGTTGCTTGTTGCCACAGTGCGAAGCTTTGCGTACATGCTGCTCAGGCTTTCCAATCGCAACAGTACAAATGGTGTGAGCGATTTGATTGCTGCCAATTTTAACTGAATTTGATGTTATTGGTTTTGGGTCACATTTTGTGAACATGAAGGTGTTTCTATATAGTTTGGAGAGTTTGTTGAATCACATCCAGTTATCATCTTTAGCAGTTCAGCATTTGATAATGTGTTCAATTGTTGTGGGTTGGTGCTTGAGATAGTTAAGAGGGTATCTTGAAACTTTGGGCAAATCATTAATTATACCGCAAATCACAGAGGTCCAAGTGTTATAAAATCTGCTTACATATTTTGAGAATGTATATAGGGATGTCATACATTCTTACACTTTTAGATATTAATAGATTATCAACAATTATTTCACTTCTTCACTGGTTGCCTGATGAAGTGCAAATGATTTCTGGGGTCCATGGCATGAAACAGGGTATTGTTTAAAAGTGGGTGAAAATATAGCAGCTGCCAACTGATTGCCAATAGATACAAAATAATCATCAAAGATATTTGCCATGTCTTTAGGGTCACTGAAAGGTTGTTGATTTACAGTGATTTATCAGTTCATCTGTTGAAGCTAAACCTTTTTCTTTGCCTTTGATAAGAGAAATTATATTATTAGTTGCCACGTTCTTGGGGATCATGACTATTGGAAGATAATTGTGATTGGTAGTAGTTTCTTTTACTCGTGTCCATAATATGATTAAGCTTATTTATATATTTCTTATGATTAGGTTTGAACCAGAGTTTAATACATTTTATTTTTATTCTTGATTGATTTGTATAGACCAGTTGTTATCCATGGATATTTAGCCAGTTTTTTTTTTGATCTAGAAAGGTGTTTTAGTGGAGCCTGTTGGTTGAGGCAGTCACCTAAAACTTTTAAGGCTTGATTAAAGTCTTTACTGGGGTCATCCTCAGTTGGAGGTAAATGTTAAAAATTGTGATTACTGCTTTTTTTCAGACCATAAGGCGCATCTAAAATCCTTTAATTTTCTCAAATCGCAAGTGCGCCTCATAATGTGGTGTGCCTGATGTGTAGATCTGGTTATGCTTTTTCATATAAAACCAATTTTATGTGATAGACTGTGCTAATTATTTAATAGCTATATACGATTTTATTGTAAACAAGCCATTTTGTTATGTAATAAACCAACAACAATTGCAATGAGCAGCGTATAGAGCAGCTAGCACATACCAGAGATCATATTACTCCATGAGGCTCCTGACTACATTGGCGCACACCAAATCAAACCTACACACAACTTTTATTTTATTCTATTTGTGTCTATTGTATTAGGCATACGTGACAGGTTAAACTCCCTCATATGTGCGGTATTTAATCTGTCCATTTAAACTCACTGGTATGTTATCTGAGTTTTGCTTCATTTAATGCACCTTATAATCCAATGTGCCTTATGTATGAAAAAAGAACAGCTAGCATTAAAATTTTGTTATTGTGCATTATAATCCAGTGCACCTATTAGTCTGAAAAATATGGTAATTGTCATTTCAAAATCAAAGTTAATAAAGTCACTACATGATTGGTTTCTCGTCATTTGTTTTAATAGTATTTGAATTGATTAACATGAAAATTGGTAAATGACGTGACAAGTCATTGATAAGTCTTCCAGGGATGACTTTTTCCACATAAAAAGTAGTGCAGAAATGATCAATGAGTGATGCACTAGTTGGCCTGGTTATTAGTTGTTGACAATTATAAGTTTCATATGTTGCAATGTAGTTATGTCTACTTGATGAGCTTGTGCGTTGCAATACATTTATGCCAATGTCTCCACAAATAATATACGGCAGCCTCTTGTCACTTAGATAGTGTAGAATAGTAATAACATCATCAGTAAACCGTTTGCAATCACATTTCAGATGTCTATAAATGACCCCAAAAATACATTGCCTGCAACCAATATTAGTTTCAACCCACAAGGTTTCAGCATCTTTCAAATCATTACATGTATGTATCACTTTGCCTTTGAAATTATATGTTATCTTCTATATATATTCCAGCACCACCAGCTTTTTGGTCAGAATCACCACGTACCAAGTTATATCCAGATTTTTGTTTAAAAAAAAGGGTATATATATTTTTTGTTAATTTTTGTTTCAGAGATTACAACTGGAGACTCTTTTATGTCAGAGATAAAGTTTTCAAGTTTATCCAAGTTCTTTTCAAACTTATAATATTAACATGAACTATGCAAGCTGGTTTAATTGTTTTTCTAGTTACAAGAAAGTTGAATACATGAAGGTCATAATAACCTGCGGTTAATTTTTATGACCCTAAAGCTTAACCCTAACTCTAAACCTAAACTTAAACCATAACCCTAAACATATACCCTAATTTCAATTCTTAACCCTAAATCTTAGGCAGTGGCTACAGAATTGCCTGCGGATTTTTAAATTTGAAACATTATTCGACCACCTCATGTAGCATGACGGTAACGCACGACAAGAATGCAGTGGACTTGGTAGAAACATAGTGAACATAATAGGCAAACCCTAAACCTAACGCAATGCCAACGTTAACCCCTAAACCTAACCCCTAAACTGAAAGTTTAGAAAAAAGAAAATAAAAAGTGATATTATCAATTGAAACGTGCAAGCACTATTACCAAAACGAAAGTTGCCAAGATAAGAGCCAAACCAAAAACCTTTGCCGCAGCAGACCTGAAACGCATCTGCTATGACATTGGTGCAGTTTGAATGACTCAGCGTTTTGTTTGAACGACGTCATGCAAGGCAGTTGATTAGTCACTACCTAATTCTAAACCCATGTCTGGTTTTCAAATTGTGTTATCAAAGTACATCAGAAACGCTCCCCCAAAAAAATTGTAAAAACATATACACTCATCTCAGAACATCAAAAGTGGCATCTGTATACTATTACCAAAGCAAAGCAAACATGTCAAGAGCTAAACCGATGACCTGTGCATAGCAGGAACAAATACTTCCCATTTGACTAAATTGTGCTGCTTAGTCACCAACTCAATCTTATATCTGGAACAAAACTGGATAGGGTTTTTAAAGCTGAATACAGTTTTTCAGCCCTTGAAAGTAAACACCAGATTTGGTCATTTACACACTACCATTTTCTTGTTACAATGTTTGTCTATTTTTAACAAATTCTGCTTTCAAAGAATGGCTCTATTTTTCATACAATCAATGTGTGAACATTTTGTTTTTGCATTTGCAAAACAGTGTGGCAAAATGGCAATTATTCTGCATGACATACACTTTAATTTTTACATTTCATTTGTGTTTTCCGTTTTAACTACGACTTTGCAAAATCAGCGTTGCAACTCTGTTGTTACGGAAAAGTACTAGATTTCATGACAAAAACATTAGATTACAAAAGCAAACTAACACACAGTGAAAATGCCCAGAAAATGTGTTGCAATGCCAACCATACACATTGTGCAACTCATTGTAAACCACAGACAAAGAAAACGAGAGATAGCAGCAACGCTTGTGTTTGTTGGTATAGGTGTTGCAATCAGAAAGCCCAAGCAGCATGCGCGCAAAGCTTCACATTGTGGCAGCAAGCAACAAGAGTTCACCAGGGATGACAAATATCTTGATTTTTTTTTAAATTAAAAAAATCTGATTTCATTATTTAAATCAATTTTTTTTATTTTTATGATTTTTTTTATTTAATGTGCAGAGAGTGGCCACCTAACAAGTAAAAACTTTTAATTTTAAAGAGTTTGTTTTAATATCACTTTTTGTGCTTTGTTTCTTCTAGTACAGCAACTAGAATTCAGCTAAACTTTCAAATTCAGTTTGCACTTATACATCACGCTTAGAAGAAATCAATTCATAACACCAGTACTGGTGTACAAAATGAAATATTTATTGAAATGACTCAAACCATCAGTTCATCAACTTCATAAAACACTTATGGCATGTTGAGAAGCTTGTACAAAAATACAAGCTTGCCAGCCTTTTTGGTGCAAAGTCTATTGCTAAAATTGATTACTGTAATGCAGCTTTCACTAGTTCCGCTTCTGCAAAAGTATAACTTGCATGCATAAAATGGTAAAAACCTCTAATATAAGTGTTATTATGAATTTGAATCAAAAACATGTTCTGAAACTACTATTTCTACAGTTAACAGCCTACATGTTTGCTGGAATTTAGATGTAACTTTTACTTTGTGCCAGGCCTGTAGCCATGGGGGCATTCAGGAGCAATGTCCAAAATTTTTTTGTGCCGAGAAAAGTTTGTTTTAAACACACACCATAATAAAAACAAAAATCTTCCCACCTAACAGTTTATTTTGCCCTCCAAACCTCAAAACCTAGCAACAGGCCTGCTTTATGCCAGCCTACACTTTCAAACTTGTGGCATTCTGACAGTTCAAGTTTGCCAATAGTGATTTCAGTTCACATAATATTTTTGTAATCAGTTGACATACATGTTTTTTGGCCCTAATCTCGGAACCAGGAATGCTAAAAACTTATTCGGACCCTTCAAAGACCTGAAATTTAACCAAAAAACAGCTAAACTCAAAAAAAAATTAATGTCATTTAAATGGCTCCTGCGGGTCTTAAAGGGAGGTTAGGCAAAAATGCTCACGACAGCAAAAAATAATACAAACATCCTATCATCATATAAGCATTAAAAAAAACAGACATCTTAAACTGAAAAGTTTTTTTTTTATTGCAAACTACATACCTTCACGAGTCATTAGAGGATGTGAACAGCTCTCTGGCTCAATCTGACGTGAGTTATTGTCTGGGGAGAAATGCCCTTCAGAGTGGCTTTTGAAGGAGCAAAATTTTGGCCAATTATTGGTTTATGAGCCATAATTTCTGCTCCCGATATGCTAGGAAGTCAATCAGGGGCTCTATAGACGCAGATTTTGACCTAGTTTTCAACTAAACGTTGAGTCCAAAAAATGGCCCATTGGGACAGCGCCCAGGGCCAGGTGAAGATGGCCAAAATAACATAAAAACACCCTACCTGTGACGTTCCCCCCAGAAAACCTCAAACCCAAAAAACATTTTTTTATGTCAACCAGAAGACTTGCTGAATCCCTGGAGGGTTTGAACAGTTCTCTAGCTCTAGCAGCTGGCGATTTATGGCCAAAAAAGGGTGCGCCAATATGTTGGCGCGCGCAGTCGTTAAAGGGTTAAATAACTTATGTTGTCATAAGAAGTCTCTGCCTTCCTAATAAGCGAAACCGATTAATGTGTCATACAAATCACAGAAAGCTTCAAAACTGCATATGATTTTTTGCTTGATTTTATCACTGATGAAATGATTTAAATCAATTAACCCTGACTAGAAAAAGGTGAACTTTCATTCAAACTTTTTTGCACTTATGCAATATCTCTTAATGCAAATCAGTTCATAACGCCAGTAAATGAACTATTTATTCAAATGCCAATGCTGGAACTGCCAGTTCAGTAATTTCATTGACGCTCATGGCATACATGAATAAAATGTAAAAAACCTACATGATAATAATGCATGATCGATAAAACTTCAAATGGTTTTACCTTGTATCTTAACAAGAACTCCTTTACCTTCAATGCTAAAACTGAATGGGCTATGTGAAAACCAGTGTTGCCATTTCATCTGTTTTGCTGCTAGATCTAGTACGTTTTTCTTACTGTTAGCTGAAAATTTTCCAATCTAGCAGCTAGCTGATTTTCTAGCAGGATTTTGAAAACCATTTAGCAGTTAAAAAATTATTGGTCAAATATTTGTTCCAACAATTTTTATAGATGAAAACTTTTACACCTTCTTCATCAAAAAATTATTTAAACTCTTTCTGATGCTTTATATTCAAAATATTGGGCAGCACAAAGACCATCAGGCACAACTAGCTCTTTTAACCGTTTGGATACATAAATAAAATATACCATTGCTATTACCAATGGAGTTTTTATTATGACACAGCGAAGCTGCTTCAAGAAGAGTATTGCATCATAATAACAAGCAACTTAGATGGCTTGTTGAAGCCTAAATGATTTGCTCTTGTGCGCATTGGGTTCAAAGGACTACATTGGCAGAATATATTTTTATCCCACGACAAATGATTTATCCAAGTGGTTCAGTTACACCAGAAGTCGTAGGCCTAACGTCTGGTCCATTGACAGTCAGCGCAAGAACAAAAATTGATGCATAGCTTTACAAGTCTGTTTTAAACACCTCAAAAATAGCATTTTTAGCAGGATTTCACTCTTTTTAGCAGTTTTTAGCTTAAATTTATGACATGTTTTTTAGCAGGATCTAGCAGCTTTTCGTGATACGATTTGGCAGGTTTAGGTGACAACCATCTGGCAACACTGGTGAAAACCTATTAGAATGCTAATTAAATGTGTCATAATCATAACACAAAACTCTGAAACAACATGACTTTTTCGATTTTCTTTGCTTGATGAAATCATGATTTAAATCAATCAAGCATGGAATTCACTTGACGAGATCACTCTATTATTGCTTGTTTGACGACATATATAGTGTTGTTCTTCACACACATACCATATTGATTAGTGGTGAACTGCGCATTCAACGCAACGTCAGCGAAAAGGTTGCAACACAGTTACACAGGTCATTGAAACTTTTACCAAATTACTAAGTGAATTCGCAGTGGTTTAACTCAAAACCTAATTGTCTTCTGCAATTTAAGATTCAAAATTAGGTAGAAATTGATAGAACAAACACAGAACAAAAACAAACAAAAAATATGCAAGAAACAAGGCATAAGCATAAGAGAGAAGGTGAGTAGTAGGACAGATGATGATCCATGATGGTGGGCAAGCAATGGATGATTACTAAGCACCTCACAAATGCAACTCCAAAAATACCAAGAACAGCACAAACAAAACCTATTTCACACAAAAACTCCCTAACTGTAAAACTAAAACCTGTGGTGCCCATGGTCACTGGTGGCTGGGCCAGGTGAAGCATAGAATCGGAGCGCGATGACAAGTGCTGAAAATAGAACCAAACATGAGTAGCAACATAAACTGAAATAATTCATTTTATACATTTTCAAACTTTTCCAAAAATCCCTGAAAAGGGTGACAAATATTAAATAAAGTACCAATTTAGGGACAAAATCCCTGAAAGTGAGAGCACTGACTTTTGAAGGAGGGGATTCACCTTTGGCAGAGCTACAATAACTACAAATAATCCGGTTGGTACGAAGGAATGACACATATCACGAAATGAGACATAATCATGGCAGAGGTGTTCGAACTCTTATTATATTCAGTGCTGTTCCAATCCTTTTTTACAAACAGAAATCCAAATCCGTTCCGGATCCGGTACCAACGAAGTACAAGCAATCCGAATCTTGTTTGACACCGGCTTAATATAAGTCAAACAAACAACCAGTAGACCCTAACGTTTTTACAGCAAAAACAAGATTCAAATCCAACCAGGATCTGGCTGCCGCGGAGAAAACCTCACTCCTGATCCTATTGGAGACAGCACGAGTCGGGTTCCAAAAAATCCAGTCCATGCACATCTCTGGATCATGGAGCAGGAGTGCCGGAATGGACTCCTGTATAGATTTCAATTTTACGCCGGCGACAAACAAAATTTCTGACCTAATATTGTTTGTCAGTCTTTTGCTTTTCAGGAGGAATAAAGTTTGGAGATTTTACTTTTTGATGTGTGTTGTGTAAATAAAAACTTTTTGGTGAGATGTCAGATACCCACAACAAGCTACCAGAGATGATCTTGTTATTGAAAATTGATATCCGTATCCAATCGGAATTCCTGTTTGGGTTGAAATCGTACTATCTGTATCCGAAAACTACCCGAAAGCATATTATGATGCACCACATGCATTTTTGTGCTGTGTCTATTTTGCCTCACGAGGCAAAATAACTTCTGGAGTTATTTTGCCTTTACTGAACAAGATTTGACTGAAGCAGTCACATGACAAAATTGGAACGCATGTCCTGCTTAGTTGACCATGACATCTGTAACAGTTCAGTCCCATGCATGGATGAGTGTTGTCATGGTTTCAGGGCTGGCAAGCATTTAGCAGCTTCTTGTTTGCATTAAGTGAACTGTAGGCTGAACCGTAACTCTATACGCTGAACCCCTAAACCTATAACTTGACCCGTCCTTAAACCTTTACCATAAGCCTTGATCCTAAACCCTAATCATAAACTCTTAAACCCCAACCAATGGTATTTTTGTCTACTGTACTTGTCATATGACCACTTCAAACAGCTGTGTTCAAATGAAGGCCAAATAGTCCCAGCACAGGTTTTGCCTAATGAAGCAGAGTAGACACTACCTGAATGCGTTGTGCCACTTTGGGCCCTGTCACGATTATAAACAGAAAGCTTGACATACGTTTACCTTGTAAGCTTGATATATCGCATAACTCAGTGGTTCCCAACCTATTTTATCACATGCACTCCTTTTACCGGTTTTCACAGATAAATTCCCCCTTATAAATTTAGTTTGTAAAGATTACTTTTACATCAACTAATGCATGCTTGAACCAGAGGTGTACGGAGTCTGAAATTTTGACTCCGACTCCGCTCCTGCTTTGGCTGATTATTTTCCGCTCCGACTACAAAACATTGTAAAGTTTTGGACTCCGACTCCTGCTTAAACTCCAAAGTGAATTATCTAAATTTTTGGTAATGTCTAAACGACCATATCTGGTTTTCGCATTAGAAAGACTAAAAAAACGTATCAAACGAATGTGCTGATCACTGCAATACATGTCAGTTGCTTCTCAGATAAAGGATTGAAGTGGCCATAAATTTTTTTACTCTATAGCCTACCCTAAACCCTAACCATTTGCCTCAAGCGCAAACCCTAACCATCAATACTAACCCTAACCTTTGACACTAACACTGAACCCTCACCCTAAACACTAACCCTAACCTTAACACAATAAGATAAAAGCCTAATTCTAAATGCTAAACATTAATGTAACCCTAGTCTAAAAGCGCTTGTCTGCTTTTCGAAATGTACATCACAAGGGGTCAAAATTTTTGACTTACAATCATGTGTAGGTACATGAAAAGAAAAACCAAATACAACAAAGGAGTCACTTGAACTGATGATTGTTTAGTCACTTCTCACTCGACCATATTGACACTTGACAGTAGTGAGATTTCTCCAAGTCAGTTTTAGATTTGGCAGAAAACTGGATGTAGGATACGGTACTTTTTGTCCTGCGAAGCAGAAAACTGGTTATTGATATGCTGGTTGTTGGGACACTACCTAAACTTTTTATGTGAGCTAAATTTTATTGGCCAACAGATTTTTAATGTATCACGATGAACAAGAAATTCTCCAAACCTTTACACACATGAAACTCACCAACCTAACCTGACTTACATCCAAGTTGTATTGAAATTTCAAGACTTCCCATGAAGTAGTTTTGCACATTTGAAGGTTATGTTATAACATGCTTTGTAAAAAAACAATCTGCAATAATAATTATCAATAATAAAGAAGCTAACCTCTTACAAAAAAGCTGACTCCGGTTCCACTCCGGGTCCGGCCCTTCCATAGAAAAATCAACACCGGCTCCACTCCTATTTTCGAAAATCGTTAAAACTCCGGCCGGAGTCTACTCCGACACTCCGGCTCCTGTAAACCTCTGGCTTAAAGCTATATGCATGCTAACTCAGGGATGTGGAAGCGGCTGTTTCGTCAAACGCTTCTGCTACCACTTCCACCCTATCGCTTCCGCTTCCACCGCTTCCGCTTCTAACAGAACCTGGACTCTAACAGAATCTTGGCTCTATCTCATCTATAAACTTGCTGACAAGCATGACTATCAAAACCAGCAGCTTACAATTTACAAAGGCACATTACTAGTGATCGCATAAGTTAGTATCTGTCAGCACGGTACTGCTACTCTGTTCTTACAAAAAACACAACCTAGAAAACTGTCTTCAACGCATGTCAATACAAACAGCACTTACAACAACCTGACCTTAGCCCAGGGTTTCTTAACATGGGGTGCTCCCCCAGGGGGTGCTGAAATCAATTTCTTAATATTGGGTGCACCCCCAGGGGGTGCTGAAATCAGGGAAGGACACATATGTGGCGGTAAAAGGTAAAAGGAATGCGTTCGGCTTTACTTTATCCTTATAGTAACCAGGTGTTAGCCAATGGTAGGGTATTGAACTGCTTAGGCATGGCCAAAAGGGGTGCTGAGGTAGAAAAAAGTGAAGACACTCGGCTTAGCCTAACAAATATCAAGCTAACTTGCATAGCGTACAGTAACCATTTAAGGTTTCTTCAAAGCGCTTTGATTGTCAAACATTATTACGCCATAATAATGCTTTGAGCAAAATTCTAGAACGCAAGGTTTTGAACAAACTTGTTACACCTTCAATAAAATGCGAAAAGCTTTTTAGACTGAGTTGGCAAACACATATGTTCAGTAATATCTAAGTTAAGTTCGCATCCCAGTTAAGTTCGCACAAAGTT
>JGI24021J15306_10000250_pt1 | contig 35303 bp, 21 predicted proteins | sample Ectturendosymbi1_FD_15306 | JGI IMG/M metagenome (IMG submission 15306)
TAAAAACTTTTTTAATGAAGTAGTTTTCTGCAGCTAATAATGGAAGTTGTAAACACAATCATACACAAAAAATATTATACACGATATGAAGAGTGATTTTTAAATGACAGTGGCTTTAGAACTGCCCGTGGATCTTAAAATTTCACACCTTAATGGAACACGCCCTGTAATGTGGCAATAATGTGTGAAGGTTTTAATGCCCGTGGTGACCTGCACTGATTGCTTTACTTATTGATTATGTGCCGTGCCAAAATGGATTGCTTTGCCTGGGCATTGTATCGCACATAAGTATCAGATTGTGTTTAGTTTTATACCAGGCAGTTGTTGTGTTTATTGACTTACGCTGCAAATGTTTATGCGTGCTGATGTTCTTAGTTAAATACAGCCTGGTTAAAGGTTTCGCTTGTTGATAGGTTCTGTTGTGACAATTTATTCAACTAAGAAACATAGTAAACCCAAAAGGTAAACCTAACCCTGACGTTAACCGCAGCCCTAACACTAAGCTAGCCTAACCTAACGGAAGGTAACTCTAACCTAATGCTAACCTGACACTAACTTAACCCTAACCCGTAAACTTAATCCCTAACACAAAAGTTTGGAAAGTTTTGAAAAAAACAAAGAAAAACCACTGGTCCCACGAATTCAAACTTGCAGGCGCGGTGGTTCCTTAGCCACTTCAATTTTGAATAGGCTTCTGTCAAGTAATTTCTAACATCATTCAATTTTTGTAGCCAGTTTGATTTGGTGGTACTAATGTCCATATTTGCTGATTTAAATTAATTGCTGTAAACTTTGTTTCTAAATACAGTTCTTATTTAATCTTAACCGTACGCCATAAATGTGTTTGAAAATTTTATGTCTTATGGTCCATCCACTCTAGTCCACCATTGCAGACAATGGAATATTTAGCAGGTAATCAACAAATGCTTGTGCAAGATGCATTCACAAATACACAAGGGCATAGTACTGCATGAATATTGCAAAAGGTAATTTACACAATGATGCAGGTTGCTTATGCCTTAGGCACACATGCTAAAATTACCTCATGAAAGTGTTTTGGTGATAAAAGGCAGGCCAAGGCGACTAGACTTCATTGCAGGGTTGCATTGTATGTCTCAATGGACTTGAGGTAGACTTTCCTGTAGCTTTGTTTATTCTGTGTGCCAGGCAATAAAGCTGCAGTACCAATTTGTAAAGTCTTGAGAAGGCCTGGGCTATATTCAAAGCAAAATAGATTAACTAGGTATTAGGCTTTAATGTCACAGCCAGCAAAATCCAAGGTTAGGTATTTGAAATGCCATATTCAACAAGAGCTCATTTAATTCTATTTGAATAAGGACTGAAGATGCGTAATTTTACATGAAATTGATTTCCTATCAAAATTTGCTGATCAATTTCCTATCAAAAATTTCGTGATCGATTCCTTGCTTACACCCATTGTGGAGAGTACTTAGCTCATGATTGAATGTTAGACTTTATTACATTGTATGACCCCTTTTTAAATACATTGTATGAATCTTTCGACTTATGCAATGTAGACTTTATTTGTCATATCAACATAGCTGATTATTCTACTGTTCTCTTTTAATCTACTGTGCTTATTATAAAGTTATCACAAAAATGCTGATGTTGAACTTTACTAGTCATTATGCTGACATGTGATGATGACTGCAGCAAATTTCATGAATTTGTGTTTGGATGTACCAAGATATTCATTGTATGGCATGCCAATATTTTGCATAACAGCATCTTCAAAAAGTTTTGATCGTAATATAAGTAAGACCTGCAAAATATTGTTTTTGATTTGGCATTTTCATAAGAGCTTATTGGCAAATTTTAAAAGTAACTTCTGTTACACAAAAAGATACATGCTTCTCTAAGGCAAAGTGCTAGAAAACTAGCTTGTAGGAAAGGGTCTTAATGAACAGAACTCTTTTTAAAAGCATGTGAGGATGTAAATACACACAAAAAGACATAAAACACAAAGGTATCGCTGATGACTCGCGTGATTAATGTACATTCTATGTGAATATGTGAATCATGTGTGTCTAGCAACAAAACTAAATGAACAGAATATTGAAAATTCAGTTCTAGTTGATAAAAACTTGTCTGTAAAAATTGGGTTCATAGTCTCAACATGATTAGCTTATTTTGACTGACAACATCTGTGGTTAGTTTTTTTCTTATTATCCATGCAATAAATAAGATCTTTTTTCATCATTATGGTGTCCGAAATGCTATTCAATATGATTAAATTCATTAGTAAGCAGTAGAGTTGGTTTACTGCTACTAATGATGTAACGTTGATTATTTTATTTATTTAAAAAAAAATAAATTTGTGTGCGTATGGGAGAGAATGCGTGTCGCATATGTAGCCCCATGCGTAAGGGCGTGACCTCACATGATAAAGTGCACTCTGAAAGTCTACCAGCATAGTCTCAACCTTGTTACCAGCAGCATTCATCAACAACCAAACTGATCACACAAGTGATTTGTGACTGATCTGAGCTACCAGTAAAGCTTTTTTTCTTGGTCAATCGTGTTCGCTCTACTCAGAGAATAAAAAGATAAGTGGAGGAGCTGTTTGCCACAATACAGAGTGTTCACCACAATTGCACAGTCTGATAAACTGGTTTCACGTTGAAATCCAACATTGTTAATTGGCAGTTAGTTTTGTGGTACTAAACTTTTACTTTTGTTTGGACATTTCAGGTGAAATAAAGATTATTTCTAGGTGCAAAAATGAAAAGCATCTGTGTTGAAAATGGCGATATTCCAGCAGCAGCCCAAAAAGGCCTCATTTAAATGCAAATTGTTAAGGACGTGTGCCCAATGCAAAGACTGTGTATAGCACAACATGTGAGATATCACTGTGCATGATACCAAGTTTGAACAAATATCACACCTTGAAACATGCGTAGGCTGCATATCCTTTTATGTGTCGTACCATAATTCCTTGTTTTTTGGCATACCACAAATCATTGTTTTTATTTGCGCATTACAATTCATTACATTCTGCGTCCATGCTCCAAGCAAAAAATGTGATAGATGTTGAAGTTTACTGTGAACAAATCGCAGTGAAAAGACTGTCATACTGAGTAGCTTACAGAACCAGATTTTCAACAAATTCATTTGCAAATGGTTTATCAATCCTTTTTCGAACAGGTCATACCAACAAGTTAGCTGTGGTTGGTGCACTGTAACACATTGTTTGTGATGCCGCAGAAAAAAAAGTTACATCAATGCATGTGGTATAAATAAAGCTTTCTCATGTCTCAGACTTTTTGTAGCTCTGGGTTGTAAGGTATAGTCAAAAGATAAATCGAATACCACAGAGCAGTTTGAAGCAAGACAACTCGTGCTACGTTACGAACTGTGGCCAGAGTCGACACCCATTCACATGGTAAGGTACGAGAAGCATTGCACTGGAAGTGTCAAGGAAGGTGCAAGTCTCTTATTTGATTTTGTTCTGATGGTTTATTTAATTTCGAGGTAAGTACGATAACAAATCTACAGGTTGCAAGTAGTATGATCTTTAGAAAAGCAGCAACAACCTATGTTTAGATGGACCACATTGGATGTTTTGAAAAACAACTATTTTCATCATAAGCAAAGATTTATCAGGCACCTGCAAAATAAAGCTGAAAGCATTTTGAAAGCAGTTTGTATTTGTTTTTGCAACTACAAAACTTGTAGTTGTTTGTTGAAATATATTTTCTACTTGCATTTATGAGACCATTTGTCACACTTTTGTAGTATTCTCAGTCTAAGACCAAATTGTCAATATTTTTTAAAACATATTTGTTTTCATGAATAAGTACCTGTAAGCTATCTCATTGTTGTGGAAAGGTCACATACTCAGATGGATAAAATTATGAACTTGTTTTAGCCCCAATGGAGAATGTGTATGTACCAGTGCACCATAAAACCCTGTGCTAATTCAATGCATTTTAGTAAATGTGTTATAACTCTATATAATGTGCTTTATAGCCTTCATATCACTTCTTTGCATCAAACATATTTTTGCCCATTTAACTTTAGTTCTGTGTATAGCAACGTAATTTTCACATAAAATGGATTTTTATAAAATATCTGACTTTTGAACAGTCATAATACATGCACATGTCCGTTCTTAATTATTACAGTAACTTGGCCAGTCCTGCTGGATCCATAACGATTTGTGACTAAACTCCATCAGCTGTAGTCTGGGTTTTTATGGTCATATACCAAAATTAATTTGAAATGTCTGAAAAAATTTATGTTAGTTCAGTTACAATGTCCATAAAGGTAAGCTAACGAATACTGTTAAGGAGAGTTTTAATATTGTCATGGGGCAAATGACTGAAATGTGTCAGTGAAAAAAGAAACAGCCTGTAGTTGTGTCATATTATCGTTGGCTAGCATTTCGTGTACTTTCATGATATTATAGCTAGCAGAGCCTGTTTAGCATCCATGTATTGGGCATTCAATCCATATATATCAGCAGTGGCCAAACTGGCTGTTTGAGCTTTCTGAAAAATTATGTATTTGTTTTTTATTTTTTATTTCTATTGCAATGTGTAGAATTATTGTAAAATGGTTCTGTGGTAGCTTGCGTGCCGTACAGTATTACTTTTGCAAGTCGTTCCAAAAAGAATTGATGTCACAGAAGCGTAAATAGCAAATAAATTTGTGTTTTTAGATTTTTGTGTTGTGGCTCTTTATAACTTGGGTTTTACGATATGCGGCTCATACATAGAGCAGTATTGGCCACCCCTGATATGTTTGGTTAAAGTACCACGTACCACGTATGAGACAACCAGTTACAGAGTTTTTTCAGAGTGAATCTTTATATTGTTGAAGAGTTGTTTAAAATTTCATTGAAATTGTTAGTTTTTCAAAGGTAGAGCAAAACTCAAGGTTATGTTGATTCTGCTTTTATGTATATCATTCTTAATTGCTTCAAATTTTGACGTTGCGGTGCTTGGAAAATTTGTCAATAATTTTTCATTTTAGCTCTTACTTGATTTTGTCTGTCATTTTCTGATGAAAACCTCTTTGATTGATATGGCTGCAGTTAGGGTGAAACTGAAAGTTTACTGCTAACTATGATTACATTTTTATTTTGCAATAGCTGTACATATATTTTTGCAAAATGTTAATGTTCTGTATAATTTTTGTGCTGTTGAATGAAATGGCTGCTGGACGCAGTGTTACAGAACATGCAGCAATTGTGGAAAATGATCCTGCATTTCATATTAAATTCCCTAAGTCAATGTCACTACCTGAAAAATTAAGCTTAATACCACCTGGTCATTTTAAAGAGTTTGGAATGCAGAATCCTCCTGTTGGTCAAATTCCCGAGTATTTTAATGCACCAACTCCAAAGGAATTGTGGGATGCTCATGTGAAATTATACCGGTAGGCGTATGTGGTGTGTTGTACAGTTTGTTTAACTAGTTAACATCTTGTGTTGGACATGTTCTCCTATGAATACTTAGTCTTCATGATGTGAGGTTTTTAGTACAAACTGGAGCACACTGAAATGTGAAAAATTAACTGTGGAAAATATTTGTGGATTTAGTAGTTTTTCCATGTATATGATCTTTTTTCAAGTTAAATACTCTATGCCAGTGACCTTCAACCTTTTTTAATGATGTACCTTATGGGCAATGTTTTGCTTATCAAATAACTCTTGACTATAATCATGAGTACAATAATTAAAAATGTACCTATAATTAACATGCTTTTACATTAAAATTCCATTATGAAGACACTTATAAATGTATGTACCCCTTGGAGCACCTTTGCGTATCCAAGGGGTATGCGTACCCCTATTTGAGAACCACTGCTATCCAATGTTGTTTGGTGCACCACTGCAAATCACAGATGTATCGAAGTCCTCCACAATCACCAAACCCAGAATGACTGCAAACGCGTGAATGTTTTTAAGATCTGGCTATATTACGTCTTGGATGCAAATTTTCCTACAGCAATTGCTCGAGAGTTTTCAAAGCGTTAGAACCTACTATCAGATTGGGTTAAAAAAAAAACATTTGTAGGGTCTTTACTGTTTAGCATTTGTAAAAATTTCCATTTGTGTCTTTTTCCTGTTAATCATGTAGCTTCAGGTTTACTTGAGTATTATTAAATTTGCTGGTAGTGGTTGAAAGTTGTTAAGATACGCATTATGTAGCAAAATTTCTTTTATGTGCATTCTAATTGGAAATCTATTTGTACAGACCTGCTGTTTATCGTGATTTGTTGAGAGGCTCCCCAGCACTGGATTTATGGACTGATGATGAATACTTATTGAAAGAATATGGTGATCAGGACGTTTTGGTGGAGAAAAAACTGGAAGATAGGTAACCATGTTGTTGAGCATGTGAAGGCAACTCAAGGTTGATAATGTTGCGATCGGAAATCCCGAGCGGCATGTGCGCAAAGCTTCGCACCATGGCAGCAAGCAACAATAGAGAGCGTGCGTCGCAATCTCTCTTATTATTGCTTGCTTGCACCAGGCATATATATTTTTGTTCTTCGCGCACATCCCGTTCGTGGTGAATCACACAATCAACGCAACACCACCGGAGAGGTTGCAACAATAAAAGTACAATGATTTAAAAAAATATCAAAAAATCAGATTTTTTAGATTTGAATCTGATTTTTTTGATTTACATGTACAGGGATCTGATTTTTTTGATTTACATGCCACCCAACAAGTAGTAATTTTTAATTTTAAAGAATTTGTTTCAACATAAATTTTTGTGTTTTGTTTCTTCTAGTACAGCAACTAGAATTCAGCTGAACTTTCATTCAAACTTACATTGCGCTTATGCATCACGCTTAAAGCAAATTAGTTCATAACACCAGTAGTGGTGTACAAAACAAAATATTTTGAAATGACAATACTGTATTTGCTTAATGAAAAGCCACCCTCGATTAGAAGCGGCATAAAATACTGACAAAAAATTATGGTCACGTCCTATCGTCCTACGGAATGGAAATACACACGAAGAAAGCAGAGTGCATGGTCATAACGAAATCACAAAGCATTCCAATGTTCGAAAGAAAAATTGATGGGATCACCTTGAATCAAGTTGAGAAGTTCAAATGTTTAGAATCGTGGATCACCAGTGATGCACGATGTCATAAAGATGTTCGAACACGTATTGCAATGGCGAAACAATCCTTCAATACACTTGATAATATTTTAAGAAGTAAAAATCGATCTATGAGTGTTCGCACAAGAGTCCTGAAATGTTACGTCTGGCCAGTTCTGCTATACGGCTGTGAGTCGTGGACACTAACTACAGCACTAATTAAGAATTTGGAAGCTGCTGAGATGTGGTTTTACCGGAAAATGCAAAGAATTTCTTACATGGCCAAGAAAGCAAATAAACAAGTGCTGGTCCAAATCAATCAAGACAAATCTCTCTTTACAACAATAAAAAAACGACAATTCGAATTTTTTTGGACACATTATCAGGTCAAAACAACTAGAACATTTGGCTGTTTGTGGAAAAAATTGCGGCAAGAACGCCCGAGGACGTCCCGGAAAAATGTACCTGGACCAACTCAAGGATTGGCTGAATTTAAACACTCTACGTATCTTGCAGCTTCCCTATGATAGACAAAGTTGGAAGACTGCCTGCACATTGGCCCTTATGCCTGGTTCAGGCAATGGACCTTCATGATGATGATGACTATCGTCCTAGAAATCATTTAAAAATAGGAAATTATATAACATAATGTATCAGCAAGCTCGCTTAGTCGGCACGAAATTTTTTTAGCATTATCAGTTGTAATACCACAAACGTCAAACGAATTTATCACAATGTCTTTTGAATTTTTTTTCAATGTCTGAACAACTAATTAGATTTGCTGTACGTACTTAGGTGCTTTGGTTTATCCGCCTGAAGTGTAATCGAATTCACCTTTGCGAAATAATTCGTAGTAATATTGACGAAAGAATGATTTGAACAGTTTGTTGAATGCAAACTCGACGTGGTTGTAAGTATTTTGTGCAGCCACCACTAATAACTGACATAACAGTTTTATACTGCTTCAGTTCTTCCTTTCTCTCGTCAGAAATATGGCATTTAAACGAATCCAACACAAGCATGCGTTTGGGGAAGGATATTTATTCTCGCTGTTTCTATCCGATCTGAAGTAGGAAATTCATTCATCCAGCCATTTGGCGTTGCTGCCATTATATCCCTAGGGTAGACATAAGCTCTTTCTTAACTGTTTTGGCTGGGATCACAACGTAAGGTTTCATTGTTGTTCCATCCACTTTCACATCCAAACACACGGTTTTTCTCGTGACCTGTGATTCTGATAGGGGCTATGTGGATGCCCCTCTTATCAATGGTGGTGGCATTTGGTATGTCTGCCCATATCGGCGTTTCATCCATGTGGGCAATTATTGAGGGCTGACGTTCATAAAAGTATCTTTGTTTCCGTTAAAAGCGACAAAGTTATGGATTTTATCTTTTAAATCTTGTGGCACTGATTACCCAGCAGTCGTTCTCCTAATTGTTAAATTATATCGCTTCAGAATATTGCTGTGCCAACCACGAGATGCTGCAAATTCGGTCAAGCCGTTTCGTCAGACATTTTTTTTTGGCTTAAACTGTGATCAATTTGCTAGAGACGTGATGCTGTTGCTCTCGCTCCTTGGCAATTTTCTCCATCAAATCATCTTCAATTGCAGACAGACATTGCTTTTTCTACCAGCTCCTTCAAGCCTAAACTTCTGTTTTGAAGCACTTGATTGCTTACAGGTTTCGCTGAATTCCTCTTTCTTTTGTACCCATCGGCGCGCAAGTGATTCATCAATTTTAAACTTCCTGTTTCTCGGTAACAGTGATTTTCTGCAAACCTAATAATATCCATTTTAAATTCCAGATTATATGCACGTCTTTTGCTCATTATAATACGGTATTTTCCAACAACACTGCAGCTTGTTCACTTGGTAGTCTTCACCTTCAAACAACACTGTTAAAACTCTGGAATGCTAGGCCAGGGAGAATACCACCCGGCCAGACGTGGTGACCGCATGGTTATTATGTAAAAACAAACGCAGCAGCGTGCTCAACACTTCAGTAGCTGGTCGTCAAGTCATATTCCTGCTCAGAAGTTTGTGTTCATGTCAGCAGGGTTACATCACAACCGTTTGCTCCGAGCATTGGAATCTAACAACAGTGGTGTGTGCTTTCGTCACTCTTCTTATATTGTGTATATGGATTGGATAGACTGCCACAGTCTATTCGGCGAGATTGTCACCGCTGGAAGCTGCAGGATCAAACGTTTTCTTTTTTCTGACGGGTTGGTGCTGCTTGATTTTCATGAACCTTCAACATTGCATTGATCGGTTTGCAGCTGCTTGCGACCAAGCAGCGTTATGTCTCCCCAGAAACCCGAAGCAGCATACGCTGAAAGTAAGCGACAATTCACTGCATCAGGTCGGGAAGTTCAAGTACCTTGCTGTGGTATTCACGATAGTAACGGAAGGTGGAACATGGAGATTGATAAATGGAAACGTAATTCCGCTTGAGCTTCACCTTTCTGTGGTCACAAAACGGGAGCTTTTGACAACTGCAAAGCTGTCAGTTTTTAAATTGTTCTTTGTTCCTATCCTCACCTATGGTCATGAATCTTGGGTAATGACCGGAAAGAGTGTGTTCGTAGGCTCAGGCGGCAGACATGGGATATTTGCGAAGAGTTAACCGTGTGACACTCAGCAACAAATTGTGCAGCTGTTAAAGTTGGAAAGTACTGAGTGTTGAGTCACTTCTCTACTCAACAGAGGAATCCTAGCTACGGTGGTTGGGTCACAGGACCAGAATGACCCAAAAGGATCGGTAAGACAAGTGCTGCTATTCACGGTAAAGCGGCCCAGAGATCGACCGCGGACTATGCGGGGTGATTACAACTCCGACCGGTCATGTTGCGGCGCCAGTAGAAGCTTCAAAGCTTGCTTTGACCCTGGTGTAATTTTAGACCAGTGGTTCTTAAACCGTTTTTCTACCACGTCTCCCTAAGGTAATTTTCCTTTGTTTCAAGCCGACCTTACTTTAAATGAGTTGTAAAGGCAAATGCTTATTGGTAAATTTATTGACAGAAATGCCCATATCGTAGAGCGCGTAAGGGCTCGCTCCCCTGGGAGGCGTGTCCCCCGGTTAAGAATCACTGAATTCAGACCCTACTAGGGCTGCTCACCTCGCGCCCATACGCAGAGGTAAAGCGGAGGTGTGCACTGAAGTGTGAGAACTGCGTTGCAATTTATTGATGTGTAGATCATTGTTGTTTGTGGATATTATAAACAATTATGCGACATTATTTGGGTGGCTGGCAGTTGGAATCTTACTGCAAAAAAATTGAGATCTTTCGCATTTGGTGTCATTGGGTAAATAAGCCATTTACATGTATTTACAGAAAAAGTGAAACAAAACGAATGACGCTTGAAGGATTCTTGCAACAATACAAAGTGAACAACTGGTATGTTGTCACTATCTTGCCAAATGCGATGAGGAAGGAAGTGCGGGTAATTCAACATTCTTGATAATCACAATAGAAACGATAAGAAAATTTTAGTTTCTCTGCATAATTTCCAGGTGCCCAAACCTCTTATGTGCAGCACTTTTAAGGAAAACCTTCAAGAACTTAATTTATGGATTGGCACACATGGTACCAGGTATGACAATTAGCAAGCACGATGTTGGCAAGTGCAACTACTAAAAGTAAAGATGTGTATTGTGCACTGGACTAGTAAAAACATACACGCTCGCACTTTGTGATTTATTTTTTCGTATTTGTGAGAATTTTTATCTTGACTATTATTCCAGTTACGCAGCCACTCCAGGAATATTCGTTGGAAGACAGAAACACAATTCAATTCGTCAAAATATTGTTTATTTGGTGGGGTTCAAACGTTAGAGTCAAATCAAGTGCCGTCTTCTTTTATAAAGAAAAAACGAGCAGCATGTAATTTTATGCTGAAGTGGTTTGGTTAAATCACCAAATAACGTTATTTTTTATGCTTCAATGATTACTGCACTCCTAGAAAAACCGTAAGCAATGCTTGCGACTTTTAGGACTGAGGATGTTTAGTGTTACGTGAAATTGATTTCCTATTTAAAAAAATTTACTGATAGATTCCTTGCTTACCCCCTTGTGGAGAGAACTTACTTGACTATTAGAGAAATTAAGATATCAGTACACATGACAATATCAAACTACTTTTGCATCACCAAGGAAAGTTTTATATGCTGCTCATCCTGCAATAAAACATACATTGCGCTTTTTGAGTGGACAGCTTTGAAAATAAGATAGATTACTAAAAACGGTCGGATGTTTTTCTATACAACATTCCAGTCCTTTTTAAGATTAAACTCTTAATCGTCATTTCTGCAATTTTAACAAAACATTTTAAAGTTCGTGGGATGCTTTCCTGATTTTACAAAGCATAATGCGATCTTGTGGAGAAAACATGTTATTCCTTCAACATGAGAGTTCGGCTATAGCTCCGCGGTAAGTCTCAGGAAAAAAATACAAAACCAAACATCTCACCACTTTGCCTGTTTCTTTTCTTAAAGGAGTGGTTTTGTACTAGATACAAAAAACATCGTCAAACATGATGCTGTAAAGCTTTGTGACAAGGGCGATGCTTGATCGGGCTCCTAATTAGTGAAAAGCAAACAGCACCTTCCTGAATGTTTCTAATTTGCCCACTGAAAATCCATTTATGTCGTTTTGTATTGATATTCAACGACCCGGACAGTTTGCAGGATGACCGTAAAATATTACTGCATCGGCCATGGCCGTCGGAAGAGCAGGGGCAGAAGGCGGCCTTGGCCACCCCCTAGATATCGAAATTGATTTTTTTCTATTAAAATTTTAGTTGAAAAAGTTGTTCTCTTAGTTTCGTGTTGGTAAAAATGAAGTTTCACCACTGTTGCCCCCTGGAAAAATTCCTTTCGGCCACCCCTGGAAAAATCCACTATCTCCCCCTCTGGAAAATATCCTTCCGACGCCCGTGGCGTCGGCATAACAGCTAAACGACGTTGCGTTGATGGCCTCGTGTCAAGTAAAATCGAATGAACCCATTGCTGGGGTCTGGCGGAATGCCGACGTGGCGACTGACAAAAATAATCTGGCCGTTTAGAAACCCTTGGAACAACTTATTTTCCTGCTGTTCTGATGCACAGGTAAACGAGGTCGCAGTTTTCCAACAGCTGCTCTGAAGCCTCTGTTTAGTAAAGCGATGCACTCTGCATTTTCCCTTAAACTTTCTTAAAACTTCTACATTCTCTGAAATAATGCTCAATGACTGCCGTTTGGAACTACTGTCATTCACTCTTATGAATTACATACCTCTAGCTGTTTTTAAGTAAAAATGTGCACAACAATAACACTCTTTGGGGAACAGAATAAAAGCATTGTTAAAAACGAGATAAAATGCCCTCGTTTAGTGTTGGAAATCGGGTTTACTACTAGTAAAACGTTTTTTTTATTTGACGTGATTTTTTATTCTTTACGTGAAAGAAACGAGCTCGCGTTTATTTGCAAAGGGCGATCAACAAACTAAACTCTGAATCAGCTTCTGGCGTATTTGTCGGTTAGTAGAGGTCGTTTCGAATATTTATTAATTACAGCAAAAATATTATCGGCCTATTTGTTTCGCAAAGCAAATTGATTACATGCATTTGCCGACTTTATTAATTACAGCAAAAATATTATCGGCCTATTTGTTTCGCAAAGCAAATTGATTACATGCATTTGCCGACTTCCAAGTTTTTGCGATAGTCTTTATTTCTTATGGAAAACTAATCAAGACTCGCTTAATCCACATTTTACTTCACGACAACAGAAAGTCTCATGAAATGTCCTAAACGTCAGTTTTCTTTGGAGCTGTGGATCCGGCTACCGATTTCAGAGTTCTGCAGGTTTTCGCGAAAAGCCACGCGTTGACTTGACATGCAATATGCCAGCCACTAAACATGTCGTCGTTACGGGGTACTGTAGAAATGATTTCTTCAGATCTTTTTTGTGTGGGGGTAACAAAATCATTTATAGTGTTTTTTTGTCTGGGGTTACAAAGAGTGGTAAGCATTCTGAAACGCTCTTTCGGTTTACACTTTCGTACAAAAGCACATCTGCAAATAACGCATTGTAACAAGTAAAGTTCTTTTTGCTTTATTCACTCGGCGATTGTTCAGTTTTCTGTGCTGTACAGTCACCGGACACTTGTCTGTGGTTCAGCAATGTCTGTACTCACCTCTAATCGTGAAGCTCCTAAAATTTTACTTATGTAAAGCTGTTTCTGTTGCTGAAATAATATTGTTCAACGAAGATTTGTGTAATTAAGTTAGTTGAAATGCGCATAAAACAGATGTTGCAACCAGGGCTGTGGACCCGGAACTCAAATTTCGGGCTCCGGATCCAGCTCCAGGCATCTAAAAGTTTTGGCTTCGGCTCCAACCTTTGGAAGCTTTTGGCTCCGGCTCCAAATAGATTTGGTCCATTAAAAGCTAAAAACCTTTGTATTATTTGTACAATTGGCTTGCTCCACAAACTATTTATGTCTGTTGAACTGGAACTCATGTTTAAGGCTCCGGCTCCACCATTCAAAACGATTTGGCCCATCCAAAATTGCTTGGGCTCTTGCTCCAGGTCGGTTCCTCGGCCTTGGTTTCAATTTGCGTTTTTTAGGGGAGCGTGTTCAACCATGCAGGTGCAGCATAAACGACACACCAAATCAGAGTAACGAAAATTACTTAATAACAGTCACTTGGTATTGGCGGCGTGTTTCCTATGACTTATATTTTGCAAAGATCCATGATACACTATGATGCTGACAACATTCTGCACTGTGTTGTTGCTGGTCGCAAGGACTGGATGCTTATCAACCCTAAGGATGCGTCAAAACTAGACATGGTCATTGGACAAAGATCTTCGGTAACAGTTGATGTGGTTTCTCATTTGTGGGATTTTATGCAGTTGATGCTTTACATTCTCAATACTTTTTGCCTTTTTTCTGTTAGTGTAATCCCTTAACTGCGCTTTTTGTTTTGCTGTTAAGTCACATCTTTCGCTGTCAGTTCGTGGGAGTCGGTGCTTTTATGGCATCTCTACGGTGTGCGACACATTCGCACATCTAGCCACCTTCTTTCCCGTAACACAGGGGTCGGGAACTTGCGGCCCGCATGATCGTTTGATATGACCCGCATCAGAATTTTCGTTACCAATTTAGAGTACAGAATCGACTCACAACGAAGCTCCATGACAAGCAGATACTTAGATAGCATGTCAAGAGAATCCCTTATCCCTCATAGTTAGACAAAGGTTGAATTTTTTGATTAAATCAATTGTTTTTGCGGCCCGCCAGCGATAATCCACCATTTATGCGGCCCGTGGTGGTAAAAAGGTTCCCCACCCCTGCCACAACATTTCGAGTTGTTGCTCGAGTTCGCTTCGTTTGTGCGTCTTTTACCGGCAAACTGCGCCTTGTTGCCAGGCCGTTGTGTTAAACGCATTATTTCGAATGCTCGGCATTATTTTTTTTAGTACGACAGAACGAAGTTTGTTTCTTCCGCTGTAGTTTTGAAGGATTGTTTTACAAATGAACGCAGAACATGAATTAAAGCTTTCAGTCTGTGAATACAGGGCTCGGGATTTTCTCTCCTCGATCCTGACAGCATTGACCTGACCACCAACCCGGAAGTGGCAGACATTGCCTGGGAGTACGCTACTTTGTACGCTGGTGATTGCCTTTATCTTCCCCCCCAATATTTGCATCAGGTAATATATGTTTCATGGTATCATGTCAAATTTCATTTTTTAAGTAACAAATGTTTTGCTAATATCACCAATCCTAAAAGCTTTTTTTATGGCTACTTGGCGTACGAATAAAAAATGTACTTCTTTTAAAAGGGTTGTGTTTTAATGTTTGCCCGAAAAGCCAAACAAGGGCTGAAAATTAATGGCTAGGAAAAAAACTAAAAATAATCGCGACTGCATGTGCTGCAACAGTGAGAAGTGGCATCCTAGGCAACATGTTTCAAATGTTAAATCTATCGGTGCCGTCAACTGCATTTCACTTTAGACGCAATCCGTCGTTGAGATGCATGCGGTGACGCGATGGCAATCGTTCGTCGTCATAAAACTTGGACGCAATGATTTTTTCATGAGAAGAGCTCAATTTAAAAAGGAATGTTAATGCTCAGACACTGTCGGGCAAGGCGTTTTTGCACAGACGTGCAATCGATGAAAATATTGTCAGTGAATGCAAATAAAATTTTTGTTGTTGTAGCTACATTTGTCAAAAATAGGAAATTTACGTCTTTTTTAATCATTTTCTACTTCGAAGTTATACATTCACTTCAAGTTCGACAGATGTTATCGCCATGAAACAACATTGAAGCTCTAGTTATGCAAAGAAATCTGTTGTTGCCCAGCTGCTGAAATCTGAACTGTTTTCAATAATGTTTATTTTTGTTTTATATGTTTTGTAGGTTAGATCCTACAACCGGTCTGTTTCCGCAACTTATCTTTTCTACCCTCGAGACAAGTTCAACGATACAGATTGTGCAAACGTCGATCTGGACTCGTATCAGAAACTGTCTGACATTTACGTTTACTGGACTTACGAAAAGGTGCGTTTGATTGTGCTGTGCAGGCTTTCAACGTTCTGGTGTCTTGAAGTGTTTTTATCAACTGCGTGAGCTACTAAAGTTGTCTTACAGCTGACAACGTTTAAATCTAGGTAGTAAGAGTTGTCAATGCTTTGTAGCAGCAGGGAGTGCTTATGTATGCTGGTAGCACTGAGTGACATTGGGGTGCTCATCAGCAGTCCTACAATCGAGTTTTTTCACGGTAGTTGAGGCGCACTTCTTTTGTCTGTGCTTGTGCTTAGGTGGACTGAGAAAACGACCGCGCTCAACTGCAACTGCATGTCAGAAGCTTATCTGCAAGTGGCGCCCTAGTTAGGGCATAAGTGATCGCATACCAATTTACGTCTTTGTCTGTGAGTACGACGTTTTGGTGTAAAGGCAGTGTTTTTCTCTCGATGTGGGTTTGTCTGGGTCCATTGTTGTGGCGTGGAAGCATTTCTGGGCCATACCAAGCGCCATCGGATGTTAGGCTAATTTAGAATCGGTACCTGTGACTTCCTGGTACTAGAATCTTTCGCGGCTACTTAAACCGATCTCATGGTTCTCGTCTTCGTTGCCTTCTTCTTCCATGACGCTTAGTCACCGTTACAGCAGCCAGTAACTTACCTTGTTACAGTCGTCAAGTCTGTCCCTGTTCTAGGTTTGACAAAGTTGCTTGGGCGCCGGAATCTGTCCAAACACTCCGATTAGACTTGTGTCTTGTCGAACTATCGCAGCCAACTAAACTCGTCATTCGATTTATCGAACAACTCCACCGTTGTATTTCCGTGGTTGGTGGTACTGGTAACATATTGCAAGTCTTACTCCACGAAATTTTGACTTTAAAGTGACCTGACGAAAACTGTGATGTCAGCATGGTTTGAAAACGTGGAATCGCGTTTCCGCAATGTATCTGCTCATTTGCAAATGGGCAGTTGGGTAAGTTTTTATTTATTGCAATACGACCTGGGTAATGCGCTGTGCAATGCTGAAAATGCTGATTTGTTTATTTCAGAAGCTAAATAGACAATATTTTACGTACTTTTCGAAGACGTTTCAGTCACGCTCAGTTAAAAAACCAATGTTGGTCGTTTGACTTTCACAACTTAAAGAGAACAGCAACTGATGTCTTGGTTTCGCGGACACTCTCGTCAACACAAGGAAGTTCGTACGCTTGGAGTGTGGAGTGAAACCCCATATGTATGGTTACGGTGCCTAGCTTCTGTATGTATGGTTACGGTGCCTAGCTTCTGTATGTATGGTTACGGTGCCTAGCTTCTGTATGTATGGTTACGGTGCCTAACTTCTGGAGCATTTTCTGAAGATCCTGTTAGCATGACAACGCCGGGGCCTGATGTTAACACGTCATCGCACGATTCTGGAAATAGCGAAGATCCTGTGATGCTTCCAGCTTGTATCTTTTGCGAACGTTTTCTCTTTCTTTTCCACTTTACGACCGCGCCAAACTCCTGGCACCCGTTCCGCGAGATTGTTTTTCTTCAAAACCGTTAGCGGCAACGTTTGCACACGTCACGACTGCTGGCAAGTTTGTCCGATGCGCAGAACCAACTGTCAGACGCTGCGTAATAACGAAAAGGCGGCAACGGCGGTGTCGCGTTGCCCGGCAGCCCGCTGCAAACAACCTCATGGGAATCGCACTTCTTGGTGCGCCACCAAGCCCCGGTGGACATGCTGATGGCCAAGTGCGCGTGCGCGACCCTCGCGCAGCCACGACCACCCTAAACAACTTCTAAGCGACGTCTCCGCTTGGCAGGACATGTCGTACGGATGGACCCCTCCAGATCGCCTCGAATCATGCCCTGCGGGGATCTTGATGAAGGAAGAAGACCCCATGGAAGGCCAAAGCTGCGCTATATAGACCAGCGAAATTGATCCTTGGAACAAGCTGGCATTAACCCACAGTCTTGGGAACAGCATGCCATCGTCAGAAAAACATGGAGAAGAAGAACCAGGGATGGTCTAAAGCAGCCATGTCCAACCGAAATGCCTTACTGGGCCAAAAATTATGTCATTGCCTTCGTGAGGGCCGCACATTGAATGACTTACTTTCATTTTAGCAAACTAAAGTTTCGTTTAAAGCTACTGAGAGCATTTAAATACTAACTGTAATGGCAACGACTGTATGGTACTTTCAATAACACCCAAACTGTGATGTCGTAGGCTAATTTAGTGTTAATGGAACAAAAAGGGTATAAGTTAAAAATCAGTTTAGTGCAGANGAACACATGATGTCAGTGGACACGTGGAAATCTACTAATCTACTAGTGCGAGTTCGTATCCTGCTCGGTCGCACTGGATCTCGGGTCAAATGTTGAGCAGCCATTCGATTATCTCATCGTCCAGAACCGTCAGGCCGTGCAGTCCATGAGGAGATTGATGGATTGGACATTGGAGAACAACATGGTCGACGGTTTGTTCTTATGTGCCACACTCACAGGCCGCAGGGGAGGCCATACCCCATTTGTACAAACTGGAGCGGAAGCGTCCGACACCGGTGCGGAGGTGGTTAAGCTGGAGCCACGCTGTTCTCGGCAGAGCCGTTCCGGGATGGTGGGTGCCGATGTCGGGGATGAAAGTACGGAGTCTCGTAATGTTTTCCAACTACTACACATTCCATTGGTGACCCGCCCAGTTCGCCGCACGTATGTTGTTGTTGTCAGATGAACTGTGAGCTGTGCGGCGCGTACAAATCGGTGTCTCGATTTGAGTTGCCGTGCGTTCCCACCGAGTGACTAGGTGAGAGCTGGGTGGAGCAGATGTGCAGGCTCCATGGCGCGGTGTGCTAGAAACAGAGTAGACTAGCTCCTTTGCCACGAAGCTCAGCTGGTTGGATGCCTGCGAGCATAGGAAGGTTGTCCGCTAGTGTAGGACGCAGGCATCCAGTCACAGTTCGCAAGGCGTCGTTGATCACAAAATCAATGAGGTGTGCGTGAACACTGTGGTACCAGGCTGGAGGAAAGCACTTTACTTTTATCGGTCGGCCTGTCGATAAGGAAAACTACTAACACCAACAGCGTAGCAGGTGTATTTCAGCGTCGGCAACAATATTTGCTTGCTGCATTTTGCTTCACACAATCGCGTGTTAACGTTGTGGACGGTAATTGGACAGCAGTTGCTGAAAAACTTGTTTTCAGAGTATAATTTCAGAGTTGCTTTAGTACAAAATTGCTTTGTTAAAAACGAGGCTTATTCTTGGTTATTGCCGTTTGCTGATATTTCTCAGTCATGCTTAATATTCGTGGTCGTAATGCATATTCGTGATCGGGTAGAAAGTTGTGAACAGTATTTATCAGAGGTACTGTATATAAACATTGGCGAAAGCCTGTAGCTTCTGTTTTGTCATGAAATCTTAAACTTTTATGAAAATCCTATATAAAGAGATAGCGGCTTGTACCTGAGAACTGTTGATGTCAGATGTGTTTACGAAATGTTTCCAGTCGAATTTTTCTAAGTGGTGTTCGGCAGTTATTGTAGCTGTGGTACCGCTGCGCGGAATTTTCAAGTGTTTTGGTAATCAGCCTTTGTAGGGCAACAACCCATCAAAAACCAGTCGAGCCTCCGTTTTTAAATCCAGGGTCAAGAAACAGTGGATTTTGGATACGAAAATCCTTTCGATGTCAAGAAAAGTCACGTGTCATTGCACAAGGCCGCAGGTGTCACCCCTCTCGTCTGGAAAGAGTACTTATACATATCCACCATCGCATCCAGCGAACAGTTGTCCGAGAGTGTTCATTGGTTACGGTGAGCTGTTTGTCGCTATAGCCAAGTGGTATTTTGAGCTGTTTTTCGCTATAGCTAAGTGGTATTCTGAGCTGTTTTTCGCTATAGCCAAGTGGTATTCTGAGCTGTTTTGATTTCGATTTTGTGCTGAAGCAGAAAGCTGTCGTCTGCACTTGAAGAGTCAGGAACATCGAATAGTTTTTAACACCCGGTCGTGTTGATTCCAATCCCAGTGCCACTTGCTTCCCAAAAAATAATCCGGTTATTGAAGCTGCTTCATCATCTATTCGGCTTGGGTCAACTCGCATACTGCAAAGCTAGCGTTACTGCTTGATGTTGTATGTGCTAAAAGAAGCAAAAAATCAACCAAAAAGAACATGATTTGAAGCAGCAACAGTTTTCGCTTTTTTCCTTCACGGAAAGTACCTAGAAAGAACCCAGGTATATTTTATTTTTCGGATACAAAAACTTTTGTCTCGTTCGTAATCTGCCCGCTAACATTATCACATACAGTTTGAGTTTAGGTGGAGTGTGGGTGGTTTATGCCCCACTTAACCTAAACTCAGCTACAAGAACTTGATCGTACCCGTATACAAAAATTTTGCCAATTGCAGATTTTCGCAGTTTTTGATGTTAAACGTTTTGTCAAAGATGTTGCCAAACGTTCGGTAAATACCGCAGATCCGCAAAGAGGCAATTATCAGGGAAATTAGTTCATCTTCTTTCCAGTCAAAATCTTTTTTCCAGTAACTTATTTGTGCTTGAAATGCTCTGATATCTGCAGGTGAGTGAAGCTTTGTTTTTTTTGTAAATGTTGATGAGTCACTCAAATGTTGATCAGTCACTCAAATGTTTATGAATCACTCAAACATCTGTTCGAATTTAGATCGTTGTTCGAAGCGTTGGACACCAACGACGACCAGCAGGTTTCTTTTGAAGAAATAGAAAAGGGCGACATGGAAGCATGGAAACGTTTCTGCAGATCCAGAGAAAGTTCCTCAGGTCCAACAAGGTATTTCTGATTTTCCCGACTTCGATGCATCTCAGGCTTCCACAGTTTATGATGTTGGTTTGGCTCAATGGTCCAAGTTTAATTTTTCGAAGACGTAGATTATCCTCCCTTGGGGAACATGTAAATGGACATAGAAAAATTATCTTTTGGAATTTTTTTTATGACACGCAGTTTTGTATCTTCAGTTCGGAAATGAACAACGACCCGGGGAAGACCAACGCTTCGGCTGCTTTCAACCCAAGAGAACACGACTACTATGACGACATTAAAAAAGCGAAAAGATTTTTGAACCGGTTGATTAAAGAGGAGGGCGTTAACAAGACTCTTACTTACCACAAGTGAATCGAAGTTTTAAAAATGAATTTTTTCGTATGACGTTGGTTTCAGTTTAGCGGCATAAGTTATTTTCAAAAAAGGTTCGTCAACTCGGTTGAGATCGTTCATTCCGACCAGGCGTCCGCCTTCGTGTTGATTGACGCGAACATGGATGGATCGTTGTCTTCCAGCGAAGTGATACAAGCGTCGGACCCGGCCTTGCGACGGTTTTGCAAGTGAGAGCCGTTCGTTTGCGCTTGAGAAAGCTTTACCTCGCAAAGCTGGTCACACATCATCATGGGCGTCGGAAAGGGGGCGGGGGCAGGGGGGGGGTTTCCACCTCTCTGCATTTTGAAATTTGACATTTTCCTATTAACTTTTTTGCAAAAAAGGTTGTTTTCTTAATTTCGAGTGGGTAAAATAAAATTTCACCGGTTTTGGCCCCGTGGAAGAATATGTTTGGCTTCTTGTGGAAAAATGCACTATTGTGGCCCCCCTGGAAAAATCTTTCCAGCCCCACATTCATATCATTAGAATTTTAGCGCGTATCCAATGAAATCTTATGCACACTTGCCTTTTCGTGTCAGCAAAAGTTATTTTTCGATGCTGGAGAGGTTTTGCTTATGTTTTTTCTTTACTTTATGCAAATAGGCCATCGATAGCTCTGGATCTGAAAACTAGCGCCTTTGAGAGGACTCCTGCCGTTTGAAAAACTTTTGTCGTTTAGAGCAACAGTAACAATGAAGTGTTTCCTCCGTCCTGATTTTATCATCCTTCACATCAATTAGTTTCTGCCGCCGCCTTGTCTGGAACACCAGAGATCAAAGCGACATTGCTTTGATTATGAAGTTTACTGCACAACATTCCCGCCTCTCTTCATATAATGATGAACAGGAGCACCCCGATTCAGTGGCAGTTTTGACCCTAAGCGAGCAACAACAGTATTTGGTTTGGGACACCGCCTCTCGAAGCACAAAATGACATGAAATGCTTGAAATTTGAGGTCATTGGTCTCATTGACCTATGGCCCGGTTCACCAAAAGCATCACTACCACACGAGCTCGTGATTTTTATTCTAAAACAAGCGATCGTGCGGAAACGCTTTCAAAGAAATGGCGAGATGAAACGACGAGAGATGAGCGCAATGCATGTGAGCAAGTTATTTTCCGTCATTTGAATATTTCTTGGCACCAGGATTAAGGCTAAAGTCCCTTTGGAATAGAAACTAGTTTAATGTTAGAAAGTGACGCCAGTAAATCAATAAGGCCTAGGTTACCGTGTTTACTCAATTGGTAGCCTGGGCTTATAAAGTTTTTTCCACCATTACGTGCGGTTTACGTTTTTCTTTGTTTTATCCAAAAGGTCTAAATACGCCCAGCTTTTCCTTGGCTACCTTTTGTCGTACAAACTCTCTTTTCACATTCTATTCTCTTCAGTATCACGTGCACATCCGTCACAGGAGGGATATTATGATGAAGAAGAGGCAGCTGTGGTGGCGAAGCATCATTACCAGGGTTGCCAAAAACGCGAAACGTGCTAGTACACGAAAGTATCTCAGATGCTTAAGTAATCTATGTTCAAAGGCAGCTTGCATTAATTTTTAAAACCATTTCGCGCAGCTTGCAATCAAGGGCGGCTTGCAATCGAAAAAATCGGTTATTGCAGTTTTTTTTAAGGAAAATGTTAGGTACCCGGTATGGATCTGTAGGGACCCGACTTCTCTGATTCTAGGGACCCGATTTTCAATTCTAGGGACCCGAATCGGGTCCCTAAAACACCTTTAAAAAACCCTGGTTATTGATTTACTAGCGTCACTTTCTAACATCAAACTAGTTTTCAGTTCTATCCATGCATGAAAACTCGATCTTATGTTTTCGATTTCACGACACGATTGGAAACCAACTTACATAAATGGAAAGCCCGGGCACTTGGTCTGGGGCAATGTTTTCAAATTTTTGAGCATGCGGATATTTTCGCGAGTGGTTGGAAGGTTATGTTCGCACCTTTGCGCCGACCCTCATTTTCACTGAGACATTTCGGTCATTTGTCTCATAATAGTATTAAAACTGGCCATGACAGTATTCACTAGCCTACCTTTTCGGACATTACGACCGAATTGACGTAATTTTTTTCGGTCATTGAAAACAGACAATTCGGCCTATGACTGAAGAAACTAGCTCCCGACGCGGTTCAATCCTCGAGGAACAGACCTGACAGTCTACGTATGAAGGCAAACGTGTGCACTCATCGCGCGTGTGTATTGCCAGCTGAACAGGCGTGTGTGCCGTTGGCGTGACTACAGCAACCGACAGTTTGCGCGAAGTTACTTTCGCTTAGAGCAGGGGTCTGCAACCATGCACCTCAGCCGGGGCCAAATGCACATTACCAGATTGGCCACGGGCCACAGCTGCATGTGTCCAGCTCTGCGGGTTAAACAACTTGCGGGCCACTCACGGAAGATTGGCAATACGCTTTAAAAACTGTCGGATAAAGCGAATACCAGGTGCAGGTGAACTGGTGTGGTCATAAGGGAAAGTAAACAGCAAACTAATTTTCGCTTATGTATTTTTAGGTTTCTGACCCACGGGCCACAATCTATTTAAAATCTGGACCTTTCTTCGGGTCACAAAACTTCAGCTCGCGGGCCACGGGATGCACACCCTGGCTTATAGCATCGCTTGATGTTAACCGAGCTTTAAAACCAAGAACAAGATCTACGAACCACTCAATCAGAAGTTGTTTCGAATCCGCCCCTCGCTCCACTGTTTCCCTCTACTCAAAACAGTTTGCTACTGTCACTGTGTAATGGAGAAGCTTTTTTCTCGTACTCCCATCGCTCGTTCGTCACGTCAAGTTTTTTTGATTGCTTTCTGTTTAGTGCGCGATTCAAGCAAATGTGTTTTTGTCCAAGATTATCGCCAAGTCTCGTGAAGAAATGACACGCTTCGGTATGGGAGGAGAGGCCTTATTACGCCTTTATCGGGTATATCGTTTCGGTTAGCTGCGCAAACATTCAGCAGCCAATCAGCCCTGACTCATGGTAAGGGAAGTCGCTTTCTTGATTTGAAACACGCCGTGACCTTTCCGTTCCAGAATGGGCTACATCAACAGGAACAACCGTGAGCTAAGCGGAGGTGGTCTGTACATGGGCGAAACCGTGTTTGGAGAAGAAAACGATGAAGAAGAAGACGAACTTATGGAGCAATGCGACTTCGTTCCGAAGGTTTTGGGGAGGTCGTAGCTTTGTTCGTTGCAGAAACGTGGAATAGCAGCGCGCCGAAATTTTCCAAAGCGCACGCATATAACTTTTGCCATAATATTGCACTTGAACGACAAACTACGGCACTGCTACGTCGCTGCAAATCCCGTTCGCGGACTCCAAGCTTTTGTTCGCGCGGCCGCATTTTCGCACCCCAGCTGCTTTGAACTGAATTTTCGCTTATTTCAGCTGAAAAGTCGCAAACCCTTCAGAAACATTTCAGAAACCCCAGAGTTGATTTTAGGCAAGATGCTTTCAAATTCAGTAAAAAGTTATAGGCTCATTGTGATAAAGCGAGAACTTGATTATGAAGTTGCCCATATTGACAAAAATACAACCGAGTCTAAATGCTTGTCTCTTGAAAGCAGGAAACAGGAAACACAATAAATGCATGCGCCGCGTCTCAAACGATCAGAGGTAATCGAAAGCATTTAAATGGATAATAGAAATTTGCTCACTAATGAGCCACGAAACAAATTGGATGGACGGTCGAATATATTTTAGTCACTAGTATGGAGATGCGCTGTTCGAAAATATTTTAGGAAAGTCTGGTACAAAAAAAAATGTTTTTTCTGATATAATTTTTATTTTACTATCCTTGGTGCTTTATTACAGGGGGCTCGAATGGGTCCAAAACTCCCGCGAAAAGCGGATGGACTTGGATCAGTTCAAACAACTCTTGGACGACGTTCCTGACAGTGACGCGAAGAGAATGCTGGATTTAAAATTCCTTTTCAGATTGGTCGGGTACTGCCCTTTTTCTTTATTTGTTTCTTCATTCATCAAATGTTTGGAAAGGTCGTTTCTTCCCATCGCACCAAGCCTACCACGCCCACCAACATAAACTCGTGCGTGCAAACCAAACCACCAACATAAACTCGTGCGTGCAAACCAAACAACTCTTCGACGACGTGCTTTGATAGTGACACGACGATGGGCTTTGATTTAAATTTCTGTTTTAGAATGATGGGGGTACGAAAATTATATTTCTGGCCAGAGAGGTGTCGGTATTATAGACCAGCCGTTTTAACCAACCGCGGAAATCCTGCGTTAGATGTTACGAGTATTTTCTTAGCAGCGTCGTTGTTTGGCTGCTTTCCTGTTTGATCACGTTTTTCCCGGGTTCGCTAATGTCTAAGAAAGTAGCTACATCAACGTATTGATTGCTGATGGCTTAAGAAACGCAGAATGAAACTACTGGCCGGCTGGCACTCAGCAGGAGAAGTCTAAGGCGTGGAATCGACAACTGCAAATAACAAAACTGTGATTTTCGCATTCGCAAGTAACCTTGGAGTAAACGAAACAATTTTCAGGTTTCAATTTACCACTCGTTGCCCGTAAGATCAAAAGCGTTAAAGTGCGCTACACGTACGTAGAATGGTGGTAACCACTGTGTTAAACACCGTATAGCAGCACAAGGTCTAAGGGTCCGCTCATCGACAAATGACGTTTTCTGTCAATGGTTGTTTGCGATGCATCGTTTTCCAACATTTTCCAAATGCCATCTTTGTTCACAGGCAGTCGAGGGAGTATTTGACTGTTGAAGATTTTAATGAAGTTCTTCGTGAATCGGATGATGACGTAAGCTTCCTGTTTGACTGCATTTTTTCTATTTCAGTAAGGTTTTCTTGTACTTTCGCCATTGTCCTGATTTGTTTGAACATTTTGAATAAATCATCTGGTAGACGATAGGTGAAAACACTTTTTTTAGTTGACATATCGGTTTGTGTCACTTCCGTAAACAACTCAACTTGTTGCTGCGGTTTCTGATTGTGAAAAGTAATGCCACAAATATCGAAAACCTGATAGTTTTTCGACATTTCAACTTGGTCGCAAGCCACGTTCAGGAAAAAATAAGAAAACAAGCCAGTGACTTCGAACGGATGTTGTGGTTTGAAGGCGTTTGTGCTACAGTGTGTTGCTCACAAAGAGCTGTACTGTGTCAAATAGCAGTCACGAGATAGACGAAACACACAAACTGAGATTGAGAACCCGTTTTCATAACCAAGTTCGACTGCCCAGCCGAAAGTTCAGATTGAAACGCCCATCTTGCACCAGCTGTTCTGTTTGAAAAAACAAGGAAAACCAGAACACGGACCAAAAACTACTAGTTTAAAATTCTCGCCGTTGTGGAGAGGAATCCATTGTCGTTGCCATGGTTTCCAAAGGCTTAATAAAAACGGCTTAAATTCATTACCTATACCCTGCAGAGTTTGCTGTTGGGCGAACTACTTGTAAGGAAAGCGAAATAAACAGAAGCTATTGGTGAAAAATTGATCAGGGTGGCTGTTGCGTAATTCTGCATGCACCCAAACGCGCATATGTCAGCCAACAGCAACAGCTCTTTTGACCCAATTCGGCCAAAATCGTGCGCAGTGTGAAGGTTCGCATCCGCCGTAAACGGACATTCGGGATATTTATTGGGACAAGCGTCATCTGCCACGCATTGCTCGCTTCACGGAGCAGACGGGATAGTATCGAAAACGTGCGGTTTTCTGCGCCGTATGCCACTTTAGAAGAGACTGATTCACTGTTCGAAGCACGTATTCGGAAGCGCACTCCAATTAAGCGCGAAACGCTTTTCCGGACTGGATCTCATCATGAAGCACGCTGGAAGTCTTTAGGCCTTACGGTTTCGACCTGCTGCACGCCATTAGTGGCGTATTTCGAAAGCGTGGAGAAAACCGTTAATCTTGCTTTCCCTGAAGTAGTTCGCAAACCAACAACCTCTGCTGCACACAGACGAGGAATTTAAGGCATTTTTTAAACAAAAAAGCCGCACGCATCTGCTTCGTCGGTTCGCTGCGCGCTTGAGTAAGACTGTACGAGCATTTAACCGTAAATCTTCCCGGAAAACAACCGACAACTTCACTGATTCGTGCGCGTAAAGAGAACTGATTTCTGATTCGTGCGCGTAAAGAGAACTGATTTCTGATTCGTGCGCGTAAAGAGAACTGATTTCTGATTCGTGCGCGTAAAGAGAACCAACTATGCTCGTGCTGCTTGACGCAACACCGGATGCCTCCAGGAATGAGGAGGACCTACTCCGGTCCGTCTGACCCTCTGCGACAGTTGAGTTTACGACGTGGCCAACGTCTTGTCCTGTCCTCCGTCACATCCGTGCAGAGCACTTGACGCAAATCTGCGGACCCAGTTTCGAAATTACTCGGTCTCCGATCCACTGCGTGATCTTCTTTCAGGTGTACAGCAACGTTCTGGCACTCGATGGCTTGTAAACTGGTTTCTTGTATATTGTAAACGGTTCACCGTATTGTACGAAAGGATAAAATTGCTGAAAAATTTTTGAAAAAGGTAAATGGCGTCAAGGCCTCGAAGTGAGGAATTGCAGTGACATCCTTTGCAAAGAGAAAGTCATGTTTTAAATCCACTTAAAAGACTTGTTAAGTAGAAGAGCTACACAGTGTATTATATTTAGTCCTATTTCAGCTGCGCACTTTCCAAATATGTAGTTTTTGCTCGTCGTAACTTTGAGTATGTAATACGAATGAGATGTGGACTTTATCACTCAGTGCCGTAACAGCCCAACTCTGGGATCCCCCAAAATGCTTACACAGGAGCCCCCTCAACGGTGATTTATAAAAAAAGATTTCGACGTTATGCTACATCTCGAGGCCGAATGGCCGTAAAAGCAAAATATCAAAATTTTTTATTTATTCTTTTTTCACTATTTTTTAGTTCCACTTGCAGACACAACTTTTGCAGAACCAGGCCTGTAGCCAGGTTTTAAGATTTTGGGGGGGAAATACATTTTAGGGGGAAGGATTTTTGTTTTTATCATATGTTTAAAAAAAATTTTCTGAGCACAACAAAATTTGGGGCTTCATAAAAAAGATTTGGAGGCACTGCCCCTAAATGCCCAACTCGTGGCTGCAGGCCTGGGCAGAACCATCGCCAGCAAGATTTCCACTTGGGGGCTTCATGTTTGTGCAGGAGAGCTAGACATTCTGAAAATTTATATTTAATTCACAACATCCATAGCATTTGCAGATTGTGCAGATGAATTATAAAAAGTTTTCCGCAAATACCCGTAATAAGGGCAACCGATTTTTTGACCTAAAAACTGGAAGTTTTGACTTATAATTTGCAAATTTTGACTTTGTTTTGACCTATACATTTTCTGCGTTTGTAACTGCAAAATAGTTCAGCCTTAGGTGTTGAGTTTAACCCAGAAGCATAATCATGCACTCTGTGCTTCGAAATAAAAGAAAAGTTGGTTGTTGAATTTTGGGTATGATTATGATATAGGCCTGCTGATACGTACATTGATAACTACAGTAGAGTCAAACTTGAGAACATCTGAAAGTTGAAACACTATATGCGTAATGGATTGAACTTTTAGCAAACCAAGTACTATAGGGTCACGCTTCTTGCCTTTCCACGACTATCCTACATAATATTCAATCGTTCAGTAGTGGGCAAAGCAACATTGTTACGTCCAAAATCGCAACAAACTTGTTAATTTTACAGAAATGCAACTAAACTTGCAAAAGCATATCAATATCTATTGTAGTTTCAGCAAAATATCGATGAAGAGAAAAAGTCTGTGCTTCAAGAAAAGTTGACCCAGAGATAAATTTCGACTTTTTTTTAACCTAATAGCATGGGATTCGCTCATGGTATGAGCGTGAAACTTGTTTTTTTGGTTTGTGGACGTTTCATAAACTTTAGAAAAGGCAGAACAAGTTTGACTTTATTTACTTTTGGTTGCCCTACCCATGATAGGCTCGTAGTTTCCAACTATTTTTTTTGGAACGAGCTTAACAAAAGGTACTAGGTTGTGAAATCATTGCCATTTAATTGACGGCGAGTGTTTGAAGATGTCGTAGTGAAATGCAACTGTAAAAAAATTTGCAGGAAATCATAATCAAGCCCACTGTTCGGTTTTGAAAACACCATTACCGAAGGAGTAAACATGACGCCGGTCAAAGCAGTGCGCCACGATGAACGTTTTCTTTCATTGGCGCAAATTGATAAACTTCAACCATGAGTTTAAGTGAATTCTGCTTATAAAATGTGCTCATTGGGCTTTTCATTGGTCGAAATACGCATGCATAAACCTTGCTGATGTCTAGACTTGTTAATCTTCTGGTGCATGGCACATGTTTAGATTCATAACATTTTGTATCTCAAATGGTTACAAATGATAACAACTACAGACTAAAGCCTACGTGGTCGCAACGGTTAACATCCATAATGCTGTACAACTCTGTTTTGGGACAAATTAGCAGTGATTGCTAAATAGACTCTTCTAATTACACAATTAACTCCATATGGCTGTCTGAACAGCAGGCTGCACAAATGTGTAACTTTGGTCGTGAGTACCAAAGGTATCTTGCATATATGCAGTATAAGATCCGAGAAGACTAACTGAGCTAGACGTGCAGTGGTACATTTTTTCACAACAATCACTACCGAAAACACGTTGATCAAGTGGAAGTCTGATTTCCGGACGTATACAACTAGACATGTAGGCAAACGTCACCTTCAACACTCCAAGCAATGAATGCTGACGCTTTACGCTCAAGCCTCAAATACGTTTAATACCTCAAAAACGTATCAAAAATTATCAGGTGATGTTATTCTAGGTATCAGCTGCAGGTACTGTTCTGTTTATAAATTACAGGACAGAATGGAATACGGATTGATAGAAACTTCACTGATTTCTAGTGCTTCATATTTGAGTTTTGGGTGGGGTCGAAACTTTGTTTGGGGGCTAAGCGGTGACGGGACTGAATTTAGGGCCCCTGTTAGAGCGTGCTCCCCGATTGGGGTTATGGAGAGCGGCTGATACGGCTCTGCTATGACTGAAGATATTTTTCCTACAATTTTGTTTATTCTCCCAACTTGCTTTATTATCAGTACGCCCTGATGTATTTTATTATTATATTGTATTTACGTGCTTGTCTCAGACACAAGGTCCATATCACATTAGTTGAAAGAACACAAAGGTGCACAGAAATACTTGTACACAACGCTTAACAGGGCAACGGTTATTTGGTACACGTAGTCAGAACTGACAAGGAACGATCACAGTAATTACTGCATTCTACCATCGTCATGCAGAAGCATAGGCATAGCCAGGGGAGGGGCTAGGGTGCCATGCCCCCCAAATTTTCGGAACATATAGTCATTTTGTGCTTTCAGAGGCGGTAACCGAAACAAAATGGTGTTGTTTGCCTAAAAGCAAGTATTTTTACCCCACCAAATTTTTTGGCTGGCTACACTACTGTACAGAAGCGTCACATAATCGGAGAAAAATGGAGATTCGGTATGTTGTGCAACACGACATTTTAAACAGTTTTCTTTGGTTGTGCGACGTTAAGGGCTTTGTTGTTGGGGTTACAAGCTGTACAGGCCCAGCGTTAATTTTTGCCCCTGAAGAGATGCCTCGTTGAAATACTTGACCCCCCATGTCACCGATTTTACAAAAGACCACGGTTTAAATTTTGCTGGAGGCGTTCTCCTGTCACTTCACTGAACATCGCTGTGGTACTTTTCTGACGCTGCCTTGACCATCGACTGACAGATCAGGTTCTATTCTACTATAACTCGTTAATGGACGCGGTTTTGGTTTGTGGAAAAGTTGCAAATAATTATATTTGAAGCATCTTGAAAAATTGTTTCTTTAACGTTCACAATTTATTTCATGACATTTATATTTCTTGACGTTAAATGAAGGTTGGCGGCATGGTGCAAAATACCTCCGATTATTTTAATGCAAACAAAAAGGTGCAATACTTAAATGACGTTTTTGAAGAGGTAGATAAAGGGACTTAAGTAGGTTCGTTGGAGAATCGGAAACACTTTCACATGACCGATCGCTAAGGTTTGAACGACACTATATAAAAAATCTTGAGCCCTCGTACAGGGAGAGTGCCATGCGCAAACAGTGATGCGATGTGCTGCTCAGGCTCTTCTTCCTTAATCAAACTTATCTCAAACCAGGATTTGGAGAAAAGCAGCGACGACGACGAAGACACGCCTGTTGTGAAGAAAGACCGGTCAGTCACTGAAGTCTGGACTCGAAACGGCGTCGTCTTTGGCCTCTGCCCAGCGATGGCTATGTTGCGTGAAGTCGAGGCGAGAGAAGCCAGACGTAAATCACCCTCCACGAAAGACGAGCTGTAGACAGGTCGCACTGCGCGACGTGCGCCAGTTTTGCCTCCTCCGATCGCTTGGCCGGGAATTGACGCCGTCGGCGCTGCAGGGACTGCATTTTTTTGGAGAGAGCGTTTTGCGCAGCGCAGAGTGTTTCCGTTGCTTTTTTCTTGCAAACGTGAATTAGTGTTCGGGGTCCATTTGTTATCGGAAAGCCAACAAGCCGTGTGTGCTACAATGCTGTTTTTACCCTTTCAACAATTTTCCACTGTTTCAGATCCATTCACATTCGTCTCGGTGCAATTATTTTTCGATTTCATCGTGGTGTTGTGCAATATGTCGCTACCTTTAGGCCTACATAGGACAGGGTTTCTCAACATTTTCAAGCATGTGGACCAAGTAACAAACAAACGGAGGGTCTGTGGCCCACTGACTACTCCTCCAATGCGACTAACTCCTCCAATGCGACATTTGTTGCACATTCACGTAACAGAAGTAAAAACAACTTGTAATAACACAACGTCAAGTGTGTTTGAAAACATACATATTCGAGGCTCAATACATGACAGTGCACAGATCAAGTCATTTTCAGCATCAAGTCTGCTTCTAAATTTCGTTTTCATGGCAACAAGAGCCGCCAGTTTGCTTCAAAATGCCTTCAGCAACAGTATATATTGTGCACAACGTGGTAGACTACGTGGAAATTTCCGTGTCACAACAATTTCTAACACATTGTGACGAAAGAGAGCGTACTGTGACGTTTTTAACTCAAGAGCCATATACATTTTTCATCAGAGGTTGATTTTGCAAAGCGCACTCCATTTCAATAATACCAGGTCGTTGCTCGTCGAAAAGTCTTCCGCGGCCCACAAGCTGAGAACCATGACACAGAAAGTTCAGGGCTATCCCAGTGCTCGTTTGTCACCATCGACAAAGCGCGTTTAGCAACCTTGCTCGCGTCCTGCCTACCTACTTCACTAAACAGCGCATGTTGTTCTCTCGTGACAAGGAAACGCGCTTCTTGCCAGTTGCCCTTTGAGATTACCGTGTGTTTGATTGTATGACATGTGATCAAGACACATCCGTTTTTACGCAGATGTCCTATGCAGATGAACGTCTCGTTCAACGAACGTGCCTTGTGTTGTTGCCTATTGAAATGCTGTGGTCGAATATATATATAGCTTACCATCAGTCAAGGCGTAAACTAGTGTACGTTTAACGGACGCTGTTATCATGGGTATCGGAAAGATTTTTTCCAGGGAAAGGAACCATAGTGAATTTTTCAGGGGCAGCCAAAAAGATTTTTCCAGTTAAACGCCAAAAGTGGTGAAATTTCATTTTACCCACGCAAAACTAAGAAAACAACCTTTTTAGCTAAAAGTTTAATAGGAATAAGTCAAATTAAAAAATCCTGGAGGACCTTGCCCCCATCAGACGCTCATGTCTGTGATTGGAAAGGATTACTATTACATGATCGATTCGAAACCCTTGTGGTTCATTGTCGTCCGCATGGTTTTCAGAGGTGAGACCTAATTAAAGCTTTGTTACTCACTCATGTTTTCAGTCATTCAGCTTGTGACACCTTTATTCGCATACTTCCCACAGACTCTGATGAGAGCTGAAGTGCGTTATATACGAACTCCTAATGAAAAGTTAAATGGTTGCCTTGACCAACTATTTAAGTTGCTCTTGGTTTTCCGGGAGGAGTGCAAACAGCGGTCCCTCTAAGAAAATTTTACACTGATCAGATGCTTGTTTCAATGAGCATGCAATTGTGCAACCATTGCAGACGCACGGCCCCGACATGGGGTTGGGTAAGTGCCGCCCCAGGGCGAGTGGAAAAGTGCCGCCCCCCACCACGAGGACAGTCCCGGCCAAACCGGGACGTATGGTAGGTCCAACCTTAACCAAACTCTAAAACCTAAATCCAACTTCAGGTTCATTCGTGAAAGACCATTTGCTATTCCTTCTTTTCACCAAAAGTGCCCCGGGCATCCCCCCCCCTTTGTCCGGATCCTGTGTAGATGCACAACTAGTGAAGCGTTAAAAGGGCTATGCAATATATATACTGTATGCGGCAATGTTCAAGTGCGCAGGAATGAGATCTCACTGCGGAATTGGTCAGTTGGTGCTGCGCTGTTCCGCACCTAAGAAGAAACGGGTGCGCGCACCAAGTCTTCACAACTTGGGGTCGTTCACTCATTGTTAGTTTTATCTACCCACTTTATTTTTGTATCCGCATTTTTTGTTGGGAAACAGTGTTCGCTTGCATTTAAACTGATTGCGCGACATGGTTACTGCCGGAGGTGTGAGAATTTCGGTAGGTCAGAGCCAAAGGCGGAAATGGATTGTGTGTTCGTTGATAATTCGAATAAAATATGGAATTCAAGTTAAACGTTTGGCTTCCTTTCTGTAACAGAAAACAGCGTCCTGCAGATAAGCTACGAAATGCTTTTACTGTAAAATGTCGCTGAAGCTTACATTTCGAGCCATTACAACACCTTACCAGAAACAGTAAAACCAACTAATGGTGTACGGTACACAAACGATGGGCAGTATTGGTGCTTTGCTCGTGAGTTGTTCAAGATAAATGCTGAATTTTCAAGATTGAATTTGGGAATGTACGTAACAGTTCGTTTAGTCATGTTACATACTGCAAAATATAGTGGACTTAGCAGATTATTTCAACTTGTGCAAGTGTTCTGTGGGCGTTCGTTGCAAGAGAGTTTTTCTGTTAATAGTTACAGAATTTTCGTGTTTGGGGGATAATACCCTGTCTAATGTATTTTACTTATTTCAGTGTATAGCCTCAGGAACGAAGCACTGAATCACAGTGACTTCGCTACTCTTGAGCAGCGTCTCATAAAACTTCAAACTAAAGCTGTAAAACTAGTAAGACCATTTAAGCCTAGTACATTCTTGGAAGAATCTTTCCTGCTGTTAAACATCTTATGCCTTCCCAATCTTTGCACCTTATCACTGGATAAGTTCATGCACTCTCAGTGGCGTATCTACGGTACGGCAGGCATTGCACGTGCCATGGGCGCCACTTTGACAGGGTCGCAAAAATTGTATGGCAGAAATTAACGTTTGTGGTTTACAGTTTGTTGAATCTCTTTTTTGCGCCCCGTGCGATCATTAAAGAGCATAGCTGCGTCAATACAGCGCCCTTACTTAATGCAGGGCGAGTTGCGCCAGCACCATCAATTAGCGCATCATGACAAAACTGGTATTGTGACACAGCATGAGGGCCAGACATTGTGATAGACCAGGGTTTCTTGCCTGGGGGGCGCGACTCCCCAGGGGGCGTCAAATAATTTCAAGGAGGTCAGAGCTCTTGCGCGTTCTGCAACATGGAAAGTTTTAAACAAAAAAAGTGTTCCGTCCAAGTTACTTATGTGAAGTCGGGGGGGCTTGAAACAAAGGTCAATTGCTTAAGGGAGGAGTGGCCGAGAAAAGGTTAAGAACCACCCTGATAGACGAAGAACGCAGGCTTGCCCAATCTACAAGAACTCGTGCTTCTCACGCTATAAAAAAGGCTAAGTATGTCCCTGCTGCTTCGTTTCAGACAAGAGGATACTAGTCAGAATCTGGTTGTAACGAGCTTGAGTCAGTAGCTAAGAGAATCTGACTTTCAAGAAAATAACTGCTGTTGTAGCAGTTCCGTGGCTGCTACGTGCGGCGCGCTAATGACAACATTCCCGGTGGTGCGAAAGCCATCAGAGATCTTTGCCCTAGCGCTTTGGCGTGCAGGCAAGCTGCGTCGTGGCTGTTAAGCTCCTCACATTTACAAATTACCTGAAGAGCTGCGGACCACTCGGACTGCGAAATTTCTTCGATGGTCACTGGTGTTCGATAATAAGCTAAACACAATGCCCCAGTCCAAAGATTAAGGAAGAGAAACTTTGCTCTCGAAACATTAGCACTTAGTATCGTTACCGTACCAGCTGGGCAAAAAATGTTAATTCATCAATGATATTTCTTAGTCTAGTTTAGAGCATAGGTGGATCTAGGATTTTTTAGTGGGGAGCTCAAGGACGAGCTAATCCAGATGTGTGCTGACTGCATAGCAGTGAAGATCCAACTGCTCAGGAAACTTTTTTTAACCCTGCTCAGGTAACCTCTGCCCAATCTGGGCAAACGGTTCTTCTACTTAAATTAAAAATTAGTTAACGTTCACGTAGAAAGCTGGTTCTTTCAGTAGCTGCATTTTTTTAGACGC
>JGI24021J15306_10000255_pt1 | contig 35155 bp, 23 predicted proteins | sample Ectturendosymbi1_FD_15306 | JGI IMG/M metagenome (IMG submission 15306)
CTATGACCAGCCTTAAAACCAAACTGATTGTCTGTGGTACCAAGCAAAGGAGAGATGTTAGATAAAATGAAGTGCTCAAGCAGCTTTGACACCACTGAGCTACTGCGACTGGTCTGTAATTTGAAGTGTCAGACATATTCCCATTCTTGTTTTTGCGTATGGGAACTATTGGTGTGTTTAAACAGGAATTGGGTATATACCCGTGAACAATACACATGTTGAACATAATAATTTTGTACAGTATCATCACTAAAATATTTGAAAGTTGTTTCCAACAGGTGCAAATAATTACTTAAATCATGGAGCTTAATTTAGTCACTGATGTAATAAATCCAGTATTGCCAGTGTCAAGCGAAATTTCTGACTTCACGCCATGTACGCATGCACAGAGTGATATTCTACGTATCAAATACGCTGAGAAAACTTATGATTTGGGCTTAGGGATTCGTGTTTAGGAAAGTGTGTCGGGTGAGGGTTTGAAAAAGAAAATTGAGGTCAACGATTAAGTTCGACAATTTTCAATGGTTATAGTTATTCTCGTACTATACCTTGCTGTGGGTGCCTGATATCTAACCAAAATGTTTTTATTTACACAACACACATCAAACAATAATTGCTAAACCTTATTTCTTTCTTCTGAGAAGTAAAACAACTGAGAAACAACAACAGGTCAGAAATTTCGCAGAGGTCAAGAATTTCGCTTGACACCGGAATCGACATTTTGCACGTTTTCTTCGCTTCTTAGCAATACGTTCAAGTAATGGCGGGAAACAATTATATCATTTCGAGAGAATCTTGACCTACAGTACCTTCATCTTCGAAGATCAGTTGCAGCAACTGGCGCGAAAGTAACTATTAAGTCACTGACGCATGAAAACGTCGTTTCCAAGTGTAGACTGAAAAAAAACTATAACCGCGCCTCGTCCCTTACGCTCACCTTTGGCCGCTTCCCGTCATTTCCCAGCGTAGGTAAGGTTTTAAGCTTTGAAAGAGATCACGGTACTGCTTGCTGAACAGGTCGGACAAATCACCAAACACAAGCTGCTTGTACAAATTTTATTGAAAGGAAAGATATGTAAGCGATAGAGCGATTCCAAGAGACATTCGCATCGACCACACACTGCATCAGAAACGTGATCTCATACATCAACTAGCATTCAACTATATCTAAAGTATATAAGCATGTGATTTTTACAATCATAGTAAAAACAATCCCTTAAAGAATGAGAGAGAGAATTGATGAATTTGCTCACAAAAAATTGCGACACTTCGGTCAAAAGTTAAATGCCAACCCTTTTGCAATTTTACTATTTTCGAACTTTTGATTCCAATAAAAAACGCAATCTTTCTGGCATCGGCTAGCTTGTTAGTCTTAGTATCGAATAAAACATTTGTTTACATTTATTATTTATCTTGGAATTGTTCAAGAATTCCTGATAGTTTGCGGCTGGTGTAAGCGCAAAATACAGCCATACATTCAAAACATGTCTTCAAACTTAAGAAGTGCAAATATGCCGCGGAACAACGCCGAGAGGTACGGTTTGTCTTAAGAAGATGGATCCATCTTGCAAGCCTAATATCAACAGCTCTTGTTATTGCCGCAAGAAATTAGAAATGACTATAATCGTCGCAAAAACAGCCGATAGAAGCAAAAGAGCAAAAAGAAGAAGAAAAATAAAACTACAAAACATTTCTCATTCATTTAAGGTTCGAAATTGGACAAACTTCTTCCGCCCAAGTCCGGCGATTCCGCGCTGGTTGATCTGCACAATAGAGATGGTTATTTGCAGCCACGCAACATGTGAAAATAAGAATTGGGGAAAAAAGAAGAGCAAGAGAAATAGATAAAACGAACAAAAGCAAGCATACGACCCAGCAAATTAATACTGTGAACAGAAATGACTAGCAGAAGCGGAAGGTAGTTATGTTAATTTAGGGTGATTTCTGATATTTTCTCTAACCCAAAACTGTGACGCAAAACGTTTAGACTTGTCTAGGACTTGCCACGTCTAACCTACTATAAAAACGCCAGAAGCGGAACTTACTGTAAATATACAAAACAAACATTCTTATCAAGAGATGACAAGATCTGCAGAAATTGAACGCATTGTTTTCTTAACTAAATATTTTCTTACAGATGACACAACTCAACAACGGAATGCACAACAGAGCGATCCGACAAAACAAATAAAGGAACACACGCACCTGTATTTTTCGCTACTCCCTCTGGACAACCAGGATCTTTCGCTATACTGCAAGCGCACTCCTCCCATCCGCTTCCGGCGAAAGTGTACAGCAGCCAGAACGACCGTTATTACAAGCAAAACAGCCGCCACAACCCCCACTGCTATAGCGGCCACGATTGTTTGACCTGCGATGAGTTAAACACAAAGAAATAGTCAAGAACAACAAAATGAAAAACCATTACAACATTAAAATCAAAAACGCATTTCGCTGAAGTCTTTCAGCGGAACGCAGCCAAAAGACGAAACATGCGCAGCAGCAACAGTGTATGCGGCAAAACAGAAGGAGCAAGTTCCGAGGCAGCCAATCGCGCGCATTTTGCATTGATCGCCGCGAGGATTGCTGTGAAGATAATAAAAGTAGCAAGCGAAGTCGCTGATGGAAAAAAATGAAAGCGAAAAATTGAAGAAATTCTTGAACATTTTTCTTCTGACCATGTCGTGAAAGCACATCGTAAAGTTTCATTTTTAAGAACACCCAAGGAAGAAAAGTTTTTACGTCGAGGGGCAGCTGCACTTGGCATAAAAGCAGCAGTTCTTTCACAGAAAAGCAGTAGTTTGGTTTTTAAGAAGTTCCATTTAACCTACCAACATAATTCCTGTTTTTTCGTAAATATTTAGAGTTTGTTTTTGTTCGAATCGCCCCAAAAGCCATCTGTCCATGCGAAAGCTGTTAACAGCGATCGACGCTCTGCACGTGTCACTAAGTAGATGTAAAACCTTTCAGACTGAATTTGCAATGCAAACTGGCCACAGTGCGCAAGATCTACGTGCATAAATACGCTCTTTCAGTACCAAATCAGTTGCTCACATTACACCTTTCAACGCCAGGAATGATTTTGAACGCTAAAGCCAGATATTGCCAAATGGTGTGTCGCGACATCCTGGTGTTGCGGTCCCTTAGTGGGTTTGAATTCAAGACTGCCAAACGGCTAGCATGCAGTTACACACCATTGCATCAAGAAGCAACAGAGCTCACCCGACAAAATACCACTTGACTTCCGTACATTCCTATAGGTCAGGGGTGGGCAAATAGCGGCCCGCGGGCCACATGTGACCCACCACAGCGTTTTCAGTGGCCCGCGGAACAATTCATGAGTTGAGTTGATCTTATTTGGCGACAATTAATATTCGGGAAGAAAAAACACAAATTAGTGCAAGGAACCCTGGGCATTGAAGGAACCGGAAGGTTATCGAGTCGATGCCCCTCAACAGTTAAATTGGTAGCCGGTTAGCTCTTTCGGTAAAGAGCTGGCCTCACAATTGTGAGGCAGGAGTTCCCCCTCGCCGGTTGGTCCCTTGAGCAAGCAACCTAGCACTCAGCTTATGGGCTGATGCTGCTACCGCCCGCGGTGGCCCAAAAATTGCGACTGCGCTTTGTGCAATTACGTGCTGTATCACGCTGTTGTATCGTGTTCGTACGCCAGTACTTCACCATGCTTCGACTGCTGTGATTCATGTGTCGTGATTGTGCTCGTCTTTCCGCAATAAGCAAAGCATGCAACTCGGAGGGAAACCTCCATACGCAAGAAGAACAGTTAAATTAGCTTTGTTACTGTCCAGTTTCAACTCGTGGTGCTGCATATCATGAAAACCTGCAAATCTGAAATCTCCAACTCATCACAGTAAATGTTAGTGTTGCGGCTAATTTGAAATTGCTTGTATTTCCATTAGAAGGTGCGGTGCGGCCCTCCGCTAAACAGAACCTTCTCAAAGTGGCCCCCAAGCCAAAATAATTGCCCACTCCTGCTGTAGGTGGAATTCTTGGCGCGCTTTCTGTTCATGGTGCCTCACGATCCGGTTGTTTAATGTGACGTCGCGTTTGACAGTCACGTGTGCGTCGCTTAGAGACTACAAGGGCGCCACAAGTTTACATCAACCGTTTCAACTAAGATGTCAGGCTTTTAAAAAATCTGTTCAACCCCAATCTGTGTACGTGCATACGAGTCTGCAGGAAGTTAGAAGCATCGCGTGCAGTGACGTGCCAACAGCTGAATTGATAATAATGAATCGCATTAAATAACAACCTGTCAATATTTTTATGCAGTGCATCGCTTGATTTTATGCATGGGATTAGTGGGTCGGAAGTTCATACCAGTTGGGAACCACTGGCTCTCGCGGTATAAGCTAAAAATTATTGAAAAAAAGCCAAATGAAACTTGGGAATTGTGACTCGGTGGAACCGAATTGGACCATGAATTAGCTCTTTTTGAAGAAGTCTTCATACTTTCACAGTAGCTTCTGCTACTGACATTTCTCCTACGACAACCCTTGAAAATGTTTCCTTTGTAACAAAGTTTCCAAGTGCACACGAAGTTTAAAGAAACTTGCACAATTGCTTTTATCAGACAGGCGTCTACCAGTCCCAACGCTGTGAATGCTGTTTGCCATATCTGATGCTGGAAACATGCAAATGAAGTGCGACTTTGCATCAAACGAAATGTTTTAGCATGATTGCCAGCAGAAGAAAAAAGTTCGTTGCTGAAGGTCATGGTCAGGGCGCAAGGAGAGGCGAAACAAGCATGCAGTATTAATGGCGCGTTGTGCTGGTGATATTTGGTAAGTCAGTGCAGCGGTAAAAAGCGCGCAGTTCCAGTCGTGCAGAGAAACAGCGCGGTGCAGTTTACTTGTATATTGCGACGGCGATAATAACAATGAGGATGATCGCCGCCAGGACGACGCCAACGATAAGTCCGATCAGGGAGGAGCCTAAAAGACGAAAAGTTTAACGGTGCGTTATCCTCTGCTGCCAACGATTCAGCTCGTTTTTTGAAAACGCGGAAGTGTAAGACCTGTTCCAATCTTTTCTTTCAGCGCCTTTGCGAAAACGTGAAAAAAAACGGTTTTAGAATAAAAAATTAGGCAAAAAAGTTTTTCAAGACACCAAACATTTTGCAAGGTAAGCGTCTGCGATGCAATCGCGGTGCGACCTCCGCAACGCAGTACAAATATATCCGCCGAATGTTTTCACAGGTACTACCGATCAGTTTAACCAATTAAAGGCAATCAGTTCGTTGAACGACATTCCGCGTTTCTCTTCTTCATGTTGATCGTGCGTTGGTTAAGAAACCTGCAAGTGATTGCTAGCAGTGCAACTGAGCCCGCACTTGCTGGGGATTGAACCGAAGTGCAGGCCCTCGGATGGAAGAGGGTGAGGGGAATAACCCCCGAATGAAACTTCACCCTCCGTGAAGATATTAAGCTCAAATCAGCTCTGTTCTAGTTCTTGATACCTGCCCACCTCCCCGCGAGACCTAGACTGACGAGGGGCCTGCAAATGCGTCATGCCAAATGTGCAAACAAGGTGACAAAGAACCCGTGCATTGGGAAAATGTGCTGTGGATGAAAGCGTGCAAAACGTACGATAGCGCTTCTTCGATGCGTAAGCACGAACTACTGTCAGGTCAATTGAAATTATGGGACGTGTTTGTAGAAAAAAGGCATCTCAAAGCTTTGCAACGTCAACTTCATTAAAATTTAACTTCCAAGATGGATTTGCAAACCAAATTTTTCAGCTGCCTTTTTAATTCAAAACTGTTCATCTTCAGGACCGTAGTCGAGTTCTAGGGTTTTTTTGGGGAAAAAACATTTTAGGGGGCAATATTTTTGTGATTATTGTATGCTTAAAACAAACTGTATAAAAAATTATAGGTACAACATTCGGGGGACACAAAAATAATTTTGCGGTCACCGAAAGACCCCCTATGGCTACGTGCCTGGTTCGTCTCCGCAAGCAACAAACACATGAACAATCAAAAATCGAAAGCTATTTTGTTTCTACAACGCCAACCATAAACATTAAATCTTAATCTCAATTCAGCTAATTTTGTCGCTTCTTCGCCGCGACGACCGCAGGCAGCAGTGCGCACGCTCTGGGTTTCCAAAACAAGACAAAGGGAGCCGAGCATTGCAAGAACTTACTCGTCGACTCGCATCGCGTTCCTTGGTACCAGGTGGTGCACTTGCACACCGGATCGTTTACAACTGTGGTTACGCAGGAGCCGCCGTTCAAGCAAAACGAAGCGCCATCTAGCTGACACTGCTCTTCGCACCTGAACAACAAAAGGAAAGTAAAATTTGGCAAAACTACAAAGAGCATGCAAAATCGCAGGTTTGCTCCGCAATGATATGCGACAAACCTCAGCCAACGCAATCTTACATTTTGAAAAAATTTATGGATTAAAACTACGAACTTAAATAAAACGAGTTGATCAGGCGACCGTTCTAAGCGAGTTTTTATCTAACAATCACGTTCAGGTCAATCATTTACACTCGGGCAAATAAATCAAAACACTCCCTTTCAAGTTTCCTATCAAGCGTTTATCTAAAAATCAAGACACTGCTTTTCGTAAACTGCAAAAACGCATGAACAAAGCAGCCAAGACCGCGAAACGTTGATTCAAATGTGACATGGCAAAAGCGGCTTTAAATGCAACAGATTTTTCCTTAGTAAAGCACAATTCCCCATTAAAGCAATTTTCTAGTTCATTAACCATTGTTATCACCTGGATACAAATATTTTTTGTAATGCCTTACATTCTTCCTGGGTTCGTCTGGTTCTTGTCCCTGTAGCCGGCGAGACAAGCGCAGGTGAAGCCTGGGTGGGTTACAGAGTCAGTGCACCTGGCGTTTTCCGGGCAGTCGTCCTTATTGTTAGCGCATTCGTCAAAGTCTGCAAAAAAGCAGCGGTTTTCAGGATTATTTAAACTTCTGACAGTATTTGCTGCTGAAACATGCCAAGTATTGCAGCTTGATATCTTCTCGGGAGCGGAAAAGCAAACGGCCAAAAGCTTTTCAAGCTAATCCTCATGGGAAAAATCAAGCAAAACAATCAAAACAAACACATTGACAAAGACAATTGACTGGCAAGGATAGAGAGTGGGGATAGTCTGTCACAATCTAAATCGCTAAAAAATACCCATAAAGTGGTTGTGCAAAGATGGACTACGAAATAAACTCGAGTGGCCAACGACGCGAAGTTTTAAAGAACGCGATTTTTGTTGTAAGGTCCATCAGCATAACGATCTGATCGTGTATTGAAGCTAACAATTTTGTCAGTGCTACATAAACGACAATGCACAGCTGTGGGAACCTCCTCCTCTGAGCTGAAGCTGGCTAGTATGAGGTTAAGGCTTTTGTTTTTTATCAAAGTTTCCCACGTATTGTGGCATCCAGGGGCAGGATGTTGGCAGAAATAAATTGGATATGAAAATGGAAAGGCGAACAGTGTTTGAACTCATTAAACATATCATTCCATTAAGAATCAACTCACTTTGTATTTCTACAGAAATAACAGCAACGTTGACGCCTTGAAAAGTGATGGAGCTCAAGATTCTTTTAACGTCTTCTTTCGTTTTGGTGACGTTCGTAACATTTGCCAGTTCGATTTGAGCGTCGGCAACGACGCTACCTGACCGGAAAGTGATGGACACGATGCGGACGAAGAACACGCCGATGGGCCTGAAGAGTTGGTCGTACTGAAAAAAATGCAATCGCCCTGTAGCGCTCGTCGCTGTATTTCAACATTGATTTGCGAATTCATTAAGGCACAACATACGTATCATGAAAGAGAACAATGGTGTCTGTTCGAAGCTTCAAATATTCCAAGTCAAAGCAAAAGCGACATTCGGACTTGATTTCTTGTTAGCAAGAGAAAAAAGAAAAAGTCGCTGACGTCTGACTTACAATTAGTCGGATTGTATTACGCATCAATGTGCCGTTCTCTGAGTCTGCGTTGTTCAGATCGGCACTGAAGTTTTGTCTGATTGTCACGATGACCCTCACCACTTGAGCCACTATACATAAAAATAAAGCAGACATGAACATACATGTTGTCACAAGCTTCTGTAAATTCCACACACCAGCACTTTTGCTGACTACTCATTTTAGGCGTCAGCTGATGTCAAGGACGTGAGCTGCAGCGCAGTTGACTCCATTAAGAGAAGCAACCATTTCTTAAAGGAAAAGCATTGTTTTTATTAAAATTCGATGTATTTTGTTCAAATTCGACGCAAGAAGCATTGTATTTATTCAACTCGAGCACCTCTGTATCGGTTGGATCCCAGCGCAAACCTCTAATGCCTTTTTAGCAAATGTTTGCGCTACGCAAGGAGCATACAGCAGATTGTTCGATGGTGTCCTTGGATTACGACAATACCTGGCGCAGTTACGAAAAATGCACATGCACGTTTTGCTGGCAGCATAGTCAGCTCTGACTCACCAACACAAGCACTTCCCACTTGGGCTGTGTAACTGGGGCATCGGATCGTCGGCGTGGTGGCTGAAACCGGGCTGGTTGCTGTAGCGCTGATGGTAGCCGTGGAGACCATCGTGCTTGCTGTAGTGCTATCTGCACCTGCAGTTGTCGTGGTGGCAGAAACCGCACCACTCGAAGCAGTGCTGGGTGCGGCGCTGGAGGTAGAAGCCGTAGCAGCAGCCGTAGCACTCGAAGAAGTGCTGGATGGGACGCTGGGGGTAGGATCCGGAACTCCAGTGGAAGTGGCCCCGCTTGTGACGGAAGTCATCTGCGTTGTAGGAGCAACAGTAGAAGCAGTGCTAGGTGCAGGTGTGGTGGACACGGCGCCGGGCGTTGATGTGGACGTGGTACTCGCGGTTGTGGTTGTACTGCCTGTGCTTGTGGTCGCTTCTGTTGACGTGACACTGGGACCAACGGAAGATGTTGTTGGTGTTGTCGTTGGGGTTGTTGTCGAAGCTGCACTTGCGGACGAGGTTGTCTCTACCGGAGGCGTCACTAAAATTTCGCAAAATTGATTAGTTTTCGCATGCTTTCGCGCTTGGTGCCAGTTTTCGACGCCTAATTAGAAGAAAAATCCTCACGTTGCACACATCTTCGAGATGTACGCTAGTTTGCTAAATTTTTGTCTATGCTTTTTGCAAAAGTGTCTGCGTTATTACGCACCAAATGGTCCCGAAAAGACGTTCCATCTGCACGAGTAAAGCAATTTCTTGTTTATGACAAAGCGTATGCACACTGCACTTTTTTTTCTCAAAACGTCGAAACAATTGATTGTAAAACCAAAAAACATTAAGCCGTTCCGTTCATACGGGGGCTGCGAAACATGGGGCCTTGCGAATATTTTTACTTACAAAGCACTAAAAAAAATCAAACATTGAAACCACTTACCAACGGAATTGCATCTCGTTCCTTCAAACCCTGTAGAGCAACTGCACACCGGGTCGTTGCCAGTCGTGGTGATGCATGATCCGCCGTTTAAGCAGTACGGCTCTCCATCGAGTTGACACTGCTCTTCGCATCTTAAAAACAAAACGAACTTGCTTTGGAAACGCGGTAAAAGTTTGACTTACACTTTGGCGTGTTGAAAACAACGCCAAGTCTCCATCCAATCAAGATCCAATTATTTTTTTCAACGTAGCTTTTCTTCTGAGGGTCACCAGGCAGCTTCACCTTAACTGTAGGAGTCCTTCATCTTAATTGTAACATCAACACATGTGAGTCATAATCAAAATTCATAAGGAATCAGAATGAAAACCTCCAGGTGTGGCTGTTAAGGCTTCGAGGAATCAGCCTGCCACCCAGTACCACGTATTGCTTTCATATCTTTGCGATGATTCTGACTGCATATATCCACAATTTTGGAAGTAGAAGTGAAAAAGGAGAGTTTGTACCATTGACGCCGTGGCACGCAAAAGGTTTCCGTGTCAAAATAAAATGGTGTGTTACAATACCGGTGTCGAATGCTTTCGATTAAAAGAGAACAAACCGTTCGGCCAAGAGGGCCTGTTAGAATCTACGGAAGCTGGTGATGAATCGACGGATAATCAGCGACACGCACTTTCTATGGTTGATCGCTAAATACAACTCATCTGAATGCATGCTTTTTCGAGGTCGACAAAACATGCTTACAAATCTTTGGCACACTGCCAAGATTTAAACCTGCTGGAGAGCGAAAATTGGGCATACAGTGCTACGCACAGGACGAAATCTGCACGAGTTGTCCTGCAGCTTCGTTACAATTATTTCGCAAACTCTTGTTTCGAAGAACTTGCCACACACTTTTCCAGGGAGTTGGGTTCCAACGCATTTTCAAAAATTACTTTCCGTACTTTTTTAATGCCTTTTCAATACTAAATTAAAAAAGTTCAATACCATGCCTTACCTTCATTTCTCGAAATTCTTAATCATGAAACACAATTTTACACATTGCACAACACTGCGCAAATATTATGAACTGCTTTTCCTTCAGGAAAACTGTGCTAACTTGCAAAGAACAAGATTTAAAGCATCGGTGTCTGAAGACTTACTGCATCAATCCAAAAGAACCTAAAGCAATTAAGTTGGTTTGCTTTGTCTACACACAAGCAAGAGATACCAAAAAAACTTGAATGAAACTCAGTACAAAAGGCAACAGAACACTGCAGCAAACTACATCTACACCAGCGGTCTCAAACGCGTCTTTGTTTTCAGCCAGATGCGCAAAGTATTAACTTAGAGTTCCTTCCCAATCGTGACATTTTTTAATCCTCCCAAATTAGCAATGTACACTAGTCCTTCACCAACGGCCTCACAATTAGATGTGAACCACACAGATTTACATCAAACATATTTTTGTTCATAACGAAACCTTGTTCAACGGTTGCCTTCCACGTGATAGCAGCAACAAGTGCTTCACAACAGACCATAATTCACAGAAGTTGTCACCAGTCCCGTCGCCACGGGGGCTTTTGTGGGCTTAGACCCGCCAACTGAAGCTCCACCCCCCCAAACTGAAACGTGAAAAACTATAAATCAGTGCAGTTTTTATCAAATTTTAGAAGGTCAAGACCCCTTGCACAAACGTAAAGCCTCCCTATTGAAGACTTCCTGTCGACGGTTCTGTTTGTCACCATGCATATGTTTAAAATAAATGACTTCTAAACACAAGCAATTGTCTGCTTGGATGCAAAGAAGTTATGGAAACCTGGAAAAAGTTTCATTTTAGCTGGATTTACAGTTTCTCTGTCATGTTTAACTCCTTGCGGAACTGGGCAAACCACGATAGATACCGGTTGCAACCCAGCACTCCTGCGGAACTGTGTTGAACATCTAGCGGACCGCAGCCCTTTTAAAAATGTAACCTGATTAGTGATTAACTACCCAATAATTCGGCCTTCAATTTTAACCATGATAGAATATTATGAAACTGTTGAGGGGTTCTCGACGAAACAACCTGTTTAACAGGTTTTTGTCGGTGTCCCAGCGCTTAACTTTATGGCATGTAATTTTCTAATGTTTGCGCCAATAAAATCAACTCAAATACTAACTTCCTCTTGAAAAAAAACTGACAATCAGAAGCTGGGGCCAAGATCAAAAGATTATCAAACTGGTTAAGATCACATCACAGTCATGATCTTGAGCAAATCCAACTTGAGGTAGCTGGTGAAGTATTACTTTATACTTCTGATCTTTTCCGTTCAGAATTTCCATACTTTTTCAATACCTAAGGGACATTTTGGCCAAATTCAATACTTTTTCAAGGTCTTGAAAACCGATTTTGAAATTCAATTCTTTTTCAAAACTTTAAATACTGCGTGGTAACCTTGATTAATGCATATTTTTCTGACTCCACTTCTTGTGTATGGGAATGATCCCTCTGCAGTTTGTCGATTGTTTAGTGTCCTTCCAGAACACCATGCAACTTCACACTCACGCATCAGCCGGACTGCTTTTCCGTTCAAGGTTTTGAGCAATTCAGGCAGGATACCATCCCGACCTTTTAACTCCTGTGTATAGGAAATATAACTCCTGTGTATAGGCCCGCAACCGGGGTGAGGCAAACCAGGTGGTTGCCTCCTCAAAATTTTCAGAAACATTTTGAGAGCACCAGCAAATCTTTCGTCGTTACGAACAAGTTACTGTCATTCCCCTCCGAAAAATTTCAGCTGATTACGGCCCTAGCTGTGCGTCCAATGGTGTGAGAGTGAATGACTTTAACAGCTGTTTGAAACATTTTCTCAATCTGACAAGGATGTCCCCGTCATTGCTGACTGACACAACAATTTGATCGTTGTTGGATGTATTAATTTTAGATTGTTTGCCGTGAAGACACCGGATGGTTTGCAGAACAGTCCACTTTATAGTCAGTAATTGGAATCTAGTTTGTGTCCGGATTTTTCCCATGATTGCATTTTGAACTTTTTTACAATGAGTGCACATGTTCGCGTCTAAGCCTACGCGAATGTATAGAAGTATTACATGAAAACCGAATTCCGATCTCATAAAAGCTGCAGCTTTGTTTTGCAGTCAAGCTTAGTAGGCTACTTTCCTTGCTTGAACAACGTCTTTTCAAAGCAAGGTGTACCATAAATATTCAGGAAGAGGAAAAAGTTTTTGCACAATTACCAAAACCAGATTACAACTGTCAAAATCTTTAAAAATTTCCAAGTGCGATAATTTTTGATGAGCTAGGTGTGACGAACAATTATGGGGAAAGACTTCGTTCAGGCTTCGTCGACAGTTTGCCTAGTCGGGGAGTAGTCTTAACATAGATCGCAGTAAACTCTTAATTACTTCCAGAGCAGCCTGCTAATTTGCTCAACTATCGCCTTGGCTTTAACAGGCCGACCTTAGGACAAAATCTGCACCCACCCAAGCGGCACCGGAACGAATATGCTGTATGCTCTACCGCAGAGCAAGATCACGAAATACCGATACGGCACAGCAGTAGAATAACTAGGTCTTTTTGACAACAGCACAGCGGTAACTGCATACAACAGCTAAACGGCATCAAATGTATACACAGCAAAACCTGAAGAAAATATATTTGCTTCAGCATACAATTGAATGCAACAGTTAGCCTACCTAGTCTTGATGCTTTTCCGGCTAGCACCACAGCTGCCAAAGTCTGCAGAAGACATTGCTACCAAATATAACGGAAGCAAAGCACTACTGCACTATCGGCTATCCCAGACGCAGTCGTGCAGAACGATATGTAGAACACTAGATTCGAATGTTAATTCTTTCATTAATTTTTGTACCCTCACAACTTTATGTCATTGAAACACAGAGGTATTTTACAGAAATAAGAAAGAATAAACGAGGCATGGAGTCATGGAAATGCCAGCGAGCCCTACGACATAATTCAAATGAAAATTTTCCAAAGTCAAGAGCTGCTGTTAGTTAGTCTCACGACATGAATTGTTGCTAGTTTTTAAAGACACATCATCGGGTAGGTATGATTGAGTTTACAAGAAACTTACATTCTGCCTGGTTTTGTCTCGTTTTTGTCTCTGTATCCGGCAAAGCATTCGCAGGTGAAACCTGGATATATCACAGAGTCGTTGCACATGGCATTGACCGAGCAATCATCCATCTTGGCCGCACATTCGTCAATATCTACAAGAGAAGGATGCATTTAAGACATTTCGGCAAGCCGCTTAAGCTTTGTGTACTTCCGAGGTGGATATCAACGAGTATGCAACAGCACCTTGCTACTGCTCTATCAATGTTACTGCAGTTCTGGCAATAAAAATTCTATAGCCATAATAGGGCAAAGGTTAGCAAATCATTTTCCGTCAACGGCTGGTTGATGCTTAAATCAGTGTTTGTTTCGCTGCTTTCACGGATGCCTGGTTCAAATTATTCTTGAATTTTAAAGCTAGGTGTGGGTTTTCAGTCGAAGACTGTTGACGATGTTCTGAAAATGGTTTTAGGTGCGTGGTTTGACACTCCAGTGAAATCGGTTCGTTATGAAATGTGTCAAGTAATGGTAAAAAATATAAAAACTTCATCTCAGTCTAAACAAAGTTTGAGTCGAGTCGTGTAAAAAGTTTTAACCTTTGTCTATACCAGTGGTTCTTAATCTTTTTTACATATCTTACCCTTCTATCAAACAAGATTACCAGGTTTATCCCCAGTACATTCAATGGTGCTCATTTATTGAAAATACAAAATTATTAAACTCTTACAGTTTAGAATGATTTATAAAAATTTACATTGGCTGCAATCTATGGTTCAGTAAATTACTCCCTTGGAAGATGAAATTTACCCCTAGGGGTACATTTACCCCAGGTTAAAAACCACTGGTATAGAGAAAACGTCTGCTTCATCAACCAAATTATATTAACAGGGTGAACTGAGACAATGTCTAATTTACACACTTCTAAGCAGAAAATAGCAAATTTCTGTTATTGGAGGTACGTTGACATGCGTCAACACCCGCTCAGTGCACTAGTCTTCACCAACCAGAGCCAGGGCCTAACATTTAGTTATAATTTTGCAGTAAGCCCTAAAACCACAACTTCGAATGTCGTATCAGAGGCGCCCTTGTTTTGTCGGCAATTTTTGCGGAAAGTCGTTAAAAACCTTTGCAATTTAAAAGCCAAACATTCTGAAAACTCTAAAACAGTTCACCACGTATTATTTCACAATTTCTACACAGGCCAGACTGTTTATGCAACAGGGCTATCACATGTCATAGATCTACTCACTTTCAACTTGCACATCCGTAACGTTGAGTCCTTGAAAATTGATGGTGCTAAAGGTTCCTTCGATGTCTTGTTTCGTCTCGATGACGTTAGTAACATTTTCTAGTTCGAGCAGAGCGTCGGCCACAACGCTACCTTGCCGGAAAGTGATGGACACGATGCGGATGAAGACCAGACCGGCCGCGTTACAGAGCTTGATATACTGAAAGGAAAAAAACGCTGTTCTGTAGCCCTCAACACTGTCATTCAGCACACATTATATCACGACTTCGGACCGGGGAAGAAAGAAACTGCTCTGTAGCTCTTGGTTTTCATGAGCATAGCTCCGGCGCCGGAGCTCTTTTTTTCATCACAAGGCTCCGGCTCCACCTATGGCTTCTGTTCGTTTTTACGCATTGATATTTTTAATTGTTTTGGCGTGCCTCAATTTGACTGGAAAATGAAATGTATCTAGTGCACAAAATCAATGAATATATCACACTTACTCGAGTAGTCAGTTAAAAGCTCTAGTTTCGCTGTAAGCTGTCGAGGAATCAGCCGCCTGCGCAACTTGCATATATCTGCATTCAAGTACGTACTCTCCACAATGGGGTTAAGCAAGGTGTTTCATTAGGAAATCGATTTTACGTGAATTTACGTATCCTCAGTCCTCAAATTTGCCAAAAATCCTACGGGTGAAAAGTTGAAAGGTTAAAGTAAGAGCAGAGAAAGCAAACAAACTCAAGACTAAAGTGAATAAATCAGATCACAAGCTCAGAAATGAGAACATCTTAACTAATCCGACTGATGTAAAAAACACAAGCGGGACTAATAAAATTAGAAAAAAAACGTTTACTCAAATAAATGATTTCACAAGAACTTCAAAACTGACTGGTTGAAGCCAATAGTCAAAAACTCCTCAGACCTAATAAAACAACCTGCTGTCAAATGACTAAGAACGCTGGAGTGATTTAACGTTCGATACCATGGCATCAGATCTCTGGAGTTCGCACATAAACGCTTCAATGGGAGTACAACTAGCAAACTAGGCGATGGGGAAGCTTGACCTGTGTCAAGGAACACAAAAAATATAGCAAGGATTATTTTACATGCGGGGGAGGATCATGTTCTAAATGCTCATTTGCGCGTCAAGTTGGCGATGCAAATTATTTGCGCAGATATTCAGAGAGTGAAAACTTGGTTGTTCGACTTGGTTGTAGTTTATTTGAGAAAAGTTGGTTGTTGTTTATTCAAGCAGGTTAAATCTAATCGATTTTTACAATCAGCGCTGAGTGCAAAACACTTGATTCCACTCGATCAAGTGTTTTGCACTCGTTGCATGCTTTGCCAGTTGCAGACTTGGCGATGCCAGCTCACACCTCTACCCAGGCAAACCATATAAAGTCGATTACTTCTCTCATGTGTTCTTTCTAACGATAATACATTTGCAATAACATAAAAGACAAGTGTTTACACGCCGTTTGTTCGGAGAAATGCTATGGCTTGTTATACAGTATAATTACTGATCATAACTCAGTGCTTTTTAGGTCGCTACACTACCGTTTGATCATTCTGTCCTAGACTCTTAGAAAGTATGATGTTGTGATAGTTTACAACGTTACTCTTAACTTCTGCAAGCAAAACCACGCCTGACCAGCTGCGAATCTGCGATGTCACAGCGTTAGCGATGCATAAACCACGGAAACATCAGAGAACCATTGTTGCAGTCTGGTGTCGTAACTCGTAGCAGTGGCGCGTAGTTGTGCTTTAAGAGCATGTTTTCGAAAAAAGTATGTTCAGCTTTCAGTAAATTTGGCAAAACTGTTAGTACCTTGGAAGAGACCCGGCTATCTCTCAAGTATCCATGGCTCCATCTCTGGCTCAAAATTTTGAACTGGGCTCTTGCTCCTAAATTTTAATTTGAACTACGGCTCACCGGCTTCGCAGCCCTATATTATATACAATTTCAAAAATCAAACGCCGTGTAGCCAGGAATTGAGCAACGGCGTCTCTGTTCCCTGCTTCAAATCTTTAACTGAAAGCAAGGAGGTGCAGGCATGTGGACAGGATTGCATTAGAAGCAACATAAAACTTGTTTGGTTCAAGTCGACTTGTGACTTACGTATTCTCGAATTGTGACAAGTATCGCACTGCCAGCCGATGAGCTTGCGTTGTTGAGATCTGGTGTGAACGTTGCTGAGATCGTAACGCTGATCTTTACTATCTGAAAGGCTGCAGAGAAAAACTTGAAGTAGATCGTGTCAAAATAGACATGCTTTTCACCAACTCCCGCAAGTTGCGTACACGAAACTTTTCGCTGATTTTGCTCATTTCAGAACAACCGCGGACACTATGACGCGGACAACTTCATCTCAATTCACAAAACACAATCGCAAGCAGGGCAGGTAGTCCACAATAGAATCATCCGATGCATAAGGAGAAAAAGTAAAAAAAAAGGAAGGTTATGAAAGTGTCTCATAGAAAAATGAATACTTAACGTTCCTGCGGAAGATTTACGGGAATTATGATGCTATGACAACCTAATTTTAGGGCAGCAGCAAAATTCCTGTAAAAATGAGATTTGCTCAAAGTATGCTTTACCAAAATGTACAGTATTTGGCGGCAAGCGGAAAAGGACTATCCACTGATAACCGAGACAAGAACATCTTCATTTGAAGTGTGAAAGCACATGAAAAAACTGGTTACTGTTAAAAAAATCAAAACTGCTAATAGAATGTTGACAGGTAATCAAGAATAACAAAACATTTTCCAATGCACCGAATGTTAAGGTAAATAATTTAATGGTTTCAACATTAAATGTGTTAAACTGCAATGTTTGTGTCAACGCTCAAATCCTATCATTCAACGTTTTTTTAACTCGTGGCACGCAACAGTATCCAGAGGGCCACGAGGCTGTTTACACACATCGACCGTAAGTTTGTCCCGAATTCTTGCTCTCAAACTGAGTTGGACTGAAACTATCATAAACAAACGTCTTAGCTTCGCCAAGAGGGATGCCATGTGGAACACTGACGTGTGAAAGGCGGTTTTTATATCACGATAAAGCTTACTTAGAGCAGGTATCTGTTCCCCAAAATCAGGTTATGTGACCTACTGGAGAAAAGGTATAAGGAAGCAAACACTTCTGTCAGTTTCAATACATTTGAAAACACCAGTGGTTTTGCTAGCTATCTACGATGTGACCTCAGAAGAAGTTTATTTTTTGCCATCTGGATGAACAAGGAAGGCCAACAAAATCTTTACCATCATACTTGAGCTCTAGATGCAGGTTTATGACTGCACTGTTGATACAAAAGGACCCAAAATTGGTCAACAATATGAGGTTGCAATAAACCTTTGACGAAATCAATAAAATGTCAATGTCTGAGTATCCAGATAAGATTCCTGGCCTGAAACCCTCAGAAACGTTGGGGAATGGGTTGAAAACCAGCATATCTGTTAACTGCCACCAAAAAACTGAATATTTTTAACAGAGATTACAGAGGTTTGCGTGCAAGAATTTTCCCGGATTACTACTTTACTCTCGTTCGACACATGCCGCTTCAACTCACCACGACAGGAACCTTCTCTTACAACTGTGAAATTCGGGCAGCTGATAGTCGCCGGAGTGGTCGTTGAAGCAGGAGCGGCTGTAGTAGTGCTAGCTGCGGATGTGGAAGCTGTAGCGGTGCCAGTAACGGATGTTGGAGCGGTGCTGCTGAGGCTGGTCGATGCTGTTAGAAAAGTTGAAACCGCGTCAGGTTGCGAAGCCCAATTTAAATCATGTCGATTACAAAAACAACGCTGGCAGCAATCAACGCAACGAGAACTTCATCATCTCACACTCATAGTCCACATAGCGAGTTGGTTGGTTACGGCAAGACAACCGATGATGGCACCGCACAACTCTACCGCTGAATTTGACACGGCGTAAACACCGCAGAAAAATTGAGCATCTTTGACAAACCCTTAATAGGCCAAATTAATCTACCCAGCTAAAAAAAGTCTCGCAAAGAAAAACCTGGAAACAATCTTCATAGCACTTTCCTTTCAGGCACAAAGAGTGATGAGTTTGATCAAAGCACAACCCTGGATCCCCCCACACACTGAATGTTCTAGTAAAAGGTTGGCTAAAAAAACAAAGAGTTGCGGAATCTGCTGGGCTGAGACGGAGGCAGAGCACTCAAAACTTCCTTATGTAAAAAAGCGGAGATAGGACGGTTTTAATGTTCAATGAAGATGCGTTTAGAATTCTTGAGTATTCCAAACGTTGCGGAATCAAGGCAAAAACAGAAACTCAAATTATCAAAATTGGAACATCCAAAGCAGAAGTACCTAGAGTTTGAACGGAAACGAGCAGCTCTACTTCTTGTTAGTCTTATGTTCAGATCGATTGTTTCGCGTTGAAAAACAAAACACTACAGTTTACAAGCACGGCTGCACTAGTGCTTATTGATCGATGACTTGCAGTAAATGTTTCACGCAATTAAGAACTAGTATGAAGGAGGTTATCGCTTATGAAAAAACCGTCTGAAATCACTATCGGCTTAATTACAAAAAAGCGACTCTTTGAAAAAACTATGGGAAGTTCCACTGCACAGAGGATAATATTCCCACAAATTTTTAAATCCGTGATGTTCTTTCTCACAAGGCACTTTTCACGCAGATAAAGTTTAACATTTGCAGTCGAAATTCCGGTATTTATTAAATAGGCAGTATGCCTGACCTCCATGGAAGCAACTAAATGGCATTCCTGCAATGGCTCTTAAACCTTGACAAATGATACATCGCCATTATTGTTTTAAACGACAAAAACGCTGTTCATAAGATCTTCTGCACTTGCAATCGCCCAGCTGCGTTTGTTACAACTAGCCAAGACCAAAAAACATTTTTGTTAAAACTTTACAAAAGCGAGGAACACAAGGACGAAGTGGGCCAGTAAGCTGTAAAGAACTTGTTTGCCAACATACGCAGCAAAAAAAACATTTTGCAAACACTCAGAACTTTCCACATTTGGGGATAACACTTTAATCGCAATGAAACCTCACATATTTCTACCACATTCACCGTTAAATAACATCAATGCATAACACCATGTTTCACAAACACGGCTTTACTACTATTCATTTATCGATGACTTGCAGCAAATACTTCTCGCATTTAAGAATTTGTGTAAAGGGGTTATCGCTTATAAACAAATGCCTGAAATCACTAACGACCTAATTAATTATGAAAAAGTGATACGAAATCCTTAAGATACAGAGAAGATACTATTCTGAAAAAATTTTGGATCGAGCAGGTTCTGTTTCTCTGGAAACTTCTCACAGATATCAAAGTTTAACACTATTACAATCGCAAATGTTTTTTTGCGATTGCAATTGTGTATGTTACAACGGCTGTGCGTCTAAAGTGATTGGAAACAACTATTCATCATCCATGCCAAAGCTCTTAATTTTCAGTGACGCTAGCACCCTCACACATGATACATCGCCAATTTGTTGTAAACGCGAAAATGGCGAAGTATCAGCTCTTCAGAATTCGCAAACGCTCCGCCTACGTTTGTCACATTGTTTCAAAGGCAAAAAAATGTCTTATTATTACAACTTTATAAATGCATTGAAGACAGGTCGCAGTGGGTCTGCAAGTTGACAAGACGTGTTCACTAACAAATCTAAATTTTTGGACACCAAACTTCGAAAGGTACTCTCACGTGTCTTTCAATGAGCTGGCAACAAACAATTTTTTCAGTTGTGTTCAGAATGTTTAAATAAAATCACCATATGCTTCGCCTGTGAAATACAACGAATAAATTTCGCAAAAGAATACAGTTATGAAACTTACGCCATGAATGTTTACGCGTTTAGTTCGTTGAAATAACAATGATAGAAAAATATTCCAAAACAATTCATTTCCATTCAGCACGTTCAACTTTCCTACACAACAAGTTTGTTTGCCATTTTGCTTTGGTTGCAAGAAGAAACCTTGAGACGCGTTTTCTCAACGGGAACACACAAGGTTCGATATGAAAAATGTACATTATGCCCATTTCAACAAACCTTTGTTAATGTGAAAATCTAATTTCGCCACTATGTGCGTTGCTACTTCGAGGTAACGAAAAACTATATTTTCAAACCTGCTGTGGTCGACGCCGCAGTTGATGTCGTTGTTGCTTCTGTCGTAATCGTCGAACCGACAGCTGCAAATAGCAACTTTCATATAAACACTGCGCTTAAGTAGAACGGGTACGCATGGATTAAGTTTGTTATTTTGCCAAACTTAGTGTAGAATAATACCAAACCAAGACACTATGTTTCACAAACACGCATCAAAAACCGCTAAATTATCAATGACTTCCAGTAAATATTTCTCGCATTTAGGAGCTTATGCAACAGTGGTTACCATTTAAAAACGTTTGTAAATGCAGAAAAGACAGAAATGCACTCGGTTCACAAATTAAGAATGTGTTTGCTAACATACTTCATTGTTGTCACAGGATGACTTGTGCAAAACTGGAGAATAAGTATTGAAACTTCACATGTCTTTTAATGAGTTTACCCCAAAACGAATTTTAGTTGTGTTCAGAATGTTAAAAAATTATCTTCATGTGTGTTTTGCCTGTCATTTACAGTGAATGAATTTTTCCAAAAATCACAGTTGCGTGACTCACGCCAGACAAACTTTTACTCGTCTTCTTACAAACAATACAATGAACTTCGTTTCAACACTTTCATCGGTCGTTCCTATACTAAGTTTGTTTTCCACTTTTGCACATGGTTTCAAATAGAAATCATCTCCACAGAGACTCTTTCTCGAACTTAACCCACAAGGTGTAACTTGAAAAAAGCACACTTGCGCGTTTGAAAGCACACGTGTTAGTGTGCAGATTTAGTTATTCCACTAGGCGTGTTGCTACTCCGAGCCAACGAGAAACAACAACTTCAAACCTGCTGTGGTCGATGCTGCAGTTGATGACGTTGTTGCCGCAGTTGTAGTTGTCGGACCAACAACTGCAAAAAGACAACTTTCAAAGACAACGCTCAAGTAGAACAGGCTCAGATCGATTATATTCTCATTTCACCGAATTCAACATTTTATGATATCAAACAAAAACAATATTTTTTTACATGCACGGCTGCATTACTACACATTTATCGATGACTTGTAAATCTTTCTCACATTTAATAAGAACTTGTGCAAAGATGGCTACTGCTCACAAACAAAACAAACGTCGGAAAGCTACTAATAACTTGTATGTGAATAACAGAACCCCCCATAGACTTTTGAAATAACTATGAGAAGTTCAGCGGCATAGACGACAATATTCATGCAAATTTTTGAATAGAACAGGTTATGCTTCACTGGGGATTTGTCACGCAGATGAAAGTTTGACAACTGCATGGGTAATAGCTGGATATATTGCAAAGGTCGTGTGCCTGAACTGCTTGGAAAAATCTATTAATTATTCCTGCAAAAAGCTCTTAATTTCTAGTCACAAGAAAACCTTGACACATTATACATCGCCATCTTTGTTGTAAACGGTGAAAATGCAGTTTTTAGCATTATTTATATTGGCAATCACGGTTTCTGCGTTCGTTGCAGATATTCAAGAACAAAAAACGCATTTCTAATAAAACTTCACTGCGTAGACCAGTGTTTCTCAAACTTTTTCATCTCGCGGACCCTAACTCACATATTTATTTTTTGCGGACCCCCGAATGCTGCAAACAACGAATAAGACAACAAACGGGCTACCTAAAATGAATAAGTCTTTTATTCATGTTCATATTTACAAGGTTGTTTCCTAAACGGCTTCATCTGAGGTTCAGTCAGGTTTGTGCTCGTAACAACATTGTCCGACAAGCTTAGATATTCTAGGCTTGATTGTGAACAAAGCGTCGTCTCACATCCACTCTGTTTCGATATTTTAATTTGAATTTCACCCAACTTGACAAACGATCCTCATACTGATTAGTAGTAAAAAGAATGACTTTTTTCTATGCCATCACAGCCACAGTACTGCAAGTTTGCAGCTGAGCAGCCCAGAAACAGAACAGCGAAAGTGAAGAGAATTTTATCTAGGCTGAATTATCGGCACGCAAACCTATGAGTTCTTCTTTAAAATCTTCTTTGTCATCAACTACTTTAGGTCAGTTAAAATTATCTCTTATCCATTTACTCCTTTTTCCCACGCTACCTGATCTTGTCTCAAGTTGCGCTTGAACTAAGAAATGGATAACAGGTCTTTTTATGTTCTGTTGACTTTTGAAGTTGTGAGGTAACAATGACGATTGATAAACAACTTCAGTGATGTAACAATGACTTTTCATAGTACCGTTACGCACAGCCCAAAGGAGAGGTTTAGCGTTATTGCTTTTGTTTTACTGCCAACGTGTTTTCAAGCTGTTCATCACTCTTAATTTCTTGAAGTTTTTGTCACTTGACGGCCTCCCCCAAACACCAATTTTTTCACCCCCTGGGGGTCCGCGGACCCCACTTTGAGAACCTATGGCGTAGGCGATAAGGAAGCAACGTGTCATAAAATTCAGAGGAACGTGTTTGCTGGCATATTGAAATGCTGCGAAAAGGTACATTGGGCAAAACTTTTGAACTTCTCACGTATTTCGATTAGTGTTTCAATTGCTGTGAAACATCACATGTTTCATTCAATGTGTTTGGCACCCAACTGAGTTTGAATTACACGCAGATGTTCAAAAAATATCATTATACGCTTTGTCTGTGATATGCAGTCAATGAGTTTACAAAAAATCACAATCATGAAACTCAGATCATGAAGCATGTTTGCTTGTTGGAAAAACAGTTAAGAAAAGCATTTTCAAAAAACAAACTTCTCATCTTCATCTCTTATTCATACCAATTTGTTTTCCACTTTTGTCATGGTTGCAAAAAAACACGTTTTTTACTGTAGAGACACTTTATCTCACAACGTTTTACTTTAAAAAAATGTTCATTTGGACAAACGTGCGTAATTGAACAGATCAAGCTTTTCCACTGGGTGCGCTGTTTCTTTGCGTCAACGAAAAAATCTAATTCCAAACCTGCAGTGGTCGATGCCGCAGTTGATGTCGCTGTTGATGCGGTTGTAACTGTCGGACCAACATCTGCATAAAGCAAATTTCTAATAAAAGCAATGCTCAAGTAGAACAGAATGAAACTCAATTACGGAATTCACGCCGTGAAACTTTATACGTTTTGAATGTTGGAAAAGCATTGAAGAAAAGCATTTCCAAAAAAAAACAAACTTCGTTTCCGCATCTTCAACTCTCATCTTCATATCAATATTTACCACTTATGTTCTGGTAGCAAATAAATTATTTTTCTGCAGATACTTTTTCCTAACCTGCAAGGCTTGACTTCAAAAAAGTCAAGATTCTTCATTTCAATAAACGTGCGTTATTGCGCAGATCTTGTTTTACCCACTAAGTGCGTTGTTACTTCGAGTCAACGAGAAACTCATGTCAAACCTGCTGTGGTCGACGCCGCAGTTGATGTCGTTGTTGCTGCGGTTGTAATTGGCGCACTGACAACTGTAAAAAGCAACTTTTATTGAAAAAAAACATCAAGTAGAACATGTTCAGAGTTGGTACCAAATAAAATTTCAGTTGTATGAAGAATTTTTACGAAACATATTTATGTGCTTTGTCAGTTTCATGCGGTGAATGAATTCCATAGAAAACGTACAGTTATTAAATTTACGCCATGAACGTTTGCGTGTGTTGATCGTTGGAAACACAGTGACACAAAACATTTCTCAAACAACACACTTCGTTTCAGCACCTTCAGGGTCCTGCTTTTAACAAGTTTGCTTGCCACTTTTTTATCGTTGTAAATATAAATCTTTTCTGTAGGAATTTCCTTGTTTACACTTAACCCACAAGGTTTAACTTCATAAAAGTCAAATTTCTGCATTTAACAAAAGTGCATTATTGTGCAGATCCACTTTTGTCCACTAGATGCGCTGTTTGTCCGAGTTAACAAAAAACAACAACTTCAAACCTGCTGTGGTCGATGCTGCAGTTGATGACGTTGTTGCTGCAGTTGTAGTTGTCGGGGCGACATCTGCAAAAATCCAGCTTTCATTTAACAACAACATTCCACACGTGACCCTAAATTACACACAGAATAGGATATGGCTGATTGATAATAAACCCGTTGACTTCTAGCGTTTACGTTTTGTTTTTGGTTGTCTTGGAGCTGTGTTCGAGAGCCCAGCGCACAAAAGCCCTGCCCGTGTCTGCTGCTTTTAGTCGCTGCGTTTTCGTTCGTCACAACGTTTCAACAGCAAAAAAAGGTGCTTTTAACAATATTTCTGATGGCAATCAAGAGGACGGAACCGCTCTAAAAACGGAGATGAATATGTGTAGTAAAGTACTTAAACTGTTGCGAAAGGATCAATCTTGCAACAGTTCAAAACTTTTTCACGTTTTCGAATTATATAATCCAATAGCAGTGAAACCTCATGTTTCTTTCAATGAGTTGATACTATAGCACAGTTCAAAATAGCAATGTCTAACCGTACGTTACCATAAGGTTAGTTTTCGGAGCTAACCGTAAGGCACTTTCACTCAGGCGCTTTGTGATTGGTGTAACTGTCGAGTGTAGCGAACTGATCGGTGGGGCACATAAAAGAGTGAGGGGATCGGGGCTCATGGCCAGTATAGTGGAGTGTAGCGCTCAGCAGTAAGCCTAACGGTGGACTGTATAGTCTGCACATAACAGCATAGCGGTCATCACAGGTCCTGCAAGGCATTCATCCGTGACGTTCAATAGGCACACGCCGTCGGTGAAGTGTGCACTGTCAGTAACGTGCCCAGCATCGGGTTTGTAAGACACACAAAATCTGTAGGGTACGCTGTAAGCGTCAGTCAGATGGCCTAAGAAGTGTGTGCAACATGTACAGCATAAAATCCAAAAAATACGTTTCAACAGGTGTGTGCGTAGGATATCCTAAACGATTGTCTGCAAGCTATGGAAGCAGGTCTGTGTGAGGTATGCGCAGGACAGCTAAGATTTTTACATTGCTTTTACAGAAGGACAAAGCATAGCCTTGATTAAACACTATTACCATGGAAACATTTGCAGTCGAGATATTGTTGTAAATTAGGTCAGTATTGTGAAAAATAAAAGTGTACTTTAATAAAAGAATTTTCCCCAACGATGATCCTCACTACTTTTCAACCACAAGCAAACCATACAGTACTATACCGTTAGACATTGACTCAAAGAATACCTTTACATGCTTCGCCTGTCATATGCAATGAATCCGTTTTATACAAAATGCAAAGTTACACAACTACGCCATGAACGCTTACGCGATGTGATCGTTGGAAATACAGCAAAACAAAGCATTTCTCAAAGTAAACACTTCGTTTCAACACATTCACCGGACGAGTTTAAATCAAGTTTGTTTCCACTTTTATTATGATTGAAAATCGAAATCATTTCTCTAGCAACTCCATATGGTAAACGTAACCCACAAGGTTTCACTTTGTGAAGATCAACTTTATCCAGTTGACTAAACTTGCGTTAATATGCAGATGTAGTTTTACGCCGTGCGTTGCTACATCGGCCCAACACAAAACTACATTTCAAACCTGCTGTGGCGGTAAATGTTTCTCGCAACTAAGAACTAGTGCGAAGGTGTTTATCGTTTACGTCGAAAATTGCTGACGACTCAATTGCGAAAAACTGACTCTCAGAAATACCTATTGGATCTTCCAGTTTACAGAAAGATAATATTCATGCCAATTTTTGAATGATTGCACGTTTTTCACTGGGTACTTTAACACAGGTTAATGATAATAATTGCAGACGAAATTCCACAATACAAAGGTCTTTCGTCTGAAGTGCATGGAAGCAAAAATTCTCCATTCGTGCAAAAGTTCTTTAAAGTGCCGATCATAAGTAAACGTTTAACACATCATACAACGCCATTACTGTTGTAAACGCTAAAATTTCAGTATTTGACATCTTCAGCACTTTGTTTTGCTGCTCCTGCATTTGTTACAATGTTTCAGGTGCAAAAATCGACTTGTTAAGAATACGTTATTTCGTCAGTCAAGGCCATGACACAGCGGCTCTGCAAATTGAGAAGAATATGCGTGCTGACATATTTTATCGTGGAGGAAGGATACATTGTGCAAATTTGAGAAACTTTTCACATTTACGAATGATTAAATCTAATAGCAATGAAATTTCACATACGTCTTTTAATGCGTTGGCACTAAAAGCTATTTCAGGTGCTCACAGAATGATTAAAAATATCATTAAATGCTTTGCCAGTTCAATGCAGTGAATGGCACCTTGACGGTTAGTGCTTATTTCAATTTTGTTTTTGACCTTTGTTATCTTTGCAAATTGAAATCTTTTCTACAATGACTCGTTTTCTTCAACTTAACTTTTTGGCCACTTGAACAAACATGCGTTATTGCGCAGACCTAGTTTTTCCATTAGGCGCGTTGTTACTGCGAGGCAACGAAAAACAACAACTTCAAACCTGCAGTGGTCGATGCTGCAGTTGATGACGTTGTTGCTTCGGTTGTAATTGTCGGACCGACAACTGCAAAAAGCCAACTTTAATATAAAAACAACCCTCTGGGAGAACAGGTTCAGAATGGTTAAATTCTAAATTTGCCAAATTCAGTGTTGATTCATATTAAAGCAAAACAATATGTTTTATAAACACCGTTCAACTATTGCTGATTTATCCGATGACTTGCAGTACATGTTTTTCGCATTAAGAACTTGTGCAAAGCTGGTTATCGCAAATAAAAAAAACGTCTGAAGTCACTGACGACTTAGTTGCAGACGACCGGCACTCTGAAATACCTTCGAGAAGTTCCGCTACATAGAGAGCTAACATCCATACAAGTGTTGATTGGCCGCACGTTCTTTTTACCTTGGTACTTTTCACACAGGTTAACGTTAATACTGAAGGACTGTGGTTGAAGTCTTTGAGCGCATTGGTTCATCATTTGTGCAAAACAAAATAATAGGCGCCGATAATAAGCAGAACTTTGACACATCATACTCTGCAATGCCACTGTTGTTTCAAATATGTGAATGCTTTTTTAAAGATTATCTGTACTTGCAATTGTGGCGCGTGCGTTTGTTACAGCGTTTCAGCAAAAATTGTCTTTTCAGTAATAAGAACAAAAATTGTCTTTTCAGTAATATTGTCTTACTGCAATCGACACAAGGACGCATGCTCTGCAAATTGAGAATGTGTGTGCGAACATACTTAGTTGTTGCGTAACGGAAACAATGTGAAGATTTTTAGAAGTATGTCACGTTTTCGAATTATGCTGTAAGATCTAATACCAACAGAACCTCCCACGTTCCTTTCTATGACTTTGTACCAATGATAACAATGTTTAAAAAATATCATTGTATGCTTTGCCTGTTGCGTACAGTGTATGAGTTTTGTACAAAATGCACGGTTATGAAGTTCAAGCCAAGAACGTTTGCAGTTTTTTTTTGTTGAAAATATATGTTGCAATAAAACGTTTTGCAAACAACACACTTCGTTTGAACACCGTCTACGGTCGCATTTGTGTTAAGTTTGTTTGCAACTTTTGCTGCAGTTTCAAATTGAAATCTTTGCTGCACGAATTCCATTTGCAAAACCTAACCGACAAGCCTCGACTTCATAAAGATCAATTTTGTTGATTTGAACAAACATGCGTTATTGTGCAGATCTGTTTTTGGCCACTAGGTGAGTTGTTACTTCAAGTCAACGAAAAACAACAACTTCAAACCTGCTGTGGTCGTTGCCGCAGTTGATGACGTTGTTGCTTCGGTTGTAGTTGTCGGACCAACAACTGCAAACAGACAACTTTCCAATAAAATCAACGCTGAAGTAGAACACGTGCAGATCGTTCGTCATTTCTCCAAATTTAGCGTTGAACAATATCAAACCAAAACACTATGTTTTACAAAACACGGTTGAACTAGTCCGAGTTATCGATGACTTGCAATGTATGCTTTTCGCATTTATAAGAACTTGTGCAAAAGTGGTTATTTCTTACGAGAAAACGTCTGAAAGCACTAATGACTTGACTTCGAACAACGGACTCCCTGGAACAACTATGGAAAGATCTACTAAAAAAGGCATTTATATTCATACAACATCTTTAAATCAAGCTTGTTAGATTTTTGGCACATTTCTCGCAGATCAAATTTAACGATTACACTTATAATCGTTGAATCGCTGTCTATATGCAGTATGACCAACGCCGTGTTTCTGAACCGCTTGGAAAAAATCTATTCATCATTTGTGCAAAAGCGTTTAATTTTCAGTGAAACCAAAGCCTAGACTAATGATGCATTGCCAATTTTGTTGTAAACTACACAAATTCTGGTTTCAAGAATATCTGCATATGTAATCGCCTAAGTGCAAAAAATGTCTTTTTCATGATGTTTCATCCAAGACAAGGACTCGGCAGGCCGGCATGTTCAGAAGATCGTGTGTGCAAACATACTTAACGGTTGCTAAAGTTTACATTGTGCAAAGTTTTAGAACTTTTTTCACGTTTTCGAATTCTAAGATCCAATCGCAATGAAACCTCACAAAGGTCTTTCAATGAGCTGATACGAAAAGCAATTTCAGTTGTTTCCAGAATGTTAAAAATATCAAGTGCTGTNTCTGTTATATATGTGAATGAATTTTATAAAAATACACAGTTATGAACCTCACGCCATGAAAACCTTCGCAATGTGATGGTCGGAAATACAGTACAACAAAGCAATTTTCAAACAACGCTCTTCGTTGCCATACGGTCACAGGTCGTTCTTATATTAGGTTTGTTGGCCACCTTTGTTATGGTTGCAAATCGAAATCATATTTGTTGGAATTTCTTTAGCAAAACTTAAAACTTCAAGGTTTCACTTTATGAGGCTCAATTATGTTCATTCGAACAAATGTGCGTTATTTCACAGATGTCATTTCGCCACAGGGAACGCGGTTTCTCCGAGCCAACGAAAAACTAATATTTTCAAACCTGCTGTGGTCGATGTCGCAGTTGATGTTGTTGTTGCTGCGGTTGTAATTGTCGGACCGACAACTGCAAAAAGCAACTTTCATTTAAAAGACACCTGCACTTGCAATTGCCGCGCCTGCGTTCGTTGCAATGTTTCAAGAAGGAAAACGCCTTGAAGATCTGTTATTTTGGCAATCAAAAGATGGACATAGTCGCTGTGCAAATTGAGAATGAATGCCCTAACATATTGTGCGGTTGAGAAAGGATACACTGTGAAAAGTTTTAGAACTTTTTCACGTTTTGGGATTAACGCGTCAATCGCAGGGAAACCTAACACATGTCTTTGATCGAGTTGATTCCAAACGCAGTTTCAGTTGTTTTCGGAATGATTACAAAATATAATTATATGCTTTGTCTGTTATGTACAGTGAACGAATCTGATAAAATAATGTAGTTGCGAAACTCTTTCTTTGAACGTTTACGCATTTTGATCGTTGGTATAACATTTAACAAAGCATTTGTCACACAACACATTTCGTTTGAATACCCCCACAGGTCATGCTTATATCAACTTTGTTTACCACTTTTGTTATGGTGGCAAACCGAAATCATTTCTGTGGTAATTCCTTTTGTCAAACGTAACCCACAAGGGTTCACTTTATAAAGATCACTTTTGTCCATTTCAACGAAGGTGCATTATTGTGCAGAAGTGAGTTTGCCACTGGGTGCGCTTTTTCTTCCAGTCAACGAAAAGCAACAATTCCAAACCTGCTGTGGTCGATGTCGCAGTTGATGTCGTTGTTGCCGCAGTTGTAATTGTTGGACCGACAACTGCAAAAAAGACAACTGTCATAAAAAACAACGCTCAAGTAGAACAGGTCCAGATCGTCCTAATTTAGCGACTTTAATCCAAGTTCAATTCATGATCAAATGTGAATTCATTCTCATTAGCATGTGAACAGCAACGATTCGTATGCCAAGATTGGCGCGCTTCTTGCTGTGCGATTCGCCTGCATGGCTAAAGACTCATTCCGACGGAGCCGATGTCGCTGTCATACCCAGATGTTCTCGAGCAGCAACCTTCAGATAAGGCAAACGAGGTTCGCTTTTCCAGTACCCTAAAACAGGTATCTCCAAACATTTTTGTCTGAGGAACACATAAGCTTTTACAAGGGCCGGACATCTTACGTAATGTGATTGTTTCGGGATATGTTACATTCTACAAGTTTTTCATTAAACATTTTTTTATTATTGACAAAACGTTTTTGCAGGACGTAGTTTGGAGGCCTCTGCCATAAAACATCACAGCTGACTGACTGTCGTAAGTACCTGGTGACTACTGTGACTTCTGCGTGTGAGTGGACAGACAGTGTGACATCATCACTGATCAGGTCACATAGCTTGTACTGCGACTGAGAAAACAAATTGATCGAGTTTTTACTGTTTTTGTTTTTAGATTGATGGAATGGCCGCATAGCACTTGTGACCATTATGTTGCACTTTCCTTGCACGAGGGTGCATTCTCGTTTCATCTTTAAAAATACCGTTGGACAAATTAGCATTTTTGCAAAATCGGAATTTAGATTAGACCAAAAATTAGCGCACTGAAGCTTTCAGTATAAAGATTAAAATTAGGATTACCGTCAATTCGCTCTAATTCGTCGAATCAGTAAAACTAGAATTGTTAATTGTCCAAGTCTGATCGAAGAAATGTTTTGCAATTGCAATTTCATATGACCTTCCACAAAATACGTAATGCTCAAAAGTTGGAGATTTTAAACTTCTATTTTGACAACTGTTAAAACCTATTTTTCTGCCCTACGAGAGGGTATTGACAAGAGCAGAACATCCTTGACGTGAGAGCGCTTGTGGCTGACATTATAATTAAGTTAGCAAGAAACATTATTTTTGCTGCCGTTGTGGTATCATTGGTCACCGTTAAATGTAGGTCTTGCAATATTGGTTACCCACCAAATCATTTATATCCGCAACCAAGATCCGTTAGTGACGGATATCCGTTTTTTACAGGCCTTCAGAAAAGGACGCGGCGGCTCCACTCATCGAGAATAATGCGTGTACTAGCACATTTTACTGTTGAGAAAGGGTGCACTGTGCGACATTTCAGAACTTTTTCACGTTTTCGGATTAACACTTCAATCCCAATGAGACATCACACGATTTTTTCAATGAGTATCAAAACCAAGTTTCATTTGTGATCAGAATGTTTAAAAAAATATCGTATAAGCGTGCCTGTTATATGCACGGTATGACTTTTTACAAAATACACAGGTATGAAACTCAAACCATTAACGTTCACACGTTTTGTTCGTTTTAAATGAGTAAGTTGAAACATTTCTCAAAGAAACCACTTTCATCGACCGTGTGCTTATATTTAATTTGTTTGGCTACTTTTGTTATGATTGCAAATTGAAAATTTTTCTGTACGAAAATGAATATTCCTTTCCTTAAACTTGACCCACAGGCTTCCTCCGTTATTGTGCAGATCTAGGCGTACTATGACGTGCATTTTGACATCGAGTTTGTTACAATCTGCAATTTCAAACCTGCTGTGGTCGATGCCGCCGTTGTTGTCGTTGTTGATGCGGTAGTTACTGGCGGACCGACAACTGCAAAAAAGCAAATTTCACATTAACAATTGGTCGAGTCAAACGGATCAAAGAATCTGCAGTGGAGATGTAGCGATTTTCGATTTCACCGTTTTAGTTGATTGTTGAGCACGAGATCATACACAAGATCGACGGAATGAACGCGCAGCACGAAAATGTTTTCAGGCAGTACATTTTGCTTTTGTTTGAAAAACCCATTGCGATTTTAAAACTTTTGTGAAATGCTAGTAACATTATGATTGCAGTCAGACTTTATTCTGGGGCTTTGAGTTTTATTACCGAATGTTTCTGATTTTTAGACCACCAGAATTGAAGTAGGAAAACTTGCCTCAACCCTTTCATGAACCTGAACTCAACTAATTCTTTTCGTTATTTGAACAAATAAGATCAGAAACATAATGTTCAGTGACATCACTTAAATTAAAGCATCGAAAGTTCTAAATAATTTTTCATATTTGTTCATTGTTTTTCAGCGCCAAAATGCTGCTTTCATTTATTTTGTGAAAATTAACAAGTGGATTAGTCTTGCAAAACGCAAGATGTTTGGCGATTAACAGAAAGACTGCAGAAATTTTCGCTTACACAAACGTGTGGCAGCCGTGCTGTTGATTCCATTCAGAAAGGCGATGATCTTGATTGTGTAGCTCTGTGCCGCAATCAAGTTGCTCAGCGTGACGTTGAGAAGAGCGTCTGGGAAATGTTAAGTTTCAAAGCACCTGGTATACCAACAACATGGCAAAGCAGTCAAATGTACCGTTCGTTCAACTGGAAAAGGTTGCGTGAGACGTCACGTAGGCAATATAAAATATGTCATTTCGAAATAAAGCAGAAAAAATGAGTTGCGTTTCAGAATTTGTAGAAAACGAACGAGTCTTTTTTTACCGTTGCTGAAATGTAAAACAGTGTTGCCGTACTATAGTTTGTTAAAAACGGTTTCAAACAAAGCAAAAACTTCTGTTCGTTGACACATTTTTCAGCTGTTAAAATAATCCTGGAGGCATCCCACAACTTAAACGATGCGCAATCGCAGACGTATGCTGAAACAATTTGTCCCAAGCATGCTGCGCTGCAGAATGCCAACAATAATGGACACGACTTACCACGAACAAAATCTGTACTTGGCGTCACCGATACAAAGTAGCCGTCCGCAGTCCCGACAGCTGGAGCCAACCAGGTCACAGTCGCCTTGCCGTAAGCCGCTGTGTCCAGCACAACATTCACGGCGGTAGGTGCGGCCGGTGCTGTGAAGAACAAATTTCACTGATTAAAATAACTCTTGGTTTCAAAAACTTATCTGGTATTTGAACGTAAAAAGAGACTCAGTTTTCTGCCATTGTGTCGTTCACTGACTGAAACATGAATTTTTGTTTATGGATTGTCAAGCTGCGAAAAAAAATGTAAAACAGCAGTCCTCGCTATTCTGAATGATCGCAAAATTGTTATGAGCAGGAAACTGCTCCGAATATAGTCGAATATAATAAACCTACGATTGCAGTTAAAGGAGCAAAGGTGCAATACTTTTACCCCAACAATAGGAACGGAAAAGCATCCTAAAAGGCAAGCAACAAACGTTCTGGCGTCTATTGTATTTACAAAATTTATTCAGAAAGCAAACTGTACCTGTGTTAGTATTCAAAACCGCGCTCTGGCTCTGAAACCCGTTGTACAGTGTAGAAGCGGAAATAATGTAGACCGTGCCTGGAATTAGGTTTTGGAAAGTGTACTGTAGAAACAAAAACTGAACACTGATGCCAACTGCGTCGTGAAGAAGAGAAGCCAGTAAATTCCCCGGCAGAACATGCCAATGACGTTAATATGCTGCATTATTTAGAATTTTTTATTTGTATCTTTTTATAAGCTTAACAGAACGATCACGAGACAAAACAACCGGGTTGCAAATACCTGAATCGCATTGTGAATTGGTATTCGGTAGCGTTTTATATAATATCGAGGTTTTATAAGTGCCGAAAAGTAGATCACATCAGATCTATGATTACTAATGACAAAATCTTTGTCATGATAAATTTTAGGGATACATGCTCGTGTGTCGAAATGCTGAAGAGGAACATGTTCAGAGAAAGGATGGGAACTCCTGCTTTATAATATTACAAAACCATCGCCATATTAGATTATAAAAAAACAAAACACAATCACGTTTTGAAAAAAACAAAAAAGATGAAACTCTGGAAAAAAACTCATCACCTCGGTTGTCAATTCGACTGTGACGTTCATTCTATTGTTGAGTGACAAGATATAACCGGTCGCCAGCGGTGGTGCAGTCCACGAAACCTGTGTTCAACAACAAGTTTAGCACACGTCTTTATTGGGTAGCTTTCTCTCCGTAGAGTCTGACTACCTATGATAACACATACCAGGTAACACAGGGCAACAACCTTTAAGGAAAATATTCCTTGGGCTATCATTGGTTAATGCGGTTACTGCACTACTGACAAGAGAGAAAATAAAAATTCATGGATGCTCAGTTCATTCATCGACGCAGTCAGCACAAACTTTTTACTCAAGAAAAGGGTGCAGACGCAAGGACACCGAAAAAAGAAACACCTGCTCTCTGGTTTGTCTAGTTGAGCATACTGGGAAATTGGGTAATTAGTTGGGTAATTGGGTAAACTGGGTAATTGGGCAAACTGGGTAATTAGTTACTGGGTAATTAGTTTTCATGTCCTGGTTTGAAGACGATGGCTGAAATCTAGTTGAACTTGTAGTCGTTATAAAGTTTGATGCGTTAAAATTTCAACGGGGATCGAGGTGTACGAGATGATCGGCACAAAACCGGCCAAGCAATTCAAATTGACAAAGTGATTCAAAACGGCAAATGGCACACATAGGCCCAGCACGCGGTACTTGA
>JGI24021J15306_10000261_pt1 | contig 34978 bp, 23 predicted proteins | sample Ectturendosymbi1_FD_15306 | JGI IMG/M metagenome (IMG submission 15306)
TTTTTTTTTTTTTTTTTGAAAGATGAAACAAACCTGAAGTAAATATTTTTGAAGATGGAGACAAATAACCGAAGCTGAGCTGATCAGGTTTCTAACACCATTGGGGTCACACGGAGTGTGTTACCCCCAAGCAGATAAGCAAGCATCAGCGCAAGTGTAGTTCAACACTGACTACAGACATTTTGGTGCAAGGTATGAGATCGTCAGATAACACCTATCCGTGATAGACTTATCTATTTACAGACATGAAAAGCATATTGGTGGCAATCAACCCCATCAACCCCTCCTGCATCAGCCCAACTTTCAAACAGAGCGCCGGAGGAGCGTGGAGCTGTGTTGACTTGCTGGGGAGGGTCATGTCGCTGGAGCGTTGCAAAATAGACCTGTTTATAAAACTCTAGTAATTTTACCAAAAGAATGGGAAGGTGCAGCGACAAAAACGACATGCATTACAGGATTAGACAGTAAAACGGTGCAAGAAATGCGCTGCACCGTTTTCTGCCATGACAATTTGTAAACAAAACGCTGAACGAGTCCACGAGTTGTGTAGTATGTGTGCGAATCCCAAAGTGAAAAATCTAAAGACAATAATTAACGAACAAAATGGGAAGGACATTTTAAGCAGTGCGTATATTCCAAAGTAAACGCTTAATATTATCTCCCCCAGTGATTCTCAACCTTTTCAACCCGCAACCCACTTTGACTACAATTTGTGTGGAGAAGGAAATGACTTTTAAGCATATCCACGTGACGAAACGGCCTGTTGATGCGAATATCAGATGCGCTTATTTGCCTCTGAGTTTCAACATAGGATGCTAGAAACAGAAAACAATAATCTCGATAATCGTACGGCAGGAGCGACCGGTTTGAACGACGCAAGGAACACAACTGAATACCAGCCAGCAAGAACACCTTAATGGACACGGAGCACAGTAATAACGGCCCCAGGCAATTGCAACAATGAATCCAGGGGTGTAGTGGGGTGGGAACGGCATTCCCACAGCTGTTGCACTACAGTAACGTTACTTGAAGATTTAAGATTTTTCATTTCAATTTCTACGTCTAGCGTCTGGAGCAGCATAAATGAATAAATGACAAGTTATCTCGTGTATAGCACCGTGGCATGGTTGTGTAATTACTTTTTGTGACATCAGCAATGGTATTTGCGTACTCCATTTATCAAAACTCTGCTATCTTCGTTTCAGAAAAGTAATTAGTCTTGAACTTTTCAGGTCGTTTCGGAGTAGATCACAGCTTGCCTGAGTGGATTGCTAGAGTAAAGGAGCTTTTTGCGTGTGAGGGCATCTGAGCGATATTTGGTGTTAGAGTTCGGCTCTAACCTAAATCAAGGTTGTAGTGGGGTGGGAACGCGTTGGAACGGCGTTCCCAAACCTCTTTTTTTAGCACTACACCCCTGTACACCCCTGGATAAATCGAAGTACAAGCGACCACGATGCACGTGCGAACAGCAATCACCACAATCCACTTATTATTTTGTCAGAACTACAGTACGAGGTGAAAGATGCTATTTGAGCGAAGAAATTTGCCTACAAGGCTTGGTCTTCTTTACATTCGCGGTTCGCAGAGGTGCGAAAGCCCGCAACCCAAGTGGTGCAAAAGAACAAGCCGCATTCTTGGGAGAATTTCGAAGATAAGCTCGATTCCAGTTACTGGCACGCCAACAGATCATCAGACGTTTCTTCGACAAGACCTCCGGTCCAAACGGTCAGCAGGCGGATTATTCAAACATGGCGGTGCGTGCCTGGCTCGCCGTATTCGCTGCTTTATCAGCAAGGTTTGGCTTGCCGAGATCTTGCCTCAGCAGTGGAAAGACACAACATCGTCACAGTTCGCAAAAGTGGAAAAAAGTCTGTGGCAATTACAGTGGCATCTCCCTGCTTGCTGTAGTCGGAAAAATCCTTGCTTGCATCCTCCTTGTAAGACTTCTAGAGGCTGTCACAGAAGTCGCCCCACCTGGGTCGCAATCCGGCTTCTGAAGAAATCTCATCACCATCGACATGACGCTCGTCGTCGGTCTCCTTCAAGAGAAGTCCAGGGAACAAAACCAACATCTCCTCAAGGCTTTCCTTGATCTCGCAAAAGCTTTTGATATCGTCAACAGACATCCTCTGTGAATGATCCCCTCAAAGTGTGACTGTCCTCCCAAATTAACTGCCATTCTAAACGACTTCCACACGAACATGTCGTTGTTGCTGGAGGTTTGATCTCTGAGCCCTTTCCTGTCAAAGCGGGTGTCAGACAAGGCCGCTTCCTCACCCCTGTAATTTGCAACATCGACTCGGCGCCCGTTACCCTCATCTCCCGGCACAAGCTTGAAACGGCCGATGGGGCTCCTATCAAAACTTCATGGCAGTGTGTTTGGTTTTCGCAGGCTTCGCGCCAAGGAGCGATGAACATGTTTCAACTTTCTCATGCGCTGTCAGGTTCTTCGGATGCTAGCGGGTTGCTCTGTCGATAAAGCTAAACGCATTTAACCAGCGGGGTTGTCGTGGGTAGCGCGACATCGTTACCCACTTCATCCGGAGGTGAACGGCGTTTGCCTGCTTGTTCCTGTGACCCCTCACAATTGGCTTATTGTGCACTGCTAATGAAACCTTTAACCCAGTGGTCCCCCACCGGATTTGCATGATACCATCTCAAACGACTTCACGCGCGCGTGCGCTCACATGCAATAGCGGCCAAGTCCAGCACCACTGCAGTTTTCGACCTCTAATATGCAGACGATGCCGCTTTTGTTTCCATGAATGCTCAGGCCTGCCACGCAACCTAAGAACCATGAACGATTCTTGCAGCAGAACCGGGCCCGTCAACGCCCGGAAGACCACAGTATATTCCCCCACATCGAGCACAGCTTCCTGGCCCGTGAGAAGCCCATTCCTCAAGTGGAACAGTTGACCACTGGGACAGCATCCTGTCTTCATCGTGCTCGAACACTGACGAGAACCGCATCCTCACCTTTGTCGCGCGCTAACTTCGAATCCTGATTCGAACAGATACCACGTGACCGCGCACAGGTGACTGATCACGGTTGAGTTGCTCATTGAACCGTGAACAGCAAAGTAAATCCGACGCAGGACGAAAAAAGCATTATTTGCTGTAAAAAAGATCACCTGCAGCTTTTTGGCGTACACGTCAGAATGAGCTGCCACTGTTCCGTAACCAACCACTTGACAATTGACGAGCGATGAGATCGTGTCGCTATCTACAGATACACAAATCGGATCCACTCTGTCCGTGCATTCTGAAACGTATGTAGCGTCTGTGTTGAAAGCAGGTTCCTATGACGAGTCACCGGCATGTACCAGCAGTTAACTTCGCAATAGTTTACCTGCGAGTTTGATCAGGGCAATGTCATTGGTTGGGACCGGGTATGCTGTGAAGCCCGGATGTACAAAGATCTGTCCCAGACCGATGGACACTTCATTGTTCTGCTCCGACATCCGGTCGAACCCTACGAACACGGCTTCGGTCGGGATATCCGACGGTACGACGAATCTGCGTCACAATAACCGGATATTACGTCGAAGCGGTCATTTGCACGCTGCGTCACTGACGCCAGCTTTGTCCAACTAGGTTTGACCTGCGGGCTATTTTATAAAAAGGTGAAAACTTGCGGCCACTTCTAACAAATTGATGAGAAAACAATAGATTCACAAGATTTAAAATAGAAAAGGGAAGATAAGTGCTTGCGTCATTAAGATTATTACACAGTAACAGTTTATTATCTCCATTAGTAGGATGCCTGTGGTCGAGGCTCCTCAGACTCTGGCGTTCCTAATGTCCAACCCAATATGTTAGTTATAGCATGTCTGAGACAATAGTCCGTTGTTTCGTGGGCAATTCGATTTCTGGTTTTAGTTTGACTTGCTTCGTGACAGAAACTGGGTTCCAAACATCGAGTGTATTTTTAGTGCGAAATCTTTCAGTTTGGGAATCCTGTCTTTGCTGCCTAATTTCCAGAATCTCTCGACAGTCAACAGTAATCTCCCGGTTATGTTCGCAACTTGAATCTGAGCTGTTTGTGCGAACTTATGTGGTAGGTGCGAAATTAGCAGTTGTGCTTTTAACTGCCTTAGCAAACAGATTTTGATCATTAGGGCTAATGTCTGGAGACTGATATATGCTTTGAATGAAGCTTACTATTCTTTTTGGCAAGGAACATAGTATTCACCAACATTATGCTATTCACTTCACAAACAATGTTAGGCAAAGCCAAGGGTTTAATTCAGTCAGAGAGATTGGAATTCGACTTCAAGTTCAGACAGTCAAACCATCCAACTGATCCAAGTTAACGAAGCATCGCATGACAGTACGGAGTGAGGCTGCTGTGAGAAAAGTCTGTGTGAAGCGGCAAGTTATGTGCAAACGTTCTGCTCTTAATGTCTGCAGAAACACAAAAAAGTTAGTGCGTCTGTCCGCAGATTTACAGAGCTGGATGGTAAGATATTTCTTTGGATTGATAATGTGCATCGAGCAAACTGCCCCTTCCACCTTCACTAACCATTTTGAAAGCAAATTAAATTGCTGAACAATTATATCAAATCGTGAACTTCAGCAACACAATGTTTCGTGTTTAACATTTTTATGACAAGTTGTCACGGTTGATTTGCTGTAAATACCAATAAATTCCTGACAAAGTTGAATCCAGATTTTTTCATAATTTTGTGCGAACTTAACTTGGATGCGAACTTAAGCGGGACATTACTGTAGTCTAACGTCGTTAATGTTGTTGCACATGTTTATCAAAAGATGTTATTCTCGTTCTAACAAAAATAAACTGCTGTAACATACACACAAAAACAATAGACCTGCTGAGAGAGCTTGCAGGCCTTAGAAAATCTATCCGCGGGCCACATGTGGCCTGTAGTTGGGCCACACAGACTTACGGCATTGTGAGGCAGTGTGCAGCGGTCATCACCCAGCAACGGTCAATCAAAGTAGCTCCACACTTGTGGCTTCCTCTTGTACGCAAAGAAGCCTGTGTGAAAAACTTCTATGGCTGACGTGTTTTTATTCCTTCAACATAATTTGCCCAGTGTTTTAATGTCACGATAAATATAACAGGGGCCAAAGAAACTTAGAAAACGCAATATAGGAAGTTAAACACAGGTGAAGCTGCCAAGCGTTTGAAGATTGCTATGAGAATGTGAAGGAAAACCGAAGTAATTGACCATAAACCAAGCTGAGGGGTCAAAACAAAGATATCAATGACGTGTGAGCCCAGACTCGTGTTATATTCTTCCGCCGATCAAACTTGGCGAGCACCTGTACGAGACAGCAAAGAGTTGGCAGCAAACGAGAAGGAATCACTCACCAACCATATATGTTCTCCAGCTTCGGCGTCACGACCCCCAATAACGGCCTCCACATGAGGCTGGCCGCGGTAGCGCCTCACTCCGCACTCAGCATTGGGAGACCTCCACTGTATCTCCGCGCTCCTTGTCTGGGGGAGCTGGGCATCTGAAGTATTCAATTTGATCAAACAAAATTACTGATCGCCATCAGAACTGCAGTTGTCCAACGGTAGCAGAGTAACAACGAACAACTGGTAGCGACCATGTTTCAGGGAATTCCACAGGCATGTACAGTAATGTGAGTAATAATGACATTGGGGGTTATAAGAATAGATGAAAAGCAAAGTTCGACTGAGACACGTAATCAAGGTTGTCAAGTTTAGCGGTCGTCTGGAGCTGCTTCTACGAGATCGTAGATACTGCGTGGTTTTTACGCTGACGGAGCCGATCACAACGGCGGGGTTTTCAGAAATCCATTAAGATCGCGCATAGACGCTGCTGATGAAGCTACGATTGAATGATCCACGCAATGCACCAGCTGACATACGTAAAACAAGACAATCAGTTTGCTTGCCATGAAAGCTCAGCATCGTGTTGGAAAAGGTATGACAAACGTGAAGTGCTATAGCAATTACACAAGCACTGCTGCAGCCATGTACTTGATTTAGCATCTCAATGCCTTCTATTCGAAACGCAGTGGGCATTGTTCCAAGCACAATGGACATTGTTGCAAGCATAATGGGCATTGTTGCAAGCACAATGGACATTGTTGCAAGCATAATGGGCATTGTTGCAAGCACAATGAGCATTGTTGCAAGCATTTGTGTTTTTATTTCGCGGTCTGCGCAGCTGTTCTGCAAAAGTTGGTGCGAAAGATAACACGGACATCTGGTCGACAACATAAACTTATGCCTATGTGCGAGACTCGCAGAAAGACATCGCTTCTATAAGTTCGTCCTCCCCTTCATCAGCAAAATCCTGGCTGCGCCACTGGTTGCTGTGAATGGACAACCCTGTATTTTACGGTTCTTTAAACTTTGATGCAAAAGATAAATTGTCGTCGTTGCTTTCAGAAACCATCCTTTGAGGAGTATCTGCCAGTTTATTTTAAAGCACTGTTTGCATTTTGTCGAGAACGAAGCAGTTGTTCGAAATCAAATTAAGAAACGATTGCTTCAGAAACAGAGCGACTTCGTGAAGCTTTAAACCTCACAGATCCAACCCCCAGATACGACGCACTTTGCAATCGCAGATTAAACCCACACTCCAACCCCAGCCAGATCCAACCCACACTCCAGCCCCAGCCAGATCCAACCCACAATCCAACCCCAGCCAGATCCAACCCACACTCCAACCCCACCCAGATCCAACCCATACTCAATCTGTCCCATCGTTAGTTCCACAAGATATAGTTTATTTCCTGCAGGATAAGAAAAAACTGCGCATGTGCGCGAAAGTTTCAAATCACTAAAGCCGGTAAATGACTTGGACGCATCCACTGTCGCAGCTGATAAATGCATTTTCCCAACAAGTATAGTTTTGCGAAAATCAAAATCCTTAATTTCATTTCAGGGCAGTTCCAGTTTCATTGACAGGCTCAATTTAAAGGACCCACCTTTTTCACAAAGGAACCCGTTCTGCTCAACGCAAACACCTGTTGTCCACTTGTTTTGAAAGAAAGCTGAAAGCTTCACGCACCGCTTGAGCAGCCACAAACGATTGGACGATGAGCTCCAGTCCTTAGATGAAAAAAAACGCACCGTAGAACAGTTNAAGAATTTGACTTTTTCCACTATGCTCGTTACAAAGAGCTTTTTAAAGGGGATCTTACCACGCTGTTNAGAAAAGGCAGCGGAGGGTTTGCTGGGAGTGGGAAATGCGAAGGGAAACACTGCAGTCAAAAAATCTGACTAATGANAAGAAACATTTCTGCTCCGATGTTTTCTCTTTAAGTAGAGTCCAATTGTCGTCAGAAACGATTATTGAGATGGAATACCTTAGAGTTTAGTTCAGTCAAAAGCAGCAATAACACCAAGACATCTGCGCAACATTAGCCTTACTGCCACGACATGCTCAAACGCACGCCATGCTGAAAAACCGTTTACGAGTGACGTTTGCATTTTCAGCATTATGCTTACAATCAGTCTCGTTAAGATTACGAGGCATTTCTCAAAAACGAAATTCACAGAATTGAGTAAAAATGATGTATGAGTCGACGTCATTACTTGTAGTAACTGCAGTAACTTCGGAACCGCCAGTAGTCGCTTTAACATAATTGATAATGCCCTTAAACCCGAAACCAAACCCCAACAGAACTTCACTCATTTCCAGGTGAAATCTAAACTGATATAACGCGCATTTATATCAATAAGGAAATCTTTGTTTGGTTTTCTAAAGATTAAGCCGAAAAGTTAATCTTCAATTCATTGAAATTTGAGCGATCAGTTTCAAAAAATTTCATATATTGGTTTTGGATCAAACCGAACATTTTGAAGAGAAATCCTGCGGCTCAGCCTCACACTCTGATCCACACTCAATGATCGGGCGGTGCATGGAGCAAGTGCGGTGGCTAAACCAGCCGTGGGGTAGCGAGGTCCCATGGAACAAAGACTGCGCCACAGGCAACCCACTTGACGTCACGAGGGGGAGGGGCAACGTGCCCAGAGCGCAGCCACGTAGAGGCGCCAAAAAGCAAAAAATAGACGAAAATCCAATTTGGCTGCTGAGTTTCGGAGCGTTTGAGTTTTTTGCAGCTGGTCAGGAGATTTATAAAAATTCTAGTCAGGTGTTCAGGTTTACTTTCATTATACTCGCTTCACGCTCTGCACCGTGGACCACGCGACTACTTTCGCAGTGAATGCTGCACTGGTGGCGAGTCAATGGCAGCACCGCTCGTGGAGCTTTTCACTTATGCCGAGCATAAGTCAAAGAGGCTGGACACAGGCCGCAAGTACCGTTTTTCCAGTCTTCGGTATGACCCGACCGGGAATCGAACCCAACCTGCCAGCTTCAGTATGCTGACTTGGAAATGATTGATAGGAACTGAAGTGACCAGTTTCTAAGCCTCAGAGAAAATCTTTCCTCACCAGTGGCGGCTCTAAGAGGGGGCCTGGGTGGGCCATGGCACTCCAGATTTTTGACTGGTCCCCTGCTTCCCCCCCAGTTTTGTGCTTAATTTCATGTTCAAGTTCGTTTGATTGACATATACTGCAGATTACTTTCAGCCATCAAAATTTTAAACGATTTGAAGACTTTCTGGCGACGGTTCTGACGATATTCACAAGTCTATGTTGGGTTTGATAGGTTTAATCATAGCAAATCAATCTTCATTACAACGAAAAACCACCATGCAGGAGAGACATTTATGTCGGCCCCCTACTTCTTCCTTGGCCCCGCAGTGACCCCTCAGTTTTTTCATTCTAGAATCGCTATTGTTCCTCACAAACACCGTTTTGATTCTGACATAAACGTAGGATGACAAGCAATGAGGAGCAGCAAGCATACATGGTTTATTTAAAGTTTAAACAATGCACGTTTACTCGCGGTGGCGAAAGCAGACCTTTATGCCGAGAAAATTATCTCTCTTGCTCTGAATGTTTTGCGGAGAAAATCTTAATCGAAGATTCTTGAACGACGCATTAATTAGTAATGGATTTCTGTATCAAGTTGGCAGATGACATTTAAACAGAAATTTCAGGTTTATACTAATTTTACTGAGTTTGAAGCGTTAAAAAGTTTCATGCTTTTGTGAAACTACACTTGTGATTTTTTTCATTGTTGCCAACGTTTGGAAATTATTTTCAAACCGCATCTGATCTGCCGTTTTTACCCTGTCAACAAATACTTACGTTACAAATCGGATTACTTTCTAAATTGATACACGCGATCAATTTCGCGCTACACGCGATCGTCCTGTTTGCTTGTCAAGACTAGTAACAGGCAAACAGAAAAGCACCTTTTACGGCAAAAAAAACAAAAATTTGACAGAAAACCTGTAGACTTTGATCTGAAGTTTGCAGAAATGTGCCATCAGTCCACTTGTACCTTTCATCAGCAGGTTCATACTTCAGCCCTATCCAGTAGTCAATATTCTGCCATACAAAGCAAAGCGTTAAGGTTGAATCAGACAAAAGCCTGGGAATGATTAGGATTTGAATGAAAAACAACAAAAACAGACTGTCCACTCAAAAAACATTTTCCCAAGGAAGTTGTGCAATAAGCTGTTTACGTTTACTCAGGTCTGCAATGTTAAACTTGAAAACTGCGAACGAAAAAAACTTGCAACAACCCCATCATGTGTACGTGGTGCTTTGTGACGCAGTTCGCAAATCTATTTGAATAGGACAGGGATAATGTGAGCAACAAGTATTGTGTGCGTTGAATTGAAGAATTCAACAATAACTTGCAAATATTGCTGTCCTGTGACCATTCCTCTGCGTTGTGGGAAAACAGGCTACGAGGTCGCATTTGGAAGAAACATCACTTGCAAACGTACAAGTCATCACCCACATCTGGCAAGACGTCAGAAACATGAATGAAAAACTGGACAACTAACTGACCTCACAGGAAAGCTTAAAACAACTAAATGGAATAAAAGCAAGATAGTTGAACATGAAAGTAGGTTGACTTGACTTGATGAAGTAATAATTTAGCTGCGCAACAAGGTTATTCAAAAAATTGTTCTTCAACTTCTCACTGTGAAGCAGTACATAAGCGGAGAAAACAGGCAGAAGATGAGAACGATGATGATGATTTAACGTTCTCATACCTGTGGCATACGGGCCAAGTGACACAGTGGAATAGAGCCTGCGTCACTGAAATTGGTAAACTCGAACACAGAATTGCAAATTAATCCTACAGGCTGCGAAAACTGCTCAGNNTATAACTCTACCGGATGGATATGTGCTTACAAGCGAACTATGAATATCTGCGTTATGGATCTGNTACTACCACAACAACCGTACGAACATTTACACGTGACGTCAAACTGCTAGAAGCCTGCCACGTACGTGTGATGCTTTAGCCTGTCACATCACAGTGCTTTCACTGCAACTATTTGACGCTGTTTGTACAACAAAGCATCCAACAAAGTGAAATATGTTTTTCATCCCAAATAAAAATGAATCACTGCAGTCTATGTGATGCTCAATGGTTTCTTGACTGTCAAATGACGACAGCCGTTCTTATAAGGATTTATCACTATCTCCTTCGCATTGTGCCACACATATTGATCGTGAGCCATGTTAATAAGCTGACGCCGAATGACATATTTTTGCTGCATTGTAACCCAGGCACGAACGCCACTCGGGAACATCAGAACTTTCGCACAAGACATATGTTTTAATAAAAGGTAAATAACGTAATGCACTCGGCAAATTTATCAACGCATTGATATAAATTCTAAAACAAGACAAAAAGTTATGGTAAAATTGTGCTTCATCTATAAATGAACTCATTCACTTTTGGAGCGTTTTTTGAAATATTACTTTGGTGCTTTCTTACTCTAGCATTGAACTGAGTTTTTTCAGAATCTGCCTGACCACCAGAAAGGCTCGATCGTACATGCTGTGGCGATAATTGCTCCATATCAAAATGTTACACGTGAAGGCTCACAGAAGTCTTCCACAAAAATTTGGCCACAGTTTTTAAAACAGGAATATTAATTTCTCTCAAATGAGCATCGTCAGTTCCACAGAATAAAAAGTAAAAACGTAAAATCTTTGGTGAAGTGGATTACTTTGGTGCAGTTGCTTTTCTAGAACGTTTCACGATTTTTTGTGTTTAGAGCTGTACAGCGTTCCTTTAGAAACTCATGGTTGAGTAATTTCTGTTGGTTGCAATTCAAAATCACTGATTTGCCGGAAAAGAAAGTTGAGAAACAAGTTCGCATCACGCATAAAAATGATTTCATCCGGATGGCGAGTAGGTCATTTTAAAGGAGCACCAGAGCTCTAGGCAGCATCAATTCGTGCCGTCTGCCACAGGCGAGTGGAGCAACTGCAACCAGCATTGAGCATATCTGTAGTTACACGAGCAGCTCCACAAACTAAAAGTAAATAGATGTATCTAACTTTAAAATTATAGATTTTGGTTTTCTCAACTAAATGTCTTTTATATGTAAACTACTGTTATGTTTTTTCATGCTTGCTAATGAGCGTTTTGTTTTGCATCGAGCAAGAGTGACCGACACAGTTTTCTCCAGCACTGCATGACCTAACATATGCACAAACGCGACATGTCACCCAAAATTACTCTAAGCCAGTTGAAGACCATCACTCAAACGTCGCAACGCATGCATTTTCCGAATCGATGAATGCATATCAAGTGAAAATTGACACGAATGATGTTTGTTTCGCACCATTTTTTTCGTTGCAAATTGATGAAACAACTGATGTTTCGCAGTAGAATACTGGCGTTCACATTTGTCAACGTTTTATCTAAAAATTGTGAGCTTCGAACTCTTCACTGGAAACCACTGCAGTCTGCAAATACCACTTCGACCACCATTACGATGGTGGAATCGTTCACCAAGCGACAAGCAACACTTGATAATTGTGTGTTATTTGTGTCAGATGGTGCTGGTACTATGCTTGGATGCAGAAATGGGCTGGCGTAGCAACTGAAGCAGCATTGCCCGCTCTTGCTTGAGCTTCATTGTGGTCCACATGCATAAGCGATGTGTGTCAAAGATGCGCGGTGCAGCTCAAATGAACCGGTGAGAATGGCTGAACATCAACTGCGTTCGATAATTTCGTTTCGCCGAAGAAGCAAAAATTTGGCTTCACTGCATCAGTTGCCAGATATTCTCGGTGAGGTATGGAGTGTTCAATGGTACTTTCAAATCACTAGTTTTCAAGTGAATATTTTTAAGGCCGCTATCACTTCACATTTTTGCAGAATGTCTTCACATTTTTGCAAAAGCCCTGAGCTGCTGGTAATTGCTCGTCAGAATCCTGTCCACAAAGTTTGGCGGATCCTTCCTGCGGTTGCTCAGCAGCAACCACAAAACCTCAGCAGCAACCACAAAACCTCAGCAGCAACCACAAAACCTCAGCAGCAACCGCAAAACCTCAGCAGCAACCACAAAACCTCAGCAGCAACCACAAAAAAGGTTGTATGACCTTCTTGGTCAACAAATTATTATTTTTAACGTCTTTTCGCACAAGCAACAAAGAACAAGATACCGCCTGATTCCTTCTACAGCAGACGAACGTATGCGCTAGTGGCTCAACACAGCTTTATACAAAGACTATAACTACGACGCAGCATAAGCGGTCTGGCTCAGCAGCTCAAAACGACCGGGTTACAACGTGAGCAGTGAAGCCGTTGATGAGCTAAATAATTTCACCATTTTAGAATGAGAATACAACTTCGATGTGTTTTTCTTGCTCTCGGGCTATATATTTGTCATTGCATAGTGTCTTCACTTTTAACTGTTTATCCTTTTGGTTCCCGTTTTGACGAACAGTGACAAATCTACATTTAAACAAAAAACTGTTCGCCAGTGGAACATACTTTTTACAGATTGTGCGCAATTTCAGTTCATTTGATTCACACAAAGAAAAGGGAAGAGCGACAAATAATGGAAAAAATGTCAGTGAACGAAAAGCGCCAGAGGTTTTTAGTTTATTTCGGACAAATTATCAAAACGTTTCAACGAAAACTAACCGGAATGGAGATGTCAAACTATACTCATGTTGAGGTTGTTCAGCTCCAATTTGGATCAGGTGTAACTTGATATAATTACTTGGTTTGCGTGAATGGTTTACCCCCTAATTCTCCTCAGAAAAAAAAGTTCCTGAAAGCAATTCCATCCAAGCAACGGAAGGCCAGTCCCACCAATACTGCTCATTTGTGCTGGAACTTCATTCACGTTCACGCTGCCACTTCATTCACCAAAACACGTCATGAGAAAGGATTTGAACGGAAAAACGTCTCGTCGTCACCGGCCATTCATGTCCCTACTACTTCCTCTCGTGCAGTGAATGTTGCAGAAAGCAACTGTTTGATAAGAGCGCGCCTCCAAATCTTCAAGCATCCACAAAATGAAAACTTTCATGGCAGTTTTTATCGTTTTTTTTTTGCCTGAAATTGGAGTGAACTTGTAGAAGACGTGCTTTACCTGTTTTCAAGTCACAAGAGCGTTAAATGTTCGTTAGTCAGGTTATTAAGGTTTGCACCAGCTTTGTACAGTTTTGAAAGGAAATCTGCGAAAATGCTACACATCACCAGCACACACGAAAACACATCACCAGCACACACGAAAACACATCACCAACACACACGAAAACACAAATCGAGTTTGAGTTTTGATTACGATGCAAACCTTGATCAGCAAAGAAAAAAAACGAAGACGTAACTTCGAAAAATTAATAAAAACAAGCGCTATGTGCGCCCAGCAAGTAAGAAATGTTTCATCGCAAGATACAAACGTGTGCTCACAGGCTCCTCCGAATTCCGCATTGCTTGGCGAAGAAATTCCAACGTTGCACGAGTTTTAATCGAAACAAGTTGCCCTCCATAGTAATGGCACGTCTCATTGGCGTGGGCCCATTGTGCGAATGCGTTGAAAAACTGCAACACAAACTCTAAGTTAATACAGAAATCCATTAATATAATCCCATCTGAAAGAAGTTTCTTTCAAAGGTTTCCTCTGACGGTAATTTACCTCACATGTAAGTCGAACACACACTTTGCATAATTCCGACAAAAGTAATTATGTTTGCTAACTGACAGTGCAGTAAATAACTACAAGTAAACAAACGTCATGCAAGAAACAAACGGCTAGTTCTTATTGAAATGATAACCTTCAAAGTCACTAAATCTCAGTCTCTGGGCTTTGATTTAAGTTTAGGGCTTCCATCTTTCAACTCGCTTGCTAGTTGTGCGTGGTTGTGTCGACCGCGATCACAACAGCAATCTTTAAAATGCAGTCATTGAACGTGTGTTTCATTCCACAAACGTACAGAATGTTTTTATTTGCATAGTCACCGTCCAGAAAAAATAGCGTATCTCCTGATCGTCGTCAAATCAATTATAAACTGAGCCCAACTATAAACTGCACGCAATGGCAAAAGAACACACGATGTATCAGGTCACCACGTTCACTGGTTCTTTTCCGTGAAAGAAATAATTATTTTTGATATATACTGTTATTTCGAAAGCGATTTATTTTCAGGCGTTTGCCAAGACCGGGATGACATCTGATCACCAACCAGACGTGGCCACAACTTGGATAGCACAGTGGGCAATAAACACTGAGAACTGCAAGCCTGTTTTAACACCACAGAAGACAATCCTTTTTTTCAACTGTAGCAAATTGTCTTCTAGTATAACAAGACAGCCGGTGTAGTTTTTCCCCCAATCTAACAAGTTCAAACAATCTGCCACACCAGCTCTTTCCCAGAATGGCATGAATGTTAAGTTCACTGACCAAGTAATATATCTTGGTATAGTACTTCATATCTCACTGAAGTATGATAATGAAGCTCAGAGATAAGGGAAATGACTAATGTGCAACAAACAAACTCAGAGGCACCTTTTCTCAGTGCCTTACTACGATTAAAGACACTCTGTTTCGTGTCTAATGTATGCCTGCTAATTGTGGAACAAGCACACATTCTGGTGTTAAACACCTCCCAGTTGTCTACAACAACGCCCGTCGTATTTTGCATCACTTTCCCAGAAACGTAAGAGTTCGTCCACATCAAGTTACTGTCCTAGTTTGTCAAGACATCTGATGCATTGATTAGAAACAATATATAAGCCTTAGTTCAACGATGAGCATCTTTTCATCCAACTTTTTATTCGTTCATTTCATTTGTCTGATGCTTTCTACAAATCAATATTTTTCAACCATTATGCAGCACTTCTCCATGACCACAACAGGATGTAGAAGTTACTGGTGTTTTGTATCAGTGTCCACTACTCTTCATTTTCAACTACGTATAGCAAATAACTCCTACCCTGTGAAGCGTCGTGCATGAGTGTTTCTATGCCCTTATGTTATTTTAACTAATGTGACATGGACCTTGTGTCTGAGCTTAACACGGAAATATAAAAATTGCAGATTTGGGAAATGGATGATGGTAGACGGATGGATGAAAAATGCAGATTTAGGAAAGGAAATGGATTACAGTGATGGAATCTCAAGACGAGTCTCGAGACTCATTTTTGCGAGTCTTAGTCTTGAAGGTTTCTAGCCTCGTATCGGTCTCGAAGGTTACAGGTCTCGGTCACATGCCTATTGCCTTGAGACTTTTAATACCGCAATTATATGGCTTTGTAAAACTTCTGTAATTCAACGCGTTTTTGTCAGCTGTATCTGCAGGTACGAAACAACCAAAGCAGGTAGGAAAAATGCCAGAAATTCGAAAAATTTGAACTTCGAAGTGGTGATGACATTTTTTTGAAAATTTTTAGAAAATTTTTGGCATAATCCACAAGTTTTCAAGTCTGGAGTCTTGTTCTCGAATTTCATGCCTCGGTCTCAAATTTTTTTATGAGGTCTCAGTCTTGGTCTCCAATTTTTTCCAGGCTTTGGTCTTGACTACATCTCTGATGGATGATAAAATGCAGGTTTAGGAAATGGATGATGACAGAAACATGAATGCGTGCCATTATGAAAGATGACGATGAATTCTATCATCAGTGCATTTATGAACAGAATGTTAGTTAAGAAGTAAAAGTGCTACCTTGTAACATTTCCTATGATGCTGAATATATCCATCTTCACAAACTAGCTGTTGCCCTCCAAGCCCACCATCACCAGTTCCACCACTAGAGGTCGAGGGTGAACCATCATTGTTGCATGAGGCCCCAGGCTTACATCGCTTGACAGAAGTATCGAACACATCACCTTTTGCACAGCTATGTACAATAACGCAACAATTTAACGAATCATGCTTAGCAATAAGCACTTACAATCACATGCAAAGTAAAACTACCTGTAAATAGACTTTTGTTTTTTGTAACAAAGAATATATTTAGTGCAATCTGAAGGATGTGGGTAATACCCAAACTTTCCTGCACAAGTGAATTGGTCGACTCGAGCCAAACTTGAGTCTCTGCAAAAACACAAGTTATGCAATTTTCATCATTCAGATGAAAAGCACTGGTTACCTTGAAAGGTAAATATAAACAATAGCAAGCCTTGGATAATAACATAAAATACAGATTAGAAAGTCAAGCATGAACAGGGAGTAATGCTTGTTAAACCAAATGCATAAATAAATGCAGAGTAGTTCTCTAAATCATAATGCTTGAATATCAAATAGCTTCAGATATGCTTACTTTGTAAAAGGTTTCTCATAGTATCTTTCAGGTTATGAAAATCTGTGAATTATAATACAAACACGAGATGTGAAAATTAATCCAAAAATCTGGATGTGTAAAACATGGCACAACTTTGTTTTATTGCCAAACTTGGCAGATGGCTGGAGCTATAGAGGAAGAACATACCTAATGAGTCTTTTACAATTTGCATTTTTGCAAATGAAGGTAATGTTAATTTTAAAATCAAGTAAATGGCTTATGAAATATTTTGTTATAAGCAGGTTTTTTAAGGTGTCTTAGGAACCCAATTTGGGTCCCTAGAATTTAAAATCGGTCCCTAAAATCAGAGAAAATTATCATCGGGTACCTAGAACCAGAGAAAATCGAATCCCTAGAATCAGAGAAATCGGGTCCCTACAGATCCATACCAGGTACCTAACATTTTTCTTAAAAAACACTGTTATAAGAAAAGCAAAATGTCTTCCAAGTCATTTTAGAGAATTTTCATTAGCAGCAATGTACTGGAGCAACTGTTAGTTATCCATGAAAAGTTATGAAAAACTGCTCTTTACAGTTGGAACAAAATCTCACCAAATGAGAAATGCTTAAGAATACTTTTTATTGCTGCATCAGTGTTAGGTTCATATTGCCATTACAAGATTAAATATTCAACAAAACCACAACATGTCCCATACCTGGGCAAAGCATCACGGGTGCATATGTACAAGTGTCGTTCGTTGCACAGTACATCATCCACATTGAAAGACTGTTCATGAGAAAATACGTTGCATGTTCTTGCACGAACCGAGACTGTATCAGATTAAAAAGTCTCAAGGATGATATTCTGCATTACCTATAAACTGCAAAAATCATTCATTGAATTTGAATAGAATTGTGTTGAAGGAAATATTTTAAATGTATAAGGTGGATGACAATAGTTTCATACTTCAACATCAGGTGAAGTGAAGAAAGCTGCAAATGAAAACAGACGAATGCTAAACATGCAGTGAGATTAGAAAGTAAAGCAGTATGTACTCCACATGCAAAAGATTAAACAAATGAAGTATGACTAGTAATTTGCATAACTAGCACTATAATTACAGAATATATTCCAACAATTAAAAAAAATATTTTCATGAAAGACAATTTTTTAAACACATCTTGCCATTTATTATTGACACACACAGTTTTTACACAAAGAACCATTTATGGGTTGTTGACGTGATTAATAAAATTTAACCAAAACCTTGCAATTATGAACAGGTTAACATACTGTAAAATCTAAATGAAGATGTTACTAAATGTAGTTCAGTTCAAAGAATTAGAAAATATTCTGTATCAAAAACAATCAGTACTTAACACAAAAGATTCAAGATGGCTTTATAGCAAAACAACAATAAAATTTGATAATATTAATATTAAACAACAAAATAATGTGCAACTTATGCCACTTTAGTTCAAACTAAAATGGCACAATATTCTTTCTGGTATTTGTATCAAACACTGTTTTGCTTATTAACAATGGGTTATATAGACAACTTGCAAAAAAATTGGCTAACTGGGTTATTTATGAATGTAATTTTCTAAAACCACATTTTTAGGTTGCAAGAGTTATTATAATACATTCACTAGAAAGTTACTATCTTTGCATAACCACAAGCTTACCTGTTCTACTCAAGGTTGCCTCGGAATGTCTTTTAATCCAATAGCTGTGGTGAGTAAATCCATTCCTATTACAACATATATGCTAAAGTATTAAGCAAATGTTACATGATATTCAGTACAAATGGTAAACATAGTTCTTTCTTAAAATTCATGGTGAAGAACCTTTCCATCATTAGAAATTAAGTGGAAAGTATTAAAACAATAAGGCAAATGGCTTAAATCGATCATTTTGCATATATGCCACATAAAAATATTTGTCCTGTACTTCAGATCAACTGGCAGTGAGGTGAAAAAAACAAACTAAACACAACGTTGTGTTTAGAAGTTAATTATAACAAGCTTAACAAATGAATTTAATTCTAGTTCTGTAACAATACAGATCTTTTTATGGCTAACCTTACTATAACAATATAAATCTTTTTATGACTAACCTTACATTCATGGTAAAAGAACACAAAATTCTATATAATAGAAAATGCATGCTTGAACAAAGTTTAGGAAAATTCCACAACAAATAATAGTATAATTAATATTGTTACACAATATTCATCCAATATTAATTAACATGTTTTCATGAAACTAATAACAGGGGCAGAAATAAATGACATTTTTTCCATATCTTCTTCTAGTATGAAACATTCATTGCACTAGGTCATGATAACAACATTGACTGATATACCTGGTTAACTTCTAATAAGCAGCTAATTCTCTTTCATTGGCTAATTGCACAAATGTGCAACAGTCACAAAACAAGTAAATAACATGGATTCCTACCTGCATCAAAGACAACCTCATGGTTTATTTGAGAAAAAGCGAAGTTTTGATAGAAAACAAATTCTTGAAGTTCAGACATATCCACCATAGAAAAAGATACATTTTCACATAAAACAACTAGTGAGGATAAAGACCACATTTTTGACAGAATTCAACCATATCAATAAGTATAAAACAAAACTTCAGATAAATTTCAAGCAGATTAATTAATAGAAAAAAATATTTTTTTGAAGTAAACACCTATGCTGGGTTTTACAGTAGACCATGCTTAACAAATTCACAAATAATAAATTTGTTGCTTNTCAAATCCAAATTTAATTAGGATGTAATTTTAACATTGAAAAANTGTCAGTTTGTAATTCNAAACGCAGCTTTGTAAATCTAGTATTCGCTTCATATTCTCATTTATGGTTGGCGAACTCCTAGAAATTAGCACATGTTTTGCAAATGAATTTACTGTTTTCTATGCATTACTGTTTATTTAACTGTAATTTTTTTAGCACCGATTATAAACTCTGTCGCTTATTAGATCCAAAAATGTTTGGTACAGAGGTGGACTTTTTAATTGCGGTCTACTGTACCACCAAAATCAATGACAATTGAAATGTTTTATATTGGTTCCAATCATACAAGGGCTGCAACGTGCATAGCTCTATTTTGGCTTGGGTTCTTGTTGAGTCATATCAGAAAATATTTGTCACATGAGCTAAGAAATATTGAAACATTAATCTCAATTTTCTTCTTAAAAATCTTCAGCAGTAAACCTGACAGAAAATTCTAACCTCATGTTGACGGTCCTGAAATTTAGGAATATATTTGTGGAAACAATAATGGCCTTGAAATTTCAGAATTAAAAAAAAAACGCAGATGATGGTTCAACACAAATTACAAACTTTACCATATAATTTAGACTTAAAGTCAGGGCTTACATTTGAAAATTTGTCTGCAGTACACAGGACATGCAACACTGCATGTAATATGTGCATTATACACATGGCAAGCCCAGACATCTATGCAGAAATGAATAAAAATCATATTAAATGATGCTAAACTCCATTTCTAAATTAATATTTTTCCCATGTTTTCCCAGCGTTTATGGCCAGGTAAGACTAAATATTTGGTAAATGATCTGAAAAATATATCCAAAAGGTCCATAAGGACAGCAGTAGTCTTAAAAAACAGCACATGCCGCCAGTTCAGCATGTTTGGTCCTAATGGATGATTACAAAAAAAGCTTCATGCACCAGGCTTCCACTGACCTACCACTAAAGTTGCTTTCACAAAAATACCTGTGCAGAGCAAGCACAAAGAGGTGCCCACACATCCCTCATCAAACCACAAAGGAAGTGCAAACCAAGTGCATAAAAACTTTCATTCGTTATAACAAATATCCTTAAACTATTTATGCAACTACTCAACTCATGTCAATGTCAATTTTAAAACAAAAGTTGATGGAAATTACAACATATCTTGATGAATACAACTCAAAACCCTTCCTGATTTTGTTGAATGTTCAAAATTTAAATTTTACTTACCTTTTAATCCAAGTAACAAGTGCATCACGGTTTGGATCATCAGCACTAGCCAGCTGTGCCCCATGACGAGCACAAATTCTTCTAGCCTGATCGTGAAGAACTTGCCGATTTTGGCCAAACATATAGCAATGAGATCCTGCAAGAACCATTGATAATAAAAAATATGCAAAACAAATACTGTGGAAGCAGTTTTAATTTTTTGGACATATTTAAGAATACCTGTTTTCATTGCAGTCAAAAATTTTAATTTTAAGAGTGATTCATTTTAGACCCGAGATTTTCTCGCATGTTGTTAATCTTAAATCATTTTTATAGCTAACTTGTAATTTATGCAGCAAGGCAAATGCCAAAAAAATACTAATAAGCAACTGCTTGTGAAAGCATTACATTTTAGCCTGGCTGATATTTTATCTTGGATTATATCATGAGTAACTGTGAAGTATCAAGGATGAGTAATTTTTTTAATGAGCATTATTAAACCAAAAATTAGAAATTGTTTTATGGTCATATACAAAGCTCATCAATAAGGCAAGTTATAAAAGATTCAAATGCATTAATGCTAATTAATTCACTATAACAAGAACACATCATTTGATTGCTTCAAGACATCTGACATCACAAAAGTAAGAATAACGATTTTTATGGATAAATCAACTTTGTTTTCTGGTGCTACATGTCAAAGCCACATAACTCTAAAACTTATGGCTTGGCAGCCAGTGATGGATTTACGCATCGCCATGGCCTAGGGCCCCACACAACTTCCAATGACGACTCAGTACTAAATCTAGTTTAAGCTTATGTACATAAAACGTTCGATTCCTAACTGCAATGGTAACGACTGTTTGGCACCTTTAACCACTCCACAAGTGTGATTTCATAAGCAAGTTTAGTGTTAATGGAACAAGGGTAGAAAACAGACAACTGGTAAAATGTTCTGCACCAAGGTGTCAGTGGAGATATGGAAATCTTGCAGTGCAGACATGATGAAGTGGCACTGAAGACCACCTGCATCCAAAATGTCAAAGTTAAGAATATCAAAATAAGAGCAGATTGTCAGTACATAGGCTACTTATATAACAGCGAAAACCTAAACTGGGCTGCACAAAACCTTTGACTGAGCCACATGTGGTCGACGGATTAGATATAGCTGGTCTAGACTCTTATCAGTACAGTAACAACATGATAATATTGTTTGTTACGCAATATAATAATGACAATACTCCTTTTCATCAGTTCTGCAGTGTTTGGTGTTCTTGCAAGCTTTTTGTGAGCGGAAGATTGAACATCAAGTAAGAAAGTAAAGGCTTGCTACTGAGGAACATGGCTGGGCAAAAGAGAGATGCAGGCCGTCTGTACCAAAGTGGTTACAAGAAAAGAATGAAAAGGAAAGAACAGGAAATAAGAAATGCACTGAATTTGCAAATAATATCGGTTAATTTTTTGCTTGTGATAAGCTTGATTTTTTGTCTGTAGTAGAGAACAGTGCTTCAGCAATGCTTGGATGTTAGTCGCAAAGAGAGTGATCTGTTCCAGAAAGATGTTAATCCTAAGGAAAAATATGAGGGAGAGCAGAAGACAGTAAATGTTAATAGTATGAAACTTGGAGATGGTAAAGATTTTCCATACGACACTAATCTGGAGGGAATAATTGTAGAGGGCCATGAATTATTTTCCTGTTGGAGCTGGCTTCATTTAAAGACCCAGCCGAGTGGATAAACGTTAGTGCAGACTTATGCAGGCACTTTGCAGAGAAGCTTCAACAAGATTTACACTCATTGAATCTCAGAACCTCAGCCAGAACCTACGGTGATGGCAGGAAAGTTACTTCAATAATAAAAATTTTTTAATAACACTTATCAATGGGGAACGGGTGAGGCAAAAGTTGCTTACATATTTTGAGTATCCAGGTTAGTTTTTTGCTATGTTTGTAAGCTTTTTCTCCTCCTGTATCATTAATGATCGGATTAAACGACAGGAAAAATATCCATTGTCTGCTTGAACACAAAGGCAGCACTAGGCACAAAGAAAGCATCTCTGCATTGTGCGTGTTCAGTTGACAAATTGAGCCACTTGATAAAAAGTTTGGCTGCTCAGACAGAAAATGAAAAAGATTACTGGAGAATTGCATTGCGCTGAGTTGTTAAGAGGTGCATACTTTAACACTTCTTAGATAAGCCACCAAATAGGCCACACCTGTGTGGTGCCCCAAAAATAAGATGGCGTAGGGCCCTGCGCTACCTCATTCAAGAATGGTGTTTGTTAATTAGAAACAAAAATTTTATTAAGGCAAAAATACTTTGGTTGTCCTATTTGTTGTACAATATGCTTCATGAAAGCACAAAAAAAGGTGAATGATCTATTTTTTCTTCAGAAAAGAAAATGAAACTTGGTGGAATTGCATTTAGCTTTACCAAAAACTATTCTCTTCACTTGGTATAAAAAGCTTCAAGGTTTTTGTCAGATTTAAGTTTTCAACTCACTCAAGACAATATTATTAGCCTAACTGGTTATCATTTTAACATGGAAATCGAATAATAAAATGTTGTGCTCAACTGTTACAAACTTTAAAAAGGATACTGATATTTCAGAAAGAAAATATTATCAATAATACACAGAAGATGCTTATAGCTACGCTAAAATTCTTTTTTATTCGCCGTGACCCATAGTGAGTGGTTTAAAAAAACAAAAACACTACAAAAAACCTTCCCCATACACAAAAACAAAACAAACGTTTAAGATAAAAATAATGATTAACAACTGATGTTACACTGGATTGAAGTTGCATTGTATGCAAACACCAATTCATAGATTCTAAAATTTTCAACTACTATTAAAAAGTAACTTATTGCAAACTTTCTGCAACATCAATAAAATTGTGGGATACAAAAAAATCATAAGACATTGGAAAGTATCAGAGCTGAAGTTACCACTAAATGAAAGGTGCCCATTTTAATTTATTGCCTTTACTTTATCTTGCACACTTCTAAGCTAATATATAATGAATCAAAAGTTTTAAGTAGGCCACGGTTGCCATGTCCAAATTATCTCAGTTTTAAAAAAATATCCTTGGAAAATACTATGCAGAAGAACTGTTGACAACTTTTGGTCTTTTTGTTCCGAAGTTAATTTTTTTTTAGAAAGTTAATGATGAGATCCTATTCAGCCCATTTGAGTTCAAAAAAATTTAAGCCATGCATTTTTGGAAAATCCGAAGATACAGTGGCAATGTTATTAACACTTTAGAAAGCTGCTCAAGCCATCAAAGAAAGGCACTGGCAATACTATAGATGATCATCAAGGNCAGACAAATTTCTTTGAGNACAATGTAGAAAATAATCTTTTTGTACAACTTGCCCTCCACATCTAACNACATTATTTATGAACAGGAACATTTTACCAGCAGAGAATTAGTTGCTTCAATTTTAGCATATTTTTCTATAGCTTTCCAACTACTGAACAGGAATCCTCAACTCCTATATAGAATGTATTCAGCTCTGATACAAGCAAGACTTTGAAAACAGGACTTGTAGCTTGTCCAGCCTTGCTCGGTGGGTGCAAGGAAATGGTTCATGAATGGTGTTGACATTAACTTACCACCAATGTAGCATTCATTACAAAAGCAGCCACATGACCCACAGGGCAAGCAAGCAGATATGCAAACCATTCATTATACACTGAAAAGTGTACCAAACAGAACATAAACAAAATTGAAATGAGGTGCAATTGAAACCATGAAAGTTTGATTCTAAAGTTTACATTAAGCATTCTAAAGTTTACATTAAGCATTTACATTCTAAAGTTTACATTATTTTACAAAAAATACTAGTTGTTTGATTAGAATTTCATACACAGTATGTGGTGCAACTTCCAAATAAGCCTGCAACAATCAAAAGTCAGTACAAAGTACAAACTTACCATGTAAAACAAAACCTGGTTGACAAACTCCAGTAGACAATACAGATTTTGAAAACAGCATTGCAAGAAGTAGGATTATTACTTTCAATGGCATATCAACTGAAACTGTTTATTTCTTTCCAGAGAAACAGGTGCATAACAGGGTTCTGTTTTACAGTCACCATAAAACAAGGAATAATAGTCAAATGTTATAATTGCATACTTTAAAAAAAATAGTCTTTGCATTTACTTGCAATAATATAAAGTATTTTAACAGTTTTTGTATGACAGCTTACATGGAATATTTATAAGGCACTTTAGACATCACTTACAATCTCTTAGCTTAAAACAGCGGCTGGCAACAATGACTGGTGTCAGTCTGTGAGAAATTTATTTCCTGGGCTGTGCAGAAAAAAGGTGAAATTCATCCAAAAATTACAAATTTTTTGAAAAGTACACCATGTTTCCCTATGTGGAAAATCTCAGTTGGCCTAGGGTTATGATTCATGCTTCCAAGACTGTTTGCACCATTAGGTGAGTGCAAAAATATTAATTTCTTTACAATTAGTAAATTCGCATGCACCAAACATTTGATATTTTATTGAAAGCCGGTCTGCAAAATAATGTCAGGCTTACACTTGTCTGCAGTACAAAAAATGTTGCCAATCCCTTCTCAAACTATATAAATATGTTTCAAAATTACATAGTACATACAAAAGATTTCATAAGCAGCTATATTAATTATTCCAGATACAACCTAAAAGACAATCAAAAATTTTATCATATAACCAACCAGAATCTCAATAAATTTTCAGCAGAGTTTTAACAAATGATTCTCATTTTCGAACTCTGCATTGCATTTATAAAAGTTCAGTTAACGGCATGTCTACTATCGCGTTTCATCCAGTGCTAATTTCATTCATTAGGACTCCAAAAATTAGTTTTTCTAAAATTTTAAAAAACAACTCTAAACCTATGGTAACTAACATGCAGGCACTTTACCACACCTCGTTGTGATGCCATGTTTGGCATACCATAGATTTTTCAATCAGTTTTTTAAAATTCGTGATTGTCTGCTATAGTTATGATAGATACAAATGTCTGTGAATTACTGAACATAAATGCAAACACATTTCTTTTCCAAAAGCATGCATAACTTACTGTCAAAATCAGATCAGTGCTTCTATAGAATTTTTTGGTCACGTAAGTGTAAAATTTTTGCAGATATGGGTAAAATTACAGTCACATTCAAACGTTTAAGACCACCTGCTAAAATTTTTTATTTTTACAAGTTTGGGAAATATTCTGATTTGCTTTGTCACATTGCTTTTCATGTTGGAAGAACATTGTAATGGCACTGAACTGCTACTTCTTTTACAACCTTTAAGAATGAGTTTTTTAATGATCTGATTATCTTGGAAGCAAGAATATTCAAAATTATCACCAGTTTTGCTGTTGGAAACATGGGCAAGAAAAAGGGGTTATCAGATGTAGACAGGTCAAAAATTGTTACACTGCATGAAGAAAGGTGTGCAGAAAATCAGACATTTGAAAAACTGAAGTTCAGCAATAGTGCTATCCATCAATAATACCTTCCTCCACTTTTCAGCAGTCCAATCAGGTGAGGCTTTGCAATGACATATGTCTTAGCTTTCATGGAAAGTGTAAGCCCAGGTTTTGTAGCAGGTTTATAGGCTGTGACCCTAAATTCATCACTAAAACGACGTTCTATGGTACATGTACTGACATCTGTAACTGTGAGCAACAAATCTGATGAAATTTTTTGCCCGAAGTGGTGCGTGAGTGCACTACTATCTTCTTTATCATGTGATCATCTCTTTGGCTAGTAACCTTAGGCCTACCAGCCCTGTGCAAGTCCTGAAAACCACTAAAAATCTTGATTCTGACGACTGCCTGATGGATTGCAGTCTTGCTGAACTATAGTTTTTCAGATATTAGCCTATCTAAGTGCCCTTCTTAATGCAATATAACAATTTTTACCTCTCCACAATTGATAACCCCTCTTTTTGCCCATGTTTTCAGTAGCAAAACTTTTTAAATATTTTGTTTCCAAGACCAGATCATTAAAAGGTTCCTTCAAGGTTATGATAAAAGCATCAGTTATGTCAGTGTGGTTGACCTACAGGCCCATGGGCACCCACCATAATGTTTTCAGTGACCTACAAAGGTATTCAGGAAAAATCTTCAAATCTAAAATTAATTGCAAAGCGTTTGAGGTTACATTTGTCCCACTGAATTGCTTGCGCTGGATAGAGTGCATTTGCACGAGAACAATGAATAATATCTTGTCTGTATACCATTTTGTTTTATTTATTTATTTTACGATCAAATTAGAAGGTATAGCCTGCTGCTAACCCACTGCTGGGGCACCTATCTGGATAACCAATGCACTGTTTCATTGCCCAGGTCTTCATTGTCTTGAAGAGTACGTCTGGGGCAATGAGCTCAGTACCGCCAAATAAATATGTTTATCTATCCGCTAAACCCAGCCTACTCAAAGTGGCCTTCAAGCCAAATTAATTGCCCATCCCTACAACAGGTACATGTAATTTTAATCGTAAAACTAACGCTGTTGCTGTTAGAGACCTGGAAATGAGTCAGAAAAGATAGATTTCCCAAACTGAAAGGTTTCGCAATAAAAATGCACGCAATGTTTGGAAACACATAGTGTGTCAGAGTAAATTTTCTATAATCAAGCAAATCAAACATAAAAACATAAATTGAATGATAGTCGAGACACTGGACGATAGTCTCTGACTTGTTACCACTAACACTTGACCACTAACATTGATAGAGTTACCACTAACATTGATAGAGGAACGATAGTGTCAGAGAAGCCTCGAATACAGACATCCCACTGATACACATTTGTAACAAATTGCTATTGGCTATTGTGCAATAATTTCAATGATGCACTCACTCACCTTCGCTTTTTTAGTTTTAAACGTTGTGAATATGTTGTTTTACACATTTTATTGGAAGTGACACACGAATTGTCACGTTTTTCTAAAATGGCCTGTAGGTCAAAAGTAGTCGGACCATGCTGAGTTATGGAACAATGTTCTTCCAAATAAAAAGCAATGTGACAAAAGAAATGAGAATTTTCCACACATCTAAAAATCCAAATTTTAAGCAGGTGGTCCTAAACTTTTGAGCATGACTGTATATCTTTATCTTTTTACATTACATTGCTTATTTCAGTAAACATTACATACTGCTTTTTTGTTGCTTTTTATGCTATATCACATGAAAAATGTCTTGCTAGTTAAAAAAGTAGTTTCATTCATGACAAAACGATTATTTCTTATTGATATTGCATACATGTTTCACTGGGTCAGATTATGAAGTCCCAAGTAATAGAACATATATTGTAAAACCTGTTAAACAATCTTATCAAAACTTTTTCCAAATGCAAATAGAATTACAAGTAAACGAAAATTCTGGTCTCAACTATTACTCTTGTACTAGAACAAAATTAGAATATTCTTTAATAACACATATTACACATAACCCAAGATGAGTTTACTACTCTGTATATCAACAACATTTTTAACATGTGTTTTGTATGTTTAAAATATAAATAGATGTTAGGTCTTCTAAAAAGACAACAATTTATTATACCAATATATATCTTCAAACATTCTATACAGCTTCAACTTACATTACAAAATTATTTGAAATGTAAGAAATAAGGTTATCAGACTATATTCTTATGAATGGAAACAATACAAAGAAAACTTTAAAAACTTACTTCTACCTTTTACTTTAACATAACAAGCAAAGTTGAGTGCAAAGACTTGAAAAGGTAAAAATTAATTTTACTTTTTTCATGTTTGAGGTGCAATGTAAAGAATGGATATCCATCAGTGCACATATTGTTAAAGTGCACATATTGTTAAAGGATGTGTGAGATTTTTGGATGAGACTTATACACTTATTGAATAAAGCAATTGAACATTGTCAATGCAAAATGATACAAGGACTTTGATCAGTCCAATTTGAAGTTATATGCTTGATCTCTGTGATGTCACAATGCTGATCAATCTCCATTATGGCATCACTACTGCTCACAGTTTGGTTACATGTTGGAAGAAGACTACAGGAACTGCTTGTTCAGAACAGTAGGCTATCTTCGTACTTAACACCTTTCAAAAGTTTGAATTTATTTTATCAAAATATCTGTGGTTGATCATAATCTACCAAAAATGTTGATTAATGCTCAATAAAGATGTAATATCTTTTGATTCTTTCATGAACCTAGTGATACTTTATTATCAGCCAGTTTGCATTTGATTAATCCATTTTACAACTCAAGTTACAGGTGCTCATTTGCCAAATCGCATAAAAAGTATGACAATTAATGTTGACTACCGCTGAAGATTTATTTCACTCTTTTATAGATCCTTGTAATTAAATTTAGAAAACTGTAAACAATAACCTGCTGATTAGTAAGTTGAAAAAAGTTTGATGCAAGATGGAAACCTGTCTTATTGGACTCAAAACTAGAAACACTTGCCATAAAAACTGGTATTGTCGAATATCTGGTTTTAAATCTCTAGCTTAGTCTTTCTCCAGTTGAAATTGAATTGGTGGCATTAAGGTCTGGGGCAAGCATTTTTGATTAAGAAATTTTATCAAGCAGTAATTGCTCTCATCACCATGCATATTATTTAAAAAAATTCTCCAATCTTGTCAACAGAAACTGTTGCAACGTTTTTGAAATTCACACTGGCAAAAAAGCAAAGGGTACCCATACAATCACATTAGATCTCACAAAAAAGTCTTGGCCACATTTCCCTACATGATACCTGGCAAGAAGTCATGTGCAACTTGCTAGAAAAGCTTAAAAAACAGCCGGATTCAAGCGTTTCAAGTAGTGAACAGTCAGTGAATGTGAGTCATTCGAGATTCTGAATGTGAGTCATCCGAGATTCACCAAGAAATGGAAGAAGTTTAAGATGACTTATCCAGGGAGCAGATTGATTCAACAATGAATGTTTCGGGGCAGTCACCACTTGTATTGCACAGTAAGCCAAAGCGATATTGACAAACATTAGTTAAAAGAAAATTAAAGGCAGTTACCCAAAATCTCAATGAATGCTTTTCAGCTGTTGTAGGAACCAACCAATTGGATAATTCTATTGATGACCATCCATCTACTAGTTACAATCACCATGCTAGCAGTGGTTTAAACCAGCTCATGAGTGATCTAAGACAGTGTTTCCCAAACTGTGTGAGGCTGAAGAGTGCCGCGAAAGTTTTATGTTTTGACAAAACCTTATAGTTTTCATCTTAACTTTCAAAGTGTGCCCCACTTCTACTTGTTTCAAAGTTTCATCTCTTTGTTTCAAAGTATGTTTGCCGCAGCCGAATTCAGAATGTATTAGCGTGCCGTAACATAAAAAAAATTGAAAAGCACTGATCTAAGATACCATTTGAAAAAGCAACAACACATTCAGATAAAATTGTAATTTTGACACTCAAGCCAGCTTCTTGGACAATTCAAGAAACGACTGAATTTTTTCAATGCACACAATATGCTGTTAGACAAGGAAATGCATTAAACAAACAAACAATATGGTGGGCTTTCTTAACCAAAACATGCAACTAAACTTGGAATCAATGAGGAAACAAAATCACTCGTTGTTTCCTTTTACAAAGATGATGAATATTCTCGCTTAATGCCGAGTGCAAAAGATTATGTCAGCAGAGCTGACAAAGTTCATCATCAAAAACGTCTCTTACTTTGCAATCTCAAAGAACTCTACACAACATTCAGGAACCAAAATGAAAGCATTAAAATTGGCTTCACTAAATTTTGTGCATTGCGACCAAAGTGTGTCTTGATGGCTTCTTCAGGTAGCCATACTGTTTGTGTGTGCTCCATACATCAGAATGCTAAGCTGCAAGCAAATGCTTGTGGAATGGATTACAAGGATTTGATGAAAGTCTTGGTGTGTGATGTAGCAAGCAAAAACTGCATGGTGCATCGCTGTGAAAGCTGTCCAGGAAAATCTGCCAATGTTGCAAAACCACAGTCACTTGACTTGCTTTCAGAAAATAATGTATTGAATTCAAGCAGTGGCAAGGTACAGGTTGAATATCATTAAATACTACCACCTTGTCCACAGATGACTTTACTGAAATGACTGCTTCAATATTGGATGCTTTAACATCACATTCGTTTATTGCGAAAGGTCAGGCGCAATACCTAAAAGATAGAAAAACCAATCTCCAGCCTGACACTGCCATAATTCCAGCTGACTTTTCTGAAAACTACTCTTATGTTATTCAAGATGAAGTCCAGGGATATCACTGGAACAAGGAATAGTGCACTATTCATCCTATTGCAATGTATGTTAGAAACACAACACTCACTGTATATTCTTTTTGCATTGTATCAGATAACTTAACTCATGATGTTGGCTTTGTGTACGCTGTGCAGAAAAAATTAACCTAATACATTCATGCAAATCTTCGACAAATCAAGTTTGTTTAATACTTTTCGGATGGATGCAGTGGTCAGTATAAAAACTACAAAATTTCTTTAATTTGACACATGATTTTGGTATTGCAGCAAGCTGGTCTTTCTTTGCAACAAGCCATGTGAAATCACCATGTGATTGAATTGGTGGAATGATGAAAAGGAAATTAATGAGAGAGAGTTTAATGCGACCAGTGGATAATCAACTGTTGTCTGTACAAGCAGTTTACTCGTTTTGCTAAGAAAGTATCAGCAGCATCACAGACATATTCTGTATTCAAGAAAAAAAGAACTTGCACTGGCTAGATCTTTTTTGAGGAAAGGCATGCTCTTGCAAATACTGTACCAGGTACCAACTCATGTCACCACTTTGCATCTGATAATGTTGGCATTTTAAAATTCAGACGAGTTTCAGTTGAAACTAAATTTTGGTGTTCATAGCTTTTCCAAAGCTATTCCTACAGTGTGCATTTCTGATGTGGCAGAAAAGTTTATGCATATGTGGTGATCAATGGTGGATAGGAATTGTTGATGAAATCTCTTTGAATGAAGGTGACATATATGTCAAGTTGCTTGAAGCAGTCCATCAAAAACATTATAATGGCTGGCACATGAAGATAAATGTTGGTTTCCTTTGACACATATTTTGCGTAAAGTTCCGCAACCCAACTTAGCTGCTGTTGAAATTCGTGCTGCTAACATAAAATACACTATTTCTAATATTGCGCAACAGAAGATTCAAACATGTTTTCACTCATTGCGCAAGAAATAATATGCAAGTGCAGCAGAATTGAAATCCTAATCCTTTGTGTGCTTTCTGCTACTATGTCTGCGTATTTTTGGGAGAAACTTTGCATAACATTTGGAAAACTCCACTTAATGACAAGCACTGATAGCTAAACAATGCTTCAATTATGTTGTGGGGTGTTTTAGATTTTGCTTGAAACTGTTCTTGTCTGTTTTCTGGATTACCAGCATTCTAATAATTTTGAAATTATATGCTGTATATTTTAACATGCACAATTTCAAAATATTATTTCCAGCACTTGTACAATTGTGTTTTCAAAAAAATACAACTTTTTGAAATAGTTATTGCGTGTCCTGACCATTCTAATTATGACTTTTTGTTGTTTTTCTTGATTAAAGCTTACTAATTAACAAATGTGGTGTAGTTAGATACAGACTATTATGCTGGTATTCACTATGAAACAGTTCTGTTATTATCCTGTAGTTTTCCAGATTAAGTGTGTATTTGAAAAGAAACTTATACATATACCTACAGTTGAACAATTTCAAAAAAGTTGTAAAACATTTCGATGAGGTTGCATTGAAACACTTGCATATCACTCAACAAATCATCTTAGTCACTGGATTTCAGAATTTGATGATCCTGGTCAGTTATACATATGTTGCAGAAAAGCAAAAATGAATCTCATGAAAAAGATTAATCAAAATTAAATCAGGGGTTTTCAAAATATTAGCTTTTGAAATGTTGGCTAATACTAAGTGGTGCTCTTCACCCACTTATACAGATTTTCCATGTTTGACTTGCATGTTGATTCTATCATTTTTATGGTCCTGAGCTTGAAAATGAAGCTCACCTTTGGCCTTGCATGTCATATGCTTAATATTGTTTTTTAATTATATGCAGTCAATCCAGTTTATCTTTTGTTGAACAACAATGCCATAACAAATAAAAAATATCTAATCCGCATTGTTACATCACAAGGCAAGCATCATGACAACTCCAAATACTACAATAGTCAGAGTGGCTATATTGATTTTTCTTACATAAAGTAAAATTGCATTATCCAAAAAATATACAAGTCTCATCTAAAATAGAACCATTACAAGAAAGTACATACGAGCAACTACCAAACACCAAAAAAATTTTCGGGATATCTTGTTACCCACATAAGAATTTTGGGGGTTGTTTATATAGCCTCCCCAAAATAGTCACAAGCCTCATAACTAATTAACTACTGTACGTAGCTGAAAATAGCTTTCATTTTTTAATTATGCACTATAAAAATGGTGGAATCAACACTTCACTTAACATTTTACCTTGAGTATAAGGCAGAAATTACAAATTTGCTCCAGTGGGTAAAGTGCGCCAGCTAGTGGTGGTTAAAATTTCAAAGGCAATGTCTTGAAAGCCACTGATCTGATTTTGATGATTTTTTTTTTGTTGTGATTCCTTTTATCACTTTGAAAAGTGTTGAAACAGACAACAGTCGGAGATCAAATAAGCATAGGCCTACTTAATTTTAAAAAAGTATTCAAAGTAGACATGAAGTAAAATTTCAGTAATTACAAAATGTGTCCTTGAAAGAATTTCCAGTGATCTGGCAAACCTAACTTCACTTCACAAAATCATTTAGGTAGGCCTATTCCGCAGTGGTTCAACTACAGAACTGCTAGCCACCAGTGATGCCACTGGGCTCAGTCGTTTCAACATCAAATTTTTCATGCTTCAACATCAAATGTCAGGCTTCAACATCAAAAAGACATAAGACTGTTATTAAAATTTGCTTTATAACATGGTTCCTATATTGCACATCCGCCACCGCTTCACGAAACCATCTGTTTGGCAAATAAATGCCCTTTCTAGCTGTCAGTAACCGATTTGCTGCATTGTTTTGTAAGCAGCAGTCACAGAGTTAAAAGTTCTTTCGACCGCAGACTCTTTTGCAGACTCACAAACGTATTTAAAAGTGCATTGATGGATTTCGCAAGATCAATTAATTAATTTGCAACTGAAAAGGCTAGGCTAGATCATGCTCAAAAATATATCTGGTTAACTTCAGCTCTGCAGAGGCAATGTATGAAGCACAACTCAACCTCGTTTGTCAGAAACTTCAATTTAAACTGAGTCAATTTCATCGAGTGATTCGAAGAGCGCATAGCTTTAACACGTGATTCGATGTGTTTATGTCATAAACGACAAACGGTCTCTCCTTTTGGGAGATTTGAACAATGTACTGCACTACTATACATCACCACTGATATTTGTCATCAGTTTTCATCAGCCAACTTATTAGGTAAGGTCTTCAAGCCACGACTCGTTAAGTTAAACTTAATTAGAAACTACAGATAATTTTAATTTGAAAAGGAACTAAAACCTGGTAGTGTTAAAATGCTTCACAGGTCTGCAATTATAGCATAAGCAGTTTGTCTAACATACTTGAAATTTCTATTTCATAAGGCTAAAAAGTGAAAAACAAAATTGGCTTGGATTCAAGCAAATGAACTAAGCTCGGCATCACTAAAATGAGAACATTTGATGTTGACAGTATGAATGGCCTTATCATATTGCAAACAAAGTTAAGGCGGTCAACATTGATCTTGTCAACCTGCGCTAACAAAACATTAGTTGAAGGTTATAGTGCAGACCACATTCACTTTTTCCACATCACGGGTGATGAGAATCTTGTCTAGGGTGCTAAATTGGAAGGAAATGCAGAACAAGTGACATGCATGGACAGGCTTTACCATCAGTATATATAAACAGTCCCAATGCCTACGAAATTGCATTTTTCATGATCACTAGTTGACATTGGGACTGTTACGCAATATAATTAGACCCACTGCTATATTAAAGCAAACATGCTTACCAGTACTAGTAAGCTACAATATTTTTGGTACAGCTGGCTTTCCATACTTATCATGGCGCATGATGATGCTATAAGGCTGAAGCGATCATTTAGAACTAAATTCTTCAAACATTTTGTGATCTTGAGTTTTACATAGCCTACCCTATGCAAGCATTTTTATAATATGCAGATTGCATTTCTATATGCATTTCTTCCCTTTTATTACATTAGAGTTTCTTAGCTTATCTCTAATCTCATCACTTCTAAAGATTTTAGCTCGAATTTCGTTGATGTGTTACATCAGATCTTGTTTACTAGCCAAGCTGCCAAACAGTTTATTCAAGTATAAGCAACTGCAAGTTCCTTTTCCAAACTGTTTGTCATGATAAAAAGAACTCTTACCAATGAATCATTCTACTTTTT
>JGI24021J15306_10000263_pt1 | contig 34899 bp, 20 predicted proteins | sample Ectturendosymbi1_FD_15306 | JGI IMG/M metagenome (IMG submission 15306)
GCTAACAAAACTGCAGTATTGTTCAGAAGAAGCAACTATGTTTTTATTGTAGGATAATGCTGCTAGCCCTACACAACGTGTAGGGTGTACTACACATAGCTCTTATCTGCAGTGCAACTTTTAAGCTTTGATCAAGTGCATTTCAAACACGAACAGTCACAAGTTCGTTCGCCGGATTCACACGTAACAATCGGTACGATTCAGCAAATACAGGACGCAGCCAACGTGCATTGAGCATAACGACATAATAGTCGGCATGCGGCTTGACTAACGGTCATATTGGAAGTTCATGCAAATTCGTTGGAAGACCCTGGCGTTATCAACACGGAATCCGAATAGGTGAAATAAAACTTAATTTCACGAATAATTACAGCTAAGGTTGCCAGACGTCCTTGAGCGCCAAGGACTGTCCTTGAATTTACTATCGAAACGCGCTATGTCCTTGATTCTTGAAAAACATCTTGTTGTCCTTGAATATTTTCCGGCGTCCTTGAATATTTTTAAAATTGTTAATTTAAAACCTATTGATTACTTTGAACATTCAAGAATCAATAATAAACAATGTAAATGAACAGAAATATATAGATTTGTTGCATCTTTAAACAGTTGTGTAGTAAATAATACGTTTTGTTTATTTTTCAATTTCGTGCATGATTAACACAGCCTGACTTGCCCATACGTGATTCAAGGTTTCTGAAAGTAGCCCACGTAGCCAGTGGCGTGCAGACGCGGGTGCAAAGGGCATCCAAAGAGTGAAACTGCAAAAAGCAAGATGATTTTTCCTATTGTAAGACTACTAACACATGCTGCACGGATCTAATTTTTAGAAACTTGTGTTCTTTGTCAACACTAGTTTTTACGCACGCAAACGCCAGTAATTCTCACATACCTCAATATCAAGGACCTTGTACTCTAGGTGTGCTTCGCACACCCAATTAAACTGATAGTGATGTGACATTGCCCAGGTCAATCTATCAAGGGAAAATCGCAAAAAAGGATTGAAATAATTACGGCCGTTTCGTTGATATTCTGAGCCGAATTTCAAAACTGTCCTATTTCAACTTGCTCGGGTTAGCTGATTTTTGATGTGCTTTTTTGATGTGGCAACCCTGGGTGTGAGCTAATGCAGCTTCACACCAGTGCTTGCAACATATATGTGCATCATTTCGAGCTTCGTCACTGATTGGCAGTTCAGGTGAATTCAGTCACGTCGCCAACGGAGTGCTTTGGTGGACTTCCCCCCCGACAAGGCCCCAAGCCCCCAAATTAAAATATGAACACTATAAATCACTGGAGATTTAACAAATTTTCAATACCAAGCCTGCGCAAACGTAACGCCATCCTAGTGAACACTTTCTGGCGACGGTTCTGGGCGGATTGATCACAACGGCTCACACAAACGCATCTGTTCTGACCACCAGTAGTTGTACATATAACAGCTACATAAATAAAGACGAAAGTTTGCTTGCGTACTTTATGCGGATTTTCAATTATTGTGTAAGCTAGTTCAGCAAGTTTCAATTTGTCAACCCTGGGAGTCCACCATCCCAACCGCATACCTTCCCTGCTCGTCTGCTATTTGACGAGACGTTCGCGCAGCCATTTTTTGATTTGTGAATTGCCCCATCGTAGCGTTGAGTGTGTTTTACTGCACTCTTTGAATGCGCACCCATATATTTTTGCAGTTGTGAACTGCTCTGACGCAGCACTAAATGTGTTCTACTCCCCTGTTTTAACGCGTTGCCGGATATTTTTGCAGTTATAAACAGTGGCGTAGCCAGCCCAAAAATTTGGGGGGGCCAAAATGTTTGATTTTAGGCGAATAACACTATTTTGTTTGGAAAAACGCCTCTCAAAGCACAAACTGACTAGGCCCCTTTCGCCCCCAAAGCCCCGCGGCGACGGGACTGGTTACAAATAAACGTCTATTTCGAAAACTACAAGCAAAAGCTTTAGGTTTTCTATAGGCTTTGAGGAATTATTACGAAAACTGCATTACCAAACCATGCCAGGTGGGACATAAGCCTTTTTAATACTCAGCAGTGATTACAACGTCTTACGTTCGACGGTAATTGTGTCGAACAACTCTATTCAGTACAGCCATTGCCAAGTTGTACAACTGCTTCGCTCAACGCCCGTTTGACAAAAACCCTCACCACAAACCCTTAGGTTTGCGGACCAAGGTTCTTGCCTCAAATTCATCAAATGAGAGCAACACCTTTTCTAAATTTTTCTTGTTGAAATGAATTTTTTTTACTGCAAAAGTTCAGAGTACCGTTGAACAAAGGAGACTTTTATGAATCTCACACTGCCTTTCGGCTGGCTCTGATTCACTCTACTTGCAGTTCAAACAGACAATCTGAGCTCAAAGTTACCCACGTAACAGGTCCGTAACCAGGGTGGGCGAAGCCCCCTTAAATTTTTTTTCGTCCCCCTGGAAAAATATGGACATAATTTAAAACTATTGGACATAGTTAAAAAAATTTGGGCCCCTCTCAGAAAACTTTGCCCCACCTGGTGTCCCAAGTTGGTTACAGGCCTGCCATGTAAACACACTAACGTCACTACCCCGCTTGAAGAACATCTTTTTCCGATGCCATTACGTCATGCAGAAAAACAACAGTTGTACTGGAACTGAGCAACGTACCCCTTTGCAGAGTTCTTCACTTCAACTGCCAAAACTGATTGTTCATAAGCCACTTAATGATTAGGCTACCAGCTATCGGCACTTATCGAAAATATCCCACAGAACATTAAAAAACAGCATGAGATGTGCCAAAAAATATATTTTTATAATTTTGGTGACGGCAACTAGAAGCAGACCAACGCCGGAAATGCGCTTCTTACCAGGGTAGTTACGGTGAACGCCCTTGCCCAAGGAGCGCAACGGTAATTCACTCATTGGCTGTGCATCGAACACCCAAGCTTCCAAGTGGACACAACCTCTAAGCTACCGCCGTCCCAGCGAAATCTTCGTCGCCAATGCCTAGGTGTCAGGTGTTGTTATGATTTGCCGTTGGAGCGTTACTGAGTACCCAACGAAAGAGAAAGGATTAAGCTAGCCTTTATTATTTACCGTGATTTCATGCAAAGTCTTTTCAATCAGACTTTGAGAGGAGGGGCAATAAAAACCGAGAACTACTGGAGCCCTAATGTTTGCTAGTCCGCGGTCGAATGTCACCTCTTTCCTTTGTTCAAGGGGATTTTGACTGGGGTTGCGGAAATACCTTTGTCTGGAGAGTGAGGTGTAGGGCAGTGTTTTTCAACCTTTTTGCTGCAGCGGAACCTTCCGCAAATTTTTGCGTTGCTCGTGGAACCATATGCGACTGTGAAACAGTGGCACTGCTACAACCACGTAGAACTGTGTTTGCGAATTTCATCCCAGGCAATTTTGGTCTTTTTCGACGGAACCCATGGCAGCCAAAACTCGGGGAACCATGAGGTTCCGCGGAACCCCGGTTGAAAAACACTGGTGTGGGCTGGGGCACAATTGCCTCCCAAATAAGTGCGATAAAAAAACCCTGATTCCAAGACAAACACTGCGGATCTTTAGCGCATTGGATTTGACCCAGACTTTTGAGTAAACATTTCATCAATTTACTTCCTCCATTGCCACATATGTTTCTTTAGGCTAGCGTAACAGTCTAGAGGCCTTCTTAACACTGAAAAGAGTTTAGAACTTTAAAAAAACTGAAAAGTTCAAAACTTTNAAAAATTAATTTAACAAGAATAAAGAAGAGCAGAGCTGATGATTCCTACATCGTAGGCGAAATATATACTCTGTAAGATCTTAAANTGTCTGATTNTTTGCTGAGAAAGGATCTCTTTCCATACACAGCGTATTAAAGAAGAGTTTAGAACTTTTAAACTCCTTTCAAAAATTAATCTAATCAGCAAAGTGCCGCCCCCCAGAAGGTGCCGCCCGACCCCCCACCTTGCTACGCCACTGTAGTATTGTGAGACATTGTGTAGCGTTACTGCTCGAAGCGCCTCGCTGATTTTATCCGGCTTGTCGCTTGTGTTAATTAATTTTGCGCGTGTCACTGATGATGTGCCTTGCCACGCCCGCATTCTGGTTACTTGACATACTGTATTTGGATCGGTCGCCCTTGCGCAGATGGCGGCTAGGTAAGCGGTGCTTGTCGCCTAGTGAGTTTGATGATACTTATCAGTGCCTTTTGTTTCAGTGCAGTAACGTTTACAGTAGATTCAACTTTACGAAAAGCTTCGCTCTAGTTGGCAGTATCACTGCATAGGCTATCGTGTCAATTGTTAGACTGTTCGCAAACATGTACAAATGTACTAAATCCAGGGTCGTAACGAGGGGGTGCAACGGTGACACAATGCCCCGGGCGTCGAATCACTGGGGTCGCCGAAAAGTCCCAAGTACTTTCTTCAATACAGTACATTTACTTCCAAAAGACCTTCGGTTCGACCCGAAGGTCTTCGAGGGAAGCCAAACTTGTTTCTTACCTCGTCCGCAATCTTATCTCGGTACGCCCCTGACTGAATCACGAATATAATATTGCCTGGAATCACTCAGTAAGAATGCACAAAATATTAAAGCACAAATGTATCCACTACACCAGAACCGTCGCCAGAAAGTTTTCAATAGGGGCGCTTTGCGTCTGTGCGGAGGGGCTTGACATTCAAAAATTGACAAAACTCCACTGATTCCTAGTGTTTCATGTTTCAATTTTGGGGGGCTTGGAGCTTTGTTTGCGGGGGCTAAGCCCACCGAATCCCCCCCCGTGGCGACGGGACTGCACTATAGATTGAAGTCTCCCAGAAAGATCGTGGATTTGTTAGCTTCAATTCAGTGGCGTGCAGAGGTCTGGTGATGCCTGGGGCGACTGCTTGATTGTATGTCACCTACCAAATTCTAGTATTGAGTAGTGACGTAAGGTGGTCATTGTCACTGGATATACTGTATCCTGTTTGTGATGTCACAATATGACGTCATATTCACGTTTGCAAACCACAGTTTCGGCAAAGTTTTTTGACCCAACACGCATATTGTTCTGCACGCACTCTCCTTACTCGTTGTACAATACGTCACTGTAATGAACATAAATTAAATCAGCGCTCCAAGTTAAGAGATCTGAGCAAAACACAGCTCTCAACGCTGAGACAGGAGTTCGCAACTGCAAAAATATCCGGCAACGTGCTCAAACAGGGGAGTAGAGCACGCTCAGTGCTACGTCATCGCAGTTGACAACTGCAAAAATGTAAGACTGCGCATTAAAACAGTTTAGTAAAACACACTTAACGCTACGACAGGGCAGTTCACAACTGCAAAAACATCAGGCTGTGCGAATGTCTAGTCGAACAGCAGTCGGGCAGAGAAAGTATGCGGCTGGTATGACGGGCATCCACGGGTGACATGGCAGTTTGAAACTTGCCAAACTACACAAGAATTAAGAATGCGCGTAAAGTACGCAAGAAAGCCTTCGCTTTTTATTATGTGGCTGTTACATGTAGCCTACAACTACTGGAGGGATAGTACAGATACGGGCTTGTGTGAGCCGTTATGATCAATCCGCCTGAACTGCCAATTAAATAACGAAGTTCGAAATAATGCACATATTGCAAGCACAGGTGCACGACTGTATCATTGATGTAGGAGGCAAGTAAGGTCTTACGCAAGGGGGGGTTGGGGTTAACCCCCTTGAGCTTGACATTTTACGAATGCTTTATTACCTGCGCAAAGGAAATTGTGTTCGCATACTTTTTGCTTGTTAATTTGTCGACTTAATGCGAATACCACGGAATGAATTTGAATGCAAATTTCAAGGAACCACGTACCAGGGTTTTTTTAAGGCGTGTTAGGGACCCGATTCGCGTCCGGGTTCCTAACATTTTCCTTATAAAAAACCCTGCATGTACTGTAAATTAAACGGGAGTAAAAAATACTCATCAATGCGTCAGAGCAATTTACAACTGCAAAATGAGGTTGTGTTAATATCTTGTCGAATACGAGCAGTCGAGCATAGGAAAAGTGCGGCTGGACTGGCTGACGCACACCCCGGTTTACAAGATCGAATCTTGCTAAACTACACAAGAATTGAGAATGCAGATAAAGTACGCAAGAAAACTTTCGATTTTTTGTTATTTATAGAACACCAGCAAACTTTTAGTTTTTCTTTTTCCTGCTGAGACATTATCAAATGCCTGAATGCTTCCATGCTAACAACTGCTGTTTTTGAGCTCGTGCAACAGTTCTTTCATGCTACAGACATTGGTAATGTAGCCAATGCGGTCAGCGCTTGCGCCGAACAGCGTTAGAAGACAAAATAAAGACAATTGTTTCGGATAAAGTGAACTATCGCGGAATTAAATCGACACATTAGCAAGCGAAATGTCTGCGAAAATAATTAATCTCCTTTGCGCGGGTAGTTTTTGTAAAATCTCAAGCTCAAAGGGTGGTTAACCCCAAGCCCAACCCCCTTGCGTACGCCCTTGAGTGTTTCGGATAATGTAAACTATCGCGGAACTCAATCTTAAACATGCCTAATAGGCAAAAAGTGTCGAGATAGTTTCTGTATGCAGACGATAACCCAGATTCCCACCAAAACCTAATTACATTACTTTTTAGCCCATTTACAATGTTCCTTGAAATTTGCATGCAAATTCATTTCGTGGTATTTGCATTAAATCGACAAATTAACAAGCAAAAAGTACGCGAAAACAATTAAACTTCTTTGCGCAGGTAATAACGTTTTTGTAAAATATCAAGCTTAAGGGGGGGTTTAACCCCAACCCCCCCTTGCGTACGCCCTTGGCTGATAGGGGAAACTGTCGCGAATTTTTCAAACGGATTCCGTGCCAAAAGCCCGAATGCGGTGCTTTTGTAGAATTATGGCCGCCGCAGGTGGGTGTTGCTGCGGGCACAATTGCGTAGTAAAGTATTGAAATGTAAGTTCTACTTGGAAAAAACTTGAAAATGAAATTGCACATGAAAATATAAAATACGCTTGACGGCCATGGGCCACCATAGTAGTGGCTTTGCATTGAGTCTACTTCAAATGCAGCAATCATTACACCTGAAAAGGAGAGGCTGTGTTTTGCGATAAGTTTTTTCCTTAACGGAACAGGGCGGACGACATATCCGTCCCTTCTGGCTCATTACCCCTTCACAGGGGCGCAGCCAGGATTTTTAAGGGGGGTGCTTAAGTTATGGAAGCAAAAAGCTTTGAAAAGGAAAAATTGCTTGTGATTAGAATAGCCAAGGAAAGCACATACTTTGTGAATAAACAATTGTCTGTAGGCCTACTCACCACGAAAACTGCGGGTCCTTCGAACTAAACTACCATCTTGTTTTTTTCGATATTCTTTCATAGTACAGTAGTACATTAATTCATGTCAAAATTAACTGTAAACCTACACCACAGTGATCTCCTAAAAAGGCCAGGATAATTCGTAAGCTTTTAGCAAAGTGTATGAGTATAATCGTAAAGTGAAAATTGCGATTATGTTCTAAGCAGCCATGACCCTTCATCAAAACAAAAAGGTTTGTACAAAATCTAGATCCTGCTTGTGTAGATAATAGTTCACATTTAAAAAAATGCAAACAAGCAGAAGGCACATTCATTTACAATATTTAAAAAAACAATTGACATGAGCTCTACACAGCACTATATGCGGGAGCTTCCATCCCACTCCTCCCTACAGCACAACCTTCCAAGAATTACAAGCAAAACCTTCAGCCGCTGCAAACCATAGGTGAAGGGCTTAACAATCACTGGTGTTTTTTTAGCTACAGAAACACTGTCAGTCTAAATAATAGTCTAATTTATCACCAAAGTCTGATCGACGCCTTTGACTCGCAACAAAGTCTTCTAGAATTTCCTTCTCGTTGACGGGCGGTTGGTAGCACTGACATAACAGCCAAGCCAGTGAGGCGGTTTCCATGGTTGTTCTGAGATAGGTCTTCAGGCGTCTCAGTGTGCTAAAACTTCGTTCAGCAGTAGCTGTTGAAACAGGAGGTATGGCTAGTATTTGAAGGAGATTCCTAGGCAGGACTACTGTTCTGACACCGTTCAATAAAATTTTTTCGAGGCTGCTCACCCTGATCTGTTTCGTACGAAGATGAATGTCTTTTTAATTTCACCACCAACTTGTCTATTTTCACTTGACACTTTTCCTTGACTAAAGAGTGGCATGCAACTAATTAGCAGAATAGCGAATTTGTTCAGCCTGCAGCTAGCGGTTACTCACATCTCGCACTGCATATCTTCCACGTGTGCACATTAGGAACAGGGTTCTCATAAATGCAACTCCAAATATTCCTAGAACAGTACCAAAAAGTTCCTAGATTTGTGGTGGTGCAGCAAGGAGCAGGCAAATTTTGGGGATGCGAAGGATTTTTGCTCGAATTCTCCCAAACTTGCCCGAGAAAAAACTCCGACCACCGAAACAAAAGCTCTTCATGTTCTTTTGAGCACCGTTGGGCGACGTTTTTGCTCATATTGTCATGGGTTTGCTCAGATTTTCAGGTAGTTTGTGAAGGTTTTCAGAGATTTTGCCCTGATTTCCACGGATTTTCAACAAATCAAAACTTTTGGTGATGCGCTTGCACCCCCACCTCCTACATCAGTGGTGCTGCATAAACTCAGAGTGCTATGATAAATGTTAAAAATAGAACCAAATATGATTTCCAAAATAAACTGAAACAATTCATTTTACACATTTTCATGCTTATCCGAAAATCCCCAAAAAATACCTGAAAAGGGTCAAAAATTCCCATTTAGGGACAAAATCCCTAAACGCGAGAGCACTGATTAGGAAGGTCCCAAATTTGCGACGTATTAACTGTACATCAATCGAACCTGTTGGTATTTCAAATATCTAGCTTGTTTCCACGGTAGCAGAGCACGGTAAACCCAACTCTTGTTGTAGATGGTAGTACAAACCAGGCAGGAATGAAGAAAACTGTTTCAATATTTCTAAAACCTCGAAAATTCATAACCGTCTGGTGTGACAACAAATGTATTGCTACGCATTGTGATACTACCGAATAACATTCTGCAATGCACCCGATTTCGGCTTACAATGTTGGTGAAAAACTAAGAAAACATCGCTATTCTAATTGTTATGGGGGGGCTTGAGCCCCTTCAACCCCCCCTGTCTGCGCCTTAAACCCTTCATCAGGCCCGCAACCAGAGGGGGAAATTGAACCCCCGAAATTTTCACAAACGTATGTATTTGTATGGTGCAGCAACAAGTTACATCATTTTGCCCTCCCGAAGATATCAGTTGGTTGCGGCCCTGCCCTTCAAAGATTTTTTGTACGACATTCATTGATACAACCTATTTGCAATTCCGAGACTCAGCCTTTCGAAACACACTCCAATACGAACGCTTACCAAGCCTTGTTGGCAGAGGCGAATTTTCATTTTCGGGACCCTCGGCTATTTTAAATTGGGGGCCCTTCTGGAAGGTTTGCGACGATTGATGTCATACAAATTAGCACTAAACGTGCTCGTTATATTCACTGAAAAAGTAGTTCCAATTCAAAAACATTACTTTGTTCTGAATTCCCTCGATATCAGGAACAAAAACAGTCACAATGAAACTAACGGAAAAGGCAGCGGTGAAGTTACCTTACCACACTCACATTACCTATTTATTGAGTACCTCACTGGCCTCGTGTAAACTGAAAAATGGATTCAGGCGTTTTGTTCCACACATCACTGTATTTACGTAACAATAACCAATTCTCAACGTCGTAAGAGAATGCTCATCGTCATTCACTTCAATCTGTCGCGCTCATTCTTCTACAGCGATCCTTTGTTAGCGGTATAGTAAAGAAATGTGCGTGGAGTCAAAACAAAAGTATAAATAAAATTACTTGCAGAGATGCTGGAAATTGTCCTTGCTCCCAAAATTGTGGGGCCCTAGGCTTAGCCTTTTTGGCCTAATGGTAAATCCGCGCCTGCTTGTTGGATAGCAAGCTCAAAAAACAATCACATAGAAACTGTTCGAGGATTCAGAATTCCATTGAAGCATTACACTTGTCAAAAAAATCGTCAGAGGTTTTTCCAGATAGAACTTACAATTCAAGCAGCTACTTTTTGAAGTTGAACTTTCTGTCTGCCAGTAAGTCGTCTATAATGCATGACCCAAAGTCAAGGCAAGTCAGCCTCTTAGTTGGCCATGTCCGGGAGGGGCAATCGCCTCACTTAAAACCTACAAAAGTTTTCATTTTTTCCAGCTCGGAAAACAGCATCGCGATACAAGGCCTTTTTGCCGTCAACTGTTTTGCCATAACATGGTTGCATTCTTGGTCTGTCCTACAGTAGTGAACCCGTAATGAGATTGGACTGTCAAATGTTCCACCTTCACTGCTCATATTTTCCCGAGTTTGTGGGCTAAGCCCCTTCCACAATCATATTGCTGTCAGACTCAGCGCGTTGGCGTTTGATTATTGCAGCTATGAAACGACGTTGTTTGATAAGCTTATTTTTATTCCCCCTTGAACCAACTTCTGACCCGGCCTTCGCACGACCAGGATTCTCCTTGCAGTTTAAAGCTATACTTACTAGTTCCTATCAAGGACTGGCTCTTGTGCCTGCGCGAGGGCTGCTTTCCGATCATTTCGCAGTGGCATCCATATTAATATATATATATATATATCCGCACAGGTCTTACCGCTGGCTAAATTCTCATTACACCTTTGGAGACATGAAACACAACCGGCGTATACAAAATCCCCAAGCACATGAAATTTATCTTTCCAACATGGAACAAGTTCAAAGTATAAAAAAAGGAATGCACTAAAACCAAAAGAACGTCTCAAAATATGGGCGAAAACCTAAACGTTTACTGCAGTCACAGAAACCGAAGTTAGCCTGTATGCGAAAACAGGTTGAATGTTTTATGAAAGGAACAGACCATGTCAGGGGCATGCACAAGCTTTACAAGCACAGGAACAGGCAGTGAAAAAAATCAGTTTCTGATAGACACCAAGGTTTAGCAGGTACTCAGAGACCGAAAAATGCCTCAGCAACGAAATGATTCTAAAATACACGGCCGTAAATCTAATTCGACGCAACACCACGACAACCAATACTTTGTACAAGATCAAGAACGGAATACGTTGTGCTGCCATATTGCTCAACCCTGAAAAGCGCACGGTTTATGCACAATGACGAAACAAATGCTTCTCAGTAGCAGCGGAATCAGAATTTAATCGCACAAAGTGTGCTTTAACATGACTGGACGCTGGAGCTCATGGCCATTGAATGGCGCGATGCGTTTCATTATTCTGCCTTCTGCTCTTCTTTAGCAGGCTCTTCAGTCACTTCGCTGTTCTCGCTTTCGGTTTTCTGCTTTTTAGCGTCGTCCGTCTCCTAAACAGAAAATACATGGAATTTCGGGCCATTAAATGGCCGTAACTGAATAAACACCCGCATAAGCTGTTACATATTTTGACACAAACTGACACTTGACAATAAATGAAAAAGGTGTCAACGAATTACCGGTTCGGGACCATCAGCTGGGCGTTTAGGAGCAACTTTTTCATCGCTATCACCGTTTTCCTCAGCAGGTTGATTTACTTCAGCCTCTTGAGCAGGTGCTTCGCCATCTGCATGTGTTTTGTCGCCATTCTCACTCTCCTGCAATTATAAATAACTGTGCATACGCGTTGTTTCGACTTTTAAGTGGAAATATACAAGGTCTACTGTAAAAATTCTACCTATGATCACATCTCAATAATTTAAATTCATTCACAGGCATGTAAAATCAACACAAACGCTTTTCCATCCCTTCAACATTTTCACACAGGTCCATTGCTTGAAGAAGCACAAACAAGCTGAAACAAGTGTGAACAATGACAAATGTAAAGGCATTGCCAGACAGCCTGTATGTCAAATGTTTTTACTTCCTAGCTAGATCACAAGTCCAAAATCATGACATGAAGTGCATTTAGCATGATAACTAAACAGTAGTTATTAGTAAGCTGGAATTTTAGCACTACTGTGACATAAAACATATCAGTGACGCACTGCACACATGGCTTAGTTCAGCTAATCATTTGATAGTGAAACTTCAAAAATATGTCTTTAATTCAATCCCAATTTGATGGCAGCAACTACAATGTGAGGTAAGTGTTCTGCATGCCAACTTTACTTTTACCTCCAGGTGGCATTCGCATTGATAAGCAACACAACTGATTGTAATTCTAGATACACTGGTCGGCAATCCCAATAAAATTGGTTGTATGCAGTTTAAGTTTACCTAAAGACAGTACTTCTCATATTTGCGTTTTGACTTCCCTTCAGTGGATTCCGAAAAAGGAAAAAAGCTGATTACATAGAAAAGATAGGCCCACACATTTTTAATAACCATTTTCCACACTTCATTGATCTTTTCAATACTAAATGAAAAATTAACAATATTATCACTTATGTTTATTTTTCCAAAATGTTACTGATGAAACACTTCACACATTGCATACCACTGTAAAAACATTTCTTGCTTTACTTTCTGTAGAAGTGTTATAATCGGCAAAGAACAAAATTTGAATAATTTTTTGGAAAATTTAAGCAAAATACATCATCTCACTGAAAATTTGTAAGCCTCAGTGGTTACAGGTGTTTTGTGATATCTGCAATCTAGACTGCATTACTTTTCTTTAAAAATCATTATGCTAGTTTGTGGTAACTGCATGATCCCACATTTACCAGATCTGTTTTGAAGTTGGTTTCTTTCATTTTTTCAAACTTGTTGGAAAACTTGGAATTGACAGTTGTACAATCATTTTGTATCCTAATGTGTCTTCTGTGCTTTCATGAGCACATTCTTACACGTCAGTTGCTCTGGCATGCCCCACATATTCTGAATCAAAGGATCAGTGAAGTAAACGATTCTGGTCAGACCATTTGTGCTTCCTGTAAGTTTGTGAAGTGGTAAGCGTAAGCCTCACAAAAGCCTCTGATGTGATTAAATTTGCTTTGACTGCTTGCTCTTCTACAGATGATTGAGCTAGAGAGCTGTTCAACCCCTGAAATGATGCAGTGTGTCTTCTAGTTTGGATTTTTTTTAAGTTTTGGATTACGTGTTTTTGCAAGCGATGTCATAGTGGGGTAGGTGACATCATCAGGCCCTCGGCACCAACGCAAGAGCCAGCCACTCTTTTTGGCTCAAGCTTTTATCGGCAGCAAAGCCATAGTCTTTAAAGGGGTTGGATTGGCCTTCTAGCATTCTGGTTTAAAAGTTATGGCCTAACAACAAGAAATTAATTAACTTGCATTTTTGGCAATAACTTTCGAAACACAAACACTAAAAGGGTGATCAAGGGCTCTAGTGATGCAATTTTTTGCTTAATTTTTTTTCTTAAAAAAACATAATTTTCCCTTGCAGTTGGGGCCCAGGGCTTGATGATGTCATTCAAGAAACCCTAAACCTACCCATTTCAAAACGTCACCCACAACAAAACAAAACCTTCTGTTATTTAAAAAATTGAAACTAGAAGATTCTAAGAGGGTTTGCACAGCTCTCTAGCTCAGTCAGCCTTTGATCGACTTTCTAGCGTTTCTGGTTCAAAAGTTATGATCTAAAATAAACAAATTAATTAACTAGCTAATTAGTCAAATATTTTTACTAACTTACATCATAATTGTTGAACCCAAAATCCCAGCAGGTCATCCAAAGTACTAAAAGACTCAGACTCGAGCCTAGTTTCCAATGAAAATTTCATCGAAACACTTTGGCCTAGCAGTTGGGCCCTAGGCCAGGCAACATGAGCCAAAATGACCCCAAAACTACTTCACTTATGACATCACTCGCAAAAAATCCACAACCCCCAACAAAAAACTTTATGAGTGCAATGTACTAGACTGGCCGATCTGTTTGATCCCTTGAACAGCTCTCTAGTGCAATCAGCGTAGGAGCTAGGGCGTTGGTAAGACAACCGAAAACTGCTGTTTTTTAGGCCAAAATCCAAGTACGAATATATCGTACGCCAGCTCAGTGTTAAAATCTTTCTCAAAAATCAAATGTGTGTCTTATAATGCAGTGAGCCTAATGTATGGATCTGGTTGTGCTTTCTCATCTAGAACAAATTGTGGTAAACAGGGCTATTTATGATTTTTTAGTAAACAGACCATAATGTTACATAATAAACCAACAGCAATTGCAATGAGCAGCATTATGTGGTTCCAAAAAGTAATTGCTTTGCAAGGCTCCCAACTACATTGGTGCACACCGAATCAAACATGTGCATCTTTTATTTTATTTTATTCATGTCTAGCAGAATAAGCATGTTTGACAGATTAAATTCCCTTGTGTGTTATAAGTTTTTTATTTATTGCACCTTATGTATGAAAAAAGAACAGCTAGCATTCAATTTGACACTTCGCCTTATGGTCTGAAACTATGGTGAGTTTGCTAGAAGGTGAAAAGTGCAAAAAGAAAATTAGCTGGTTGCTGTGTTCTTCACATTTTGGTAGGTGGTAATACAGAACAGAATGAACATTTTTTTGAAAATGCAAGAAAATCAAAGCAAATGTTGATGATTTTAATCCCCTGTCAATGCATTGAAAATATGATAGTTACTGACTCTGCAATTGCATACCATGAAAAAATTTAACTAATTACTCTTAGCCAGATTCTTGGCATGTATTAACTTTTTTGGTCCTTCACACTGTTTAAAACATGCTGCAAAAAAGTTGATGATAGATATTTGACATGAAGGCTTTTTGGAAAACCAACATGAAAGCATCCATGTTTTATTTTAAAGAAATTAAGCTTTTGAAGAAGATGAAAACTCAAGAATCATGCCAGGTGCCAAAGAGTAAGTAAGCCTTGGAAATAAGATTGGTGCCTGAAAGCAATTTTACCATCCTCAGTATAAGACTGTACAAAATTGTGGCAAAGCACCCAAATGTCAATGTCAAAATGTATACCATATTTATTTGATTGTTAGCCTCCCTTGAACATCGGTTACCTAAGCCTCTTAGATGCTTTCATGTACTAGTACATTTAATTGGCAACCCTGGTAGTGATGCTTCACCACTAAACTGTCTTCTATTCATCACAATGCCACCTGTGACAAGTGTGCATGTGATGCCAAAGAAAAGAGAATATAAAGAGAGTTTGGTCAACAAAACATAAGGCTGAGCATATCTAAACGTTTCGACAAGGTAATAAGCTACACGAAATGATGAAACAAATGTAAGTCATGGCTTACAATTGAATAAATATGGTACTAGACTTAGAATCATTTTTGTGTTGCTCAATATGATTGCCATCTAGTGGTAGGAATACAAGAACTGTGGGTAACCAAAAACTATTTGATTTAACGTTTGCAAAATTGGTGTCATTTCTTAAAAATGTGTAGGCATTAAGTAAAAGCCTAAGAATTTTAAATTCAAATGAATTACAATGAAGTTTGAATGATCCAGGGTCTCATTCCCAGGAAAGAATTGCCATGTATCCAACACTACTGTATTACTGTAAAACCTTTTTGTAATCTGTCTTTGCCTCTGTTTGCCCAACCCCATTTGGTGGTGCTATGTGCCTGGTCGAACAAAAAAAATGTAACTCCTAACAATTAAGCCAAGATCATGGAGTGTAAAAAAAAAAAAACTTGGATGACAATCACTTTTCATTGACATAATTTTCAACAGTTGAGTTTGACTATAATACCCAATGAATTGGCTAGGCTAATTGCAGTGGATATTGCAACTGTCTATAAATATTTTTGCCATTTTATAGGTTGTTAAAATTGTTAACATAAATCACAAGTGACATTCACATTGCTTAACTCTTTCACGTCCAGTAATTTAAGCATTTCACCCAAAACAACCAGATCGCATGTGGCTTTGCATGAGCATATCTCTGGTGCTGAAAGCAGTAGAGAGCTTTTTAAAGGCCCAAAGTCTTGTACTTTTCAATGAAAAAAATTCAGTTGGGGGTGCGGATTTTTTGTGAGACACAATAGTCAACAGTTATTGACACAACACTCTTGACACAACAGTTATACTGCATGTATAATATTAAAGTTTTAAATCTCATACAATACAAACCACAACACATCAGCTGAAGGTAACAATTTATTTCCAACTGAGCAGTGCTCACTTTAGTGTTTTTCTGATCTCCATTTTCAGCAGTAGGTGCATCACCAGCACCATTTTCTGCAACTTCTTTTGTAACAGTTTTGGTTTCTTCAACAAGCTTGGGATCAGTTTTTATACCTTCCTAAATATCAACATAACATGTACCAAATTTTGCACACGAAGTTAAAAACAACATTGANAAGCATACAATGTATTAATTGTAACTATTATACTACTATGTAGCACTTCAGTCTGAAATAGTTANGCAAATTATGTACGAGTTTCACAAATAATTGAAGAAAAACGTTTCAACATATTTAACTTGGTCACACCAGCACCTACAGTATAAACACATTAAGTTTGTTTGCCAGATTTGGCCTGGGCAAATGGAACAGTGCCCAGCAAGCAATTGGATTGACGTCAACTTTGCAAAAATCACTGAATACTTTTGATCTGCTGGCTATAACACAGCAGAAAACTGACCTTGCTGTAATTCGATATAAACTAGTCTACGCAGGAAGATGAACGCAGCAAACCACAAAGTACGTTTATTTGGCACGTTTGTGAGCGGTAATCAGTGAGACAGAGAATGCAGAAACTCGTACACTGCCCCAAACCCTGCCCGTGGCAGACAATGGCGATAACTCGTCGTGTACAAGGCAGTAGCGAACAACCACGTTATGAAAAGCTTTAGCTTGTTACAGTACCTAAATTTTGTAACGCACAACCAATGTAACTTACCTTTACAGTAGCTTGCATTGTGTTATCAGTGACAACCTTCGCATCTTCAGTGGCCATTGCGAAGAAAATTGTAAGATGAATGAAAGCTCGGAAAGTAAAGCAAATCAGGCTCTTTGTGCACAGTTCACGATATTCTTAGCTCACGCGGACACGAGACTGGTGGCACGGCGAACAAAAGAGTGAGCGGCTGCCATGCGGAAGCAACCATATTATATCACGTGACAGCATGGACAAATCAAAAATGAGAATCTGCTCTGACGATACTGCCTCAGAGAATACAAGAAATAAACAAAAACTTGCGAGCGAAACGCGACGAACCGGGGCGGGAAAAAAGGAACGTTTTAAATGACACGAAAAAAGCAGGTTCAAGGGAGAATTTACCTAGCGCCATGATCCGTCGGTCGAAGCATTTTCGGATGCTGTATTGTAGCTGTTATCGCAAATTTGTTAAACTGCAGGTGTTTTCGCATACGTGGATTTTAACAGCCGCGTTGATCGGTAGCCTACCGGCTCAATACGACAGCGTGCTGCGATCAACTTCGAACTTGGGTTACTGTCGTGCTCTTTGCGTTGGCTTGCAGGGTCTTAAATAAAGATGGCGCAAGAGACCGTAAAAGATTGAGATCCCTTTTACTTTCTTCTGCAGGCTGTCTACTTTTTATTACGCGCTGCTCACTTGTTCAGATGTCTACAAGCACATTGGCGACGAACCTGGGGTTACATTGTCTTTATTTTTCTTCCCACTGCCGGATTACTATTTGATGATGAGTGACTGCAGTTACTGCCGGTGCGCTGTTTCAGTGTTTGGCATCTCCCTGTGTTGTCCGTGTTAGTCATCTAACAGTTGCTCTGTACTGCGCTATGACTAACAATTTTTGTGTTATTGTTTTATTCGAGTACCCTAGTGATATCAACCATGTGTGGCGCCACACATAAATCTGACGCAAAATAAACATAAAAATATTGCAAAAAATATTTATGTAAAAATTATATGGCAGAACTGAAGTTTCTAAAAAACACTGTCCTTGCTGGTTGTTGGTCATTTGGTACTGGGGAATCATGTTCCTCAATCGGAGCAGCAAAGATTGAACCTAATTAAACTGCTGTCAAAAGACTTGTGTTAAGAAAATTTATCTCGGGAAACAGCGGTAGAAAATTGTTTTGTGGTAAGTGGTCCGTTATCGCAACACGAGTTTTTGTGTCTCGACTGCTGTGTTAAAATCGAAAGCGATTGTTCGAGCTGTTGCAAAACTTTGTTGCACTACTGTCCTATTAATTTACTTACCCAAACTGTTTTCACCATTTCTTCGCAAGTACGAACGAACAAGACCAAAAATATAAAAAGGTGTTTCTCCCAAATTCTACTGGTTTTGGACGAAGTGCAAATTTAAAAATTGCAACTATTTTAAATTTCTTCAGAAACATTCGATGTGCCCAGGCCCGTAACCAGGGGGGGCGAAGCCCCCCTACAAAATTTTTCAACCCCTTTGGAAAAATGTGTTGAGCATCGTTGAAAACTATTGGACATAGTTCAAAAAATTTGGGCCCCTCTCAGAAAGTTCTTCGCCACCCCTGGTGCCCCAAGTTGGTTACGGGCCTGGTTCTGGCTGTTGGGGCCAAGTGTGGGCAGGGCTCGTCAACTGTTTGATGAATAATATTTTTGCGACTTATAAAATTATACGAGACGGGAGTTTGTGATGCAAATTTTTTTCGGTGATTTTGATGAGTTTCTTCTTAAAAGTCGACGTCATACTTTNACGCACACTTCAGCTTGAACTTTGGTAATGTAGCNTACTTGACGACCCCTCCATATTTTTGCTAGCACCAAAACCGTGATTCTGACGTTTTTTTTAGACAATCTTTGTGTTCAAAAGTATTGCCGTCAACATGCCAAGATTTGATTATAATCACTAGCTAAAAAGTGGGCCTCAGCGTCCCTTGCCTATACGCTCAGTGGCGTGGAGAGGTTAGGTGATGCCCAGGGCGACTGCTATGCCCCTACCAAATGCTAGTATTGAGCAGTGTCCTATGGTGGTCATTGTTATTTGATATACGCTATTTGTGATGTCACAATATGACGTCATATTTCACTCTTGCAAAACAACGTTTTAGCGAAGTTTGTTGACATAACATGCATATTATTCTACACGCACTCTCCTTACTTGTTGTACAATGTGCAACTACAATGAACAGAATTATCAGCGCTCCAAGTTAGGAGACCGGAGCAAAGCACATAACTCAACGCTAAAACAGAGCAGTTCACAACTGCAAAAATATCCGGCAACGCGTTAAAACAGGGGAGAATAACCAGAGAACACACTCAGTGCTACGTCAGTGCAGTTCACAAATGCAAAAATGTTAAGGTTGCGCATAAAAACAGTGGAGTAAAACACACTCAACGCTACGAATGGGCAGTGCACAACTGCAAAAACAGGCTGCGCGAAAGTCTCGTCGAATAGCAGTCGAGCAGAGAAAGTATGCGGCTGGGATGGCGGTTGGTAAACTACACAAGAATTGAAAATGCGCATGGAGTGCGCGAGAACACTTTCATTTTTTATGTGACTGTTATATGTACAACTACTGGGGGGCAGAACAACTGCGGGCTTATGTGAGCCGTTATGATCAATCCGCCTGAACAGCCAATTTAATGACGAAACTCGAAATGATGCATATATTGCAAAACTTGTGTGCGGCTGTGTTAGCGCACACCCAGGGTTGCCAGCTTGCCACATCAAAAAGCGAAACGGAAAACTAGTGATGCTTTAAAAAGTCAGCTAAATCAGCAAGAATTGAAATAGGACGGTTTTGAAATTTGGTTCAGAATATCAATTACACGTCCATAATTATCTTTCAATCATTTTTTTGTGATTTTCCCTTTATCGCACGTTCTGGAAAAAGTCACGTCACTATCAATTTGATTGGGTTAGAACAAGGGTGGGCAAATAGCGGCCCGCGGGCCAAATGTGGGCCGCCATTGCGTTTTCAGTGGCCCGCAGAAGCATTCAGGAAATATGTTCAAATCTGAAATTACCTCCAACTTATTACCGTAAATGTTAGTGCTGAGGCTAACTTAACCAAGACTTGCTTCTATTTACATGAGAAGGTACGGCCCTTCACAAAGTGGCCCGAGAGCCAAATTAATTGACCAGCCCTGGGTTAGAATATATGTCTCTGGTATTGAAGAATGTTAGAATTACTGGCATTTTAATATACGTCAAAACTAGCGTTGACAAAAAATTAAGTTTCCAAAAATTAAATCCTTGCAGCCAGGCCCGTAATCAGGGGGGCTCGCTCTACAAAATTATTCACCCCCCTGGAAAAATGTGTTGGACATAGTTTAAAACTGTTGGACATAGTAAAAAAAATGTGCACCCCTCTCAGAAAAACATTCGCCCCTCCTAGTGTCCAAAGCTAGTTATGGGTCTGCATGCAGCAGTGTTATTAGCCTTACAATAGGAAAAATCATCTCCAGTAGTTGCAGCATTTTAACTTTTGTAATTTCACTCTTTGGATGCCGCCTTGCCTTGTATGCCCGGGGCCGTCGCTCCGTTTACCCCAATCTGAATGCCACTGCTTATAGCAGTGGTTCTTAACTTGGGTTCGATCGAACCCCCAGGGTTCGACTGAGCTTGTTCAAGGTTTCGACGAAGGTCATCTGAAACATGAATGAAAGCGTGGCTATGTCACAGCAAGTTTCTGCTATATTGGACAAAAATGGGGTTCGACAAAAACTTGGAAAACTACGTAAGGTTCGGCGTGTTTGTAAAGGTTAAGAACCACTGGCCTATAGGCTGAATATTTTGCAAAGGAGATGACACTAGCAGTTCAACGTGGCACACCAACCCTAATTTCATGAAAAATTGTGTGCAATATCTTGTACTCTCCCATTCACGCTGAAGAAAAACTTGAAAGTACCTCGATAATTTCTTATTGGCGTACCAGATACAGAGAAAAACAACGAAAACGCGGAGTCGATGAGCGTGAAATACCAAATAGAAAGAGATGTACAAGTTTTGACTAATACTGTAATATAATATGAGTGTCGAGCATGCTCCAACAGTACGTTTATAACTTTGCCCAAGAGTACCTCCCTGCTTGCAAAAACAACTGGGATCGGAAAAGACATCTCACTTGGTACCAGTGTGTCAAAACTTACGTTGGAGGGGTAGACAACCAAACAACTTCCGCGGTTTAAACAAAACTCATGAATAAGATCTGGTAGTCACGCGCAGCCTGGATGTCAATTTCAGGCTCAGACACTGGCACTAACAAAATTTAGTAATTAACAGTGATCATCACGATGTTTGATTTATCCAGAAAAATAAATATTCATGCGGGTTTTCAACGCCAAAAACCTACACCTGTACGTAAAATTTGAAAACTTGATCGCACAAACCCATTTACTACTGTTTTCCAGAACAAGTATCACAAGCCGGTCATAGCTCACTGGCAGTGTCCGCGATCATTTCACCGCATTCATCGTCACTGCTCGCGTCGTCCACATTCGTATTGTGAGCAGACTGATGGCTGAATCTATTATGACAGTAGAATTTGCCTATAACGACGCTTTTTCGTCGGTCCTGGCAGAATTCCTAGATTTTTTCGTGCATTTCAGTTCTGCTATATTTGAGGTCTTCGGCTATATCGGCACTTCACCTATAGCGACGCTTTTTGTCGGTCCCGCAGTATTTTGTTCCTTTATAACAGCGGTTCCAAAAGTATGGGTCGCGAAGGGTCGACAAATGGCTCGCGCCAAGGTGATTCAAATCTGTCAAAACGAACTTTTTCCTTTCATTTTTCGAGTTCTTTCAATTCCGTCATAGACTGGTTATTGCATCGTATACATTTCATTTGGCTTCGCCTTATTTAAACTGGATTATTGCATCATAAGTGGTTTTCCGAGTTTTAATGGCAGCGCAGCTACTAGTCAGCTAGCTGCTAAGTTAAGATTCGTTGATTACGGAAGTATTTTGGAGCTGATTACAGCAAACCTCGGTTAATCCGGATTCGATTTGACCGACGATGTTATCCGGTTTAGGCGAAGATCCGGATTAACCGAAGACGTAGTTTCTATCGACTGACGTCATTTCGGTACTGACATATAGGTGAGAATCGTTTAAATTGAACACATATACGACGCAACGGCAGATTTTCGCAGAAGCAAAACGAATTTATTGATGTATTTACAATGGTACATCAGGTTAGTAACCACTATATCCAGGCAATTTTGAACAATTTTAAGTTCATAATTTTAGATTACTTGGCCGCGAAAAAATCTGGGATTTTGGACTGACGCAGAGATTTTTGTGACTGGTCCATAAGCATTTACTCTATTTGGAAGGTAATGCCCTCCAAACATCTTACCGAGTACAATACGCCCAGGGATATTGCTCTGCACCTCACACGCAAACTCCACACTAATCAATAGACTGAAACCCTGATGCGGAGGTGTGCCTTCAGCGTTATGTACAACGTGAGATGATATGCCCATGTGTGACGCAATAATCATCTCTACGATTAGTCGAATGTTGCGTGCAGTTGTGGCCGCTGTTATTATAATCCAAAACGTTCGTTGTTGATCGTGATCACGCATGTGTTGCGTCATAAAGCTGTCGAATCTGTCCTAAAGACCAGTCAGTGAACTTACTTCACTGAAAAATCCTGATTACGAGATGTGAAAAGAGCAGATTTATCCGTTATTGGCGAAGATCCGGTTTAAAAAAATCCGGATAAACCGAAGATTTTTATGAAGAAAAACGTAAGAAATCATTCGTACCACCAGTTTTATTCGCTTTTGGCGAAGATCCGGATTAACCGAGGTTTCCTGTATTTCAGTAAATAGGTCAGTGGAGTACGGTGTCAGGGTTGATAGTAAGAAAGTTTAGTTATGTAGTACTAGAGTAGTTCGAAACATTTTCGCTTCCTAAGCACGTGAAATATATTTTTTTCGATGCTTTAGGCTTGGGTCGTAAGATGTTCATTAAAGTCAGATTTGGGTCGCGCTAGAAGTTTGTGAACCACTGGTTTATAACGACAGTTGTAAGTTGTCTTCACAACTTGAAGTATAAGCTCGGCCAAGGGCGGATCCCGAGGGTGGCGATCGCCCCTCCTAAAACCTACGAAAGTAACTTTATTCACCATGATTTTGTACAATTCGGGAAATAGCATTCGCGATATAAGGCCATTTTGCCGTCCACTGTTTTGTTACAATAGTGTTGTCAAGTATACTTCATTTCTCTTACAGTAGTGAGCCCGTAATGAAGCTCGACTACTAAATATTATTGCAATCGCTCCCCCTAACCTTACTGGCTGGATCCGCCCGTGAGCCCGGCTATGTGGAGTGGGTACACGACTTTTCGGTCTGAGTCGATTCGGTCTGGCCGTTTTGGTCACGGAACTTTTCGGTCTTGGTCGTTTCGGTCTCGAGACATTCGGTCAGACTATGAAATCTTACATGTTAACTTTTTCATGCAAACGTACTTAAATCAAAGAAAGATTTTATTTAATAAAACTACAAACATGATCCAACAGCTAATCAGCATTAACATATGATTTTCACTGTCACCAGCAAGCAAATTAAATCATTGTCGACATTAAGCAATTAAATACAAATACTTCAAACTAATAATTACTATTAAGATTTAATCGCAATCATCACTCCCTTAAAGGGAGTTGGTGTAACACCAGCTATCGCGACATTTCGCCTGCCTATATAATCATTTCAATAAACAAATGCAATGAGTTGTTTATGTACAGAAATGCCGTGACCGAAATGTCTCCAGCAGGGGTGTAGTGCTGAAAAAGAGGTGTGGGAACGGCGTTACCTCGGGTGACTACCCCACTACACACCTGATTTAGGTTAAAGCCGAACTCTTACACCAAATATCGCTCAGATGCCCCACAATCAAAAAGCTCCTTTAGTTCTCGCAATCCACTCAGACAAACTTTTCAGGCCATTACTCCGCAATGGCCTGAAAACTTCAAGAATAATTACTCCTCTGAAACGAAGATAACAGAGTGACGATAAATGCAAACAATCAGACGAAGCGTGGAGCACCCAGATACTATTATAGATGTCACATACAGTATACAACCATGCTCCGGTGCTATACACGAGATAACTTGTGAATTCATTTATGCTGCTCCAGGCGCTACACGTAAAAATTGAAATGAAAAATCGAAATCTTCAAGTAATGTTGCCACTGGTCCCCAGACTGAAACGGCCAGACCGAAATATCCCGTGACCAAAACGGCCAAACCTAGAAGTACTGCTCCGATGCGGAATCACCACACCAACCTTTATGACCGAATATGAACAGCAATTAAAGTTAAGCGGCCAATCGCTGAGCCGTGACAGGTGTGACGTACGAATGGCAACAAGGATTGCGCCAACAGCAGCAATGAATGCAAATCATTACGTGAGTTTCAATGTATTAGGGATTGTTACGACTGCAGTCAGCTTGATCGATAGTCTTGGTGGAACATTACCCAAATTGTCGAACAAAAGAAGCAACATCCCATTATGGAAAATGCATGACATCGTCGTTTCGCTCAGCATGGCAAAAATTTTACGAAAGTGGCAAAACATGCAAAAGATTTCGATATCCCAGCAATGGAGTTGACTACAATTTTTAAAAATAAAGACAAAATAAATTCTCACTTTTCTTATCAAGGTATACACGAAGGAACAATACAGTAGCGGCAATCCTAATCAAAGGACACTTTAACCCTAGCCAGGCTTTGGCATTGAACTGATAAACCATTTTTGGAACGCTTTATTGCAGTTCGCCTATAATGACGCTTTTTCTTCGGTCCTATGAAGTGACGTTACTTTACTTGCAACAGAAGTTGTTGAAGTGGCACGGACAACTCATGAAAACGTTGTTACGGCTCGGTCATATTGATGAAACTGTGCGAAGTCAACGTAGGTTTTCAGTCAGAGAGGGACTCCTCGATGCTTCTGCTTGTTGGCTGAGTCATATGAAAACAATAAACCATTGACCTCGGTTTTGCAGTCCTAACGATTTTAATTTATTCACCGGTGTGCACATGCAAAACCCTGTTATTATCAATTTATGAAGTAGACTATTGGTAACCCTAAATTTATACGATTTTGAAAGGGGCTTTAGGAAACGACTGGCCACACCAACTGTTTTTTCTTGGCCGCCGTTGCAATAGCGTGTTAGGAATATTTCGACAATCTAACTTCGAGATGGCGTGCCATGCAGAGAACTTTGCTAATTCTATCTTTGTTGCCTCAATCAATTAAGTTCATATTGGAATGCCAAGTCGAAAGAAAGAAATTAGCTAAGAATATGTGCGTCAGTTTTGAGGTGTTGGTAACACGGCAGTGAATTTACTTATTTTATTGATTCATACTATCGTTGCATGTTAGAAAAAGATCAGTAAGCAGCGTCCCGAACATTTTCTTCATAATACGATGCTTTTAAACAAATGTAAAAAAAATTAAAAAACGTGCTGGTGTATTTGCAGAGACATTATTATATCAGTTTGCTTAATTTCAGCTGCGCACGCTTGTTCAAGCAAATTGGGTACAACCGCAGATAAAGCGAAAGGTATTCTATTTCCGATGGCAATGCAACCGCCACAAGCGGTATTGAAACATTCACCAGCTGCAACATTCTATTGTATATAACAATATAGTTGATGACATTCGTGCATCGTACGTGCTTAACCCTTCCTCCCACGCTAGTAACGTTGCAAGTGGCTTGCTGTGCACCTTAATCGACCAGTCAAGGGGCAACGACTCGATAACCTTGCGGTTTTTTCGGTGCCCTGGCGTTTATGCAATTGCTATGGTCTCTTTCTCGTCTTTGAAATTCTTAACTTTCGCCTAATAAACTCAACTCAAGTCAGAGTGCACCGCCCGCCGTCCGTGACACAGTTACCCCTGCCAGATCTCCGCGATCCCACAGACCACCGGAACGATTACGAGACTGTGTATTAAACTCTGTGCCAAGCCGATCACATCCTAATGAAAAGTGCTGGTGATGATGATATTCGTGCATCGTACTAGTGCATGAACCCGTGTGTATATATTAGAGTGGTCCTTATTTGGAAAATTGTACGGCAACCGGGTTAAATTTGTTCGCTTTCGGTGAAAAACTATCCATGCAAAATATCTCAGAGAAAAATCGATGTTTGCGGGTTGCATATGAGCAGTGAAATTTCATGGGTCATTCGCATTCCATCTCAACTCAACCAGTGCTTCCATGGGCACCCTCACAGGTTTTGTTCAAAACTGCACCAAATGTACCCCTGTGCGAGCAATGAAAAATCCCCAAGCTTCAGATCAAAATTCCAAGCGGTTTAGATTTGATGGCCTGTTAAACTGTAAGCAAAGCACCACACATACCCCTGTGCGAGCAATGAAAAATCCCCATGCTTCAGATCAAAATTCCAAGCGGTTTAGATTTTATGGCCTGTTAAACTGTAAGGGTCACAACCCATTTTTGCCCTCATGGATCACCGTGTTCATTTTGAAAGGTGGCAGCCCATAACTTCATTTTTCTACAAGATATAGGTCTGAAAACTGGTACTCCAGATATTTCTGGCTCGCTCCTGAATCGGGTGTCACAAGTGAGCTAGGTGTGGATCAAAAGTTATAGGCATCTCAAAACTGAATGTTTGTCAGGCAGAGTATATATTTGTCACATTTTGACCACCCGCTGTGAAGCTCCCTCTTGGTCAAGATCTAAAATTTCACCTGATTTATGACATTTAGGAAATATTCATTGTGTACAAGGAAAAGATCTTGATACAAATACTGGCAAATAATGGTGTTAGAGGGTGCTGAAAATGCTAACAGCTCAAAAAATAGCCCTTAGACCCCTTGTTCAGGGGGGTAAATAACTACGTATATGGGACAATCGCACTGAACAAATTCTCTGGTCAGCTCTGGTACCTCTCTGAGGGATTAGTGGCTTTGGCTTTTTTGACCAAGAGGTGCCAGATGACACGAAAGGACGAATAGTTGCAGCACTTGACAAAGATGGAGATGAAGATTCTCCCAAACGTGCCCTGAGGAAAGACTTGTAACGCATGATGAAGATCAGCTGCAGTTCGTCATGTAAATTGTGACAGAGCCTTTTCTGACGGTAAAAAGAGTACACTACTTACTGGGCAACAATGAGTGGGTGACACCCAAAATGCCCCTGCCTCTGACCAGCTAATACATTGTAAAGAGAAGGATCCAGATATCAACAAAATAGCCTATTTATTAGTATCTTCATTGCTCATGTGCAACCCCTAAATGTTCTTCTACCTAGGAGTTTTTTTACACAAGATAGTTTTAGTCTAAAAGGAACACAACCACCTCGGTTCCCATGGTATTTTTAGTTTAATTTTTGCTATGCATTTAAGGACCACCCTAGTATATATGTACAAACGCGCTTGAGCGTTACTGTGACCTCACTCCAACCTGCTGGTGTTTGAAACGTGGATGTATCGTCTATTCTGCCTTACTTACTAATACATGCCATCGCCAAAATCAACAATTATATAAAAGTAGATGTGCAATCTCAGTTGAGAGGAATGTCCTGCCATTCTCCCGTTATCCGACGAACGTGGGCAGTCAGTGATAATGAAGAACTCAACTTCCGAGATCGAGACTTCGTTCAAACTTCGAGAGCGAGACTTAAATTTTTCAGCTTAGAACTAACACCACCCTCATTAATAGTACTGCACAAAAAATTTGAGCGACTTTCGTGCTTCCTTGTGGGCAGGACGTATTGACAACTTCAAATAAGCTGTATTCCACGTCATGTTTCAGAGGGACTTTTTGTACAAAATGCCAGAGTTAAATGACGAAGCTGCCACCACAGCCGCCCTCCATTGCTGTTATCCACAATATTAAAATTTGCGGTAAAGTACTATTCGTCTGAATGCAAAAGGACAGTTTGAAATTTCGTGTTGCATTTTGATTTGTAACAGCAAGTGTGGGTGAGCGCAGCGAGGATTCAATAAATCAAATGCCAGAAAATCTTCAGTTCGATAAAATTAAACCAGAAACTAACCCGAGCGGTCCAATTTGTTTTGAATTACACGTTGGCCATTCTGGCGATGTTATCAACAACACAATCTACTTTTCCCTCGCCGTGCCGTTTGCAACATGCATAATGTCGTGAAAATGAATGCTAAGTGCGTTTCCTATTGTCGAGCGTACGTCTGCACGACATGGCGTTTTCAAGTTGTTTCCAATTTCTTTTCGATCAATATTGGATCAAGTGTCTCAATATCATATTCTTCCATGTCACCAAAGTTCGCCAACTTTGTGGAAAAGACGGTCTTTCTCACCGCCGTAGGATCCGAAGAGCAATCGCTAGCGATCCCGAGCTTTCTCACTCTGCCACCACGTAGGGAGTGACAAACGTTCCTTCGGGTTTGGAATACTGACGCAAGGACGCACGTCGATCTGCCATCAAATAGGTTTCACAGCATTGTATTCCAGCGATTTGGACGGATCCGCCGGATACAGCCTTTGGCAGACGGTCATGATGCGTTTGAGACCCTGGATGAACTTCCGCTGCGTTTCGTCGTTCAGCACGTGAGCGATTTGCTGTGAGAAGATCTTTTCGCGTCCAGTCCGGGCGTGAATTCCCACCATAGTGACCCCGATTGGCCAAGGGGCGTTTCCGATGGCCATTTGCAGATAGATAGCGCTGGCCTGAAAGCAACGATTTACGATTTGTTGCAGTTCGTTCTCTAACTTACGACGTCGCTCAAAGGAGCAGAATTTCCGCTGTGCCTGTAGCGAATGTTGCTAATGTCAATAAAAGTGTATCTTATGAAGTTTTTCCAGAGGCGTCACCCAATATAGGCAAGCTTCAAATTTTCAAGAGTAGTAAGCTACCAAAACTGAAATTATTTCTCAGCACTTCAAGGGTCAGACTAACTTTTCCTTTCAAGCACCTATTTAAAATTTGGCACTTCAAATAATACATACATAGGTATTAGATTAGACAGTTCGAACAACGCTATTTTTCCGAAATTGCCTGCCACTCACAGAATTATAATCAAAGTTGATTTTTACGAACCATCCTTAAACATGCTTTGTCCGCGACTTGCGTCTTGTTAACTGTTTTTCAAAACTTAACGTGCCCGGATTTTACGCTCTGGGTAGTTGCTGTACATCCAAAATAGCACGAAAATACGTGAAGTTGTGCTCATGCGATAAGCTTGACTTTTACCGGAGATAAACAGTAAACATGGCGATACTTAATCTCGACTGCGTCTCTAAAACATCAGCTTGTTTTAAAAACTCACCTGTACGTAATCGCGCTCCAACACATGCCTGATTATGTCGCACAGATAATCTAAAATGTCTTGGGCAACGGTGCACTTTTTCAGTTTCTTGAACAGCGGTTTGAGGTAAGCGTCGGTCTGCCGGTGGATGGCGGACTGCGTCTTCCACTGCACTGTCTTCTTTTTCTCCTGGGGCATGTCGCTCAACTCCTTGGCCCAGCAACTCAAAAGAAACTGTAAAATTTGTCAGCAAATCTAACGACAAAGCGAATGCGCTGCAGCACAGGATCAAACTAAATGGCAAAATCCGAAGGCATCTGAAAGCACAATGAAACCAACCTCACCTGCATTGTTTCGAGTATGAGGTCACAATCAAACTTATCATCGCCTTTTCCAAGACCTTTTGCTCTTTCCTGCGCGCAGAAAAAAATTGGTTCAAGGCAATAGTTCATTTCAAAAACAATTTTCTTCTTGAAAAAGGGCAAACACACAACAGCTTAGGTACGCTTTCAGCCCTTCACGTGAAGCTATGAACATACTACCGATTACAAAGTTGGTCTACTGCATTTCCTTGTAGCCATTTCAACCACATGCGAGGGTAACCTAAGGCAGCGGATCGCAACATACATCTCTGCACCTCTCGAGAAGCTAGATGTTTTCTACTAGGAGTGGTTGCCGGCATGTCTTGTTGTATTGTGTTCCCAGATAACTGATTTTGTTTGAATTATAAAGAAACTTATTTTGTTTGCATTAACACATACCTGAAGACACTGCCAGCCAGCCGTTAAGTTTTTTAATTAAAGGGTTTAAAAGGTGTTCCAATTCGCCTTGACACCAGCCGGAAGTGTTATTTTCACCTTGACACGAAACATCTCGAACTATTGATAGACATGACCCACAGTAATTTTTGGCGCATCGGGATGCAACGCATTAGGGACCAACAACAAACAAAAACAACAGAACAGATCAAGGGGGAATAGAGAGAGCATTCAGTGAGGTGTTAATAGAATGCAGCGGATTATAGCCAGACTGCGGCAAATGCCCGCTATCTACTTATATAAACCGAAAGTTATCCGACTTGATTGCAACGATGTGTATGAAAAAAACAATAAAAAACTACCAGTTTTCATCTCCAGAAAATGATTTGCAACAGTGACGTCACTGTAGCAAGCACTGCAGTGATGACGAAACAACGCACAGTAGCCAGAGCTGATGCGACGCCAACCAAAGCACCACAACTCGCTTTTCAGGCACCGTGGAATTTAAAAATTAGAAGAAGCGTTGAGCTGCGTGGAGTTAAACACGCACCTCGACAATCATTTTGAATTGAAATGCTAATGACTACAATTCACCAAATGCTTTAAAACCCTTGATTCCGTTTGACAAATATACGAGTTCGCTCACTTTTCTGTTTGTCCGAACAGACGCACGATTTGCCTGTAGTTCTGAGAAATCATTTTTGTAGTTCTGAGAAAATCACTGACGTTTACCAGCGAGCTTTCAAGGTGTCACAATATTTAACTATCGACGATTCCTTTGAAAAGTTTGTGGCAGCAGATCAGGGTAAAATGTAGACTAAACGCAAAACTATACTGCACTTTATTTCATGACGCCTTTTCTTTTTTTCACCTGCAGAGATTCCATTGTTATTCCGTTACAATCTACTTGTGACGCTTGATTACTGTTGGACTGTTCACCCGATTGCTCTTTTATCAAGTTGTCCAGGTTCTCCTGCTCTAGCTTGTCCAAAGCAGCCTAAAAAAAAACGACAAACAGAAAACCCCCAGCTGGAAATCGTAAATGCGCCACACCGCAGTCGCTCCCGATCCATAAAGTTTTAGGACAGAAGCGCTTCATGCATCACTCAAAAAATATGTTTCGCCAAAACTACATCGGCTATTTTGGATATTGGGTTTTGAGGCGAGTTGGGCTGCAGCTTTGAACATGATAATTAATTACAACAACTACTTTTTGCAACTTGCAAATGCTCATAATAAAAAATGTTTCCACTACAGGTGTGTGGGGAGAGGAAAGATTCGCTAAATTTTACTTTTTGTTCCTTTCATTAGTTTCAAGAAACCTTTTACATTATTTTTACTGGAAATAAGTTATTTTACACGTTTCTGCCCAATTTAATATACATTTCATGCTCACAGGTCAACAACTTTTCCGACAACATAGTACTACAACTGACACCTAACTTCACTTTGACTACAACTGGCGTCCAGCGTAGATCTCAAATTGGCGACAGAAGAGTTCTTGCCCAATTTTCACGAACGTTTACAGTTTTTTTCGCTTACCCGCCTTTTGCAGCTATGTTTGCAACACTAGTTATATTAATCAATAAAGGCTAGCACAGCAAATGCTTAATAATACCAACGCAGAATCCGTAAGAATTTTGAAAACACGACTGCTGAAGCAATTACTGTACGTTTCATATCACAGTACCTTAAAGTCATTCCGCAAACCCTTGTTTATATCCGGTGCCATTATTTCGAGTTTTCTAAGCCTCTGAAATGCTTCATAATCTGACTCTCCAAACAAGCGAATTGGTTCGTTGCGATCTCTCAACCTCCTTATAACCTGTTTTTGAAAATGTTTGATAAAAGTGTTTGACTTGGCGGAAAGAAAAAAATGTGATCGTCAAATAGTACGCGTTGAGCACTGAGAAGATTCTAAGAAAAGCAAATAAAACTGAACATGAAAGAGTGCGCTATACGTCAACAAACACTGCTTAAAAATCCTCGTATCTCTTGCAACATAAGTATGGGAGCAACAGCGCAAATTACGTAGTGTTTTTTCTGCAGCAAGCAACAAGCATGGTGCGAAATATTTTGTTAGAATGAAGACGCTTATGGCCATACTGTATTTGCTTTGGCCAAAGTCGTTTGCACAAGCAAACATTATTATCATATAGATGATTTCCAACTGCCAGCACTTACAATCAGAAAGACCGATAAAGTTCAAACCACAGCATGGCACTTATATGCGCATTAACAAGGGTACACCAGTCCTTTCAGCATTCTTAGATGCGTCATAAGCATTTGACAGAACGAACCACAACCCACTGTTCACTAAATAAAATGAACGTAACCATTTGCATATAGGACTGTCGATGAGTTGTCATAGGCAACAGACCATGCAAGTAAAATGGGGCACAAACTTTTCAACCCTTTTACTGCAACAATGGGCTAAGGCAAGCGGCAGTTACGAGTTTATATTTCTTTACTGTTCACGTTAATGAACTCTCACACCAGCTGGGCTCAGAAAGAGTTAGCTGCACTGTGGGGAATACGGCTGTGAATCGCCTAATGGTTGCTGACGATATATGTGTTTGGCCCTTGCATTAGTGGATTTTAATGTCTTCTGGATATTTGAGGGGATTGTTCTGCTGAACACGAGATTGCTTTCAGCAATACAACTGGTGCACTTTTTTGACACAAAAAGTATAATCACCTTGCTACATCGAATGTTTTTCTGAATGGTGTACGACTGTACGTGTACAATTTTCTGACCAAGCCAAATATCTTGTAGTATTGAATGCCTCATGGAAGGATGATGATGATATCAAGAGATAAATGAAATCAATGTAATGTGCATCAAACAAGCTCAGAGGCACCTTTGGTCAGTGCTCACATGCAGTGATAAACACTCTATTCCATGCCTTCGCATACCAATTGTGGAGCAAATATACACAGATGAGTATAAACGCTTACGAGTTAGTTGCCTACAACAATGCCTACCAAATTATGCATTACATACCCAGAAATATAAGTGTTTGCCCACACCAGGCTGACCATTATCTCAGGACTGAACTTTGATGCCTTGTTTAGAAACAATCTATACGGCTTTCCTCAAAGATGTGCATCTTCATCTAATTTTTTTATCCGAACACTTCAAATGTCTGATGATTATTACAGAACTTCATTTTTCCTCTACCATTTAATGCTCACTGTATGATGGTTACCAATTACAGCAATTGCTGGTGCACTATTTTAGTGTTTGCTCTTCTCCAGTATTGCCTGAGCATAACAATCGAAACCTTGTTGTGGTGTCTTACAATTTCTGTATTTTCTTGTGTTTCCTCTATCATCCCCAGGTCAGCATGTCGACAAGGTGCGCAAGTCAAACATATAAGAGAGTGAATACATAAAACTAGTAAATTACCAACCACCAAATCTTGCATTAAATTTAGTGAAAACAAACAACTGTTTACATCAAAATTCATTTCATTTCTCTTCCACTGCCAGATCCCTGTATGACATTGACTGATTACAGTAATAGTTTTTGTGCTGTTTCAGTGTTTTTCTCCTCTCTCTTTGCTGACTGTGCTCATCATTTAACACCTACTCTGTTATGTGTTTCTTATGACTAACCATTTTGATATTCAATTGTGTTATTTGATTACCATTGTGATATGGACCATGAGTCTGAATCAAGCATGCAAATAAATAAAAATGAAAGCGATTAAATGCAGACAATGTGTTCTCACACCTCTTGCCTGGACAAAGTCATAGGAAGTTTATCTTCATCTGGGCCAATTCCTCCCAAATCATCTGCATCAGCATTCAAAACAGAAGTGGACTTGTCTTTGTCAATTCGCACAATTTTATGTACTTTTTCATATTCTTCTCTTTCTTTCGCAGCAAGATCACCTCGCTTAAAGTACTTCTTGCTGTCCTAGAAAATCACAGGCTTTGTTTTGTAAAATTTGTTCAGCATACTAGATGAACATACATAAGGTTGCCAAATGTCCTTGAGCACCGAGGACTTTCCTTGAATTTGCTATCAAAACTAGTTAGTGTTTATGTCATTGATCCTTGAAAAACATTATGCTGTCCTTTAGTATTTTCCAGCATCCTTGAAAGTTATTGAACAATTATGAAATTGCTCATTATTGAACTATTGATTACATTGGATATACTAGATTCAAGATTAGACAATGTAGTTGAACTGTCAGTGAACAAGATATTCCATTTGTCACCATACAGGCTACAGTATTTCAGCAGAACACATCATCGGCCTGCATATATTGTATTACCCCTGTGCTGTATACACTATGTAGTTGTACAATGTACATGTATAATAATTATTTTGCGTAAATGTGGTTGATTACCCATTGTTATTGAGCAATGTTTGTTTGAAAAAATGTGCCACACGTCCAGAGAGATGTAGTGGAGAACTTCAAGACCATGACTCTAAAATTTGTGGATATTTCTCTAACAATTTTCAAAAAATGTCATCACCTCTTCATAGTCGAAATTTTTTCGAATATCTGGCATTTTTCCTACCTGCTTTGATTGTTTCTTATCTGCATATACAGCAGACAAAAAGCATGTTAAAATACCAAAGCTTGCTAAGCCATATCGTTGCAGTATTCAAAGTCTCAAGGCAATCGCCTTTAACCTTTGATACAGAGACTCACAAAAAAGGGTCTCAAGATGAGTCTAAAGACTGAGACCAAGTCTCAAGACCCCATCACTGACTATATCTAAAAAGTATTCAAAGTAGGCATGAAGTAAAATTCCAATAATCACAAAATGACAACATGTCCTTGAAAAAATTTTGAGTGATCTGGCAACCCTAAACATACAGCATGTAATTACAGCGGTTCTCACACTTTGCATTAATTAAACATCAGTGCAGCCAGGGCTTTGCTTAGGTGTCACAAGCAGATTTTTGTAAGTCGGTTGGTGTCCAAAAAGTGCCATCAAGGTCAAAAGAAACTCAGTCACCCTTGGTAGATTTTCCTAAAATGCGTTCATTTTCAACGAAAATACTTTTCATCAATGATTGTTGGTGAATGACTAAAAAGAATGTAAAATGGTCTTCA
>JGI24021J15306_10000264_pt1 | contig 34878 bp, 27 predicted proteins | sample Ectturendosymbi1_FD_15306 | JGI IMG/M metagenome (IMG submission 15306)
CTTCTCAGATTTTCTATTAATTGAAGTAGATAACAAGAGGAATATTGGAAGGTGATCTGACACATCAAATATAGCTATTCCAGCAGTTTGTGTTGCATTACTCAGTTGGAAGTTACACTGGCTTAGGATATTTTTAGTAAAGGTTGGGAAAGGAGTGTACATCACAAAGCAGCTACAAGGCTTTCTGATCAGATCACGTATCGAACATGCACAAATTACTGCTGTGGTCCAGGGCGTATTTGGAAATGCTGTGCTGTGGAAAACAGCGTTTTCACGCTCTGAATAAGTATAGATTTATAAATCAACCCATCCTTGTTAAAGTGAAAAACATCTTCCCTAGACGCAAATTCCCTGATCACGTTGCAGAAATTAAAAATTATTTCCGTTTCTGCTTTCTTGTTGGAAAGTGAAAGCATTGCCTCCAAACTGAAAAGTGCGTGTAACAAAAGAAAAAAACGCCATTACTGTAGCTCTAATGCAGGTAGTTTTGTGTTTGCTCTTCAGAATTTTGAAGCATCGCTGAATCTGTAAAAAGCAAAATAATTGTCAAAAAATCTTGTCAGTGGTCATTTTTAACATGAAAATTACTGTTAACGTTTCTAGAGCTTGGGCCACGCACAGTCATAAAATAGCTTCTAGGTATTATCTATTCTGCTTCAAATAATTAATCTGCGTTTTTCTACATCTTTTATTGAAAATTGCAATTTTCTATAGCAGAGAAAAGTTGAAGACAAGCGTAAGCCTCAAAAAGATTTTAAGCTGTGTTTTTTAAGTCACTTAAACGTGTTTTTTTTGCTAAAGGAAGTTGGTTTGAAGTTTGTGCTAGTTTAAACCAATTGAGTTTTGGCAAAAACTGTTGTGATTTCCTATCCCTGAGCTCATGTGCAGAAAAACTAACACTGAGCGGGTCAAAGCTCGGTGTGATGTCGATGTAGGTGCTGCTGTGTAAAAATGGCTTTTGCTGCTGCAGTGCGGGATGACAGACCACCGGTTGGGTAAAGCAAGTCAGACGTTGTCGATCGATGAAGTTATGCGGCGTTACCTAAAAGAAAAAGAACTGCAAAGGTACTGAAACACCTTTGATTTATGTTTGAAATGTTTATGCGGGCGGTGCCAGAGGCCACGCGCTATTGTCATCTAGTAGATACGTCGCAAGAACTTCGAGCTTTGTTGGAGGTCTAGTTTCAGATGAAGCGTAATGATCGCAGAAAAAGCTGCCACGGTTTGATCAGGCGCGATATGAAAGCCCCTCTCCACTTCGCCAGACAAGTCACGCCTTAAGCAAGAGCGGTCAAAGAGAAATAGTGTTTGAAGAGAAACTTTATTTGTGGCCGAAAAGCTTCTACACGAAATTAGCACTGGGGCTTCAAAACGGCAAGACTCCAATTTACATGTCACGGCTTGTCCGAGGCTTTAGTCAAGAGCGCAGTGCGCATATCTTTCTCCTCCAGCTACCCATTGTAGCATGTTTGTGGAGCTATAGGCAGAATTTACGAGCGACAACGCTTGAGCATAGAGCATACGTGAACTTTTGTTTGGCTTGACTTTGTTGACTATTATCAGGAACTGCTTGACTTTGCGCTGTAGTGTGATTGATCGAGCACTGATGCTAGGGCAATAAACGAAATGGAAGTTGGCAATTCACGGCCTTGATGTGACAGGCAGCTGGAAATGGACATGTGCAACGTCATAACACCGCGTCCTTACAACGAGGTGCAAGCGGAATCGTACACCAAGTACGCAGATCTCGGTAGGATCAGCAAGTTCAAATTCCTACTTATTTTGCACTTTTCTGCAAAACAGATGGAAAATGCGCTGTTTAATGTCTCTCGTTGTAGCTGGACACGTTTCCACGAGTTGCTTCATAGACTGTAGGCAAGTAAGAGCAGTAAAAGTCGATCAGTCAACCTTTTCCTTTGCAGAATACATAAAGATCTTATGCCTGATTTGTAGGAAACAGGGCAGTCGATGGCACGATGGGTTTTATACAGAGTTGTGAAGTTCATACAAATAATCTCTTCTATAGAAAAACTATAGTATGGATTTCGAGATGCTTGGTTCAGTAAAAGCCACTTCTTTAAAATCTGACATGGTTAATCAAACCACGCAAACAACAATGTCAGGAACAGATGGCTGACAGCAGCATTACCGAACTGAAAGAAAAACAAGTAGAGATTTCAAGCAACAGTTCAAAGTAGATGGTTATAACACTTCGTATGAATAAGTTTAGAGCATTCGTCTACAGTCGCTGTTGATTTTAATACTTCCGTACGTTCGACCAAATGGTATTGCATTGCGTTCACAAAGATATTAGTTTCTTGAAGAAAGTTGTTTCCTCTAAAAGAAATCACATTAGGTTTGCAAGAGTTGCACAATTTTTGAAAATGTGATTTAAATACCAACAAAACAATATATATATAAGTACACAAATTGAAATACCGCTACATTCTTTAGGAATAACCACCTCATTAAACTTATAATTTTTTACAAAAAAAATGCCCGGATTATGCAGTTATCGTGAAAATTATAGTATTGCAGGTTTGCAGTATCAGTTAAACGAAAATTGACGTCAATACGACAGCATCATGTTCGAGTCATTTTTCCTGAAACAAGGCCTAAGCCTTAGAGATATTCGATGCAGCAACACTTAAAAAAACTGCCAGTGTTAGAAAAACTTGCTGTTTTGCGCAGAGGCACGAATTTTTCTCCTGCTGAACAAAATCGGATTCGCTGTAGCGTTTTCGTGCGGCACAGCAGCTGCAGGAGGATTCTGCGCCTTGGTCGTCCTACATTATGTTTACCCGTTCAAGCAGTGATTGTCGGACGCGGAGCAAGAAACGGAGTTGGCAACTTCTCAATCTATTCGATTTCACTGGCATTTCATGCTTGGCGAGAATGCTTTGGAAAGCGATAAGAAACGTTCGTTGCCTGTAGAGGTGAAGTCCGGGAATAACGCCACAACGTAGGCTTTTTTACCAATAAGTTGCTAATGGCCAGCGAAGGTTAAAACCACATGGTGCCAAGTGAGTCAAAATTTAGTGAGCCTGGAATTGAGCCTGGGTCATTGCACTGATGCCAAGGAAGCAGGATCTGATCAAAAACTCGCTTTGTTAAACGGTGTCTTACCATCTTACACGATTTCTTGTATAAGAAATATTATCTTATGGGCAACGTGTTTAGCACTTAACAAGAATTAAGCAAACTGCACACGTGAGTGAACATTGTTCTCAGGTTTTGTGCTCAAAGTTTTCTCCATGTGAATTAAAGTCGATAGAAGCTGCTTGGTAGATGTTGGTGTCTGGCTGTTTTGCCGCAATAAAAGGTTTACAGTGTCTGTGTACTTTTCATGAATCTCTACAGATTGTACCAGTGAGCTCGTTTTCCTAAAAACTGTTAATCGAAAGTTTGGGGTAAAGTCTTTCACATATGTCCAACATCAGGCAATAATTTAATAAAAATATAACAGCGTCGCTTTTGCTCACAGAGGAATCATGAACATATTACAAGGTTTGTTTAAAAACTTTGCTCAAATTACCTGAAAAACTTTGACACCTGCTGGTAATGCTGTTATAATTGCGGATATCTCGGAAAAAATTACAAAAATAATTAATCTTTTTTATGGTATATAATTTAGTTTTCCGTTTGCCATAACCTTGCAAACATCAAATTTGCGTTGTGCTTCCTTGCTTTCAATGGTGTTCTGGTAGAAAGTCAAAAATTAAAAAAAGTATTTCATCCGAATAAGGTCGTGCGTCAGTTTTGCGCAAAAATGCACTGCTTGCCTTTATCGGAGATATTGATCTACTGAAATAGGGACCTTGCACTTACTGTATAGGTGAACTAGTGTTTTATACCTAAAAGCTTGTTAGTGCGCGTTTAGCGTCTTCTTCTTCTTTCTTTCATGTACATCCCTTATTCTCTGTATCTCTACGAACCCGTTGCTAAATTTTTTGAATTTTTTGAAAGTTACTTTGAATTTTTGTATGAGATTTTTGTTTACCTAATCCTTAAAGGGGTAATTTGTGCCCTTTGCACAACCTTTGTTGGCGAATAACAAATCGTTGGCAACTGACATAAGATTAAATTTTCCTGGAGGAAAACGATTCCGATGGTGGTTTCGTAAAAACAAGGAATTTTTTCTTTAGTGACTAGTAGTTGGGTCAGTCGTGTTTTCAGTGTCAAATGCATTTATTTCGCACAGTCAACGCCACTGCTCTCCGATCAAAACATGCCTCATTGCCAACTGAATTGTTTCTGCTTCCGCGACAATCGTGACATGTTTTTGACTTAACACGTTTAAAAAAAGACACTAGTTTCACTGGCTCCAACAGCATGACCTCAGAATTTCAAATTGTCACTTCATAGTCATGCGACGATTCCGTAACCACATGCCGCGCATAGCTGCCTCACCTGTTATTGTGGGCTGTGGCTGGTAGTTGGAGACGATATCATCGCACTCTTTCTCCACAAAGCTTACGGTACAGTTTGAGCAGCTAGAACAGTTTTTGCTCCGGGGCTTGAATTACCCAAATTACTTCATACCTGAGGACTTTCTTCAGCAGCGAGCCGCTTCAAAGCACCCAGAAAAGCAGAGATACCTGAAAGAGACTTACCAGTTACGATAACTACGTTATGGTGGAAACAACAGGCCTACCAGAGAGAGCATTTCAAAATTCATTTGTTAGCTTATAATAAAAAAAATGTTTCAACGTTAATTATTCTAATTTGAGCCAAAAACTCACTTGTTTGATAAACTTCTATCAATTTTTGAAAAAGCTTGTCGCGACTCGCTGTTTCGTCGTTGAAATAAGTTCATGTCAAGGGGAGGAGAACTATCAAGTTTGTGGCGATTCGATTGGCAACGCTTGTGCTTGCTACGCTGTTGCAAGCGAGCAGTCAATTACGATCACGCGAAAACAACCAAGGTGACAATTTTAAGCACGGAGTTATAATCGAAATTCGTAATCGTCCGAAACGATTGCTCGAAGTAATGCAGCTGTGGCGATGATATGCTGGAAGGTCTCGAATGCAGGTTTAGGCAGTGGGTATTGTTTCGCGCGCATGAGAGTTGCAGTGTTGCTCACAATAAAAACGCCATTGTCTCAAAGTCTACGCTCGACCCGAAATGAGTTTTCTGAAACGTTGCTTTATGGAATGAATCAAGCAGAAAAAATAATGGCGTTTACTAATCTTTGCACAGTCGCCACGAAGTATGATTTACGTTCAGTTTCTAGTGTCTCTGATACTTTTAGAAAGGTATGAGCGTGTTTGTTTGATTTCACATGTAAATCAGCACCAAATAAGAAAACGCTCAAAGCAGAGAAACCAGGAAGCATGGCATTCAAGGGTTCTGTTTTAAGAGTGCACTCACATGACAACTATCTCTACTGTATACTGATAGAATTAGGTTTCTCTATATAGCTCTTTTCCTATGATTTTACTTGAAGTACCTTGAAGATATTAGGATGGCGCTGGAATCACCTGTATTGTATTACAAACTTAATCTGAAAGATCCCGACGCGGAATCAAGCACAGTTGAGTCAACCACTTCCACCAAAGAAGACTACGTCATCGAGGTCTCTGTGAAAACCCCCACCAGAAGGTCGTGGCTTGATGACGTCACAGCCAACTCGTTGGAGCGACGCCAAAAGAAAAATCGCCCCCGACTGAGTCCAAGGACCCGTCCCAACGAGTGCCACTCACTGCCTCGCAACACAAAACTATTTTACGGGTGGCACAGCCAGCCCAGCCCCGAGATTTCTCGTCTTCGATCCTCATCACTGGCAACTTCTTACTCGTCTTCTCGCCAGAGTCCGACGTCATCACTGAGTGACATCAACCTGGCCCTCAACAATCTTCTGCCACAAAGAGAAGTCAATGAGGACGGACTGTCACCAGAAGTCGGTTATATGAATCTATCTTTGTCCGCATGCCCTACACCATCACCCAGAAAAAGCGGTGGTAGCAATTCAGTCAAAAAAAACCTTCACCAAGGCTCCAACAGGATCTCGGGCATTCCTTATTCAGAATTGAATGGTGGCAAAAACATGTACTTCGATATGACAGGTACAATATGTTTTTTTTGAAAAATCTACCTTTGCATAAAAACTATTGACGAGATTAACCTCGACGGGTCGAAGCTTTAACGCTGGTTAGTAAAACGCTGTCGCATAGTCTGAAATATTTGGTTTTAATGAAAAGTAACATTGTTGTGAACTTGAATCTTTTTACGACTTGTAGTGAACAAATTTACCAGTAAAAATTTTATGCAGTTGCAGTTGGTTATATGCCGAATAAACTGATTGCAGTGAATCGTGCCACTGTCCATGAGACAGCTCCGAAAAATGTTGCTTTTCCAAAATTATGTGTCCTCGGCAGCTGTTTCATTCAGTTTATGGCTCGTTAGTGCTTTTAAAATAATTTTTAAGCCTGTTGAATCTCACACAAAAAAAAACATGGCCTTAGAAATCGCAAACGTTTGAACAGGATTGCATCGTTCCAAGGGCGTACGCAACGGGGGTGGTTGGGATTAAACCCCTCCTTGAGCTTGATATTTTACAAGAACTTTATTGCCTGCACAAAGGAGATTAATTGCTTTCGTATACTTTTTGCTTCTTAATTTGTCGACTTAATGCAAATGCCACGGAATAAATTTTCGTGCAAATTTCAAGGAACATTGTAAATGGGTCAAAAAGTAATAATTAGGTTTTGGTGGGAATGTGGGTTATCGTCTGCGTCCAGAAACCATCTCACCACTTTTTGCAAACCTTTCGTCCACTACGCACGTTTGAAATTGTGTTCCACGATTGTTCACTTTATCCNAAACAATTGTCTTTATTTTGTCTGCTATGGCTGATCAGTGCAAGCGCTGATCGCATTGGCTACATTGCCAATTTCTGTAGCATGATAAAACTGTTGCACGAGCTCAAAAACAGCAGTTTTCAATATAAAAGCATTCAGGCATTTGATAATGTCTCAGTGGGGAGAAAGCAAAACTAAACGTTTGCTGGACCTCTATACATAACAAAAAATAGAAAGTTTTCTTGCGTACTTTATGCGCATTCTCAAAAGATTCGATCTTGTTAACCGGGGTGTGCGCCAGCCAGTCCAGCCGCACACTTTCTATGCTCGACTGCTCGTATTCGACAAGAAATTGCTCTGACGCAGTGATGAGTGTGTTTTACTCCCCTGTTTTAACGCGTGGCCTGATATTTTTGCAGTTATGAACTGCTGTGTCGTAGCGTTGAGTTTATTTTCCTCCGCTAGCCTAACTTGGAGCGCTGACAGTTGATATTCAGTGCAATGACACATAAAATAAGGGTAGTGCGTGTAAAAGAATATGCATATTATGTCAAAAACTTCGCCAAAACGTTAGTTTGGAAACATGAATATGACGTCAAATTGTGACGTCAAATTGTGTCGTCACAAACAGCGCACACCAAGTACAAATGACCACCATATACCACTGAATGAAACCCCTCTATGAAAATTTTCTGAGTTCGCCACTGCATCGTTCAATGTTGATTTTTCTGTGTTTTGACCTAAAAGTTTTGAATGTATCAGAAAAACCGAACCTCGACCATTCGTCTATAACGATTTTCGAAATTGAGCAACTGCACGAAAAGGAAAAGAAAGACCTAGAGTTGACACAAGAACTTGTTGGAGCAATGAAAGAGGTTAGAATTGAGTTATGTTGAGTTGATTTTATTGGCGCAAACATTAGACAATTTAATGCAAAAGCCCTGCTTAGGAAACGGTTGACCATTTATGCCTATATCAGTAATTCAACTAACTAAATTTTAAAAATAATTTAAACAAACTTATTAACCTGATTCCCTCAGCATCTGATTTTTTCGAAGGATTCTGTCGAGCAGTCCTATCGAAATATGCATACGTTTTGTATTTTCTAAGTTAGGGGCTACTACCAAGATGGCAGTGGTTTCCTAACGTGTGATGAAAGCTGTGCTGTTATGCAACAGCTGGTCTCCAATCCCATTTTCGCATAAACAAGCCTGGCATTTTGATGGACGATCAAGTTTCGGAACTGCCTCCCATGAGGGAATTCGCTAATAAGACAAGCTGAGTCGACGCGGGTGGCTCATAGTTAACTTTGGTTGCACCTGTAAAAGGAATTTTGCCACTTCAGCAGGAGTCACACTGCGTGCCTCCCACGAAAGATATGTTTGTTTTAAAAAAAAATTATTTCGAAACACCGCAAGTTTGTTTTGTCGGGTTAGCTGAGCTTGAAAATAATTGTTGAGTTGTTGAAGAATGTGCCTGCTCTCTTGAAACGCTATTTGTTATTTTTGACAGTTGTTACCCTTATGGTCTCTCGACACCGCTCGACAGTTTCACAATTTTATATAATGGTTTAAAAGTTGATGGCCGAATTATGGCGAATTTGATAGGATTACATTTTCAAAGGGGACGCAGTCTGCTGGATACCAACACATAATTCAATTGTTTTTTGAAAGAAACAGACTATTGTCAAGCTGTTGTAACAAACCAGCAGGTTATCGTTCTTCTTTTTATAAACAAACTCATTCAGTTTCAGAATTTATGACAAGAAACGAAATTTAATCCATGAATTTGCCTTATTGCTGATACTACTTTGCAAGACTTCCGGGGTTTTTCTCTGTTTCAAGCATGCTTCGCTTTTCGAAACCCTGTCATGCGAACTCCATGTTAATTGCAGTGAGTAAAACCTACGCGTTTTCTCACTTAAACTTCGATTGTGAACACACAATTGTTCCAGTCTCACTAATGCTCAGTGAAACAAAAATCAGTGTTGCCAGCTGGCTTTTGTGAGGCCAAACTTTTAACTTTTGACCTTTAATTATTTTGGATTTTTTGTTTTTGTAAAAAGGCCAAATGAGATTTGGGATTTTTAGCTTTTTATGACCAATTAAAATTTATGTCGGTTTGGCAAATTTAAAGATGATTTTGGCATATTTTTGGATACTGACAGATATCTGGACACCGTTTCTGGACACAGAATGATGAATTTTTATTGGAAACTCTGCACTGGAATTTTATAATTTTTAGTTTTGCTGTTTCAGGTTACTCGTTAGCAAGACCAAAATTTTCGAGACGTTTATTAATTGAGTTAGCTGTATTCTCTATATTATATATTGTCTTTTGAAAGTGCTGTGCAATCTGTATGTGTGTTTGAAAGTGTCATTGTGTATTTAACTTGTTTTGACTTTTTTGGTGCTTTCTGTTTTTTTCTACGCTTGATGTAGCCTTTTTTCCCATGACAACCTGGCCACCCTGACTCAAACCAGAAAGGTCGTTATATCGTAGCAGGCGCTCCGATAAAGACTTACCAGAATGCAGCAATCAGCAGCGATCCCTGTTGCGGTAGAGTGACCAGAACTCGTTCTGGAAACTTTCTCAACGGATCCCAAACGCTGGTGTTTGTTGAGGGCAAACACTGTGTGTAGGAATTATTAGTAATTTAAAAACACAACTTTCAGCTTATGCGGTCTTTGGGCGACGTGAATGCCTTTTACAGTCTGAACCGGTTGTTTTGCTGCAGTACGCGTGGGCCTCAGGCGCTGCCGCTGTGTTTCTACCGGTCATTATTCCCTCTGTTCGCTCGTGGCTGACATGGCTGTCTCGCCCTGTTAATCGCCTTACTTCTGGCGAGAGCACAGTTTTAAGTTTTGATATGCAAACATTCTTCGACAAACAATCTTTTTGGGTGGATTAAACGTTACCTTGCCCAAAATTCGTCTTGTGTGCTGCAAGTTGATCGCGGATGAAGACATAACTTGCACTTTAGTATTTTGATAATATGGTTCTAGAAAACCTGCAGAAGTTCCTTAAATTTTCTGCATCTTTATGATTTGAAAAAACTGACAATGAAAGTGTTTTCGTATCTTACTCTATGCAATTTTTCAAACTCTAATTGTAGGTTGTAAGTATTTTGGCTCATAGCAATGAGGCACCCTCCAGCCATTTACCATTTCTTTTTATCCCTTAGCTCATAACATATCCAATGCATCTATAGAAGCTAATAAATAAAAATGGATAAGCTGAATTTCTTTTCTGAAATTTCTCAAACCATAAACGAAATCAACAAAATTTTGCTTAAATGCATAGTTTTTGCAATTCTGTAGTACTGCGAAAAAAAGTTCGTTTAATTTTGTGTTTTATAAAGAAACCATACGCCAGCGCAAATAATCAAGTTGTGAGGACAATTGTGCAGCATGCCCAAGGCAGTCGCGCGTCCTTCTAGCCAGAAATTATTTTATATACTTGCACAAAGCTCAAGAACTCGTGAAAAGCACAGCCACTACATAGTTTTTTGTAAAAAGATTAAATTTCAACGTTAACGCAAAGAGCAATAAACGACATTTCTCAAAAAATGTTCAATGCAAATTTTCTCCTTTTGTCATCTTTTTCCAAAATTAGCTTCTTGCGTATGTTAGTTCCTTACGCAGCTGAAAAAATTGAATACCGTGCCCTGTTGAGTTGAAATGTGGATAGTCGCAACTGTGTGTCTAATGATCGTGGAGATTATATGAGATATTAAATTGGGATGGTACCAGTGTCGCTGAACCAATGGGTCAACAATAACGGGCGTCAATCTGGATGCGGAATGACGTCCAGTGTAAAGGCATTACAAAGCTACCTTCACGTTTCCTATAAGACGCGTTTTAATTAACTGAAAGATACGTTGGGATTGTTTTACCACCTTTGAGTCTTCCTGCAGATGTGTCTGATCTGAAAAGGCAAAGCACGCCGAAGAAAATCTGAGCACTTTCCATACAGTCTCAAAAATATATCTTTGTTGCCTTCTCGCTTCAATTTCTTCTAAATTCATACTCGAATGATATTAGGTGTCATAACAATCACTACCATATTGATTTACAGCTGAAAGATATCGCAGAGGTGGCTCGAGTCATTGATGACGTGGATGATGAGGAATGGTTGCTGATGTTTATAGGTGAACTGGAGCAGCATCTGAGAGATCTCATCAAGGAAGACAGTGCCAGGCAAAAGGTTGCTGAGTTTAACTGGGAGTTTGGAATGTTGACTTTGAGCAATATCTTCGACTGCTATCAAAACTTTTCGACACTATCTTTCATCAATTTTGGCCTAGCTGTGCAATATGTGACAAGCAAAATTCCTTTAAGGCTTTACAACCACTGGCGAGTTTCACTAGAATATCCACTTACTCAATATTATTTGGCGAAAAACTGCTGTTATGCAGTGTATTTACCAGTATTCATCTTTTCGTTTTTTGTTGATTAAACGAGTTGTAAACGTAAAAAGGTCAGAGAATAAATATATTGTAATAGAAAATGGAAAAGGTGACGAGTACATGAATTCGCTTTGCTCGTACAGCGCCGCAAAAAATTTTTCACAGTCATTAAAATAGATGCAAGGTGTTTGTTTTCTTCACAAAAATTTCTTCTTGTTTGAATTCGTGACTGGAGCTCTGCTTTGAAACGTTGACCAACACACTCATCTGTTCTCCGATTGAAAGGCAGATGTTCATGAAAAATTTATTTTGGCAAAAAAGAAAAAATTCGAGCCAATATGTGCGGAAAATGTATGCTGTACTCCTTAATATGATCCAATTTTACTTTAATATGGTGAAATAAAAATTTTGTTTTCTGCTCACAGGATCAAGATGGCTTTTGTAAACGAGATATCATGCAAGAAATGGTGAGTTTCTAAAACGCTTTTAGTCTGTTTTTTTTTTGAATGACTTAAATAAATAAACATTTCTATTTTATGTATCGACAGGACGTTGAAATGCGAGATAAAGCAACGATGCTGCAGGTGGCAAAAGACTTGATCAGGTACTTGAAAGAGCGCTCCACCTATGCACTTCAGCGGCGGTCACGTGGACGAGCGTTCATTGGTCAAAACCATGAGAATGGTAAGATCCTACAATGATGTGGAGCATTTGCTGCACCTCTACAAGCAAGTGTCACAAGTCAGAGCATTGCAACCGAATTGTAGCGTTTTTTAAAGATTTTTTTGTTTTTTAAGGAAGTATAGTAGTTCATAAAATTAGTGTTTTTTATTTGTAGTTACACAGAAGAATAAGAAATACCGAGACAGAAACCTTTTCTGGTGAGCACCGTTTTAACAACGTATAAACCTCCACATTGTTTCAAGGAAAAGTTTTGAAATTAATAGAATTGTTGGCTTGGCCGAGACCCTCAACGCATTTCACCTGCGCACAAAATTCTTCCATGTGTACCTGGACCTAAGCCACATCGATCGTCAAGTTTATATGTCCTGCCATAATCTAACTACTACATGATTTCAGATGAGACATCGTTCGGTACTCTGGGTCGCCTCAAGGCGCTCGCGGCTGAAAAACCTGTGGACCCAGCTTCTATGAACAAGGTTGTAATTTTTAAACGGATTTTATTTTGAAGTAAATTTTGATCAAACACCTTTCAGTATTTATGTTCAAATCTACAAAAGCGTATTGAGCTTAGTTTTTATTTTGATACGAAAAGTTCTATTGCTTATCACAATCATTTTAAATATTTGTCTTATTATTTGCTTGGTTACTCTTTTTGTTTCAGTTTGGTGATTCTGCGTTTGCCGTAAATAAAAACTAAGTCACAGAAATCATTCAGTGTTTACATTGTGTCGATGACATTTATTGCATTATTTTAAGTTTGCAAGATTTCAATAAATTTTATTGCTTTACTATACTTGTTCATTGTAAAAAACTCTTGTGTCTTCAATCTAGCTTTCTAAAATACTTTTAAACTACTTACATTTGTCCATGCATTTTCAAGCACGTTCTCAGTACGTTTCTACGTATTCAACGCATAACTGCGTTTGGATTGTTTCTCTTTATTTGATAACATCATGATGTACATCTGTACAGCAGCATCAAAAACTCTGGATTTATGCTTAAATCACGTTTGTTATTTCATATAAACACTTAGCAAGCTTGTCTTCAACATTCCAAAATGTAAATACATGGTGCAAACATGGCACACACGTCACACGTCGTACACACACGTCGTATTACATTCCATAGAAACAGACAGGAAACTTGTTATGAAGCATAGTTTTATGTTATGTTGATAGTATAAACATGCAGTAAGTTCTTTATATGTAGTTTTCACAATGCGCCAATTTGATAACACCCTCACCTTTGCTGTGCAGTGGCAGCGAAAGCTAAGTGGTCTTGCTTCGACTCTGGACAAATGCCTTCAACGTCTGGAGTCGCGAACGTCCGAAAAGATGGAGAGCATCAACAGCCCGAGGTACAGATCTGACGCACATGATCATGACAAGGATATAATATTCAAGCCAGCAGTTGACGAAAAGCAAAAACTCTACAACGTTTCTGATCGTAGCAGTCTGGACAACAGTAAAAATATGCGCGATATGAAAGGGCTCACGCCTCTTGTGCCGTCAACCGAGCAAAATGGTCAAAATGGCCAAAATGGCCAAAATGGCCGAAGTGCGAAACTAGAAGCTGAAGTGCCTGACGAAAGAAAAGCATTTGTAAAGGGCCGAACACGTTCGTTGCCAAGCAGCAATAAAGAATTAAGGTCAATTCCACCGAAACATGTGGAGAAGATGCGAACCCAGTTCAACGACTGTATCTCCGACGCAGCAAAAGAAACTAGAGACCAAGCAATGGGTAAAATGGAAAAAGAAATGAACGAATCGGACGAAAAAGGCAGATATTCTTTTAAATCAATCAATCATCTGAGAGATGATAAACCTGCAGCGAAACCTCGAGCAATTGAGCAAAAATCACCAGACCGTTGCAATACAAACACTCCAAAACCAACAGTGGACGAGGGCTTTGAATCGGACAAGACTTCAACGAGAAACCATTCGCATCATTTCTCCGGCTATTGTCGATTGCCTCAGAGGAATAACGAAGCAGGCTTAGACGAGGTGGTGGCCAAAAACTGGAAGAGCACGTGGTCAGGGAATTTGTCTTATGATGACAACGACTCAAGCGGAAAGCACACATTTGTTTCTAGCTACTGCCACCCGCTCTCGCACAGAAGAACCCAAAGCGTGCCCGGCCCTGTTGTCCAGGCCACGGACGCAAACACTGAAAGGGACGGTACAGGGCCAACCGTCACGTCCACTCGCCATAGTAGTGGACGAAATCCCAGGCATGCGACAAAGATCACAGACATTACCCCTCGTTCGCGCTCTAGAACAGAACCCACTCTTCCTGAAACTGATGTAGTTGTGCAGGAACAAGACAAAGAGATCCTTCGGACCTGCCATAACTCTCGCAGGTGTGGCGATGTCTCTGCGGACGTTCCCTCTGTACGTCCGAGAACCTTACGAAGCTCCCCTCCCCCTGCGACAGCTCCTCGTTTTTCATCTTTTGCTGTACAGTGCGACATCGTGTCTAACGATGAGGTCCAAAAAGCGGAAGAGCAGTTGGAACGTTTGAAGGTTGGTCAGTTTTTAATGATTTTTCTTTGAATTTGATGTGAAGCTGCTAATTTTTTTAAATATATGCGAACATTTTGTTACGTACCAAGGGCATGGGGTCGGAAGGGGGGGGCAGGGGGGGCTTGGCCCGCCCCTTGATTTTGAAATTATTGGCAAAAAAGGTTGTTTTTTCAATTTTGAGAGGTAAAAAACAAATTTCATCGCTTTTGGCCCTCCCTGGAAAACTTTTGGGAAAATCCCCTTCTGCCCCCCCCTGGAAAAATTCCTGCCGACACCCATGACCAAGTGTGCTCATTCGTTCACCTTTAAAGAATAAAAAATTGTTGGTGTTTAAATTTAAAATCGATATCTACTGCAACATCCACACGGAAGAATTCAAGCAAAACAGCGAAAAAACAAATAATTTTTCGTTATGCACTCAGGAAAGAGACTGTTTATAAACAACCAGTGCTTTTGCTTACACGGTGGTGCAACCTAATCAAAAATGTTTCGTGTCAAATGGCGGGCAGAATAATGTTGCTGCATTAAATTTGTAAAAACTTTAAAACCAGTTTGAAGGTGAACATAAGTATTTACGGTATGCCACAAAGCAGTTCCGGTACTTTGGTGGGGCATGTAAGTTTTGCAATAGTTCTTAGAACAACGAACGTCTACAAACGACAGTTTATTATGTCTGGGTAACGATTGATTTGGAATCAAACAGAAAAAGTCAGCCCTTCTTCAACGAGGTCTTAACGAGGTCAGAGAAGAAAGAGATGAAAAGGACAGACGCATTGCGATTCTTGATTCGCGGGTGCAACGACTGAAGAAAAGTATGGAGCAAAGCAGGACAGAACATGGAACAGTAGAAGATGAAATTGGACATTTACGGAGGCTTCTTAACCAAGAAAGAAGGTGCTGCTTCTTTGTGGTTTTAAACTGTTTTTCAAGTGCAAATAGCCAAGCGAAAGGTAGACGAAGTAATTTTTACCCCAGCCCGTTTTAAATATGCGTTTCTGTGTCCGCACTGAATTATCAGCTTTTCACTGGCAATCCATGCATGAAATCCATGCAACAAATCCATGCAAAAATACATGCATGAAAAGTCACATAAGCATCCCTTTACACGATTTTTCACTCGGAAACACTCAGGCGGAATTTTCTTGTGATTTTATTGAACGCTGTTTTCATCTGAGAACCATTTCTGGTTCATCACAAGCACATTTGTGTCTGGTATCTTGCAACCCCTTAACACTGATGTTGGCACAAGGCTTGTTATTTATGTAATTATCATAAATTCAGTTCTTGCAGTGGACGATAGCAACTCATCGCACAAAGGCGCAAAGGATGGTGAAAGTCGAAAGGGATTTGAAATGTTGGTTTTGTGCAATTCAGGCAGGGTTTGTTCTACTGTACATATGATCCGTTTCAATGAAACTTGTCGATAAGCAATCACAGCGAATGAAATTTGTTTGTGGAAAGAAATTCCAATTATAGAAACTAAAATTGAATGAGAGACTGAACAAAGAATTTTGCCACTAAATAAGCTTAAAACTTGGAATAATGCCAGAAAAAAAATTTTCCACTTCACACCAAAGCAATCAAAATTATCAGTTGTATGTTGGTGTTTCACAAGTGAGCACAGATTCCATTACTATTGGTTTCTAAAGTTATAATCCGCCATTTTTCATCACCACTGCAGTTTAAATCCTAAAAACAAACATCTTTTTGTACTCCGGTCAGAACGTTTTCAAATTGTGTTTGGCTCTTCTTTAAATGTTTTTTCTCAAACACGTATATTTTACTCACTTTTTGTCTCAGAAAATCTGAACAAAGACTTGGATGATTTTTCCCTGAAAGTAATTGTGTCCTGCAAGATTTTTTACGTTTTCTCCAATAATTTCAATGCTAGGGAGAGTCGGTTTTATGAAGGCTGATGTTGTTCATGTAGCAGAAACATGACGAAGGGATAAAAGTTAACTTATTGTGTTTCTGCGCCACTAGGGTGTTATTTTTTTCAAAAAAAATCGTTTTTGTTACTTTGTGATCATACAGAGAACGAATAACAAAATTGCGATCGCAATTATCTCTTTAGAGATTCACAACTTCAGATTTCGGAACTGGAAGCAAAGCGAAAGCTTCTTGAACATCAAATGGAAAAGGAGCAGAAAAAGTTAAAGGAGCTTCTCGACAAGGTAACAAAATTTGGCTAAAGGAAAACCTATGCACTACCTAAAATTCTCTACTGTTTTTGCTCGTCTTGTTAAAGTTGTTGTAGAATTCATTCATCTGTGTCTCAAAGACTTTAAATCATGTTCAGCAAAAAGTTTTGAAAAGTTAAAACGTTTTGTCAAGTTAAGTTAAAATTAAAGGATAAACGTTTTGAAAAGTTTCACTTATGAGCAAATGCCATCCGGTGCATCAGGTCTGGTTTTCGAAGCCGTTCTTGTAAATTGACAATGTGCTGGCACCTTCCATTAAGGTTTATTTTGCTCTAAAAATCTGTAGCTTGCACATACAGTGTAGGGGAGTCGAGGGTTACACATTTACGAAGTAAGTTATTTTCTCAGTGTTATGAACGACCCAACAAAAGGTTTCCAATACGCTTGGTTTATTTTTCTGATAAAATGAATCGAATCAGTTTTTTTCTGTTTCACCAACAGATCGAAGAGTTAAAGCAGGAAAATTCAACTTTGCTGAAAAATTCCAAAGGTCTAGCACAAGACAAGGCTCACTTGGAAGATCAGGTAAGTCTTCAATATAGCCAGTGACCAGTCAAAATTTTGATATTCACAAAGTGATTTCCTCAAGCTCTTTCTTCTTGCCGTAGAGTAAGAAATTCCTGGAGTCTGAAATTTCAACTCACAGCAGCCTTTGCTTTGAGTTTTACTTCCCATGTATTCCGTTGTTCTGCATTGTGGAGAAGTTTTTTGAAAAGAAAGCGTTTTATTTTTTCAGCTTCATGACGTCACAATGAATCTCATGAAAGAAAAGCGTCACAGCCGCAGATTGCAACAAGAAAATCTGAGCCTCGAAAACGAGTTGGTGGAAGCGAATGATGCTCTGGAAGCCACTGTGAATAAATTGAAAGAGAAAGAAAAAGAACAAGTAACTTGATCTCGTCAAAAATACATTTTAATATTGCTCTGGTCAAGCTTTGAATGTATAGTTTGTCTACAAATTTTGATTTCCTGGGCAAAAGTTAACCTTTCTTACCAAAAGTGACCAATTTTCGTTGTTCTGTACAAATTCGCAAAATCTCAGTGGCCTTTTCTTCGAAACATAAACATAAAAGCACTTTGTCTGATGAACAAAAATTTAGTTAATCATGCATTCCCAAACCAAGCGATAGGTGGGCATCTCTCATCATTCAACTTGGCTCAAGCATTTAAAAAGGCTTTGTTTTTTGTGACTCTGCAAATCATGACTCTGCAAATTTAATACGAAATGGTCGATTGTAAAGCCTAGTCTCTTCAGTCTTTTCGCTTATGAACATATGCTATTCCGTGCATCAAATATTTTGAAAACGTTACCTCGGAAGCAATGGTTGTCAAATTTTTTCGGTTCGCAGAGCAGGTATTCAACATGTGAATCGCCAGCGGGGGAGATATTACCGCACTCCCATTAGCAATAAGTGGGCCGCAATATTGACGCGTAGTCGCTTAATGTAAAGCAATCGTAGGTACAACCATCGAGGTTTCTTGAACGCGCATCAGCGCAATTGTGTAGCGCCATCCACGTCGGTAATAAAAAATGATTGCATTTCAAAGTTTTTTACTGCGCTCTTTCCCTTCATCAAGTTTTTCAACCTGAATTGCCAGGATGCATAACTCTTATCATGTTTTCCAGGAAACGTCTGAAAAAGTCCCAAGCAAGGGCGAAAACCACCAAACAACCGGTGTTCGATTTGGAGAACAGCATTCCGATACCCATCGCCATCACCAGCTCTCCGACAAAAGCGTTTCCGTCACTGACGATCGTATTGAAAAGTTACAAGAAGAAAATCTTGAGCTTTCGTTGGAGGTGAGTTCGTCACAAGAGAATTCACTATTTTTGGATGGGAAGCTTTTCGCAGAAAAATCAGTTCTGTCGTAAGGTCACGTTTTCTAATTTGGGTTGTACGTGAAAACCGTTGCCTGTCAAAGGAACTCGTTAATTTTATTGACGATCAGAATTGATCAGTTTCATGTTTTGCTGCATACTTCATGTTTTGCTGCATACATCAGCTGTTAAATTTCATTACCTGGCAGCAAAAGTGCCCTATTTTTGTGCCCACATTTTCGCAACAATAGGTGTTTTTTAATTTTTTTGACAGAATCAAGAACTTCGTGAAAAACTCGTCAACGAACAGGACATCTCTGCTGCAACAACGGACTGTTTCAGACAGCAGGTTAGTGTTACCGTGTAAATACACAGCGTTTTAAGGTTTTTACAGGAATAAAATATGTTCAAAGTCAAAACTCATGGGGGTCGTCGAATCAGCTTCGAACACGTCACGTCACACGCAAAACACAGACAACAAAAAAGTAGAAAAAGCACAAAAATAAAAGACTCAGAGCCAGAACGCAAATCACGACCATTGCAACAGAGGACCAGCTCAAAGGGACTGCACAGTCTTTCAAAAACTTTGCTTTTCCGGAAACTGAGGGGAGGAGAACTCAACCGTGCCCCCCTTTAAGGATTACCTTGCAAATCATTGATGATCACCAGACCTATCTTTACTGTATAGCGTATACAAGCCTAAGATCAATTCACCAACGCAACTAAGCTATTGATCATTGCTTGTCCTACTGGCGTTTGCATTCCAGTCTGCAGAACAGAAGAGCAGGAAGATTGGCGGAAAATATAATATTGGAAAAATAGTACAACATAACAAATAGCAGCACACTCAAGATGAAAAGTTAAATTCATTTGGTGAAGTAATGTACAGTAAAGCAGTCGTCGTGATAAGTCTTCATACAGTGACCATTGCTCAGAATATTCAGAAATTTTGCAACATGTGACGATTGAAAAAAGCTAGGAAATAAATTTTGGAGTTAGTAGTTTGTTCAGGTTTTCTTTGAAGTTTTATTAGAAATCCCATCTGAACATAATGGTTTGGAAACGTGTTTTTTACAAGTTTCTGGTTTTCAACACCTCATTTGATTTTGTTTATTGGTGTACACATGGGCGTCGAAGGATTTTTTCCAGGGGCGACCACTAGGGGATATTTCCTAAATTTTTCCAGGGGGGCCAAAAATGGTGAAATTCGATTTTTCCCACCGAAGCTGAGAAAGCAACCTTTTTTGCTGAAAATTTCAAACTTCAGGGGGGTCCAAGGCCTTCCCTGCCCCACTTCCGACGCCCATGGGTGTACATACGTTTTATTCGTCTGAAACCACAGTATGTGTTTGCCATTTTAATGCCTTCACTTCAGTATTTCGTCTTTTGCTGTGCCCACACTGTGTAAGAAGGTTCCTTTGTTAAAAAATAAATTGCGTATTTGAACCAAAGATAAAAGGGCATTAAAGGACATTTGTCCTCTCTTGCTGAAAAAATTAAAACTGAATTTTGGTTACAATGTTTTAATAACAACTCATCACTGCAAAACATCTGTCTTGAATTGCAACCTGCTTCTGCACAACAAAACGTGTACTTTATTTGTTTTGTCACAATATGCTGAAGTTCAATGGAGGTAGTTTCAGATGGCCTTAACTTCAATCAATCCATCTGCGTGGTCATCTATTAGTTGTTTTTGAGTTTAGAATTTAGATGCATTAGAATTGTTAGTACCATCAATAAAGTGTTCCACTTGATGCTTCCTTTTTTTAGTTACCCAATGGTTCTTATCCCATGCTTGTTAGAGCATTTAAGATTTGCTGCTCGCTAGATTTAAGCGCGATTGTAAAATCTATAAGCTTAACACTGATTTGCTGGTCATGAACACATATGAACACATAGCTCGTAAACCTTGAGACTCGCGTTAGTCTTTCCGATTACCGTCAATAGAGTCATTTAAAGGTCAAACTGCGCTGTTGTCTGAAACAGAAAGCAGTTGAAATAGAGCATTGATTGATGCAAACAACTACACCTGTGTTTGAATGCATGCTAACAGCAGCGTTCATGCTCAAAATGAACAATAATAGGAACTGCACTCGTTATATTGAAACAAATACGCTTTTCTCCAATTCTAGCAACTCCAAAAGAAAATCGTTTATCTACCGTGCACATGCACTTGCTTCAGAACAAGGATAGAGCAAAAGATTGCACACAAAATGTCACTTTCCTTTTAGCGTATTGCGGTAAGAGCGAAAACGGCTGATTCTGTGGATGATTTCTACGGGCAACTGCCTGAAAAACGGTATTTCGGCTTTTTGCACGTCAAAATCCCCATTCGTAGTCATATCAGTTGGGCATCAGAAAAACACCCGACCACTGCAGAAGCACAAGTGAACCAAAAAAGCCCAAGATGATTGACCACTTCACGCTGAAAAACTACGTACAAGAGGACAAAGGCATTTAAAGAATGTGACGTCACAAAGCTTATTCACGGGATCATGCATTATTAGAGTTTTAAAAAATCACAGGAACGCAATGATTGTTTAACAACTTTCGTGCTGTGAATATCATCAAACAGGATATGTTTAAATTTACGTGATAGCAAGCTTTTCATCATTGTCCCGATAACCTTCCTTTATTGCCTCGGTCGGTGGACTGGGACGAAAAACAGCACCCCTTGCAGAGGCCTAGCGAGGGGCGTGCAAGAGGGGCACAATGCCCCGGTCACCGAATCACTGGGTCGCCGAAAGTCCCAATAATGTCGTAAGTACTTTCTTCAGTACGATAAATTTACTCCTAAAAGACCTTAGGTTCGAACATGGGGGCGCCAAACTTGTTTCTTTCCCCCGGCGCAATCTAAACTTGATACGCACCTGACCCCTTGCCTGCCCACGTAGCCACGATTGTACTATAACTTTGGAAGTAAGCATCACAGGAGGGTCCATATAACGTGGCTGCGATAACCCCCAAGCGCATTGCAAACACAAAATCGAGGTCAAACTTCGAACGCAAAGCGCGCACTGCCTCGATTATAGCAAATGACAATGTGGCTGTCCCCGCATCATGCCGTACGTCTCCCTTTGCATGTCGAACTTATCATCGACTCATTGTGATGACGAACTGCCTGTTTGCAGATTGAATTCCTCAGCAACGAAGTCAGCATTCATCAGGAGACAGCAGGAGCTCAGAAGAAGCAATACGAAGCCGAAGTAAGACAAGGATTTTTTGCTTCTGTTTCAAAGCGACATCATTTATAAATTTGCTACTCTGCTCAAATTTTGCACGAGCTGAACTGAAGAAAAACTTACGTCACACGTTGCCTTCGCCAGATTTATCGTTTGTAGTCAACGTAAATGCTTCGAAAAAGCAATCATCAGAACAACATCGGTCTACTCAGTGCCATTAAGTTGCTATTTCTTTGGAATGCTTTAACTGCAATAAAACTGGATTAACTATTTCGATTATTTTGGGTGTTCAAAAAAGGATGATAGAAAAAAAATGTAAAGCAGGAAACACGTTGAAACATTTCACAATTTGGGGCTGGGTTGACCAAGGGTCGTCCAAATACAAGTGATCAACTCAACCTGTTGCTTCGTATGCACGTCCTGATTTCTAACAGCAAAGCCAGGGTTTAAAAATCAACTGATCGCGTTTTTGCTGTGCTATTTCGTGTGATGGCAACATGCTTATCTGGGTCAACAGAAATGAAGAGCACTGATAAATAAACCGGGTAGATTAATTTTTGGCAACTTCGTTTTTATTGATTTTCTTGTTTCACTAAAAATTTGGAGCGATCAGGAGGAAATTGCAATAAAAATCTCAAAACTGATGCTTAAAGCTTTAATTTCAATAAGCGTTTGCAGATGAATTGTGTGGAAGCTATCAAGAAGAAGCTACTTCAGAGGTTTTAGACAAGTAGCTCTCATACAGTGATGAAGCCCTTTCAACGACTGGGTTTTGAGCAGATACGTTAGGATCTCTGCAGAGGCGAAGATTTGGAAAAGAAAAATTCACCTGTTTCTGCCAAAGTTCCAAACTTTGGAGTTTTAGCATTTGATGTTGTGCAATGCGCTGCTATCCTCAAGTATATAGGTTGCATTTCCTATCATCAAGAAACTTGCATTGGCGGCATAGAGCAAGCTACATAAATTATATCAGCTTAACCTCACACCTGTTGGAAAAAAACTACATCAGCATTAACGGAATCCCGTGAAGAGTGCAAAGTGTTTTTGTTCTTATTCCTTCCAGATTAAAAGACTGCTTGGGTCGAAGGATGTTACAACCACTTCTTTGAATGAAAACGAAGATCCTGAGGCAGAGCTCTCATCACTGAAAAGCAAACTTAACTATGAACAGACGTTAACCAGGACTCTTTATCTCGAAAACGAAAGGCTCAGGCAAGAGGTACGAAGCCAGCTTTACTTTGATCTGCGTTTGGTTGACTTGGCTCACCTAAATTTACATTAATCTTCTGAATTAGGACAACATCGATTGGCCGATCATCTGTTGTCACGAATGGAATAAATAATGAAAACTGTCAGTTGTAAAGATTCGGAAAGGTTTTGAAACCTTAGGATTGCTAGTATTTCAAGGATCATGCTTTTGATCATTTTTGTCAATTTACTAATAAAAACAAAAAGTGCTTTGGTTCGCAAACAACAAACCCCTCCACAGGTATTGTTGCAGATGCAAACTGAATCCACATATAATTAACTGCTGTGATTTACAGAGAGATGAACTTCTTGACAAGATAGTGAAATATGAAGAAGCTGAAGGGCAGACGCTTGCTACAAGAGATTTTGGTTGCCAAGTGGAGGACACTGTAAGCTGCCTTGTAAACATTTTGGGTGCTTTGTTTCAGTGTTGCCATCATTTTGCTGATGACCATTGCCAATTTGTTCCGTAATGCATTGATCAGGGCGAAACGGTATCTTGTAGATAATAAAGATTACAGAGTTTCGAAATACATACATCAGATGGTTGAAATCTATGTTATCACTAGTGGAATATGAGATGAAAAGGTCATAATATTATTACTGTTGATTTCATTTGTGCCTATCATTTGTCGTTACCTCCCAACGTCTTGCCGCTGCAAATAAGTATTCAAACAAGCTGCCACATTTTGTAAATCCGGGTGAATAACAAGACAACAGCGAAACTAAAGGCAATATTAGGTCTTTGCCATTACAAAGTTGTTGCAAACTACTGAAAATGGCCAAACAGTTTCGTGCAAAATGTTCGATTTTATGTAATGTAGGAACTCAACACCCAAAAATGAATGCTTTAAAACTAATAATCGTGGTATTTGCAAACTAATACAAGGAATGCTTTGCGTCAGGTACAAATGATTTCTGATTTGGCCTCCTATAATATCCAACTTGAGGAATTTTTTGCTATATCAAGTTGAACTCAAGTTTTTTTTCTCTTCAGAAAAGAGTGTTTTTGAATACATTTAATATGGGAACAACGTAGACGTGGAAACGGGCCTTTGTAGGAAAGATTAACTGTGCGATCCATCAGCCTTTCGCTGAGCTCTTACCCAGATGTTTCTTAACCATCTTGCTATAACTGTTAGTTTGCTGGTTGCGCTGTTCCCAAAATAGACTAAACCGGAACCTAAACTTCTACGCGACGATAATAAAGTTAATTTGCAAAAAGCCTAAGCACNTAATACCGCACCGATGCACACAACTTTGTCCTGCTTCCTTGCTGCTTCTTCCTAGATTTAGATTTCTGAAATACCTGCACAAGGCTAACCCACCATTGCTGGCTTTCACTCTTCGACTGACACTTTTCCAAAATAAATCTTCTCTTTCAGTCATACATGAGAATGCGAGCGTTCGACTTCTACGCCCAGGAAGCACAGCGCGACGCCCGACGTTTGCTGGACCGGGGTCGACAGCTTCAGGAGAAAAGTCTGAAAAAGTCTATGGTCGCGCAGCGGTTGGAGGTCGCCGTTCACAGAGAACTCCCCTAAATTGTTTCTCAACAACAATTTCCTCCGCAAGAGGCACATGGACATTTCGAAAGCTCCGAAGCGTCCACCACACGGCGCAGTCAGCAGTGCTGCAGGCAACGTTCATTACAGGAACAATTTTGCGACTTGTAGAATTGCATGTTTCGACTCTTTGTGGAGCAAAATCTGGGAAACTGTCCGGATTAACTGAACGCTCACACGAAAATTTCTGCAAATAGTCGTTGCGGAATGTTACTGATAAGCTTCAAATTTAAATAAAATCGCTTTCCGGTTTTGTTACCTTTTAGCTACGGACGATGGCTCCTCGAGTCGAAATAGACGATTGATTAATACTGCTTAGCAAGTTGCTGATTTCATACAAAGCGATAATTTTACCAATCTGATGCTACGTTCTTCATTGTAATTGGCCTTGTCCTTGCAAAGATTTTGAACTGTGAAAGAGTTCAAAACGCAACAATTTTGCAAATTTTTCATGTGAAACTGCTCTTGTTTAAAGGTGTTTTTGTGTATTTATTTTGAAGAGTTACCCGTGTTTACGACTGCCAAACTCATTTGATTAAATTTACCAGAAATTCCCCGGTGATTTTTAACATCGGTATTAAAGCCGTGTAGGCCGCGTGCTTGGTTGTATTTGAAGACTAAACCGATTTAAAAATTGCCTTTGGTCAACAGCAAATGGTTCTTTCGCTGTATAGCTTGACAAAGACTACAGTTCATCGCTCAACTAAAATTCAATCGGTAGCTGACCCAACAAGCATGAAAATAAATAGATTGGCATAAACTGATCCATTTTCACGAACTAATTCTTTCGCATATACAAAGTAAAATATCTTTAAATTCACTTGTTTCTGCAAATGAACCCAGGCCTAAAAAACTACTGAATTCTTTCTTATAAATACTACAGACCATTATCTTTTTTACTTTCGGATAAATTGGACCGGTTGAAAGCGATGCTGATCTACATCCCTCAACAGTTGCTTGCAAAGCATGGCCACTGGCTTGTGTGCTGCTGATCTCACTTGTTTCATGTCAAACGCTTTAAACACTTTGCATGGTTAACTGAGCATAAAAGTATTCCAACCATTAGTACCAGTATGTTTTACAACAATCGGTGTCGAATCAATGAACAATAGTGAATAACAGCTAAGTATCACAGAACACAGTTTTGAAAATTGCACCAAGGCTTGGAGAATCTTTCATTAGTTATTTTGGCAGAAACATTAACGTTGAAATCAAAGAAAAGTGTATCAAACTTTGAAAAAACGAACTTTGAAAGTATTTAAGCATCATTTAAAGAAAGTTTTCATTAGGAAGACGAATCGAGCCTGGAAAACAATAATGACAAAATTTTTCATTTCTCAAACTTCTGGAAGGTCANTGCGTATTTAATTTCTTAAAATTCGCAGTAGATTACCTAAAGATTAACTTTGGTTTTGGCAAAAAGTGTTGTTATTGACATGAATTANAATAATGTTGGACAAGCATGTTGTGGTAGGAAAATGAAACTTCACTACTTGCGAAATTCTATTTCTGGATAACCAATTATCTTGCCCTGATTCGTTTTGTTGTGCACATGGAATGCAGTACATTCGAATGTTACTGTTCAAATGGCTTATGATTGCTTTTATTGCGCTTATTGTTGTTTTTTTCAATGCTGTTTAGTCGTTGCTGAACGAAAAAGTATATCTTGAGTTTAGTCTACCGGTATGTTGCTTCACACAAACTTGAGCTTTGCAAGGGAAATACACAATTTCACGCAGAGTGGTAGACAGCGCGATGATCAGTTTTATTGCATGAACTTTCTGCCACAAAACATCGCATGAGCGCCACTTAATTGCAACCTCTGTAAAATTGACTTGCTTTTCTTTCCGAAAAAAACTGCCATTTTCGCATGAAACCCATGGCACTCGTATGGCAGTTATTACACATTCTAACTGAAAAACCTAAAACTTCGAAAAATGAAAATCTACATAATCTTCATCGCAAAATATGGTTAACTATGGTTCATTTCTAAATTTGTGTTTGCTTTCTGGTGTAATTATTAAAAAACAGGTTCAAATAAAAATAGCATGTTCATGTTGAAAAGATTAACAATTGATTTTTTGCAGTTTTATTTTAAGAAATGATAGAAACATAAATTTAGTGGATGTAAACTTCAAACAAATACACTGTCATAATCTGCAATCTCAAAAAACGTTGACACACTTTTGCAGACTTTGCCAAGGCCTATAGAAAATTAAGCAATTACATATCATGAAAGGGGAGATTACAGCATTTTTTTTCAAAAGCAGCAAATGTACAAGAAATACACTTATTTCAATTTCTTCACAAGCAAGCCCACCAACGTTATGTCACATATTGCAAACAAAAGTGACAGAGCAAACAAAGAATAGAGTCCTGCTTCGGCCGAACTCTTGTTCATGTCGTATCCCAAAAACTCCACTTTGGATTCTTCGGTTCTTGTTTGCGATTGTGATCGAACTTGACTTTCACAGTGACCCTTGTTGGTGCCGACGCAAGAAGCATATCTGTAAAATGGTATGTATGCATAGACCAACGGTGCACAACCTGCGGCCGTACGTTCGCATGCGGCCTTCGATAATGAAATTTGCGGCCGTCTACATGTAATTCGAAATATAAGATTTGGCGGCCGTGCTGGCGTATATTGAAGTAAAACAAACGCAAGGCAAGAAAATTAGTCGACGCGATGCGTAACAACCTGGATGGCGATGTCACAAAGAGTTATAGAATGAATACGCAATTTATGTTTGAATGTGTTCTGTGTTGGTTGGCACTTGGAAGTATCTCATAAATATAACTCGAACTCATTGGCGGCCGTACTTCGTAGAGGTTGTACACCCCTGGCATAGACCCTTATTGACGTTACCTTTTTGCAAGATACAATCAACAATCCTTGGAAGTAGACGCCACGAAATCAATTAAAAATTTTAACGTTTCCATTAGAGTTGGAAAAATCAAGGTGTCGTAAATCATATTTTCTATTTTTTTCATGGTAATTTCCCTTTGTAAAAAGTGAAAAACCAAAAGTCGTCATAGGCTAGATCATGAGAGCTAAGTAAAAATTAATTTATTTTTCTTTCAAATTTTCACAGATGAAAAACCCAAGCAATAAGCATTGCTAGAAAACACCGTCCCAGCCTCAAGTAATGGTGGGACTACGGTGCTTTTAAACTTAGAACCACTAATGTAGGACCCAGTAAAGTTATCTACAATGCGACCTGCTTACTGTTTAATATTTTGAGGCAACACTTTACTGACAACCTCTCGGCACATGTCGTTGGCGCACGTAACGATTTGATACTAATTTTTGAAAGAAATGGGCTAAAACAGTGAATACATATGAAACATGGCAAAAGACGCGAGAACGAAGCACTTGCATCCATAGATTTTCTTTCGCACCAAACTGATGCATTCTTTGAGTCAGGGCTGTGGAGCCGGTACTCAAATTTCAGGCTCCGGCTCCAGCTCCGGACACCTGAATTTTTTGCGCCGGTTCCAACATCTAGAAGTTTTTGGCTCCGCCTCCAGTACAATTTGGTCAAAAAACGGAAAGAAACATTGTATTATATGTACAAAAAAGTATGCCCCATAAAGTATCCTCGCGGAAGCGGAACCCTAATTTCAGGCTCCGGCTCCACCATCTGAAAGATTTTGGCTCGTGCTCTGGCTCCAGCCATCCAAAATTGCTTGGTCTCCGACTCCGGGCGCCGGCTCAACAGCCCTTGCTTTGTGTGGTCGATGGTTACCTACATACGCCACAATCTCAGCATGAAAAACAGACGTAATCCTTTAATTGTTGCCGGGACTTACACTTGAAACGTAAAACGCACCTCATTGCGTGAGCAATGTAGCTCTGCTCGTGCACTCCATGGAACAGGTGAGCCATTGGACCTCTTGCGAGTATCATCACGTCTTCGCCACCGTGAGTTTCAGAGCCCAGAGGGACAGCAGTCTGCTGCTGGTAGTCNTTCCCCCCTGTCAATAGCAAACTTAAATTATACGCACATGGAAAAACGAGCATAAATAGCTATCTTTTTGGTGTTTGGCAATTGTCCCAAGATTCTGTACGCAATTGAAACCATACTGTGTGGATCCTAGTGTTTAGAAGCAAGGGATTCCTATCTCTGTTTAATAAATGAGCCAAAATATCTGTACCTGTATCGATTTTTAGTGATGTATGTGTGGGCACCACCATAGGCGCAGCCAGGGGGGCCAAAGAGGCCATGCCCCACCAAATTTTTAGAAAATGTAATTTTGTGCTTTGAGATGCGTTTTTTCAAACAAAATAGTGTTATTCGCCTAAAATCAAACATTTTGGCCCCTCCAAAATTTCTGGGCTGGCTACGCCACTGGGCACCACTGTTGTGCAATGACTACAAATACCACAGATATTTAAAATCAGAAATCCTGGGAAAATATCTTGGAAAAGTTTTATTTTAATAAAAGCATCCAAATAATGCACTAAAGTTCGAAACATATATTATATATTATTTGCCCCCAATTATTTTAAAGATGAATAAATATGAGAATGTTTAAATTAAAAATGCTTGCTAATATACAACTATTGCAATACAGGTTAGGACGTCTAAATTTTTTGAAAAGGCCTCAACAATCGTTTCAGAATGTATGTCACGGGCGACTGCTGCCTTTGTTTCGGTGTGACGTATTCATGATTGGCATCATCTTGCATCAAAAACAATGAAAGTGCACTTTGGTGTCACGATTTGGTTGCGTTGGAGATCCTTCTATAACGGTGCAGCCCAATGCGACAGAAGCTGCCACACCTGTTGCAGTTTCTGCAGAGGCAAAGTTTGTGGTTAAGGACAGTCAACGCGTTTGTCGCCGGCGGCCGTTCCTCCTCAACCTTTCCTGGTTTCTTTCTGCTATTGCTTGGACTGCTGGGCTGACAAAGCCAACCTCCATGTGCATTCGCACCCGTTGCAGCTTCCAGGTTTTCACAGTCGATTATAACCTGCTTTGGGGTCTAACGTGCAGACAACCTTGGCTTGGGAATAACTTTGCCTGCGGGCATGGAGCCAAATGCAAGCTCGCCACAGAGCATACGCTGTTGGGGGAATCTACTGTCCTGCTCCAGGCTGACATTTACGAGCCAGCGCAAGCGCTCTGGGCAAACAAGGTATGCATACTTGCTAATGTTGCGTAAGCTAGGACCTGTGTGTTGGGCAGAGCCTACTACCTTAGAGAGCGGCACAAGAGATATATTGTACCCGGGCCCGGTAGGTTTTGGGACCCGGGTGGATGAAAGTACGCAGGCTAAGCTTGTCTGTATTCAAGGCCAAAATTACTAGTGTAAGCCTGTTGCCTATGCCATAGGTTCTCAAAGTGCTCCGTACGGAGCCCCAGGGCTCCGCGAGAGAAACCTCGGGGCTCCGCGAGCTATTCGTTTACTTATCAAAATACTGACTTGGCTAATTTTCCAACTGTTTTTATTTTTAGAAATTTATTGTGGGGCTCCACAAATTATGGTCGATCTCTTCATGGGCTCCATAACAACAAACGTTTGAGAACCCCTGGCCTATGGAACAAATCCATCTCTAAATCTGGCATGGCAACTGTTTTGTTGATTTTCTGGTCACTATGCAAACAAACTATACAAGTTTCGTCGAGAGCCTTAGTAGCTACGGGGACCAGGCACATAGCCAGGAATTTTGATAGGGGGTCAAACCACAGCCAAGTCTAAACTCTCAACATTTGATTATTTACAGTTGTACCCCTTGTTGTCGAAGCATCATCCATGAAAGATGCATTTTTCTCGCGGTTTTTTTAAATACTATGTCGAGATTTAAGCCGGCAAATACATAGTCCATTTCGTTGAACTGAAAAATTTTTAAAGTTTTTTTAATAAAGTTCCAAGTTTCTATTTTGAATGAAAGCCACCATTTGCTCGAAAAACTTTCATGCAAGAGCGCTTGTGAAAATCTCGATGTTTTGTGTATGCCTTTTGCAGCCAATATTGCAGTTGTCATTGTGGTCATTGTGTCCGCCATTATTATTGCGTTTTTATATTTACGCGCTTCTGATGTACATCAACACAGGTTCAATCGAAGCCGAGTACAAAACTTGCGCGCATATAAGACGTGGATCTTATCCAATTCTTGAGCAGCTGGTTGATGTATAGAGCTGATAACGTAAAGGCTAGGATACCTCGACGCGTTTGAAAAATGTTTGGATTTCATGTCATTAAACACTATGAAATGCATTTCAAAAGTTACAAATGTCCTCTTAAACAAAAGTGCATATGTTTCACCCACGCAGTCTACACAAAGTGTGAAAACAATTGTGTTTGTGAAAAGGAAACCACAATCTATTCTCACAACGGCTCTGCAGGTTTCCGCAACTTAAAACAACAGTGGATTAGTTGATCTAGCCCAGTATCGGTCGAAACTCAAACAAGGGTGACGAAGGGTCAAAAAATGGGCCGTGCCAAGGCGGTCCAAACCGGAGTTGTGTATTTTCAACGTTACCACTGTTTGTCTTTGTCTGTAGCGTGTAGGTACTTGAGAAAAGAGTGGAATACTGACATTAAAAACGAACTTAGTAACTTAGACTACTGCCAAAGATCACCGATACAATCTTTTTTTCATTAGCTGTTTGAGGCTTGGGCGTGTTCACCAAACTCAGATTTGGGTAACGCTAAAAAGTTTGGGAACTGCTCATTCTAGCCATTCTAGCGTAAACGGTTGTATTTTTCAAATCTATGAGTGTTTAAAAAAGAAGTCAATTGACTGGGAAAAAAGTCAACTTTTTTATTTTAGTTACATGCGCTTTATCGATGAAACAGATTGCAAGATATCTGTAAGTAATGGCAGTGTCAATGTCCTCAGCACTTCCAAAACGAAAGCTATCTTCCTACTTACCTTTGATTTTGCTGCTGAGACTACCCGTTGCAGGGAATGGTTTTACGTTCACAGTAGGATAGGGTGGCAATTAACATTAGATGAAAGTTATAACACTTTTAGACTATGCGCAGGTAGGATTGTGATTAGTTGACCCAAGCTTTTTTTCTCGCCGGAAAGTTAACACGAAATCATTGATGAAAGCGGTAAAGCTCAACATGATTGTGATTAAATCGTTACAATGCAGCTTTAATCGTAACGAATAAATATCTAGAAAGAATGTTGTTGCTAAAGAGTGTCTATGGCAGGGGTTTCAAACACGCAGCCCGCGAGGGCATTTTGTGCGGCCTGCGATGTTTTTTGGGAATTTTGAAATAATTAACACTTAGGTTATTTAGTTTATTCATCGGTGTTTAAAAGTGCTAGGCCAGCGAGACAACAAGTTCATTTAAAACGAACGTAGAAAAGGCTCTAGAGATAAATTCCCTATAACTCACAACACTATTCGCCGCAAAAAAGGTGTAGAAGCTGTTTCTAGTAAGGCTCAGGTACCGCCTTTGCTGCATAATGCGGCCCTGGTTTATTTTAAAGTCCTCGTTTCGCCCTCGAAGCAATTTGAGTTTGAGATCCCTGGTGTATGGCTTATTTGCGCAATAAAAAGACTTTGAAACTGGATTTCTTCTCAACCAAAGTTTGAGCTTCAAGGCATATAAAACGTACGTCACCGCTATTTAGTTTTGAAACAGTACACAAGATATAAGATTTACATTTAAGGCTATGCCTTATGCTGGAGACATGGGTAAGATGCACAGCATTTGTAGCACGCCGGAATTATCAGAGAGGAGAGACATTTTTGCGATGGGCTTGAAATTATAAGTTTACATCACTATTAGGTGAGATTCAACAAGCTGGTGCGTCAGAAACAGCTGGGAAAAGTGTTACTCCTTGTTTCACTTTGGTTAGTGATTACATGCGGTAAGATACAATGTCGTACTTCATTATCACTAACTTCCACACGGGGCTTACCTCAGGAAAATGTCAGCCATGATATGAATTCTCCAGCATTTACATTATATACACAACCATAAGCGTCGAAAGGGGAGGGGTAGAGGGCAGCCTTGGCCCCTCCATACATTTTGAAATTTGACATTTTCCTATTATATTTCTAGCAAAAAAGGTTTACTTAGTTTCGAGCGGAAAAAAATGAAATTTCACCATTTTTGCCCACCCTACGAAAATCCTTGGCTTCACCTGGAAAATTTTACTATTTCCCCCCTTGATACACAACGTTTGATTAGCCATGGACAATTGATGAACCACAGTGCTTTGATCAGGTTCGACTAAATTATGTCATAGCAAGCATTTTCGTTGATTTGCCCTGAAAAATTTCTTTGGCTTACATATCAAAAGCTTGATTGACCTAAACATTTTTGGTGCAACTTTTGGAATTGGGGGGGGGCAATTGTCCCATTGCCCCCCCCCTGGTTACGGGCTTGCGGGGGACCTGCATCGGTATTCGAAGTTCCCTGAAAAATTTTTCTCAGAAGCTTGTCAAACAATTCCTATAAATTCTTCGGGTATGCTTGCGGAGTTATATAACAAAGCTCACTTTTGTTCAGATCCACGTGAAATAAGTAAATCTAAATAGGACGTGCCTCTCGGGGGTTTTTGCATCACGTCGTGTCGTGACTATGTGTTGCAACTGTTCCTTTCGTGTTTCTCAATAGCCTGTGCCTCTCGAAACAAGCCCTTTGTGCTTATCACGTAAGAACACTTTTGATAGAAAAATATTAGTACAACAATTCTTTGTATCCTGGTAGTCATTTTTCCTCCGCATATATAGAGGCCTGCATTCCGAAATTCAAAATAAAACCTTAACTCTCTTCACGAAGCGGAGTAAAGTGAAGGTTGTGATCAATTGTCTGATCTGTCAGTGCAGATCCAGCTCTGCAACTTGTGCTTGAGCGATGGTATAGTCTAAAAATCCTACGTACAGGAAGGAGGAAGGCAAACCGTCTCCAATCCAGGTAACCATAAAGTCCACGTAACCGCTCACCAAAAAGTAATTTTACGTCTGGAATGACTGGCATCATTGAAAAAAGTTCTGGTGTAACGTTCATTATCCATGTACGGCAACATCCACATCACTCTCACGCGCTCTGCCTTCTCAAGTTCTGTCAGCTATAGCGAAAACGAGAGAGTGATCAAAAGGCGAGTGCTGGCAGCAATATTTAAAAAAGGCGAGTGCTGGCAGCAATATTTAAAAAAGGTGAAGCAGCCCCTTGTTGCAACCAACCACCTGAAGCGTGTGGTCAAACAGTATAATTATACTACTCGAGAAAGCCACGACGCTGTCAATAGCAGTGGCAAAGCTGACGATGTACAGGATGCTGAAATTAACGAAAAATCAGAGGAAATTGCTGCTACCAGTACTAAAGACCCTCGACGGATTTGCGTGAAAGTACCAAAATGATCGGAAACGAGAATAAGGTTCAGAAGCACAATGTTTGCTACCTTGAATTCAATCCAAACGTCTCGCAGCATAGTTGCGTCGAATGCATTACGCGCTGAAATGATGATAAAAAGCTCGAAGTTTGTTCGAAATAGGAAATCCCCGTTTGNAGCAAAACAATACCGTGAAACGACCTCAGCTCAAACCTAAGACGTTTTTTACATTACAATGCCCTTTNATCAAATAACTCTTCGTTTTTCGCCTGCTGTGACGCAAGTAATTTCTACANAACTTTATGCAGTTGCAGTTAGATGAAAACATTCCAAGAAATAATGTTGAAAACATGGAAGTATTGNTTTGATCAAATACTTGTGAATTACAGTGAACTTGATTCCTTCTACTCTGGTCATATCCACATCATATATTTGCGTGTGAAAGACAGTTTATTCTTCGTAATCTCGGTCGTTGAGTTCCTTTTTCTAGCTCAATAATGAGGTCTTAAAGACAATTTTCAAATCGTGCAAAATGGTTTGGTGAAGCATCAGTAATATTTGTGGGTTTTTGATTGAGAAAGTTTTAACCGATAATGTAAGCGGTGGAAGATTGACTACCCAGAATGCATTTAAATATTTTTCTGAAAAAAAAATTAGCGCGTGGTCAACTTTCAAAGGCAGAAGTGTTTGGTATTGATCTTCTGCTTTTTTCACCACAACAAGGACTGTTCTTTGTTTCCAGATTTTATCTGATTTTTTTAGTGAAACGAAGATATCCTTGGCTTCCGTATTCAGGAATCGGGGGGTGCCCAAAAGTAGGTTTTGTGCCCGGATGCCGCAGACCATAGCGGCTCCTTGTGCATGCATGCAAATCAGTGCATTACATGCATGCAAATCAATGCGCAGAGTTCGCGTCACACACAATGTGTTCATTTTCGTGACCTGACAGGCCAAATGGCTGTTTTCCCAGACGCTTTAGGCTGAATCAGTTATTTTCGCTGACGTGCAATTTGAGCGTCAGCGCAAGAAACGCTAATGACTTCAACAGAGTTCTCACCTGCTTTTTCGATTGTAACGTTTTCTCTAAATCTTGGTGATTCATAATCTGTCAAATCGCCGCCTTGCCACCCTTCTCCATTTCCGTAA
>JGI24021J15306_10000267_pt1 | contig 34859 bp, 23 predicted proteins | sample Ectturendosymbi1_FD_15306 | JGI IMG/M metagenome (IMG submission 15306)
TATTGTTGTACTCACGTTCCAATTCCCACAAACACACAAACGCAGTTGCTTATCTATAGTTCGTGCGGTGTAGTTTCTTCCAGCGTACAAATACAAAAACATATTTTTGAAAAAGATTTGTTTCACAGGCAATGAGTTCGGGCATCCTGGGTGGGTGGAATTTCCATCTCCTCAAAATAACGACGATTTCATGCGAGCCAGAAGACAGTTCCAGCTTGCTGAAAGAGGGGCATTGAGATTCAAGTATTTGAAAAGCTTTGAAAACGCCTTAATACCGGGGTTGTCAATTAACGGGTAACAAACGAGTACGCGAACGTCGCGAGTGCGTCTCAGAGGCTTGGTAACTTATGTTCAAGTGCAGTTTACAATCAAGGGTAGCTTACATTAATTTTTAACACCATTTCGTGCGGCTTGCAATCAAAGGCGGCTAACAATAGAGTGAATTCGGCAGGCACATAATCGACTACCGGAAAAAGCAAATGACGACGTTGCGAATCAGTGAAAACAAATTTTACAAATGATGACGTCATGAAATACGTCATAGGGGCCCTCCAATGAAAATTGCCCCGGGCCCCCCTTCCCTTTAATCCGGCTCTGATCTTGAATTGCCATGACAACCATACCAATTTGCTAAAATGTTAAAATGTCGAAGTAAATTGTTGAAAAAAGCTCAGAAATTTTTTGTTACAATTGCCGTATCCGCACTCCTAATGTTTTGTTGTCAGGCAGCCTGATAAGCACTGCGCAGTTCTGTGTGAAACTTCGGTTCGTTTACGCCTTGGATGGTTCCTTGAATAAATCTTTGTGCTTTGGGGTACTGTCTCGTCCATCCAATCGTACCTGAAAATAGAACGAAATAACAAAAGTACTTAAAAAAGGACTGAACTAGTGATTGCTTCGTGAGAGGAAACGAACCCGGCTATATTTTTTCGTTCACACTATGCAATGTACATACTCCACAACGGCTGAAGCCTAAATATCAGCTAACTTCAACAGAATGTCGAAGTGGAGATGGCCCAATTAAAAACTTCTTTGCACGATGTATTCAGAACTCGAGTTGTTTTCGAAATCAGAAAGTCGTGAAAGGCTTTCGCGTGCTTCCGTAGCGTGTGTCGGCTTATGACGGCTGTTGATCAAAATCTCTCGCGCCCTTTTTACATTTGACGGCATTTCTGATGTCAAGGTTAGCTATAAACTCTGCTTGCGTTTCTGTAGTGTTAATAATATGCGCGTGTGCACGCATGTGATATGAGCGCATCGTAGCTGTTATGCGAACAGCGTAGGTTTTTGCTAAGGTCTTAGTGGTCCAACTTTTTCAAAAAGTAAAAGAGAATCTTTCTACAAGAAACTTTCCCAAAACGTTTAAACCATACCAGAACGACATTGACTTTGCTTTGATGTTGAAATCATTATCAAAAGTTTCTTTTAAAACTTGTCTGGGCAACTTGTTTTTGTGACTTCGAAATTTGACATTAGGCTCTCAGGTTTGGTAACCCAACAAGCAGAATTACAGCAGCGTTGGAATATTACCAATCATGAACATGAACCTATTCCGACTTTAAAAGCGTGTCAGCCGTGGAATAAGTAGTCATCCATAGGCGTAGCTAGGGCCCATGACCCCCAAATTTTTCAACATATCTAGTCATTTTGTGCTTTGAGAAACGGCGTCCCAAACAAAAATACCGTTGCTCTCCTAAAGTCAAACATTTTGGCCCCATCAATATGTTCGGGCTGGCTCCACCACTGCAGTCATCACAGCAAACGTTTGTGCACATGATCATGATTTGAAATGCTTGTTACGCCATTTTCTGATTGAAAGAGAAGTGACCTGCTGTGCAAAGGTACTGCAGAGACGAGCGTACGAAGCTGATTGTGCAGCGTCATAAACGATATGACATCAGCCTGTCGTGATTCAGTGGCCGTTAACATTGCGAAGATTTCGCAAAATCCAGCAGTGACGCAGTGATTAAAAGAAGTAAACTTTTACCAAAACTGTTTTCGTTGCTCTCAGTCTATTTAGGTATCCACGTGGCTAAGTTACGTGCGTCATGCTGTCTTTAACACAGCACAGTGGTTTCTGTTTGGAGACGCATTTTTGTGTTACTGATGTGCAGTGTGCATGTCTGTTTACGTGAGTCTGACCGCAGTCGCGTTTTTGCAAATAGATCGCAACACTTTCGGTGTTGCCTTCTCCGTTCGCAATTCACTCCACACGCAATAGCACAAAATATCTTATCTTATCGAAGCCATCAACCTTCATAATTTAGCCAAAAAGTAACAGATTTGCGAAATAGATTATTGGCTAATGCGTTATTCTTGTCTTTTTAACAAATACGTTCTAGGAAGTAGAAAAACGTTTCAATGAAATTTGAAACTGCTTTCGAAAAACCTTAGCATTGGTGATGCTCAACAAAAACTGCAGTTATATATCTAATGATTTTCAAGCCAAACAAGAAATAACGTCTCTCTTTAAAAGTGTCAGTGTCTACTTCAACGTTTTCAAGTGTCAAGTTTCATTATCATCAGATGAATTTCCTGGTGATAACCTGAGCACAAACAACCTTAAAGAAAATTTCTTGTTAAGACGTCTGGTCACGCTGCGCCGTTAACAATGGTCAAACCTTGTGAAGGTGCTGATGGGGTCTGACTACAGCTGCAGACCAAGTATAAGATTCAATGCTACAACATATTTTCAACAGTGAGAGCGACAAAAAAGTTTTGCTATACGATACTGAAAGATCTCTGCTGCCAGAAGCATTTAGACAGCACACAAAAATATCGACGAATGATTCGTACTTATCTTTCGAGAAAAACAATGAAGTAATAAATTTTTGCTCTTTTTGCCGCAACACTTCTTCAAAGCTAAATTGCTGGATGGCAAAGTATACCGTGCGCAGGTCAGAATCTAATTACTGTAATTTTCACAAGTAATAATTGCATCATTTGCTGCTTATAACACGGAACCGGCTTACAAGCTGCCTTCTTTGTATAAGTAACAGTCAATTGAAAATCAATCATGGAAAGGCTTGCAGTAAGGCGGGAATGCACTTAGATGACAGGAAAACTCCTGCTTCCTGCGTGCTCACTCGTGGACGTTCCTCTCGGAGAAACCAATCCCACCACTGCGCGCCAGAAAAGTTATGAAACTGCTGGACCACTTCACTTCACAAGTAGTGCCTGCTTGTAATTACGGATTTGCTTAGACAATCCGCAGCCAGGCTCTTCATTAATCGCATTCAACCTGCCTCGCCTATACCAGCGGCCCGACCGCAGATGAGCTTATTGCGCGGTATCACGGTGTCGCTAAGCGGAAACGCCGGCTCGATTTCGAGCAAGTTGACTGTGTTTTTGCTCGAGGCGTGGTGACTACCTACCAGCAAAGGCTTTCGTTCCAGCCAGGCTAAATTATCCGACCACAGCGGAGGATGATTTTTTAGCGAACTTGATCAAAATCGCGAGCGTGCAGCATGTTGTAAATAAAAAAATGAAAACATATATATTGGAAGCGGCGCTGCTTTAAAACTGTTGACAGATGAAACACGAACTATCCCGTTTCGCTTGCTAAGTTTTAATTTTGTTCGTAAATAAAGGCTTGGCTTTCTATCGTTCCGTCCGTCTCTTGACATCCACCGATTTTCGGAGGTCTTTCGGCCAAGCACCACAATAAACAAGCCACGGTCAATCGCGTGCGCATCAGCCGATTTACGAGTGAGATCCCCTCAGGAACGTGTGCGAATTTGCCGTCAGCCCGCAACAGCATAGTGTCCAACTTAATAAGCAGGCACGATGATCTCACCTCTGGCGGAGAACAAAGTCTGTTGCTTGCGGCAGAAGAGTGAGACATGTTGTAGGAGAATCACTCGTGCTGCGGTCCAGGGCTAAGAGATATAAAGCACGGCGGGAAGGACGAGTTGCGTCAGATTTCTTGTAAAGACCCGGAGGGTGCCGAACCGTTTCTGGTACGCAAGAAGGAAAATAATGAATGTTTTTAACAACTATTATTTCAATCGATTTTAGTGACAGTTTCAATTTCTCTAAAGAAAGTCAGAATATAAATTGAAAAAATTGTAGAATTTTTTCTTGAGAAAGTACACGAAGAAATTGCAATCAATTAGCATGAAATCAAATCTTCACAGTATGCTGACAAAATGAGCAGGCAGGTTCAGTGCATACATGACAAGTGAGAAGTAAAAGTCTCAACAAAATTACCGACTGTAGACGACGAAAAGTATTCAATATGCCAAAAGCACAAGCGGCCGAAAACCTTGCACGGGTTTTCTCTTGTTGCTTTATAACTGTTTTTAAGAGTAAGAGGCTAAAGACGTCTGAGCGCACTCACTCTAGTTGAAGTTGGTGGATTGTAGTTAATTTTCTTTTATTTTTTGCAGATTATTTTCAACTTTTTTGTTGTTTTTTTCTTTCGAAAATGTCCAAAAAATGCAATTTTCTTTTTTTGGTTATCGGAATATTATATTATATCACTGGTAAGAAAGTTTTTACACTTATTTACATGCAATGAAATGTACATATTTCTATGATTAGTGACAAAAACAAGACAGCTACCCTTTGTTTCTTTGCGTTACAAATACAGTTACGTCAGGCATGACCTAAGAATTAATTAAAATGCGGTTGAACTTTTTGATGAACACACATTTGCACACGCTGTTGATGACACAGTTCTGTGAGATTGAAAAATAAGAATCAAGTTAAATTGTACAAACACGTAATTTTTAGTTCCGTGTGGAGTATCATGTGCCTCAACCAGGCTGTCAAACTTTACCAAAACGCTTTGAAGCAAATCCATCTCCACTCAAAGATAGTTCAGGTTTATTGTTTGTACAGTTGAGAGGAAATTGAAAAGTCAGTTTTTTGCAAATGAAACAGCAGCAAAATTAATCAAAAATGGGTTTTAGATATCAGCAGGGTCGCAATCAGAAAGCGGATATGGTCAAAATTAAAATCGATCTTCAATGTTCCAAAACACTTGCAGAACTGTGTAGGGAGGAATCAAAGTGTGTTTTTTAAACACAATGCTTTTACTCAGGTTCAACACAAGCAAGAAGATGTCCGCAACTGCGCCAGACCAGACTGCTCCGCACTGCGTAAGTTTGAGTGCTTTCTGTGCAAATACTAATTTCAGAGGTAAATGATTTCGTGGCGGGAACAACTTCTTTAACTGAATGACTGATTTTTTGCAACTAATGAAGCTTTCTGTAAATGCGCGATTGAGTATAACGTTGTTCTTTGAGCTGCTCATTTACCATTTTCCAGATGCTTTCTAGAAATTAATGGGAATACACCGGTCGTTGCACGCAGCACTGTTTAAGCATTCCAGTACTGCTTTGATTCTCCGTTGTCTTCATCAGTTACTTGAGTTCTGCTAATTACAGCTCCCCGTAGAACAACTGTGAATGTAATATTCTTAGTGCCCCATGAGGGGTAATAGAAATTCTTTGAAGTTATACGCAGAAAATTCTAACATTTTTTAAGACACCAGTCTCACTCAGAATTTTATTACGTTGTAGTGCAGTTAAGTAAAAGAGATTAAGCACAAAACTTCCGATTTGCTGTTGCATGAAAAGAAGAGATGACAAATAGCAAATGTTAAGAATGATTGTGGTAAATTTCTAAAAGTACTACTTGCAGCATTTGTTTAAATAACGTTCAATCGATGTGTTTTTTCAATGCAGGTTGAAACTTTAATAACAAAGACGCTTGCATGCAAAGTAGAACAAAGCTCAAAGTATGTTCATGCTGCCCTGAACAATAACTGTTGCTTCAAACACAGGATGCGAAGTCATATAACTGTTGCATACACACAATGTTTTAAGTTTAAAATAAATATTTTCAAAACAGGTGCAGCAACTCGTGGAACGAAAACTCCCGTTGTTTCTACCGATGTATCCAAGGCTACCAGGTGACTAATCCAGCGAGTGTCATGAAAACTTGCAGGTTTGTCCTTCTTTTACAAAATTTTTTTGAGAGTTGAATGATAGTTCTTGCCATGTTGAATACCTCTGTGCGCTATGCAAAAAAATCTTATTGTTATATTAAGAGTCTATAGAAAGTATAATCACACAAGTTTAAACGAAAGGTGAACAGCAAGACTAAAAAAAACAAAGATTCAGCAATCACTTTTTGTATACGTCCAAAACAAGGCAGATTTTTGTCTTGTTATACTGCTTCATTTTCTTTTATGCAAAGTAATGTGTTTGGGATGAAAGTTGTAATCGAAAGTTACACTATGAACCGAGTCCAACTGAAAAAAATGAATATTTGTATACGCCTAACAGAGAAAAAACAAGCTGGAATTATGGTTTGTTTAAACGTGCATCTAGGCTGATGTTTCAACTTTTTTCTCGACAAATTAACTGCCGCATGAACTTAATACACCACTTGTACCGGAAATCTTTCTGCAAAAGACAGGATATTTTCTATAAAATTTTACTAATCGTTTTGGCTTCGCTGCACCTCGCATGCGCTGGAGCCAAAAAAGATGTTGTCCGTTTCATCTTGAAATATTGGCTGTTCTGTAATTGTTTGATTGGCATTGTTTCAAGTGCCAGTGGCAAAATGTACTGCATTCCATCATCTTCTGTTTCTTATAGGATTCATGGACGTTTTCAATCATTTCTTGCAAACACTTGTATTTTGTTTTAGATGTACAAGAGCAGGTTGTAAATGGACTGGCGGGCAAGTGTACTGCATGGCTGCAACTCCAAAGAGGTTAGACAAAATGTTGCACTTCTCACTCTGTACACACATTTTCGGCAATCGCTATAGTTTTCAATTGCCGATTTATCATTTCTTGTAATAAGTAAAACATAAATGAAAAACTTTTTGCTCAGTGTAAGGTAAATATTCTGGTAATTAGAAATGCGTAATTTGTTCCAGGCCAAATCGTCCTGCCGCCACCAGACGACCAGTAACAAGGCCTAAGCAAAGTAAGTTATTCCGTGGAAATAGCCGTGATGGTGCAATACTAGCGATTTCAAGGCCTTGGCCATATTGGTGCCTAACACACAGTAGACATGAACAATGGATAGTGTTAAAAAAGGTGCACCAGACCTTGTTGCATGGAAAGGGGTGACGTAACTTGTAATTGTCTGTTTAATACTTTTAGTCTCTCGCTTTTGTTTCATTTTCATTTCATACAATAAAAGACATTCTCTAATGTAAAGTGACAACCACTTTATTCAAGTCCACTTCATCACCACTTGTGACACTCGCGAAATGAGACGATGTAACAAATTCACTATTTCAACTCATAGCCTCAGGCGCTAAAATGTTGAAATCAGCAGTTTTCGGACAAAATCATGTGGGTGACAAATTTGTAATCGGGTGTGGAAATCATTTCGGTAAAGATCAGAGAAAGGATTGCGTCATATACAGTATGGCTATGACATCCAAGCAACACGTTTGACCATCAGCAATACATATATCAAGTTTTTGGCAAAAAATACATTAGCTTCAACTTCATGAAATCAGAACTTATTTCAGAAAAATAAAGGATTTAATAGCGTTTGAAAAACAATGCAATGTAGAACTTACCTGTAAAACAACAGCAGTTCTAAAATTATGATCTAGTTTATTTAGTAGCTGGCAGAAATGAAATGAAAGCATATGCATGATTTACGCCTCTAAGGCTAAAAAATAAAACAACCTTATTCCGAAATATCTCTGATGTTTTCAACGTTTGTGGAAAATCTATACCAAGCGTCCGCGTGCTAATGACTGGATGCCACTGAATACATAATCTTTTTTTACAGCACAGAAGAAGTGCCCAGCTCTTGGAACATCCAACACCGTCAGAGCATCGTAAGTTGGTTTCGCATTAAGTTTCCTTTGTTGGCAGTCGAAGTGCAGAAATCAATAAAAAAGCAAACTAAACTATAGACTGTTGGATAACGGACTGCTGTTGTACGCTTGGGACGTTTCGCTTTAGAACATGCTGTGCTTGATTGTGAAACACGCAGCAGTTCAGAGCAAAATCAGAATCTTGGGCTGTGTAAAAGCTATCAAAAGGAATGAGGCCCGAATATTTATGTAATTAGTCACGAAGAAAACAACGGAGGTGAATTCGCTGTATGTAATTGACCTTGTGAGGCAGTAATCGCGGAGTATTAAAACCAAACAAAATTTATGAAGCCTACGCAAATACGTTTCAAGCAAATAATTTCCCATGCCAAATCGTCGTAGAGTAGATGTTTTTGCAAAAATCACTCCTCAGCAATTTAATCCAGAATACGCGCACCGCGTGTTATCAAATCACAAGCGTGGAACGATGATGAAGATTAAGCAAAATGTCAAATCAGATCCAGCCATCTTCCTTTTGGCATAACGCATGTAATAATCTGTTAACTGTTGATTCAGCACGAAGATGATAAGAATCTCTCCAAGTGATAGCACAAGTTCATGTGCATGAATCAACAGTTTGGTGTTTTCGTGAAGAGGACAAAAGTCTCGCTGACTTTTAAGCTTGTTTTACCGTACAGCTGCACGCGAGGAAGATTCGAGAAGTCTACCTGTTATTTCACTTGCAAAGCGGGAAAACTTGTGAACCTCGCCAGTCAAAGGAGACGATGCCAGTGAGATGCTTTTGTGTATTGATCTATTCTCTTTTTTGACTTAGCACATCATTTCATACGTTGAATTAAATATTTGTTTGCGGGGATTTCTAAATTTTGTCCCTTGCCGCGACTAGAGTCCCACGCAACACGATCGAAACAGAGAAGTATAACACAGTGAACTAATCAGAAACAAGGGAATGAGCCCTATCAAAAACTGAGAGTTGTTTGCAACATATATTTCAAGAAGGAAATTTATCGATTAATGAAACCATTATCAGTAACAGGATGTACGCACAGGCTGCAATCACCGCTTTCAAAAAGATTGAAAACGAGTTGATAATCACAGTGATTAACGACATCAACCAGAATACTGACATCGGATGAAACCAACGAACACTTTAAAATTTGTGCGAAGAATACTCTGATGGTGGGCTTAGAAGGTGGTAAAGGATAACTTAAGAGCAAACAAATTTTGTCCTCAGAAGACCCAAACCCGCGAATTGCTTCATGTATCCAGTTCATATGTGGCGAAATTTAAGCACACAAAATAAACCACATGTCTTGTAGATGTTAGATGAATCGAAATTCAGTTAATACAGAAACTGACACGGGAACCACCGCCGACCTCCTGAGACCGACGCCTTTCAGTAGAAACAACGATCGATTGACTTCTAAAAATTTAGATTTAGAACTGGTCTTTTTCCTTTCATCCAAACGGTTGTACTCACAGCGCAGTTGTCACCGCGGCTTTTTCTACATTTTTGTTATGAACTAGCTAGCGATGTAAATATTGTTGCGGTCGGAAAGCCCGAGCGGCAAGTGCGCAAAGCTTCACACTGTGGCATCAAGCAACAATAGAGACCAGGCGCCGCGACCACTCTATTATTGCTTGTTCGTGCCCCATATATATGGGTGTTATTCTTCGCGCACATCCCGTTCGTGGTGAATCGCACATTCAGCGCAACGCCAACGGAGAGGTTGCAATAGTATATAGTGCATGAACGATATCTAAATATTCTATCTCCACCGGTATAATCGAGAATCCCGCAGTGAATGCAAACGGTGGTTGACCTGCTTTCAAAACTATTTTAAACTCAGAACAATGATGCAATGGGTTTGCCCAGTCATGGTTTGGCACCAGCAACATGCAGTGGCATAACACAATAGAAGAATTCCTTGTAGCCAAGTGTTTGTTGACTTGGTCAATTTAAGGAACATCTGCAGAAAGAAAAGAAAATTTGGGATGTCACCCTCAAAGTTTCGCTTTATCTAACTACGCTTTGAATCAGTTAGGCCAACACCACATCACTGTACATTCAAATTACTTGGCCTTTTTTACAGGTGTGCAGGCAACAGATGTTTCTGGACTGGAACCATAGCCACGTGTCTGGCGTCACCGTAAGTTGTTTATCATGTCACTGTAAATATAGAACCTTTATTCCCACCTCTGGGTTCGAAACAGCCCCAAAGATCTAAAACGTTTATAAACCTCTCTTTGAAGCTGTCAGGCGTTGAAAAATTATTGAAAAAAGTGAGCTCTTTTTACTAATAATGCACCTCCACATGAAACTTTGTAAGAACATCTCTAATGCAGTTCCTAAATTCAAATAATTGCGTGCCGTTCTTGTACGATGGATTTTGTTCTTTGGATCAAAAAACGCCGTTGATTAGAATGTCACTTTGAAAAGGTCCCAGGTAGGCTTTATGAGCCTTGCCGTGCGATTTGGCGACTTGCTTTAGAAAATATGTATTCGAGTCTTAAACGCTCGAGTCTAAACTACTTTGCGGTGAATGTCTCTGTAGTACAACAACATTGGCCTGGTGTTGCAGATAGAACGCATTGTGTAAATGCGATCGGCGTCTTTTTGAAATTTTGATACCAGAATTTTTACTGGCAGTTCTCCCCTTCGTAGACCTAGCCCAGCAAGACAAGCCGCAACAAGGAAGCCAGCAACTAGAAGGCCTGCGACAGCACGAAGAGCTGCAACTGGCAGATCCACAGCCGCTCCTACTCCTACACAACCTGCCTACACGACGCCAGGTACTTTAGGGAATAAAACGCAGTTTCTAAACCAAGAGAGGTCATAAATTTAACCGTATCGAAGAAAAAAGGATTGATGAAATCCCAACCTCAGTGGCGTTCAATACAGATGGTTGTGGTGTACATGTTAAGTAATATCTCTTCTACATTACTATTTTCAAAAGATTCTAGTTACGGCAATGAACGTTTACCTTCTCTGCTTTTTATCCCATAATTTAAACTGTCAAATGTCTGCAGTGAACGTTTCTTGCCACCGCAGAGGCTCTACGCAAGTTTCCCCACTGAGACATTTATCTCAAGTTTTGACTGGAGCTTCTTAAACGGAGTATTATCGGACCGTTTTTGAGAAAATCCAGTTAATCCCTGACTTGGCGGAACATTTGTCTCGGAGGCATTTGGATTAAAAGGCTAGAAAATTCTTACAAATTGTGGAAGTTGCTGCAGTCGCAAAAAAGGCTTCGATCTGGAGGTGGAAGCTATTGATAGATTTTTGAGATGACAATAAAATTCGCCGATATTTGATGCAGTACTGAAATACTAAAAACGTTTCAGAGAAATTGGACTGCCCAATTTTCACAGAAAACTTTTCTGCTTTGGAACGCAAGCGAAAGTAACTTCCTAGAGACTACATTCTGAAATGCAAAAACGTATGAAAAGGACACAATAATATCACTGCATATTAAAGTGTATGATTTATAGGTAGGCCATAGTGCGAAGAATACTCATTTATTCTAGTGACTGCGATACGAGTGACAGAGCAAAATGTTTCTGCGATGACTGCTTGAATTTCAGCATGATAACATGTTGTAATTTGAATTAAAACACCAGAGTATAATGAAAAAAACACATCCATCTCACTGCATCAACTTGCTGTGGAATGACAGACGCGCTCGTGCAAAACGCTGTGCTTCGAAACCTGAATTTGTTGCTAATTCAATGAAGGGCGTTATGTGTTTGACAAACTTCGTCTTATCTTAGGAAATGTTTGTTGTTACAGTCACAGAAACGTCTGTTCGAAGCAATTGTCCTCTTCCCGATTTCGGACGTCACTCCTATCAGGTTTGAGAAGTTGGTTATTATCTGATGAACGAGCTGCCTCGAAAAAGAAAGACTCACATGAGTGTCTGTTAAGAGGTTGCATTATTCCAAGTGTCATATGCAGCCATAATTTGTTTTTGATGAGAAGACAGCACAGAACTGAAAAATGGGGAATCTTGATGAATAAATTTTAAATCGCGTTTCTTTTTTCAAGAAAAATTTGTTTTACAAACAAGTGTTCTTTTTAATGCTATATAGGGAAGATTTTTTTTAATCATGTTTTATTGACGAACGAAAACGCTTTTTAAGCACAACACAGCAGGTTTCGCTTCGGCTTCAGCGAAACGTATATCTAATTAGTATCGGGCAAAAGGTAAATACATAACCGAGCTTCGATCGTGTTGTGGTACACGTGACCATGCATGTCTTGCAACATTCAGCAGTAGTGCTTCCTCTCAAGCAGACGAACATGTTCAAAACATTTTCTTGAAGCTTTTCCAGGCTATTGCCGCAGAAATCTTAACACACGCTGATGGTTTTCAGATCGTCGATAGTTGGCCCGAAGGAGCAATAATTCGGGTTATAATCAAAAAGGACCATTTGATGGTGGACGACGGCTGGTCAGCTCTAATCACCTTTACCAAGTAACTGCGTTTGATTTGTGATGCTCTATTGGATCTTTGTTCCTTGTAGGTGTGGACGCATCATCAGCTGCGATCTTTTCTCACAAGTTGTTGCTGTACTGGGCAACAAATCCTCAAAAACATGTTCATGTTCTTGAAACACGATGAAAGTTTTCTTGAATCTGGTCACAGCGAGTTTTAGACGTTGCTGCTTTTTGGGTCAAAAGAAATATTTGTCCAAGCATGCCTTTTCAATAATAAGATAGATATGTCAGATTTTGTAGTCAAAGTCAGGTTTATAGTTAAATGTCACCTTTTCTATTAGCGATTTCCAATGAAAGGTAGTAAATATTCTTACGAAAATCTTTCAAGTGACAATACGAGCAATCAAGTTACCGGAAAAAGTGGCATTGTTTTAGTTTCCACTTTTCTGCAGTGTTTCAGTTTTGTTATTCAATTTAACCGACTGGCAACTTTTCAGAGCAATCCCGAAATCTGTCCGCGTTCTGTCTTGGACGTCAAAAGTGGTATCAAGCGAAGGGAAGTACTTGCGAGTCAGCAACCAACTTCACAACAAAGACCTCACCGGAATTGACGTATTTTCCTTCACGCTTGTTGTCATCGGTGCGTCAATGCAAGAAATGGGTGGCTACACAGGTGAGCGATCAACATCTACCAATGGCGACCTTACAAGGAGAAGCTAACGTGAAAAAAACAGACATGTAGCACCAAACAGTGAAGTTCATGGGTTTCACAAAACATGTTACAAAGCCGCGCAGTTAATCAGCATCCTTTGCCCGAAACTGTTTATGCTATCGCAAGTTCCTGTGCTGCGTTGTCTTGGTCAGTTGTAGCAAGTGACAAGCTGCTTGTTCGTTCAAAGAAAACGACAAGCCACAGTTCTGCGGTTGAGCCCACATAATAATTTGGAACCAAAGTTTTGATTTTCAATTTGTGTCTGGTATTGCGTTTAACAAATCCCGTAATGCACCGTATGTTTTATGTAAATCAAGACTCAAGGGGGGCAACTAGTGAAAACGAGACAACTGCACCGCTTACATTTTTGTCTTTCAGTGTTTGTTGCTTTTGTCTTTCAGCGCTTGTTGCTTTTTACCCTGCACAAGTGAAAAAAGCCTCCTGTTTTTCTCTCTCCAACAACAGCCATCCTTCTCGCATCCTGCCACAAGTAAGTGTTGCTCGACTTGCTTGAAAGATTCCAATCCATTCCCTTTTTTATATGTTGCATTGAGTAGAGACATTTTGCATGAAGAAAGCAAACTTATCAGAAGTTTCCAAAATTATTCTTGACGTAAAAATTCTCTAATAATGCTAATGATTGCGTGTTAAACCCTTACTTGAGTACATCATGTCTGTAGATTCATCACGTCCTCCATAGTCTTATAAATGTTGAGGCAGTGACATTATTGCGTATTTCAAAGGAAACATTTGTTTCTGCTTAAAATTTATCCTTCGGTAGCACGCATTCATCACGCTTTATGCTTCAACAGAAACCAACTCAAAGAGTGGAAACAAGCAGTAGAGGAATTGAAAGAAACAACAGACCAACACAGCAGGTAATCCCAACAGCTGTATTAAACCTGGAGGACCGCTTAAAAAACGATTTACAGCTATAAGTGACTCAATTTAGGCCACACGAGTGGGTACAACAAAACCGCTGCATTTTGAACGCAATGTCCTGTGTCGCTTCCTTCGAGAACTATTCAAGTGATTTGAAGCGAACTACCAAGCCACCTAAAGCATTGATATTAAAACAAGTTTGGCAAGTTGGAGGAAACCCGCGTGTTATTCGGCTGATGTTATTTACAGACAAGCGATAAACATTTGCGTTCCTTTGTGGTCGTTGTTTAACGCTGACATTCTTTCGCAGCCCACAAGGCGGCCAGCACCACCAACTACGAGGCCACCAGTTCGCCGAACCACAACCACAGCCACCCGTACACTACCACCAACTACCGTTCAGCAGCAAACACAACAGCAACCATCCACAGAGAGCGATGAGATCAGAATTGACCACGCAGCAGTTCAAAGGATGAAAGGCCGGTGCAACGGTAAGATGTTTAGACGATAAATTGCTTCTTATCATTCAGCTGTTCACTTTTGTGTTTTGTGCAATGCATGAGGTGTGAATGTAATATGTCCCATAAAGCTGTTGAATGCAACAAGCTGCTTCTTCTACAACTTTTCAGTGCTATATAACACATTCATTCGCAACCTTGCAAATGTGAGGCTGCAGGTGTTTCAAAATTGCCTGTAACAAACGATCTTGTTTCCAGTATTGAACAACGGTCTGAAAATAAAAAACCCGGGATATTCTTCCGGGACCAAGAGCAACATGTTCCGCTTCAATGCCGACATCGTCATCAGTGGCCAAAGAAATATGATGGATGACTGGACTCTTAAAGTGGTCTTCTCGAAACCCATTCATAGCATACAGGTACATTGCTGATGCAGAGCAAAGATCTGCCGGTTGTTGATGGATTTTATTTAACCAGTAAAAAAGTTTTAGTAAATTGTCTATGCTTGTTTTTATTTTTTTGTCATTAGCTCTAGCCAAAAATCCTTTCTTTGTGATATTCCGGTCATACTTGTTGATATATTCAAATTATGTGTCTTGTTATACGATATAACCATGTTATATGATATAACCATGTGTCATATGTCTACCTTATGAGCACACACATTTCAGTAGTGTGCATGTGTGTCTGAAGCAAACCACAGACGACAACCACAAAAATCGATGGTATAGTTGATAGTAAATTTACTAAAAATGACAGTACTTTCAAAATATTTTTCACAAATGCAGTGACAGTACCTTGTTTAATGAGAGAAATCACTTTTTATAAATTTCCCAATGCACTGCACATATTTTGAGACGATTTCATAAACCACGGTCTCGCCTAACGAATCTCTATGCCGCAAGTTGAAATTACTTTTACTTGCATAACATGTGGAATGAAACTGCCCAAAATGTGTTTACTAGTGGTTGTGTGCCTATTTGTCTCACACCCGAACAATGCGTTTGTAGAAAATTAAACCAGACTGTAATCTTTTGTGCCTCTTTCCACATGTCGATTTTTTCCTGATGAAAGGGCATAAAATCCTGCTCGATTCGGGTGAACATTACATTTTTGCAGTGTAACACTTGCACATGCAGTTTTTGGCAGCGTTTGCAAAAATCTTGTCATGACATCCATTGACAACCACTGGTTTTCAGCATGACATCTTTCATGCACAGGTCTGGGAAGCAGTTCTTCAACAAAAATCACAAGATGGCCGAGTTTGTTTGTTCCGCCCGCAAAGTTGGAATTCCCAACTGCGTAAAGACTTCAGTTTTCTGATCATTCCGGAAATGTCGACTAAATCAACACCGAAAAGTCAGTTTGTGAATACACTAACGCAGAATATTATTTCAAAAAACAATTTAGAGTTGACAGTTTGTGCCAAACGCACTGGTTTCATCTGGTAATTTCCTTTACATAGAAAAGTATCGGAGGTCATGATACGAATTTATCATGAACAAGATCTTCTAGAATGTGATGAATCATTTTATGATTTTACTAGCTACCTAATGGCTTATAAGTGTCGCCTGATGCAAAAATAGTCGCTGTCTAAAGAGGCGCTGTTGTTGTTTTTCAATTGATGCCACATGATTGATGCGTGTTTGTTTGACATTGCTAGACATTGTGAAAAAAAGCTGACAAAATTGATGAAAATTTATGAAAGAAAATACTTTTCGGAAAAATCAAACAAGATAAATTTGTTATGAAAACGCCGTTGCTAGAAAAAAAGAAACAACTGTTTCGAAAAACATGAAATCTGGTCGGTCGCTGACTCGGAGTTAGTGAGTTTCTCACACTCATGCATGCGAAACAACAGGAGAATGAATCAAGTTGATCTCTTCCATTTGTTGTGAACTCTTTCTCTTTTTGCAGCTGTGATGTTTCTGTGCCCAAGCGGAGTCAATCCTAATTTGGAGTGGCAAGGCATTTTCGTAGATCGAAGAACGCAGGTCCAAACACAGAATCAAGGTAAAGTTGACAAGGAGAAGCGTTCCGAGTCAGTGATAATAAAATGGACCTGAAACTTTTTCAGTCCTGGATTACTGGCAAAAAAGCAAAGAGTCATTTTTTGTGTGCATGTTGGCATAAAAGCCACTTTTTGTGTGCCCAAGAAAGCTTTAAGAAAAAGTCCTGAAGATTTGGTTTTAGTAATTTCAAAAGCGGGTGTTACTATGTCTCAATTCCAGTAACTTCGCTTAATCTCTTTGCTTCATTCTCATTTTTGTTAGTGTTTAGACTTTTTTAATCAAAGCGTTTTAAACTCTGCGTATAGGTAATAACGTGCCTAGGGGGCAGAAAGAGCAACTAGAAAGAAGACAAGGAGAACTTAGCCGACGACAAGAAGAAATTGCACGTGAGCAGCGTATGCAACAAGAAGAGAGGCAACGGCAACAGCAACTGGAAAGGGAACGAAGAGAAAGGGAACAAAACAAAATGAAGCCAAATAACCAAAACAACAATAACAATCAAAACAGGAACAATCAGAACAGGAATAACAACAATCAGCGAAACAATCAGAACAGAAACAACAACAATCAGCGCAACAACCGGAACAATAACAACCGAAACCGAAACAATCAAAACCGAAATAACCAAAACAACAACAACCGTAACAACAATCAAAATAATAATTGGCGAAACAACGTAAATTACAATCGCCAACCACAAAGGCCACCTGCCTACTCGAGGTAAGGTTAAAGTGGGTTGCTAGATTTCGCGTATGTAAACCGCACGAATTTAATCTTTTGCCAGTAAAGTAATGCAAGCTCACAGTAGGCGAATATGCTTTGATGCTTCACCGTATAGGTAATGCATTTTTTTAATACCAATAATAATGTCTCCGTGTATGTTACATCGCCAGATTTCTGAAGGGTTTTCCTCGTACGCTTACCACGTTTTGCACCTAGTAACAGGATGTGTAGACTTTTTAAGCCTTATTTGTGCATGAGCGTTTGACGTATCTCACATTTCCACCAGGCAAAAATGTTTTTTGAGTAACTGCTTTTTCATAATTTATCATTGTTTGACAGACCTGCCAGAAATCAACCACGGTGCTCTGGTCCGAGTGGTTACCTTCCAAGGAATCCTGGACAAACAAGAGTTAACTATAGGAGGTCGCCTGCGAACGGTAAGGGTTTCACAGACCTGTTTGAAAAATTATGATCCGTTTCTCACGCCACTATTTGAAAATGCAGCCATTCAGCAGGTTAACTTCTCAGTGATTTTTTGATTTGTTCATTGGCGACGCCAATGATTCACAGCCTTTCTTTTGATTGGACTCCACTAACGGTCGCCTGTCGTCATTGCGCACTGCTTCAGTTTCACTAAACACAGTTGTTGCAAACATCCGTTGATTCAGTACAGTGAGTAAAGCGCACGAACGAGTTTGCAGAAGATAAAACTCAGTTTCAAGTGAAAGCCACGTTCACTCATAAAATGGTTCGATCAATGAAAATACAAACATCATAAGGTAAAGAGTTATAGAAGAAATAATTAATAGCAATTTGAATGTGACTCAAAGAATAGTAGCGTCCCATACGAAAAAATTAGATAAGTAATACAAATTGCGATTAACTTAAACGGGTTCTGTTAACGAATTATTGGGCAGACTTATTTTCTTCTATGTGGAATGACTCACGTTAAACTTAAAGCTGATGCTATGAGTCAGGAAAACTAAAAAAGTGTTTTTGTGTTTGCAAAAGTAGCTTTCAACATTAAGTTTTATAGACAAGGAATCAATATTCAACATCCGCTTGATACGTGCAGCTAAGTGGTGAAAATGATTTCCGACAAAAACTATTTCGGCGCCTTGAACGTGAAAAATATCTTTTTTAGAGAGGCGTCCATACGACTACAATGAAGTTTTGTCCATGTCCATTTTGTTCTACGAGGCTCAAAGGTCAGGCAAATTACCTTCAACCAACCGCATTCCATGGAGAGGAGACTCCGGTCTTCGCGACGGATGTGACGTCAATCGAGATCTCACTGGAGGCTGGTATGATGGTGAGTGGCAGTGAATTCACCTTCGATGTTTTTTTCAAGGTAGTTTGACGTAGTTTTTAAATTGGGACAAGTGGCTTTGATAAAAATGAAAAGTAATCGCATGAAGAAATGCAGAATTGTTTTGATTGCACGAACCCACATCTTTTGTAAAGCAATATAGCTCAAAAGACAGCGACGTTTTCGCAAAAAGATGAGAAAATACTTTATTTACTCAAAAATTAATTTATTTTTTCACAGCCGGCGTTGCGTTATTTCCAGGCAATCGTTTGTGGATGTAAAACATGACTTTGTGTGGTTTTAAGCAGTGCTCTAGATCAGGCGAGGGGAACCTGCGGTCCGCCGGCCAAATGCGGTCCGCGTGAATATTTGATATGAACCGTATCAGAATTTTCGTTACCCAAGTAAGAACACATCGCCTCAAAACGAAACTCAGTGACAAGCAGACACTTCGACAGGAAGTCAAGAGAAGTCTCTCTCACTTCTTGACATATTTTTCTCTCCTTATTTTCCTTTGGAAGATAACGGTAGATTTGAAGATGAAATTAATTACTTTTTTGCGGCTCGCCAGCGATATTCCACAATTCATGCGGCCCGTGTTACTAAATTTGTTCCCCATCCCGGTTCTAGATCGTGTTACACTGTTACTCGCATTGAATGAATGCCGCGCACGCTTTGAAGAATCAATCTGTTTTTTATACTAAAACTTAATCCAGATTGCCTGATGTTTTTTGTTTCAAATGAGAAACCTCCATAGAGCGCCTTTTAGTTATAAGCAACAGCATAATATTACTTGGTCACACACAATGAATGAGACAAACCTAACCAACTGCCTGCAATTATTTGCTTACAAAGCATTTTCCAAGCAGCTCAACCGAAGCCTCAAGTACTTCGGTTTCATTCATCTTGAGTAAGTGAGCAAAAGCGTTGTGGCCCAAGAAAGGCATTTATCACTTGTATCGGCCTCTCTCTTTCTGCCGCAAACCACAAAACGTTATTTGCTGGAGAGCACCACCAACGTTGCGCCGTGCTATGATGCAATGCACATCTCGTTGAGACCAAGGGCGAAATAACGCAAACCGCATCCATCCCATCCGCGCTCGGCAAAACGCACAAGCGCTGTCGGTGCCTGTCAGCGACGTGTTGTCACATGACGGATGGCACACCTCGGCTGTCTGAGCTGACGAGAAAATTTTCTGCCTTTTCAAGGGAAGTAACAGTCTCTGCGTTGTTTGCGCTTACAGCCGGTGATCACGTCAAGTTCGGCTTTCCTATGGCCTGGTCTGTAACCACGCTCGCTTGGGGCGTGATCGAGTTTCGGGATGCGTACAGGGAAGCCGGCGAGTACAGCAACGTACTCGATTCTCTGAAATGGGTCACTGACTACTTTATCAAAGCACACGCATCAAAGTACGAGCTTTACGGTCAGGTGAGTTGCTGCTTTTTACGACATACTTCAACCGTAGGCTCATTAAAAATTTCAAGTCGGGTATAAGTGAAAGTAAAACACAATTTGACGTTTTTGGGTCTTTGTGATCTTCGTATAATATAATTGCTAAGGAAGAAAACAGTAAAATGGAGAACATTCGATAGCTACGAGATTGAAGCATTTTCATGCTGCCAATTTTCACAGAAGATTTATTATGGTGAAACTCTTACGCGTCCGACCTACGTGCTTGTGCATGCAATGACAAATCTGAGCTGATAGGAAATTGCCAAATCCGTCATAAGTCAAGAGAGCATCTACTGTGCTGAAAAGTAAAACAATATATTTCCCAGGTTGGAGATGGCCAGGCAGATCACGGTTATTGGGGAAGACCTGAAGAGATGAACATGGCTCGGCCAAGTCACAAGATTGACAGAAACCACCCGGGAACTGAAATTGCCGCTGAAACGGCCGCTGCGCTTGCAGCCTCTTCCGTCGTGTTTCGTGAATCGAATCCAAAATACGCCGACGAGCTAGTGCGCCATGCCGTTGATCTGTACGAATTTGCTGACAAATTCAGGTATGTGGCAAAATTGACGCTGATTCCAGATTTGCCTTAGCTTTTCGCCTACCCCTCTTTGCATACTTCTTTGCTGAAAAACATACCTTGGGATTGGCTTCGGTAGTTTTCGTGTGCCGAAGTTCAAACGAGTGACTAATTTCAAATATATCAGTCTTGCGTTCTGTTTTCATCCTTCACTCCACTTATGATACACTACATCACGAAATTCTTAGCGTTTGTTTCGTGTAAAAACCACTCATGAGTTGCGCTTTGCACTTACTCTCCCCACTCCATGAGCAGCCAAGCGTTGCTTGGTCTGATTGTACCTCTACTGCGATAACTGCACCTATGTGAAAATTCTCAATATTTTATTTCCGTTGTTAGGGGTTCCTACCACAAGGCTATTCCAGCGGCAACCGCTTATTACCGATCTTACAATGGTTTTAACGACGAGCTTGTGTGGGGAGCTCTTTGGCTCTATCGTGCGACAGGATTCAGAAACTACCTACAGGACGCTAAAAACAAATACCGACAATTTGGCGGAGGAGGCACTCCAAAGATGTTTTCTTGGGACGATAAACGAGCTGGATCGCAGGTGAATTGCTTTAAAAAGTGTCACTCAGCGTTGCACATTTCTTGTTATATTCACTGGTCGCATTACTCAACACCGACTGCATACGCTCATACAATTTCTTCACATTTCAAGTTTTCTTGGAAGTAAAAGAAATTTTGAAGGTACCGTCACATAAATACGTAATGCTGCTGCTATCAGAAAAATGATAAACAATGAAATAATGCCTCAGTATTTCACCGCGGAGCACACAAGCCAATGTGGAATCCAACGCTCTGCGAGAACAAGAATCAAATATCAATAAATGCGATAGCCGAGAAGGTAGTTTAATTAAGAACATAAACAAATACCTGAATACATAAACATATAAATTCATACAAAAGGTACGAAATGCTTTCCAACCGATCATCACCAATCAGTTGATTTTCCTTTCAAAAATGACTTTTTCCTTGGCTTGCCACCTCTTCTAAAATTCTGGCAAACTTGCTAGATGTGATAATTACGACGGTTTGCTCTCAGGTCTTGCTGGCCAACTTTACTGGAGAGGCGCAGTACATGAACCACGTGACCAATTACCAGCGTTTCCTAAACAACCCCGGTCTGAGAACACCGAAGGGTTTGGTTTGGCTGGATCAGTGGGGCTCCAACCGATATGCAGGTGAGACAATGGCATCTGTCTAGAAACTTGTTCCTAGAGCAGTATTTCCAGTTAAATAAATTTTTGCGTTCTTTTCGTACTTGCCAAGTTGCCACGATCGCCTTACATATGTCGTCTAAGGCCTCCTCCACGCCTTACAGTATAGGCTGCTGCAATTGTAAAGTTGGTAATTTTTCTTTATTGTCGCTTCTTGCACACAGCAAATGCAGCGTTCATTTGCCTGGCGTCTGCCAAGGTAAACGGAGCGCGCGATCGTCGATCTCTTATCAAGTTCGCCGAGTCCCAGATTCACTACATGCTGGGAAGCAAAGGAAGAAGTTACGTCATCGGCTATGGAAGAAACCCGCCGAAGAGACCTCATCACAGAGGAAGGTGGGTCTCATGAACAAATTTAACTATATTGTTTTTTGTAGAGATCGTAAAGCTAAAAGAGTCCAAGGCAGACTATGAAGACGGTGAGCCGCAGATTTTGCAATATTGCAGTTCTAAAATGGGAAGGGCTGTTTTTGCTTTTCGATTTGCCTTTTAAAAATCTACGCAAATTTCACCAGATTTCAATTAATGAGGATGCGTTTTACCTAAAAAAATCAAGGGGCAGAAACATGGGCGTAGCCATGGGGGCAATGGGGTAATGCCCCCCCAAAATTTTCAGAAAATATAGTCATTTTGTGCTTTGACAGGCGTTTTTTATAACAAAATAGTGCTATTTGCCTAAAATCAGCCATTTCGCCCCCCCAAAAATTTTTGGGCTGGCTACGCCACTGGGCAGAAATCAAAACAGTGACAACTTTTACAAACGGTTTCCATCTCACCTGACAAAAGTCTTTCCAAACTTTCCTTGCATCGGCATTGGGCGTCAATGTTTGGGAAGCTGAAAATTACCGATTCTGGAGCAGAAAACTTCAGAGCATGCAAATGTTTCAAAGTTCGCTTCTGAATTCTTGATTTTTTAGAAAATGACTTTTGCTTTGTTGCATTTCATGTTATGGAGACGCAAGTGCGTGTTGTTGCAATGTCAAAGTAGATAGGCATGTAGAACCAGTGGCGCCCCCAGAATGAGACCGAAAAGGGCATTCCTCCCCGAAACAAACTTGACAATATTTTTACTGATGCTTCGTATCAATTTTCAACTGTTAGAAAGATGTCAGTGACTATGTCATTGACTGGCCCCTCCCGAACACAATTCTTGGCTGCGCTACTGTGTAGAACGTTTGTGCATGACAAGCATCACAAATTAAAACAAAAAATCAGGGACATTTTGTTTGCATTTAAGGTGATAATTAACTAGACATCGTTTTAATGCAGTTCGTGTCCTCGACCACCGTCCCCATGTTCTTGGGGCAACGCCTTCCACAGCAGTTCTGCTAATCCATACACTCTGTACGGCGCCTTAATTGCTGGTCCAAGTAAGACTGACAAATACGCAGACGACAGAGGCGACTATGTCTCAAACGAAGTGGCAACAGACTACAACGCTGGGTTCCAAGGTGCTTTAGCAGGTAAGCGACTTGAGAATAGAGCTTCTAATGTGTATCAAAACCGCAAAAAAACACATTATGAAGTTCTTTAGTTGGTTTCATGCATTCAATCAAATGTAATAGCATTGCGTGAGTTAGTGTATATTTGCGAAAGAATGAGAAGCAAGCTTTTCGTAATTGCAATTGTAGATTTCTTAATGTAAGCAAGGAAAACTTTGACATGTATGCTCTTTCATGCAGTGTTCGAGAGCCCGTTGTGTTTATTGGTTAGTAATTGCTAGTGCAAGTGTTGACAAATGGAGGGTATCAGAACGTGGTCCAAAGTTTTAAGGTTATCTGGCCCATCTCTAGCTGCCATAAACCTCTTAATTTTCTTCAGTGCTTGAAAAGAATCTTCGTAGCAAAAATTTAATTATTCTAATCAATTATGAGACACAGGTGCATGAACGGCATGCCGGCAGTAGTGCAAGTTCTACTTTTTTTTGTCAAGACAATACTAAAAAATGCAATCCGATTGTCTCACAAAAATTGAAGCCATTGTCAACTATGCACACATGCTCTTTGCGTTTTGTTATCATTCTGCAGAAACGATTTTTTCTGGGCTCTATTGCCATGAAACGGGGAATGGACTGTGTCTTTGCAAACCATTTATCGCAAGTTGTTTTTTTCTGCAGGTCTCAAGTACTTCCAAATCAAAAGTCGTCGATAAGTGTCTTGAAAAGACACTCGACATCAAACCCGCATTTTTGTGTAAATACGCGTTTATTTATTTGAAGTCCGCCACAACTTTCGAAGTGTTACAAAACCGTTTTCGTATATTTTTTGCAAGCAGTGTGTATACTTGCAAACGACGCTTGGCTTGGTGCTGACCAGCCAACCAGAAAGAAACGCCACCGACGTGAACGATCTTTTCAAATCGAAGTAATGTTGATGAGGTTGTTTGTTTTTCTGAGTATCTTGGATCATGTTGCTTGCTTTCAAACCGAAGTATCTTCGATCAGGTTTTTGTAAGCTTCGATGGAAAACGCAGCTGCTTGGAGCGAAGTATTTACCACGATCGCGAAACCGTGGGCGAAGTTTGCCTTCGTCTTGCTTTTGATATTTGCAATACTTCGAAATAAAAATACCGAAAACAATGTAATTCTTTGAGAAATTTCGTTACTCTGGTGGCCGCCAAGACACAAATTGAGAAGTACAGAATGCCTAAATTCGACTGTTCTGGGAGTGTGGAAATCTTTCGTTCAGTAACTCATTCGTCTGCAACCTTGCCTCAAGCGAGTTTGCCATGAAAATCGTCAGGTAGCTCTTCAAACATAGTGTGCGACTGTATTCTATTTCGGGTGTTTGCACCGAGTTCGCGTTGGACGCAACTGGAAGACTTAATACTTTAGACCTGGGTGAGTAACAAGATTTCTGTAAAGGTGGTGTGCCCAAACAGTTGGCTTTCCAGACACTTCATAATGCAGCGCTGTGTCGTGGAACGTGTATTCTGAAGCAGAAATGATGAAATCCAGGGGGGTGTTAACCGACGCTGGACCAACACCCACAAGATTTTATTGGAAAAAATGCGGATTATTGCAGAAATTTCCCAACCAAGCGACCGACTGCGCAGTTGCGCGAAGAGGATGAGGGCGACAGCCAGGGCCGGAACCAGAGGGGAGGACAACTAGGCAATTGCCCCCCCCGAAATTTCAGCTGGTTGCGACCCAGAAGCGACAACTGAAACAAAAGCAGCAACACCGGGCAAACACAACAACGCTGGTCAAAACACGAAACAGAACGCGGGAAAAGAAAACAGTGATCGAAATATCGAGATTGCTTTAAAGTTTTCGACAGGATTAGAAAAATCTCAAACTACACCACGAGTATCACAGCAGAACAGGCGTGCACATTCGAAGTGTCTAATCATCAGAAAATGCATAAAAGAAACAAACTTTGGATAAACCGAATATGTGTTTTTAATAAAGGAATAAATAGCAAAAAAATAATAAAACAACGAAGCCAGTTTCATCTCACTAACCAAGCGCTTCGAAACGAAACGAAAAAAAGCAAATCGTCCGGGGCCGAAAGCAAATACTGTAAAGCGAGCGACACGGGAAGCGACTGTCCGTCGACAGTGATTGGACATGTAAGAACAAGGAAAAAAAGGATTCCCAATCAGATCATTTGCATCACGTCACTAGCAGTGCAGCCAGTCTGTCTTTGTGATTTCAAAATTAAAATCGAAACGCCGAAACAGATCCACTGGGGGGGGCTTCCGCTGGTATGACGATGGCTTCTCGGAATGATATCGTTCGTTATCGGCGTGAAAGGTGCGAAGTTACGGCATTTGACGTAATAGTGCTTACTACTTCCAGCAGACTGTGTCATATACGAGTAGCCAGGGGGCCATGCCCTCAAAATTTTTAGCATATCTTGTCGTTTTGTGTTTTAAGAAGCAGTGTCCCAAACAAACTACTGTTGCTCGCCTAAGTCAAACGATTTGCATCCTGGTTGCGTCACTGGACTGTGTCGCTGCTTTGGTGACGTTAAAGAAACGCAAGAATGTCAATTCATGCACAAGTCCTGACGTACGTTGGGGTGAGTGCTGGAAGCCAGTGTCACGTCGTTTGATGATCGCATCGAGCTTTTTCATTACAGAGAAGCGAGTAGAAATCGGGTCAGAACTCGATCGAAGGCGAGTTGATTTTCAATTTGAAAATGTTCGACTCGCCGGAGCGATGCTGACTCGAAGTTCGTGCGCGCGAACGAGTCATCGGCTGTTCCTGAAAAAATAACAAAAACAAACAGAGCGTTTTGTTTCAAGTCTGGTGGTTCGAGAAAAAAACAGAAAAAGGCCGATTTTAGATCATTGATCTTACAGCTGAGGCACGGACAAGAAACAAGCGAAAAATCTGGAAAATGTATTCGTTCGTAAGACTTCAAAATTTCTGGAACATTTTAAAACCACAAAACCCTTTAAATTGTTTAGCACAACATGTATTGGATTGAAAATGAAAAAAAACACTGTTTTTCCTAATTTTTCCGAAACGAAGTTATCATAGAAACAGGTTGCGCATGATCTTTTCCGAAACAGGGGGAATACCCTCTTGCTGCGTAAACCCGGATGACGACACAGTTTTACCGAACGCCGGACATAAACGAAGAAAATACTCGTGACGCAACAGAAACAGGACCGACCTCGTCCATCTTCTTGCAATCCTTGTACAGATACAAGAGTCCTTCCTTGTAGTGCGACTGACTTTCCATGTACTCGTAGCTGCGTCGGTCCTGCTCGACACGCGATGGCAGTGTGGAGCCGTACTCCCGGAGCAAGCAGCTCTTGTGATAGATCGACCCGCAACTGTGGGGCAAACGACAGAGGATTGCACACAAGGGTGTAGGTCGGGGGTGGAGAACCTGTGGCCCGCGGGCAGAATGCGGCCCGCGTGAACATTTGATATGGCCCGCATAAGAATTTTCGTTGTCCAAGTCAGAGTACAACAACGCGCAAAACGAAACTCCATGATAGGCAGGTACTTAGTACGTTAAGAGAAGTCACTCTTCCTCATAGTTAGATAAAGGTAGAACTTTAGGATAAAATCAATAGATTTTGCGGCCCGCCAGTGATAATACACAATTCGTGCGGCCCGTGATAGTAAATAGGTTCCCTACCCCTGGTGTAGGTCAACCAAAGAACCCTGAGGTTCCGTAGAAACATTGAAATAAAACATAGATGCGACGTTTCTGCCCATCTGGTTTATTACAGAAAGCAGGATAGACACTTGGATCGTTGCATCAGGTTCCGTGAGCAACGCAAAGATTTGCGGAAGGTGCCGCTGCAGCAAAAAGGTTGAAAAACACTGGAGCAGGTGGTGCTGAAATAAGGTCTGCTTCGTAGACGCAGGAAGCGCTGGTTGCTTTATCGGGGGGAGGGGTGGGCGCTTCACGGAACTTTGTGAAACTGGAGAAAACTTTCAAAGCCGCGATAGTGAATATCTCCACGAAGGTAACAAACAAGTGAATCAATCGGCAAATTCTTTTTATACAGGAAGTCGACTTCACGCAACGCTACGCATCCTAGTCTTGCATTCAAACAGAATTAGTCGACTGATTCCTCGATTGCTTGCAGCAAACCTAGAACTTTTAATCGTAAAGCTACAATAGTCGCAGATCGGTGCAAGTCACTGGGTCAAAGCATAAAATTCGTTACGAAGACACTGGGACGCTGGCAAGACAGTGTCTCTCTCTTGAAACTAATTGAAGAGCAATTATCCGTTTCGCAACGACTGAAGTCATTTGCGAGGGCACAGGGAAGAGGTTACAGCGTCGTTACATTCGGAAAAAACGTCGTTAAATTGCGAAGTAACGTCGTTACATTTGAAAGTACCGTCGTTACATGAAAATAACGTCGTTACATATAGAAGGTTGCATCAAAACTAGCAAGATTTTAAACCGAGTGGAATCCCTGCAGATTCAACATTGGTTTGAGATTATTACCGTTTAAAGGCGATATTGCTGAAAAGCGCTCGACCCTACTACGTTTTTTTCCACAAAGACGAAATCCGGAAAGTTGTTTGCTCCGGCGCGGACGCTCAACAAGTAGTTTACGAGCTTTGCAGCGGAGTTCTTCGAACCACAACGAAACTGACCAAAAACACTTTTTCGCCATTTTGCAAACGGGCATTTACGAAGTCCGGCTTTGAAAAGGACCGAGCAAGGGGATCGCGCAAAGCTCGCAGCTGGCGTCATCGCGTTTTTCAGCAAACAATGGCTCCTACGCAATTTTTATTACAAACTTCCAGACTTAACTTTTCCGAATGACATACCCTACTCGAGTGCAGGCACTGTAACAGTTAACACGATGAAAGAAAAATTATCAATCTTATCAAAAATACCAGAATAAAATATCAGAATCAGGGTTTTTTAAGGCGTTTTAGGGACCCGAATCGGGTCCGGGCACCTTACATTTTCCTCAAAAAAAACTGTCAGAATGCATGTCAAAAGATCAAGTCTGGAAAATTACTTCCTTTCTCCATAAAAGAAAAAAAATTTCCGGACACCGTAGGAGCCCTGGCGAACAGATCAGGGGTGAAGTGAAGGGGGGTACTTACCTGAAAACCAGAAGCTGTTGATCGCTGTTCGCCGTTGTCGGGGTGGAGCGAAGGACGCTTCGCCTGCACACCGTGCAGAACTGCGATCGCGGCGTGACAGCGCGCGTTATGTTCCGGCGCAGGTCGCACAACGACCTGTGTCTGTCCCTGCGAAGCGAGGCCGAGCATGAGGTCCGGTTGAATTTTGCGGTAACAGGTGTCAATTTTACGGTAACATGCGTACCGAGGTGGTTGAGCCCCTTTCAGATATTGCACTTAGTGCAGGGGTGCCCAGCCTTTTCGTTATTGTTGGCCGCATGACGTTTACTTTGTGAATTTCGTTCAGAAACAGAATTTATCCGATTATATCCCATTTGCCTGTAAGAATAATGCAATGTCAAACTTTTCAATGAATTTATTAAAAGCAGTTTTCCACACATCTGTTCCGCATACAGTAGACAAAGAGTTTTAATTGATGCATGGTCGCATAAATTCTTATCCGGCCCGCAGGTTGTGCACCCCTGGTCTAGCAGACGAATCGCGAGCAGCAAGTTTCGGAGCTTGAAATCCGACAGATATTTTGCTGGCGAGACGATTGCCTGCCTCAGCAACGGTTGTCAAGCACATGCGCACCGTGCGTTTGTATTGCTTTCAAACGCAAAACAGTTTTTGTTTTTTAAAACTATCGCTTTCGCTTCTTAAAAAAAAGGCAAAACAAACAAGTGCTTCTCGTTTTTAGAAAAAGGCAAAAACGCAGAGGATTTCATTTCGCTGAGCAGCTTTAATCATACAGTGAAAAAGTATTATAGTAATCAGCAGTTCTTACAGTACCTGGCAAATAAGCTAAGCGTGGTATTGAGGAGGGTCCTCTCGTATTCGTATGTCTCAAGCATGCCGAGCAGCAGATTCCTGATCTCGCCAAACTCGCCGCCCTTGTACGCGGGGTCCTGCATTGTGAACGAACAACCAGTGAACACCTGGCATCTGAAGCTGCCATTATTACAAGGAACTGGAACGACGGGCGATGAGACCGCAAAGCTCTTCTCGCTACATAAGAACCGGCATTAACCGTTACGAAATATCGCCCAAGCTTGCGTTCTCGCACGACAATACATTTTTCGCAAGGACAATAGGATTGAATCAGGTTAAGACTAGAGCGAGATTTTCTCAGCAGAGCTCGTGCGTTGTAACCGGCGATTTTAGCGCGGTTCCGTGATGCAGGCGTCGTGCAGGACACCTTGGAAGTTGGGGACGAAAACTATAAAAACTTTCCATCAGCAAAGCCAGCCACTGCTCACTTCCCCACTTGACACCGCATTGTTGGGAAGCTGAATAAGTCTACAACTCATCACAAAGATCATGTTTTCATGGATCAAGAAAAAAAATATATAATTACAGAAAATAATTTTTCCACAAATTAGTTAAAAACACTGAAACCTAAAATTACAGCAATCAGTCCTAAACTAATTTATAAAAACGTTGAATGTCTTTTCCAAAGAGAACCTGTTCCACCTGAATGATTTTCTGTAAGACAGTGGGCAGAGCCATGTGGCCGATCATTGACGTCAGCACGTGACGTGCTAGCCGCTTGATGACGTCGGCGTGTTCGGAGGTTGTTGAGTCGCGTTGCGATTGAAGGACGACGTCCAACAAAGAAAACCACAGTTTCTGGAGAAGAGCGAGGTTCACTTGAAAATCACATCCTATTTTAAGAAAAGAACGGCGACAAACAGCGCGGTCGCTACAAGCTCAGACCTCACGTTGTTTCTCCAAAAGCTTGTTCACGTTTCGCTGGCACAGCTGAACTACGTCATCAACCGATGACATCAGCCTTTCTTCGAAAGCGTCTAGGTCCTCTGAGGAAAAAAAGCATTGAGGGGCTAAGTCGAAATGCGAATATTTTAGCAAGATTGCTAAAAGGATTTGAAAACAACCATTAGGTTTCCATAGAAACAAACCAACAAACAGCGCAGTTTTCATTTGAAAACCTGGCAGTCATGTTCATTTGAGAAACAGTATAATCACCTGTCATCTCGTTCAGCTTCTTTAACTGTTCACGAGCCGACCCCAACAGTATATTGAACGCAGCGCTGACGTCACCCGATTCTTCTAACAGGTATGCCGTTGCGTCATCGACGCGATGACGTCGAACAATCTGCAAGAGTGAACAGTCAAAAGCTGGGCTGAAGGCAAAAAAACTTCAGTTGTGCATGATGCCATGCAAACAACACAGCAATCCTGTCTGCACACACAACGACCATGCATAATTTTCGGCGCCGCATCATCTGCAGAGTGGATAATAATAATTGAAATCATTCTCCGTGGCGCGAAGTCGATAATATTATGAAATGTGCGCGTGAGGCGTTTTAAGCTCAAAGCGTGCTTTGCGCTCACAGGACAGCAGGCAAACATTTTCAAAGGGTCGAGGTGTCACGTACAAGTGAAGTTGACGCGCTCTTGTGCGTGGCAACACGTATGTAGGTTTGACTCGGCGCAAACTCATTATTCAGTGTTTGAGAAGAAAAAATTACAAAAGCTTCGAGGCGCTCGTCAACGCCAAAAAGCATCCTGAGCATGGTGTCTAGTTATCAATCAGACATTTTCGCTTCCCTTAAGGACTGGCAACGCCTGAAAGTTATTAACGTCAACAATAGCGCCACATCATTGTTCAATTTTTGATTCAAACACAGTGATCCCTCTTGCTAATTCACTGCTTGTCGCCATGATCAATTGTTACACCACAATGACTTTCTACCCGCTTTCTTCTGCGCTAACGCCCTACCCGCGTACTCGTGTTGAATTTTTGGTGACGTCAGTTATTGCGCTAATACAGCGGTGGGCGAACGTTTTACAGTGAGTGCCGCATTCTTCTCTCATTACGCAGCGAAGGGCCAAATTAAATTTTTTTCCATAATTATTATTAGGTCTACGGTAAGGGCAGTTAGGCCTACAATCGCGTTGCATCCTCTCCGTTGGCGTTGCGTTGAATGTGCGATTCACCACGAACGGGATGTGCACGAAGAATGACACCCATGTATAGTATATGTGGCGCGAACAAGCAATAATAGAGTGATCATGGCATGTGATCTCTATTGTTGTTTGCTGCCACAGTGTGAAGCTTCGCGCGCATGCCGCTCGGGCTTTCCGATCGCAACAACCGTTAGGTCTAGCTCTAGATTTGCGTGCTAAGATCACTTTGCACTCGATTATCCTAATGCATTTTTTTCGAGTAGAAGCGCCTTGTGATAAGCCAGTGATACTCGATCAACGTAAACAGTACTGCATGTGTGCATTGTGTATACGAGGGCCGCATAAAATGTGCCACGGGCCGTAGTTTATCCAGCACTGCGCTACGATACAGGATTTCTTCCGGACAAGCGATTGCTACAAAACATGCAAAAATTTTAATCAGAATTGACCCGCTTGACCTTGGTAATATTCGCATGCATGGTTCAGGTTTATATAAAATTACAAAAACAGGCATGGAGAAATAGAAACGCGCTCAAGTGTACGAGTTGCCGTTTTTTTACTTTGCACTTTCCCTTGTATTCATAAGAAGGAAATCAATAAAAGTAAAGCAAAATATTCGGCTGAAGGCGAACACTCCCGAAGGACTTCGGTAATCCACGCACGGAGTTGCTGCAGATTCTTATTGCGAACAATATAGCCACAGAAATCGAAAACATTATTTTATTCAACGCTTGTTTTTCTTAAAACATTATTTTAATCAAAGTTTTTTTTACTGATGTTCCTAATGGTGGCTTACGACTACGCTGAAAAGTTGAATAAAATGATGTTTCCGATATTTGTGGCTACATTGTTCGCAATAAGAATCCCAAACGAACAAAAGCAAATCGCAAAAGGAAAGTCAACATGTTGTTTTGGAACGAACGCAAAATCCCCACGTCACAAATAATCGCAAGAAGTAGGGGGGCAACCAACCAGACCTACGCCCGGAGTTCCAGCCGGACCCACCTCGAGGGCCTTCGGGCGCCGCAGCGCTTCGCAGCTTTGCAAGAAACAAAGGACTTCGTCGCGTCGGAACCTACACAGCAGCGAGAGGTAGAGTTCACACACTTCGGGGTCGCTGGGCTGACTGGGCGGGGGGTCTTCTGATTCGCCTGCGGAAAATTCAAATAATAACAAATGAAGCTAATTGTTGAATGGACGACGATGAACAGGGACAGAACAACGTGAAAGTTGCTATTTGTGAGCAGGAAAAAGACGAAAAATTTCGTGCAAGTTAACACGAAGTCCCACAGCATTGGACCACGCAGCAGCGCTTCCGTTTGTTTTCTGTTTACTGTGATGTTGGCTGCCGTTGCTTTCCTCAAACGATCGCATTACTTGACCTCTTCATTTGCACAAACCGCTCTGACGGGGCCTTTTCACAAGCACGGTAGGGGCGAAAAGCCTGGAAGTGAGGGTCCGGGACAGAACTCCACAGTGAAACCGGAACTTGAAGTCACGGAACTTTAAGTTGAGACAAGATTAGATTACGTCGGAAACACGAGCCACAGTTATAAATTAAAGGCTCGTAAATGGTCGTTGAATGAGGCGCACATGAAAAGGATGGACAGGAGACTGCCACTCTGAGAATGACTGCAACAAAAATTCTTCCTTATAACTCCGAAAAACACGGCAGCCGTCCTGCTCCTAGGCTCATAAAGATCTTGGTGGAAAGCATATTTCTCACCCGGTCCCGATACTGACTGCTCGAGGTGCGAACAAAGCACAAGAACAGCTCTTACCGAAGTAGGAGACCATGATGAAGTCAGTCGTTTCTTCTTGCGGGGGTCGGAACAAGCCACGCAGGAAGTTGAACAACACAAACGGGTCGTCCTGGCAACAGCAATACGAGTTTAAGGCAGGGGCTCTTAATGTGGTGGGGGTATTGTGATTAGATGGTGGGGGTAATACCCCCAGGGGTATTGAGATTAGATACTGTGGGTATTCAATAGTGTTGGGAAGTAAAGTCCAAATCCGGGCTCAAATCCTTATTCTCTTAAAACTAAGACTTGCTTCCAACCAGATTGACTTTGACATGATACCCGTTGACTTTGTTAGTAAACTTTGCTGAAAAGGGGTATCCAGGTGAACGAAAATTTGACTTAGGAGTACTGAGGCTTTAAAACGTTAAGGACCACTGGTTTAAGGACTGGAAGTATGAAGAAAGACAGTTTCAGTGATATAAGTCATTACACAGCTGAAACTTACCTGGAGATTGGTGGCAACTGTTTGAATGGAACCTTGCAGGACAGTGGTGACCAGTTCTGCCGCCTTCTGACCGTCAACGCCAATTAATTCCTGCGATGGGAAATTTAGACTGGGTTTAGCGAGAGGCGGTGCACACCGTTAACACGAGAAGTGATTAATGATTGAAAATATCTGCCGTTGTCACGAGGACGCTACTCAAGAATGGGATGGTCAAATTAGAGCCTTGCAAAGGCAAAAGTACGATGCTTGCATATCTGCTTTCAAGAACTTGCCAGTTCAAGTAGCAACAAAAATGCGCATCGCCCTATATGCCTCTAAAGTGGCAGCAAGGCAGGAAAACGATACACAGGTCATAAGACAGCAGTAATAAATGATATAGTGACAAGCGATCATGTCGTGGTACTGAGACCAAAGCCATGGCAACACTGGTATGCTCTTAGCAACCACATATTTTTAAATATAGCTGTTTAGCGGCACATATTCCACAATTTTCCTGGTACTCTGCTTAAAACGCTGTGGCATTTTCTGAGAATGGATTACGTGGCTACAGTTTCCTCAGTAGGGTTTCACCAAATAGAAGCAAGTGTTTTATTTCATTAAAATGGAAATGTTTGGTTTGAATTAAATGCGGCCACAGCCACACACAGGTCACCGCCATCTTTCGTTAACAGGGTGCAGCGATCAGAACCAGCCTGGCGCAGTTACAGAACCTTTCAAGAGCGTGAAGCAATACATTCCATAAACAGTATGTACGCCAGACGCGCGCAACCTTGATGTGTTGCAGGATGGAATTTTTCAGCTGCTTCTTCTCCGATTCGGTCGCCACGTCGCTGTTCAGAAGTTCCCGGATGTAAGTGAATACTGCTTCCTGTGAAAGGTCGAACTTGATAGTGTAATTGAAAAAACTTGATGAAGATCAAGCGAAAGTTTACGGAATAACCTTCAACTTGGTCTACATATTGATAAAAACGAGTGTTAACGCAAGTCTGCGAAGCCACGTGTGCAAGAAATGCAATTTTGTTTGTCGACTGTAACCGACAACTTGCACGCCAACCTTACCACAAGGAAGACATGCCGTCACACACACAACAAGGGACCAACAAACGACAAACACAACAATGATGTTTCGCGGATATCCCGCTCCAAGGATTGAAACAAGAAGATCTGTTCATTGTCTAACGATGCTATTACGACCACTCACAGCATTCCGACAAACCTTCTGTGCTGGGTCTTGCAAATGTGCGAGAAACACCAGGTCGTAGCGTCTGCTCTGCGCGTGCAGGAACCTGAGCACGCGATAGAAGGAAGCGCGCTGTGCGAGGTGGACCAGTCGACTGTTGTCGGTTGAGTCGAGCACGCCGCACTGCAAGAGCTCCACCAAGGCCTGGAAAGGTAATGTTGATGCTAAACACGTGTTGCTACCGAGTACCGGCACGACTTGGTACCGAGTACACCGTCACGAGTTGGTACCGAGTACACCGNCACGAGTTGGTACCGAGTACACCGGNACGAGTTGGTACCGA